>WNGN01002483.1_pt1 | contig 13020 bp, 10 predicted proteins | sample 5400561 | NCBI WGS metagenome assembly WNGN01 (sample SAMN13153379, study PRJNA577476) | soil metagenome | isolation source: 115 cm soil or saprolite under Garry oak tree replicate 2 | place: USA:California | collected 2016-06-15
TTCGCCATGCACTGCAACCCCCAGTTATTTTCCCAGGTTTGCAAGAGGTTGATATGTGTGTACTTGGTACTTGATGAATGGCTGCGTACCGCTCCGGGCCCTGCGACTACAAAGTAGACCGGGGTGGTACCATAATTTGAACTTCCACATGAGCACTCGTCGAAGGTTATGATTATTGTAGCGGTATGGTCTTGTTCGAAAGTCTTTGTGGTCAAAATCGTAGGGACCAAGTAGGAAAGATACGTATTCCCCGTTCCCACACTACAATCATGCGTGTCGTTGCACATGTTCGGAGTAAGCCACATGAAGCTTGGCGCGGAAGTGCTGTTCAAGTCGCTGATTAGAGCATTGTCGCATCCGTTCGGTCCGTTTATTGCCGTGAAGTTTGCGGCTCCCTGAGCACAGCGGGTCGAACCCGCAGGCACGTCAAGGTTTGCGCATGCTGAAGTTGCGGCGGAATCATTGTAATAGGGAAGTGGATTGTGGTGTACTTCATAAGGGTATGAATTAGAGGCCGTGCAATTAGAGGGCATGTTCTCCATGTAGAACATGAAGCTGATGCCTGCGGTGTTGAACCTGTCGACAATGTTCGCGTATGGATCAGTGCAGGAAGATGGATCGGGGTCAGTTTTGGCACATGATACGGTTCGACCACCTGTTAGCAATAGATAGTTCGGGAGGCTTGGGGAGTATGTCGAATTTGGTGGTCCAACATAGTTAGTCGAACTGGCATAGGTGCTCGCTAGACTAGTCATATTAGGCGCAGACGCGGATGTTATTGCGCTTAGTGCATGGTTCTCCATTATTACGAAGACGATATGTTTTGAGAACGGTGTTGACGTTGCCTTTACGGGAGAGATTCTTGCAACCGTCAACACGCCTAGAAGCATTACTACAAGGGTAAGAATTGCAAGTACTTTCGTACGCGGTCTCTTAAACTGGTCAAGCAGACCAGTCTGTACGATTCGTCTTTGATACTTAAGCTGGCCAGTAATTGTGATCTGGAACATAGTCACAGGGCGCAGACATCATGTTTTTTCATGGGCACAGAATCGCCGATTTGTAAGCCAGGCTCAGGATTGCCCGAGCCAATGCCTAAGGGGGCTACTCTTGGCCTCTAACATCGTCTCCGTTCTTTTCATGCAAGTAACTGTCAGTTTACTTTCCAGGATGAACTCCTATGGCTGGCGTTAAGATTCCTCGCTATACCAACGGTGACGAAGTATCAAGTACAGTGGACAGCTATTCGGTAGGATTCTTGTCAGGCCCCTTTGACAGTCTGAATCGGTGCATGTGAAAAGTGCCTAGGCCGGTTGAGAAAAAAGAGAGGAAGAGTTCGATAATCGCTTTGCGAATAATCATCGGACTCTGGTTCGTCTATTGTAGAGGAGTGTTGCTGTTCCCGCGCCTGCACCGACAACAGTAGCAGCAATGATAGCGTAGGGTACCAGTAGGCCAATACTGTTCACGGGTGCAAGGGAGCCGCCGACAGATCCGCATGCGGGTCGGACTGTCAGATAGACTGTCGCAGAGTGTACAGTAACATCTGTCCCTCCGATTATCGTAATGGTGTAGCCCTGTTCTGGGGTAGCCTGTACCGTGGATGCGGTTAGGCTGAACGTAACATTCTGACCGCTGGTCAGACTCACGCTCGATGGGATGGGGGAAAGTGTGGGGGCGTTAGTCGCGTTTGGATCAATGCTGTCGGCGAGCTCTACGTTGCCTTGAAAGCCGTCTGTGCTTGAGACGGTGACGAGGTAGGATGCTGCTTCGCCTGGACTGACGCAAATATCGAGAGGGGCTGCTGCGATGTTGAAGTCAGGAGTCTGAGCGCGGAGAGGGGTTATGGAGGCGAGGGATGTCATAAGCGCGAGCAAAGCTGCCGTAGTAACGAGAATGTGCGTTTTGTTCATCTGCTCTCGGTAATGCCCAATTCGGAGTGAATTCATTTAACGATGTTGTCGCACGTGGACAAACATAGGTAATTGCGACCCAAATATGCTGAATGTGGCAGATATTAGGCGACAGGTGGAGAGGGCCATAGAAACCGACTCTGTCATAAAGAAGGGACTTCAACAGAGAATTATCAACTCTAGGGCACTCGATAGATACATCCTGAGGCTAACGGCGTGGACTCGACTCTAGATGCCATCCTAGGGATTGTTCGCCGCTACCCTCTGCAGTGAAAATGAATAATCGACACCGACAAGCGAGAGGGACCAAGGGAATCATCGCGAAGATTTCCACTGAACTAGCCTTAAACGATGTCAACCTAGTCGGTATCATTTGCAATTCCCCAGAGGACATTTGCTGGTCACGGAAGCCGACGCCCCAAGAGCTTTTGGAGGCTCTACAGCGAATGCTGGGCGAAGAATCTATGAATCCCAACCGAAAGCGTGCAGCTTCAAAAATAGTTCTCGCAAACTAGAGATTGGGATCAAGGTAACTCCATCTCAAATCACGCCTCAAGAAGGATTCCTGAACCCGTCCTAACAGAACTCTCCGAAATCCAGAATGAACATATCACCTTTGCTCATTAAGAAGCCTCGCGAGACGCCAATCCTCTAGTTCGGTTCCTTCGTCTCGGCGAAAGGTGTCCGATAGTCATTTCTTGGATAATCTTATTAACCTCCTACCGTTATCGGTGCTTTGCATGTTGAACCGTAGGTTCTCTATAGTCCTATTCTCAGCCCTCTTGCTCGCAGCAGTCATCATCGGACTACCGAACCTATTCCCATTACCCAGAGTCGTAGCCATCAACCATACAATCAACCTCGTCGGTTACGTCAACGCGTGGAATTTTACAACCACGCCCAACCCTACGATCACGGTCACCCAAGGAGACGGTGTCAGTCTCCAGCTCTCTAGTGGTGATGCCGTTCTTCACAGATGGTTCGTGGACGTTGACAAGAATGGTCCCACGCCTGACTGCCCAGGGGCAGACATATGCTCCGACCCGTTCACGACCTCCAGCCTCCTCACCTTCACGGTGAACTTCGCGCCGGGCACCTATACCTACTACTGCTCAGTCCATCCCACAACCATGTTAGGACAGTTCGTGGTCAACCCATCATCCTCAGTCGGAGGCACAGCGCTACGCACAGATAGACTCGCGTTGATCGCGCCCTATCTCGGACTAGCCTCAGCCCTAGTCATTCTCGTAGCAGTCACAGCATACATCACACATGCAAGACGTAAAGATCAGAAAAATTAGTATGCAGCGGATCCCTTCAACACTGGCTACTAGCCCTCTGGTTTTCGCAGGAAGGACATGTTGAACCGCGTGAATATGGGGGAGGAAGATGCCGAGATTATTTCTCTGAAGACAGTCTCACGCCCAGTATGAGAGCGATGACTAGGACTCCGCCAAAGATAGGAAAGACCCATTCTCGCACGGAGATGAGTCCATAGAAGAACCCTAGGACGATACCGAAGGCTCCGAAGAGTCCGAGAAACCTTCTGTTGCCCACTCCCCAGTTTGCAAAATTCCTCGCATAGCCTGCCTTCCTTATGATTAGCCACATGAGGCCTACTGAGCCGGCGAAGGCACTCCAGAAAACGAGACCGCCGAAGATGATTCCTAGACTAACAAGTGCGACAGGATATGAGAAAGCGAGAGCATAGAGCGTGTATTTTCCGAGAGATCTTGCTCGGCCAATAATGTGACGCTCAAGGAATCTAGCTCTGGGCCCCGGCTGGAAGATGGATGGGTCGAACTGCCAGAGACGGGTCTTTCTCTGCTTCTTGGTCAACGAAGAATAGAACATTGAAGCCTGACAGCGTTAGTTTAGGCTATCGGTGCGCTGACTTCCAAGGAATGTATTGAGGAGGTAGAGATTAGGTAGAGTGGCTCTCAGGACGATTGTTGTAGCCGTAGACTCGTCAGGTCAGCCTAAGCTCGCACGGCCCGTGTCCAGAGTTTGTTCCGTTTGTTATCTCGATCCTGTTGTCAACGTTCCCGGTGTTCCTCAAAATGCTTCTCGGACCATTCGTGTCCACAATGTGTACACTTGTACGCGTACTGGAATCGTTCAACGTCAATGATTATTGGTCTGCCTTCATAAACATCGATTCCTATTCGCGCGCCATACCCTGACCCGCCGGGCAAGAGTTGACCTTCACGTGTTGGTCTTGACGCCCTTTCTAAGTCAACAAGTTTCTTGCTCTCCAGCTTGATGTGGAATCTACGCCCACATCCCGGACAATGTCTGAAGAGTTCCATCAGCGAAAGCCCCTGCAAGCATGACGGTGAAGCGACATAAAATGTAAAGCTTCGCGGTTTCAGGCAACAGCGTACTATGTGATGGCGTACTTGCTTACTGTTATGAGGGGAGACTCGCCGCCCGGGTCGCCGACAACTCTAGCGTAGGCAACAAAGAATGCTGAGCCTGCTCCAGAGCTTTCAGTTCCCGTGTAGAATGGTAGGCTCCATGCAGAAGCGCTGGCTGAGTCCTCATAGTTTCTCGGGTAGCTTGCAAATGACTGACTGGTCATTACCAGACCATAAGCAAGTTTCACCGACAAGAGGATCGACTGGCCTGGAAGCAGGGAATGGCCGATGGCAGTACTGTTGAAGTTGGGTATAGCCAGAGTAACTGTTTCAGGATTGCCAGTTGAGACAGTTATCGTGGAGGGCTGTGTAATCTCCGGATTCGTCGCTAGACTACTATTATTGGCATAGTAGACGTGTATCGAGCCCACTCCCGGCACCCATGGCGGGCTGACCTCCCAGTCGACGGGCAGGGTCTCATTCAGCTTTAGCGACTGAAGCGATGAGCCAAAAGTGTTTGTCACATTGATCCATGCAAGGACCTGGCCGGGGCCGGTGCTCCTTACAATCCCGCGAGCAAAGGTCACCTTAACCGCAGGATTGCCTTCCGAGTCCGAGGGAAGAGGATTGAGACTGGGGTCGGTGAAAAATGTGGTAACTTGAACTCCCATCCTGGTTTCAGGAGTGAATAGGTCCGCTTGAGAGTATAGGGCTCCATTGAAGCCCCCTCCCGCAGCAAGAACTCTTCCGTCTTGCAACAGAGTTGCTGTATGTTCTTCAGTAGCGGTGCTCCTCGACCCAGAGCTGGCCCATGTTCCTGTTTTTTCGTCGTAAATCTCTGTGGATGAACCGGCCGGGCCCACCACTAAGACCCGTCCGTCAAGTAGGGCCGTTGCTGTGTCAGCTGATCTGAACTCCGTCATCAGTGTCGCCATGGTCCATCCTCCCGTGGATGGATCGAAGATTTCGGAGGTGGAAGGGCTTCGGGGAGGAGAGTCTCCTCCGGCAACTATCACCTTCCCACTTCGCAGAAGGGCAGCCGACTGATCGGCCCTCGGAATATTCAATGAACCGGTGAAACTCCAAATCTCTGTCTGTGGATCATAGATCTCCGCAGACGTCAAATCGCTAACCAGGTTGCTCGGGTTGAGACCTCCTTCAATCAGTACCCGCCCGTCTGTCAGCTTGACAACCTGACTCTGGATGTTGAGAGCAGCGCGCCCGGTGTGGAGGGACCCGGTAAGGGTCCAAGAGTCTGCTGTCGGATCATATACTTCGCAGCTCGTTAGGAATCTACCTTGAGTGTCGAATCCACCCACGGCTAGCACTCTTCCGTCGTCTAACTTGACAAGGGCAAAGCTCGTACGAGCTACATTCATTGAACCGGTAAGCGTCCATAAAGCAGTCGATGGGTTGTAGATCTCACTAGAGGAGGTCTTCCCAGCGATGTTGTTCGCTCCTCCCGCCACTAAGACTCTTCCGTCCGGAAGCCTCACTGCAGCATGATACGCCCGGGGACTAGCCATGGAAGCTGTCAAATTCCATGAGCCTAAGTGGGCGTCGTATATTTCCGCAGACGAGAGAAAGCCTTGAGCATCGAAGCCTCCGGCAACCAGCACCCTACCATCCTCAAGGATGGTTGCGGTGTGATCGGCTCTGGGAGAGTTCATAGAAGCCGTCGAGGTCCAGCTGTCCGTGCTCTGGGCTTTTGTCTGGGGAGAAAATAGAATGAATCCTGACACAACCAGGAGAATAATCACAAGGATGCGAATTATTCCTTTCAAGTCGCCAAAACCGAGATTGACCTGGTGGCATTTTCTCTTAAAAACCCATAGGATTTACATGGCCAACCAGACAAACAAACCCCGGGCAATAGATGTCGTCGTTGCATAAGCTGAAACCGGGCTGTTGGATCTGCAAGATTCTGCGGGAACCGGCGCACTTGATCTTCTTTGAATCCCGCACCTCTGTGGGAAAACTGAACCCGGACCAATTCTTCAAAGGCTACTCCTTCGTCACTCTCAAGTATCATGAGGAAGAGCTTTACCAACTGACGGACGAGAATAGGAAAAGCTTCCTCGAAGACATGTCCCGAGTAGCAACAGCTCTTGCAAAGACTTTCAATCCTGACAAGATGAACTACGAGCTACTCGGTAATGGAATGCCTCACCTTCACTGGCATCTGGTTCCTCGCTACAAGACAGACCCGATGTGGGGACGACCAATATGGACAGGGCCCATACGCAGAAAAAGGCTGATGAGAGAAGAGTACGAGAGCCTTGTAAAACAAGTTCAATCTCAGCTGGCCGGCTGAGCAAGAAAATCATCTGGTTCGTTGAACAGTACCGTTCAACAAGCGCTGATAGTTACGCCAGATTGAAACCGATAGCACGGGTCCCTAACATCTAAATCTCGCCGAATGGAGTGTAGTGCCAGACGTACACGGAAGTCTACCTTGACGCTACGGCACTAATACTTCCGTCGATCGGAGTCTGGCACTTACTCCATCATAAAGCGTCCATAACCGGAGTTAGAGCCGGAAACCTAGTTCGACTCAACATCTACTTTCTATCCGCAATTGTCTTCGACATGTTTCGCAACCTAGGCTACAGCTGGGCAGCATATGGCGAGAATGTAAGCGCAGGCTTGGTTTTCGCTGTTGTCGGGCTAACTGCAGCAAGCCTCTATTTCTGTCCGGACTCCAATACGCTTCGAGAAGCTTGGTCGAGACTCAAATCGCGTTCATCATTTCTGTTCTATGAAGGGGTGGTCTTCGCTGGGATAGGGCTCAACCTGTTCCTTCCCAATTCGTTCCTCCCCTTTACCATAGTCTTGCTCTTGGCCGGAACGGTCTACCCAACCACCCTATTCTTATCTGCTCGAAGCCGAGCGAAGCCACCGCATATCAGGAAGGCGATGGCCACCCTTGCAACAACTTGGGCCCTGTTCGTCACAGTCGGCACAATACTGTTCATACTCGGAACGCAGCCTCCCTTGCTTCCAATATTTCTTCCATACGGATGGGAGATGGCGCTTATCACGGGTTCAGTATTGTTCTTTTTGATGTCCCTTACTCGACTCTATCCCTTGGGTTTCGGGGGATTCTCATCTGGACAACTTGTTCCAGATACCATAGTCAAGGCGGGGCACCGATATCTGATTCTTCATGATTCAGGAAAGAGAGCAGTCTCGTTTCTCTCGTCGACGCTTAAGGGACTAATCGATTCTGGTGCGAGAGTAATCATAAGCGCGTCGAGTAATGGGTGGCTTGTCGGGAACTTGTCCCAGCACGAATCTCATTTCAGCGAATGGAAGCAGAATGGAAGAGTCATCGTCTCCGAGGGCTGGGGAGGACACAACATTCCCCGTGAAGGATTGACCGACAGGCTAAGCTTCGGCCCCACGTCAACCGTCTTCGTTAATGAGTTGAGCCAAGAAAACCTTGAAGGCATAGTCTCACCTCCCGACAGCGGGCCAGGCGGGACGCGTCAGGAGCCAGCCGAGCTCTTTCTGCTGGAAAGCAGTAAAGCGCCTAGACCACAACTCACCGAGTTCCTCCGCCGCAACACAAGTATTGAACTTCTGAATCTGTCTGAATCTACAGACCCATTCTCATCCATGGTCGAGCTCGATCACCAGAAAATTAGAGGATCAATCATCCTTCTAGAATATGAAACAAGCTCCGACTATGAGGGAATAGTCGACAGATTCCTCGCCGAAGGAGTCAGTAACGCCGAACTCTGCGTACTGTTCACAACCAAATCCAGCAAGCTCTACAGAGCGATCAAGGGCAAAAGAATGATCAAGATCATAGCAGCGTCCTCACTGATCTCCGTTCCAGACGAACTACCCGATGGCGAAATGCAGATCCCGGACAAGGAACTAGGGCTCGTCGCAGCAGTACTATCGGACTTCTTAGACAACAGCAAGAACTCCGGAGCTAGCTTCGTCTTCGACAGCATCACCGAGCTGATCCGGGGGGAGCGTTGGGAACAAGTCTATTCCGGAATCAAACAACTAATTGATTTGCTAACCGTCCCAAACGCTACGGCACTCTTCCTAGCAAACATCAACACAATGGAGCCAAGATTCTTGGGAGCGCTGCATGGAGCGTTCGCCCTTCAGCTGAGACTGGATAATGAAGGCCTCAAGGCTGTCAAAGTCCCCGCTAATTAGCCGCCGACTATCCCCCATGTTAAATGTCTCAATGAGTCGAACAATCGCCTTCTAATTAGATCATTTAAAGTACGGTCCAACTCGTTAACCCAAGACGATCCAGCAGGAATTTGCGGGCTTGGAGCATCACAATCACGATATCGTCATCGTAGGCGGAGGAGCCGCAGGCCTACGAGCGGCTATAGCGGCTGTTGAACTTGAGCCCAAGCTAGATGTCGCGGTTGTCTCGAAAGTCTACCCGATGCGAAGCCACACCGTCTCCGCTGAGGGAGGAATGGCGGCAGTCACGCGCGAATACGATAGTTTTGACTCTCATGCCTATGATACGATAAAAGGGAGCGATTTTCTCGCCGACCAAGACTCCGTCGAGTTTTTCGTTAAAGAAGCTCCCCGCGAGTCCTATCAGCTGGAACACTGGGGATGCCCGTTCAGCCGAGACCCGGACGGACGAATCAGCTCTCGAGCCTTCGGTGGAATGAGCGTTAAGAGGACGCTCTTCGCAACCGACAAGATCGGCTTCCACCTCCTCCACACCCTATTCCAGACTTCGCTGAAGTATGAGAACATCCGGCGCTACGATGAATGGTTCGTAACCTCCCTGTTGGTCGACGACGGCCGGGTCGAGGGCGTAACCGCCATAGAAGTGCGGACGGGCGAACTAGTAACAATCCTCGGGAAGGCCGTAATCATCGCGACTGGAGGTTGTGGGCGTATCTTCCAGTTCACGACTAACGGATGGATAAAGACTGGTGATGGTATGGCACTAGCCTACCGGGCGGGGGTCCCACTGAAGGACATGGAAATGGTCCAGTACCACCCTACCCTGCTCCCGAATACAGGCATTCTCATCACCGAAGCCGCCCGCGGAGAAGGAGGTCATCTGTTGAACAAGGATGGAGAACGCTTCCTCAAACGCTACGTCCCGAACAAGATGGAACTCGGTCCCCGTGATATTCTATCAAGGGCCGAGATGAGCGAGATCAACGCGGGCAGGGGATTCGAGGGACCCTATGGTAGCTACGTAAACCTCGACCTCACGCACCTAGGCAAGATAACCATCGAGGACAAACTGCCCTTCGTAAAGGAGCTCGCCGAGAAATATCTCGGAATAGATCCTGAGCATGAGCCAATTCCCGTACGACCGGGACAGCACTACATGATGGGCGGCGTGCACACGGATGTGCACGGGTTCACCGGAATGCCGGGACTATATGCAGCCGGCGAAGTAGCATGTGTCAGCATGAACGGTGCTAATAGGCTGGGAAGCAACTCCCTTACTGAATGCCTAGTCTTCGGTGCAGCCGCGGGCAGAGCCGCAGCCGGGTACGCGATAAAATTGGAGAGTCCCAGTTTCGGAAACCCCGTACAAGGAGAGGTGATGATGGAGGAGAAGAGGATCTTCGACCAGCTACTCAAACATGAACAAGGCGAGAGAATATCCAGCATTAGGACAGAGATGCAAAACGGGATGGAGAAGCATGTAGGAATTTATCGAGACGAGCCCAGCCTGAAAGAGGGCTGCAGAATAATCGGCGACCTCAAGACGCGACTCAGTAACGCTATAGTCGAAGACAAGGATCACGTCTACAACACGGAACTCGTCGCTGCACTGGAACTCGACTTTATGCTAGACGTTGCAGAGACTATACCTTACTCTGCATTGAAAAGACGCGAATCGAGGGGGGCCCACTACAGGACCGACTATACGAAACGGGACGATGCTAACTTTCTCACGCACTCTATGGCACACAAGACCCCTGGGCCTCCAAGGATCGATTACAGTCCCGTCACGATAACCCGATGGAAACCAGAAGAGCGTGTCTATTGACAAATTGAGCCAAGACATAGCGACAATAAGAGTTACACGGTATCGCCCGGAAAAAGACGCGAAGCCCTTCTTCCAAGAATACAAGGTCCCATACCGGCACGACATGGTTGTGCTCGACGCCCTCAACTACATCAAGGCCGAGATCGACGGCAGCCTCACATACCGATGGTCGTGCAGAATGGGAGTATGCGGCAGCTGCGGCGCCAACATAGACGGCGAGCCAAAGTTGACCTGCGCCAGCTTTCTGCACGAGTTCAAAGGCCGGACCATAACCGTAGAGCCAATGACCCACTTTCCGGTGATCAAGGACCTCGTTGTTGACATGCAGGATTTCATGGAGAAACTTGTCAAGATCAAGCCGTGGATAATTCGCGAGAAAGAGACGCCTCCTGAACAGGGCGAATACAAACAGTCAGCAAAAGAACTAGAACGCTACAGCCAGTTCTCATCATGCATCAACTGCATGCTCTGCTACGCCGCATGCCCCATCTACGGACTCAACGAGAAATTCCTCGGACCAGCCGCAACCGCCCTCGCCTACCGGTACATTGAGGATTCAAGAGACCAGGGAAAAGACGTGCGGTTCCCGGTTGTCCACGAAATGGAAGGCGTGTGGGAGTGCACACTCGTCGGTGAATGCAGCGTCGTATGCCCTAAGGGCGTTGACCCGATGCTCGCCATCCAGAAGACCAAGATTCTCGGAGCAACGAACGCGATAAAGTCGCTCTTGATGCCCCGAGGCGGACGCTAGGATGGAAGACAACAAGCGTTACCCAGAGCTGAGGAGGCGACTATCTCCCGGATGGTGGACAGCCAACCGACACTATGCAGTGTACATGGTCCGCGAGTGGACCAGCCTCTTCGTCGCTCTCTACAGCCTCACCTTGATCTACGGACTCTCACTTTGGGCGATGGGGTCCCGTGCCGACTTTCTCAGCTTTCTGAAGAACCCCGCAGTCGTCGGATTCAGCCTCGTCGCTCTCGTCTTCACAATGTACCATGCAGCAACCTGGTTCTACCTGCTCGGCGCAATATCACCGGTCAAGATCGGAAGGAGCACGACCAAGCCGTGGCAGGCACTCGTCCTAAACCTCATACTCCTCGTGACAGTCTCATACCTCGCAATCTGGCTGCTGGTGCTGAAATGAAAGCTGAGACCCACAAGGTCGCGAGGCTGCACGCAATACTCTGGGGCATATTCTCACTCGGAGGAATGATCGCAGCCTTCCTCTTGCCTGTTATGATCTACCTGACGGGGATAGCCTACCCGTTAGGACTCTGGCCCTTAAACGGGAGTAGAGATCCCAGCTTCCTAGTCACTGGCACATTACTAGGGATGCTCTTTGTTTTCGTCACTATAGCAGGTTCGCTCTTCCACGGAATATTCCGGTTTCAATCAGTACTGACAGAGGTGGGATTGCTTAGGCTCAAGAGAGGCCTGGAGACTGTGGGTTATTTGATAATTTTCGTTGGAATAATTCTTCTTGCCTACTATCTGCTCGTGTTGAATCCGAGCCTGCCAGCCCTGTAGTTCTCGAGATCGATTCTTCATCGCATTCTCGACGATTAGTTCCTCAAACTACGAGCTAGCGTAGTTGTTATTGCAGAGAACGCCATAACGAGATCAATCCCCACAACGCTCGCGGGCCCATTGATCCAGTAGGGGCTGGAGTAGCTCTCGATAACCTTGGGTATACGAAGATAGACTTGTTGACCCTGCAACATTGTGCATCCAAGACGGAAATCGCGTTTTGTATGCAGTTGTTTGCGCCGCTCTTTTAGCCTTCTCTGGAGTCAAGTGAGCCCGGAAAAATAATGTCTACTATAGGAGATATTTCGTACAGAACAAAATGGATACTTTCGAAACGGTACATACAAGCTATCATAGTAATGACTCTGATGACGCTCGCAATCGCAATACCATTCCTCACCAGGGCGTTCGCTCTAACCGATGTGGGTAATGCGGGAGTCTTCGAACTGGACGGGAACATCGTCAAAGACTCCTCAGGGACCTTCCCCACAGACTGGGGAGCACTCTTCGACTCCAGCGGAGTCACGCAGCCGCTGCCTCAAGGAGCACTGGACGCCCACTGGGTCAATGCATTCACGACGGGTAGCAAAGATACGCTGGACATTGCTAATGCGGGATGGCAGTGTACGCCTTCCGGCAACCTTACTCCCAAGGACGACATACTGCACGCTTACAGCTTCGCCATTGTACCCCAGTTTGGCCCCAGAATGGGCCACTTACTGGTCTATGGAGGATTCGAACGCTTCACGAACAACGGTGCAGGCGATTTAGGTCTCTGGCTGTTACAGGACCCGACTGTTGCTTGTTCCAGCACCAAAGGCGCCGTGAGCTTTACCGGTGCACACGCAGTCGGTGACGTACTGTTTGTCGGAGAGTTCTCTACCGGCGGAACCGTTACCACCCTCAATGCGTTCAAATGGGTAGGTGGCAGTAGCCCGCTTATGAACATCACAGCTACCGGAGGTGCAGACTGTCGTACGGCTCCCGATACGGCCAATTACTGTTCAAGATCGAACACAGTCTCCATCTCAACCCCATGGTCCAGTCAAGACAAAACCTCGGGTCCAAACACCCTAGCCACTGCAGAATTCTTTGAAGTAGGAATAGACCTCACCGGTCTGTTCGGGTCAAACGCGCCTTGCATCAACAGGTTCATCTTTGACACGAGGACCTCCCCTTCGGTCACTGCTACTTTGAAGGATTACGCCGAAGGTG
>WNGN01002218.1_pt1 | contig 13004 bp, 7 predicted proteins | sample 5400561 | NCBI WGS metagenome assembly WNGN01 (sample SAMN13153379, study PRJNA577476) | soil metagenome | isolation source: 115 cm soil or saprolite under Garry oak tree replicate 2 | place: USA:California | collected 2016-06-15
CCACCCGATCCGATGCAAACGCAAGCCCCCATTCCAATAACCAGTCAGAATCAACCAACGACATGGCCAAAGCAGAGCGTAATGGGCCAGACAACTCCGCCACCTCCACCACCCTCTATGAGACAAATGACCCCGGAACTCGCCCAGAGACCCACGCCTAGTCAGTTGCCACTCGACGCGTCTTTTCCTTCGGAAGAAACCTCGCTTTCGAGAATCCTGCAATCCCTACTCCAAGACATCCCGACGGCTACCGGGTCCACCTTCAGTTCAATGCGGGAGAGCACTCCCGAATACGTCGCACCTCGTTCCACACCTCCCAGCAGAGCTATGGTGATTGGTCAGAAGGACGATGAGGGAGGATGGGAGGAACAAGGCAAACCCTCGCCGAGCAAGCAACCATCGAGCATTCCCAGCGCCCCCACCATCAAACCAGCAAACACACCGGGAACGCAAGCTCCAACCGGAAAGGCTACGACTACGCCAATTCCTCAGCCTGCGGCTCCACCGTCTCAGCAGAAACAAAACCAGCCTACTGAGAAGCCGCAGGATAAGACTCCGAAACCGGACAAATCAGCGAAGGAAGCTCCGCCTCAGAAGCCGAAAAAGCCTCCTCAGAGTTTCGATCACATTTTCGAATTGACTCAGGGGAATTTGGAGAGTCCAGGATTCGTCGTTATCAATGGTCCGCCGGGAGCTGGCAAGACAACTCTCTGCTCAGGTCTCGCAGCCAACTATCTGAAAAAGGGAGATCCGTGTCTCTACGTGACATATGATCAGGCTCCCACCACTCTCCGTGAACAGATGAAGAAACTTGGATCGGATCCGTCGCAATACGAATCTCAGTACCGGTTCATCATTGTTGACGGTTATGCGTCCCAGTCTGATTCGTTCAGTATGGAGGCGACTTACTTGGACCAGCCTTTCAACTTCGAAAACATTCAGGATACTCTGGTCCGAAACAGTCAGGTATTCACGGGAGAGAAGATCAGAGTCATCTTTGACTCCATCGACAAACTAGCGACAAAGGTCCCGCAGAAAGACTTCGTCAAGAGTTTCACTGAACTGGCAGGCAAACTCAAAGACTCGGGTGCCACGCTAATCGTCACCGTCGATATATCTGAACTTCCGAAGGACTTGGCAGGCTCCTTGACGGACATGGCAGACTGTGTCGCTGACTTGTCCAAGGACGATTCGGATCCAAATGAGCGGGAGTTGAAGGTTCAGAGAATCAACCAAAAATCCGCGAAGATAGACGCTGAGACGTACGAGATTGATTCCAGCAAAGGCCTAGTCTTCGTTTAGAAGAGCAGTTCCGCGTCTCCAGACTAACTACAATTCGAAATTTCTGCGCAGGATTTCGCCGGGTAAAGTAATTTTTGGCGAAGGCTGGTGAGTCTTCTCTTGGGTTGAAAATGAAGACGTTCATTCTGCGTCCCAAAACTTATGACTTGGGTTCCAGTATCAGACATGTCGCTGAATCGGTTAGAGACGATGGCGACAAACGAGGAAACTATTCAACGACACGGTCATGGAACATTCATTAGCGCGATTATCGTCGTGGGCATAGCTTGCCTGCTTGTGGGAGGTTGGATTGGGTACAGTCTAGGGTGGGAGCTAAGTCGTTTAGGCGCACCTATGTGCCCATGTTGGACTCTCGTCCATGGGAAGGTAACTAGTTCCAATTCGCCGACGGAGATTGAATTCAATTACACTGGAGCTTACATAGAACCAGGCGGAAACTATTCGGTTTATCTCATAGATACGGCCTTTTACAGTGTACACTGTCTTTCTCACTCCTTGAACGAAACCCTCAGCGCAACTCCCTCTACACTCATTCCATATGGAGGTTATGATGTGCAGAACTTTTCTTGTTGAAAATTATCGTCGACGCGCTTGTAGCCTTCCGATTCCGGTCGAATTTTTCAGCTTAACGCTTCGGGCTGTCCCAACAACCGAGGGAAGGAGCCATGGCTCCGTTCCGGTTAGAGGAATTTGTTGCCGATGCCCATGGCTTCGTTCGTCTTTGCGATGGATCTGCTTCCCTCCGTCTCCAATCCGGTAAGCGCTCTTACAGCGTCCACATTCTCCGGGACGACTACGCTCTCATTGTGCACTTGATAGACCATGTTCGCTTCGCCGTCAGTTACGTCAAGGATGTCTTCCCAAAACGCTACCTCCCACATGTCAGCCCTCACACGTCCCAGGTCCCGCATCATCTCAGCGACTGCATTCATGCTATCCACTCCGTCGGAGGTTCTGACTGGCGCCAGCCTCGGCGCGCTCTTCAATGCCTTCAGAACATCCTTCTTCTCCGGCTTCCCCTCGAGCTGGACCATCGCGAAATGCAAGTGTCCGAGGTTAAAGGGCCCCCTAGCCGCCATCGTAGTAATGTTCAGTCTCGGAATGATCGTTTGAGCGTCCGGACCTTGGTGTGAGGGAATGTGAGCTTCCGGGACGACGGTATTGATGAGACCCGCCTTGTGGCTCTCCCAGGGATCAGTACCCCTTCTGAACAATACGACCCGCGCTTTCTTGACGCCAATGGTATTCTGAAGCGTTCCAACAGTTCTGCAAATTCCAGTTGTGTTGCAGCTTACAACTCGTGTAGCGCCTCTGTTGAGATTTTCCTCGTAATTGCACTGTGCGACAAATGATGATCCTGTCAGCTCATGTTTCTCTCCGCCCTGGAAAATTGACTTAATGCCGGCTTTGTCGTACGAGGCCTTGTTCTTTGCCCCTAATCCCGCTGGAGTACAATCAACAATTACATCGATCTTTCTCAACAGCTCCTCAAGCGTCCCAGCAACCTCAACTCCCGCCTTCTTCATGTCCGGCAGTTTTTCTGGGACCGAAGCGTAGATATGGTAACCCTTCATCTGACCGAGCTTGACGCGGTAGTCTCCCGCAACGTCGGAGACACCGACAAGTTTCATGTCGTTCTGTTTCGAGACAGCGTCAGCGACGCGTTTTCCGATAACTCCGAATCCGTTCACTCCTACCCTGATCGCGGCTTTGGGCATTTTGATGATTCTCTTGAGAAAGAGCTTGATACGGCTCTCTTTTAGCCCTAACGGGTAGAATAGTGCATCTAGAGACGGGCTTTAATACTAGCCCGCCGGTAAGAAGGGTAAGCTTTCAGCTTAACAAGTATAGTGAGGAATTAAGGAAGGTCAGTGAATTATGGAGGTTAAATTTTCATGGTTGAACCGTCGCAGTACGCTTCGACAACAAAATACATAGTTAAAGCAAAATTCGATGTCCAGGGCGTCGTAGAGAAGCCTGACGTAGTCGGTGCCGTTTTCGGCCAGACAGAGGGGCTCTTCGGCCCAGACCTCGATCTTAGAGAGTTACAGAAGTCCGGACGTATAGGCCGGATCGAAATTAATCTAGATTCCAAACACGACAAGACAGCCGGATCCATAGTAATCCCATCAAGCCTAGACAAAGTCTCAACAGCCATCATCGCTGCGGCGATCGAGAGCGTCGACCGGATCGGCCCATGCGAGGCAAAGATAAGTCTCGAGAAGGTAGAGGATGTCCGAGAGGAAAAACGCAAGGCAATCCTCACCAAGGCCAAAGATATTCTCCGAAAATGGGTCGTAGAATCCTCACCTAGCACCGAAGAGGTCGTGAAGGAGGTTGCCGGATCCCTCCGCGGAGTCGACGTTATAGAATACGGACCCGAGAAACTCCCAGCCGGACCCGAGGCTGAGAGAGGAGACATCATAGTCGTAGAAGGCAGAGCAGACGTCATCCTTCTCATGAAGGTCGGCATCAAGAACGTAATCGCACTAAACGGCACCAAAGTCCCGGAGACAGTCATCAAGCTCACCAAGGACCGAGAAGTCACAGCGTTCCTAGACGGAGACAGAGCTGGAGACCTGATCTTGAAGGAACTCACTCAGGTTGCGGAGATCGACTATGTGGCTCGTGCTCCATTCGGGAAGGAAGTGGAGGAACTCACACCCAAGGAGGTCATGAGAGCCTTACGCGAACGCGTGCCTCTAAACATGGCGAAGCCTATCGAGAGACCACAATTTGCTTCCAGACCCGAAAGAACTGAACGTCCTTACCAAGAGAAATCCTATACCGAGCGAGCCTATGGTCCAAGAGAACAGGGCTACGGCCCGCCTGAGATTACTGTTCGTGCTGCTGCTCCTGTCGAAAAGCCGAACTTACCTCCGCCAGTCTTCGACGCAGCGAAGGATCTACGCGGGACCTTGGAGGCTGTAGTGTTCGATGAGGCAGGTAAGGAATTGTCTAAGATGCCTGTGAGCGAGCTTGCCGAAAAGATACCCAGCCTTGAAAACTCTCACCTCGTTCTCTTCGACGGCGTGGTCACGCAGAGACTTCTGGACATCGCCGCAGGAAAGGGCATAAAATACGTGATTGGAGATCGAGTATCAGACGGGGCGAAAAAGCCTGCTAACGTTAGCGTGCTGACGCTGAGCGACTTATCCTCTTTTGGTCCCAACTGAGAGACTAGTTTGGGAAGCCGGAGCCGCTAGCAACTGCTCCTCTGACACACCGAGAATTTCCAGGATACGTGCGGCAGCAGGCACAATCTGATTTCGGATATAGTAATCGTAGTCCACCTCTTCGATTGTGACTTTGTAATGTGGCTCCGCTTTCTGAAACAGTTTTCCAGGTCTCTTGGTTATAATGAAGCCTACTTTGTCGCCAGCTGTGATCGGCCAGCCGTCCTTGGCCATTTTTTTCGCCGCTTCCACGTGGGGCGCGTTCACTTCGTATCCTTCTACTGGCTTCGTCAGCGTTTTCCATATGATGAATGAGGACAGAGGTAGTTTTTTCGATTTGAGATCCCGTGTCAAGTCTTGCACATAGGTGGTCGCTCGCATTGGGCTAGAGTCTTCCAAGACCATTCTCAGAACTGTGTTCTGTACGTCTCTTGCAAGGTTCGACCAGTCTCCTCTTACAGCTTCGAGGCCAACCACGTCGATCTGCCCGTCTGTTTTTAGGCCCGCGTATTTTTTCTTGGCTTCTGTGAAGAGTATTCTCTTGTAGATTTCGGACAAGTTGATTTCGAGCCCAAGCTGTCGATCGATCTCAGCCTGGAACTTCTGGACAAGTTTCTCTTCGTAGTTCACGAAGAGACTATCCGTATCACCATAGAAGACGCTGAGTCCGAGGCTCTTCGCGAAGGATATCGCGCGGTTGATCGTCTCTCTTCCCAAGGCTGCTGCCGATTCCGCAACCTCCTTCGAATACCAACGTGCGCCAGCCCAGCCCGCATAGCCGTAGACCGCATTCGTCATGACTTTGACGGCCTTCTCACGAGCCTTTAGCAGCGGATACCTCGAATCGCTCGGTGCTGTGCGTTTGAGCTCAGCCTTAGTCGTCTTGCGGGCTTCGATGAGTTTTGTGAGAACTATTCTGTAGAACCCAGAGGGACTCTTTCTAAATCGGTGTTTGACTTCAGGGACTTCGAAGACATCCTCCCTCTCTTTCCCAGTGACGAGTGTGTCGGGAGAAATGTTGTATTTGATCATCAGGCTCGGATACATAGACGAGAAGTCGAGACTGGCAACGTTATCGTGCAGCCCAACCTTCGGCTCGAGGACGATCGCTCCTTTGTATGGAATGATGGGCTGTTCGGTTCTAGGGGGGATCAGCTGTCCAAGATTGTGCGTCTCCATCATTAGGTAATTGTCAACGCGGAATCCGACGGCCGCCGCTATCACTTGGTCAGGAGGTAATCCTGAGAGAGCTGAGATCTGGATGACATAGTCGATCGCTTCCTCTCCGATCTTTAGGACGGTTTCGGTTTGCACTTCCACATGTTTGACTAGGATCTTTCTCTGGTCTGGTTTTGACCAGTAGTCGAAGTAGGATGTCTCATCGATAGTCTTCTGATCAGAAAATTTGATTCCAAGATATCTTGCGACGTTCTCGATGGTCTTGTTCTTCACCTCGTACAGGTCCTCGGAGAAGTTGAGAAGGTCAACGTTCGCTCGTCCAATCAGCGAGTAGTGGCCGTAGAGGCTCTGATGCGGCGGGCCTCCATCCCTACCGACTTTGAGCGGGATCTTAGTCTTGTTAGCTCTCTTCACTAGATAGGGCCAGTGGACACCGTTTCCTTCAAAGCTCAGAACAAAGTCCGGATTGGTCTTTGTGACATCTTCCCCGAACTTCTGAATGATACTCTCGTCGGAGTGGGCTTGCGTTAGAAGAACTTCGCTTGAATCCTTGTTTGTTCTCCAACTGATGAGCTGGACTGGGTCTCTTATGGCATTGGGTGCGCCTATCTTGCTCACTGATAGTAGTGAGAATGAGAAGAGATCTAGGCTAGGTAGTTCCTCCTTGGCGATGGCGTGAGGATGGTCTGTTGCTGTTAGTGTCTCTTGGACGCTGAACTTCTCTGGATCTATTGATGAGGCGGTGGTATCCACCTCGTACCACTGGCATGGCTTGATTCCGTGGTCGTACTGGTACTTGATCGCTAGTCTGAGTTTCTCTTCGTAGGTTGCTTCAGCACCCGTTTTTTTCAGTGTCTCTCGTGCAGCCTTCTCCAGGAAGTCTGGGTCTTTGCAGAATACCTTGAGGACGACTCGTTCGTCCGCTAGAAGTTTCTTCTTCTCAATCGTAGCACTTTCGACACTGGGATGAGGTTGTTCCGCTTCCAGCTTTTTCCTCAGTTCTTCGGGGTCCTGATCCTTTCTCGGTAGGAGGTAGAAGTAGGCTCGATAGTTGTCGTCGATGACCAGGACCCGTTTTCCTTTGTGGGTGATGCCCCAGAGCCAGATCGACGATTTTCCTTCGTAGGTCTCATGGTTGAGGTCGAGAAGCCAGAAGGTCTGTTTCATGCAGACCCTCTGTCTTCTCGTCTACTTTCGATCTGGACCGTCCAAATTACGACGATTCCGGCTATGACCAGCGTGAGTCCTGATGGGAATGAGCTGGCAGCCAGGCCTAACAGCGGATTGTAGGCGCAGCCGCTAGCCGGACAGTTAATCAGAGTGTTAAGGTCGATGAACCCGATTATACTCAAGATTGCGCCGATGATAACGAAAGCGAATCCCAGGGTCCGGAATGAATGTCTCCAGGAAGGCACGGGGTTCATTCCTATCAGACCAATCACGTCGGCGTGACAGTAAATGGTTTAAATTCGCCTGTTAACGTGGGGGCTTGTCGGGATAGTTCGGATCATGGCGGAGAAGGCTAAGCAACCGGCAGACCATTGGGGAATCGCTCACATCTACTCAAGCTTCAACAATACCATGGTTCACATCACAGATCTAACTGGCGCAGAGACGATTTCTCGTAGCGCGGGGGGTCAGCATGTGAAGGCTGATCGATTGCAGGGAACCCCATACGCAGCAATGCAAGCAGCGGCGGCCGCCTCAAAGGTTGCGAAAGACAAGGGGATAACCTCTCTCCACATTCGTGTCCGAGCGCCTGGAGGTCATGGAGCCCGCACTCCTGGTCCTGGGGCCCAGGCGGCAATCAGAATGTTGGCTCGTCACGGATTCCGGATTGGCAGGATTGAGGATGTCACTCCAGTTCCACACGACGGGACGCGTCGACCTGGCGGACGACGCGGTCGCCGTGTCTAGACTTCCCCGGAGTTTTCCTCAACGTCCTACGCTTCTCAGATTCGGAAGATAGTAGACAAGCATCAGAAGTGGCGGGCTGAAGAATGCCTGAACATGATTGCCTCTGAGAACCTAACGAGTCATACTGTTAGGCAGCTTCTCTCTGGCGACATGGGCCACCGGTATCGGGCTGATGATCGGTTCTACAAAGGGACCAGATTCATGGACGAACTCGAGTCCTTTGGAGAGAGAATAGCGTGCGAGGTTTTCGGTGCTGACTGGGCGACGCTCCGGCCACTCTCTGGGCACTTGGCTGATATGATCATGGTCTCGACCCTCGCCAAGCCAGGCGGTTCTGTTCTCACCGTCGGTCCTGCGGATGGAGGCTATCCGGGTCTAAGCGATCAAGCTGGCTATCCAACATTTGTGAATGTTCGGAATCTATATTTTCCATTCGATTCGGAACGGATGAACATTGATGTGGAGAAGGCCCGCGGGTTGATTGAGGATGAAAAGCCCTCGCTCGTCGTCTTCGGTCAATCCTTCTTCCTGTTCCCACATCCAGTCAAGGAGCTGGCAGAAGCCTGCAAAACGGCAGGATCTCGAGTGGTCTATGATGGCTCCCACGTGCTTGGACTGATTGCGGGGGGCGAGTTCCAGAAGCCGTTTCAGGAGGGCGCGGAACTATTGTTGGGATCTACTCACAAGAGCCTATTCGGTCCACAGGGAGGAATCATTGTTGGAAAGAAAGATGTTGAAGCGGAGGTGAAGGGGCGACAGTTTCCTGGTTTAGTGGATAATGCTCACTGGAACCGAATAGCCGCGTTAACCTGGGCACTGGATGAAGCACGGAGAAATGGTGGAAAGTACGCAGCACGAGTGATTGAAAACGCTAGGGCATTGGCGAAGGGGTTGCACGAGAGAGGAGTGCCAGTAAAGTGCGCAGATTATGGGTTTACAGCATCCCACCAAGTCTTTCTGGACATCAAGGACGAGAAAGAGATCGATAGGCTAACCCAGCGATTGGAGGATGCAAATATTATCGTGGATCGCGGGATACGAATAGGCACCTGCGAAGCCACAAGACGCGGAATGAAACCGGGGGATATGGACAGGGTGGCGGAGCTCATCGGCCAAATCTACAAGGGCGAAGACCCTGCCAAGATTCGGCGACAAACGACCAAGCTGAGGCGAGAATTCAACTCGATCCTCTACGCCTAACCGGAAGAATCGAACAGTAAACATGTTCTTATTCGACCATCGCACCATCTCGGGGTATGTCTCTACCCAAGCAGGGTGACACTGTGAAGGTTACTCTGTTGAACCGTGAGACGATCGAGGGTGTCGTCGAATGGGTCGATGGCAATGGTCTATGGGTGAAAGGAGCTGAAAGATCAAGATGGGTACCTCTCGAAGCTTTTACCGCACCGCACGACTCTCATCCGATCGACGCCAAGGAAGAGCAGTCCACAGCATAGCTTCGTGTCTGGGCGGAATCTGGGAGCTGACTAAAACTCTGACCCTCCCGTTTAGTCTTGCTTGGGCGTTGTTCACTGTCTTCGAGAAGGTCGTGCTGAGGCTGCCGTGGCCGCTAAGACGATTTGTGATAATGCAGTTTCCTGATGAATTCGCAGCTCAACAGGTTGTTGTTCAGTCAAGATCTCTTCGATAGAGAACTCGGAGCTTACAAAGCTAGGATTGTTCTGGAGAAGCGGGGTCCGGTGCTGTCTGGCTGTGTTGCGGATGGGTTAGGTCGAAGACGTTCTTCAGCTCCTTTTTCATAAGAGCGGGATCGTGGTTGAGGTTGAAGTAGTCTGCGAAGGTTATCGTTGTCCGCAGGAGCCTTGAGCGTCCGATCTTATCATAGCTGATTAGATCCATCTCCTTCAACTGTTTGACGTGTTGGTACGCGAGCTTTCCTCTAACCCTTACGACGTGCGACTGAGGAATCGGTTGTCTAAGAGCTATGAACGATAAGGTTCTCAATGGGCCCGGTGTCAGGAGAGGTCTGTTTGAGAGCTTCCTCACATGCTTAGCAAACTCTGGCCTCAGTTGCATCACAAACCTACCATCAGGTAATTCTACGACTTGGACTGGGCTGTCCAGTTTGGCATAGCGTTCGGCTATTGCTCTTGCAATGGATCGAATCTTCTCTTCGGACCTTGCGCCGATTACTGATCCAATTGTCTTGAGGTCCAGCGGTCTTCCCGAAACGTAGAGTGCTGCCTCACAGAGCTGTTGTTGCTGCAACGTCGACGTCTTGCCTGTCGGTTCAGTCTGAGACTGGGCTTCCATTGCTCATCACTTCGATTTGAATATCTCCGAATTCTTCCATCTGAACCAGACCAACTTTTCTTTCAATGGCGAGGAATAGAAGCATGATGAACATGCGGACCGCTTGCACAGTGTCTCCCTTGCCCAGCAACTCGAGAAATGATAAGGTCTCGCCAGGAACAGTCTCGTCCAAGAGTCTGCCGTAGAAAGAATTGATCTCATCTTCAATCTTCACAAGCCAATCGCCCCCCTGCTCAAACACAGCGGGGGTCCGCGATACTAGCTGAGCAGTCTCCGACGGCAGCAACCTCTCAGCCCTTAGAACGTCGAGTATTCCCTTGAGAACTTCGTCCAGCGAAGTTGTCGTTGACTGGAATCTGATTGGGAACGCCAAAGGCGGAGGCACGTAGTCAGTAGGTTTCTCGGGTCTGGGTCGAGGCGGTTCCTCCATCTTCAGCACGAGTTCTGATTTCATTCGTAGTAGGACCGCAGAGGAGAGTAGAGCCGTTCCTGAGACTGAGAAGTCGATGAAGCCTCGTCCCTTCATCTCCTTCATCAGACCGGTCAGAAGTTGAGACAGGTTCACGTCCTACGGCTTAACGCGATGCAAGTGCAGCAAGTCAAAGAGTACAGTGTACGGACTCTTGAGCCAGTAAGCATCCTGTTCCGCGGTCAATCTTGGACTCCACCCTTGTTCGGAAGAGAGATCACCTGGCTCTGTCCCTGATCGATGTAGACTCCGAAGACCCGATCCGCGCGAGAGATCGTTGTATCCTTAAGCGAGATCACGACGAACTGGGATTCCGTGCTCTTGGACCTGACTAAGGTTGCCAGCCTCTTCGCGTTCAGAACATCTAGGTGGGCGTCAATCTCGTCCATGATGTAGAAAGGCATCGGATGAATCTGTTGCAGAGCAAGTAAATAGCAGACTGTCGAGACCGACTTTTCTCCGCCACTGGCAGCGCCAATCGTGAGTTCTGTTTTCCCGGGGAATTGGAGGAACACGTCTAGTCCTCCCTCGAATGGGTTCTCGGGGCTGTCGAGCGCCATTCTTGCGTTCCCTCCGTTCGTAATGTCGGAAAAGATCTGGTGGAAAGTATCATTTACCTTCGTGAACGCGCCCATGAAAGTATCCAGCTTCCTCTTCTCCAGTTCATTCATGAAGTCTAGAATAGCTAGCTTCTCCCTTTCCAGATCTCCTATCCGAACCGAGAGGTGCTTGTATCCATCCTTGATCTCTTCATAATGATGGACCGCTAGCTGGTTAACCAAGCCTATCTCAACCAACTCCTTCTCTAACCCCGCTTTGATCTTGGTAGCATCCTCGATAGCTTCGGGCGTGGTTTCCAGGGGCTTGTCGAAACCGAGATTTCGTAACTGTGCGGTCAGCATCGCTAGTTGCGTCTCTAGTTCTCTGAGGCTTGCCTTCAGCTCCGAGACGTTGGAGTTGAGCGGGTCCATCCTATCGATTAGTTGTGAAAGGGATTTCTCTATCTCAGAGAATTTATCTTCGTATTTTCTCCTCGCCTGACCGACTGATGCGAGGCTGTCTACAAGCCTAGATTTCTCCTCATTGAGCTTACTCATCTCTTCTTGTAGCTCTTCTGACTTTTTGTTGGCTGCCTCAACCCTTGATTCCTCTCGTCTGATTTCAGTCTCGAGGGCTCTCAGCTGAATCCGTACCTGGTCGTAACCAGGTTTGAGAGTGTCAAGCGTGGACTGTGTAGAGGCAACTTTGCTGTCCAGTGACAGCTTCTCACGCAGAAGGGCCTCTGCTTCCGCGACGGCCTGATCCCGTTCGCGTTCCATCCCCATGATTGTGGTCCGTCTCTGTTCAATCTTCAGCTTGGCCAACTCTTCCTCGCGGACGGAGAGGCGCCGTTTTATCTCGCCTTGCTTCTGGGCTATTTCCTCTAACAATTCCTGTTCGCGCTGCATCGAGTTCTGCAAACTATCGATCCTCTTCTTCGTCTGCTGCAGCGACAAACGGGTCCTTTCGAGGCTCTTCTGAGCCATCTCAACATCGCGGGTGAGTGCTTCCCTCGTCTTGCTAGTGGAGACCCGATCTTCTCTAAGTTGAGCAATTTCAGATTCTAACCGGTCGAGTTCGGTTCGAGATCGCTGAACAATGGATTCTAAGGACTTTACAGTCCTTTCAAGACCCTCGAGAACGTTAGACCTCGGGATGAGAGTAGAAGCGTCGAAGGGCGCTCGATAGTAACCGCTTTCGAGACCTCCGCCGGGCTCGTACAGGTCCCCGCTTGTCACAACGCATCTCTGGCCCTTCGAGGCGCTCAGGAAGGCTGCTCTCTGACTTGTGGCCAGCATTGTATCACCGAAGACGAATTCGACAGCTGAAGCGAGTCCCTTCTCGGATTTGATTACGCTCGAAAGTGGTCCCACTATTCCGGGAGTCTGCTCATACTCATCATTCATCGGGGGGACTTCTAGGTCATCGAGGGGAATTATCTTGGCTCGGCCGAGTTTGGTCCGCTTTAGGCTCTCCACGCATTTGATCGCGACTCCTAGGTCCTTCACCACGAGGGCTCTCATCCAGCCGACACTCGCTGCTTCGATTGCCTTGCTGTACTCATCACTGTACTTGATCAGCTCTTGGAGTCGCCCGAGGACTCCTTTGAGCGCTCCTTCCTCTGCCATCTCCTCCAGCTTCTGGAGCGCCTTCTCTTCTGCCTGGAGAGTGTCGGCAATATTTCGCTGAGTGTTGAACTCGGTAACAGTCACTCTCGCTCTTTTAGCAACGTCGAGAGCTTCGTCAATCTCTTTGTGCCGCTGATCCTTGAGCTCAGTATACTCCTTCGCCTTCTCCTCAATATCCTGCAGTCTCTTCTCTTCCTCCTTCCCGAGCTTCTCCATTTCCCTGACTCTCTTCTTCAACTCCTCGGCGAGGCTGGAGAATTCCTGGTGGCGAGCCTCGAGCGTCTGCAAATGACTCGCAGTTAGGTCTAGTTTCGCTGAGCTGCCCTTGCTTGTTGCGATGAAGGTCGAAAGTTCTTTTTCTAATGCGGCGATTTCAGCATCGAGTGATTCGCGCATCTTTGCATCGACCGATAGAGATTCCCGCGCGTTCTGCAGAGCAGTGTTGAGCTTCTCCGCTTTTGCATTAGATTCTTCGAATCTTTCCTCTAGGCTGGCCTTCTGAGCAGTTAGGTTTCTGAT
>WNGN01007444.1_pt1 | contig 13004 bp, 15 predicted proteins | sample 5400561 | NCBI WGS metagenome assembly WNGN01 (sample SAMN13153379, study PRJNA577476) | soil metagenome | isolation source: 115 cm soil or saprolite under Garry oak tree replicate 2 | place: USA:California | collected 2016-06-15
GAACCGGCGGGCCGCAGCCCCCGCCCGCCGCCGCCACCGGCGGCCTTGATCAGGACCGGCCAGCCGATGGCGGCGGCTAGCGCCTCCGCCTGGGCCGCGGTGGCGACCTCCCCGCCGGGCAGCACGGGCAGCCCGGCCGCGGCCGCCAGCGCGCGTGCCGCCAGCTTGTCGCCGGCCAGTTCGAGCTGCGCCGCCGGTGGGCCGATAAAGGCCAGCCCGGCCGCCGCGCAGGCGCGCGCCAGCCCGGGGTTCTCCGAGAGGAAGCCATAGCCGGGGTGGATCGCGTCGCATCCGGTTGCCGCGGCCGCCGCGACCACGGCCCCGATGCTCAGGTAGCTGGCCGCCGGTGGTGGCGGGCCGAGGCAGATGGTGCGGTCGGCCAGCCGGGCCGGCACCGAGTCCAGGTCCGCCTCGGAGGCGGCCAGCACGGTCTCGATACCAAGCCGCTGGCAGGCCGCCAGGATCCGGACGGCGATCTCGCCCCGGTTGGCGACGAGGATGCGGCGCACCATCGCCGGCTACCCGGCCCCGGCGCTGACCCGCATCAGGACCGTGCCCTGCTCGGCGAACTGGCCGTCGTCCAGGCAGATCTCGGTGACCGCGCCGGCCGTGCCCGCGTAGACCGGGTTCATCAGCTTCATCGTCTCGATGATGGCGACCACGCTGCCGGGCTCGACGGGCCCGCCAACCTCGACGAACGGCGGGGCGCCGGGCTGGGGTGCCCGGTAGAAGGTGCCGGGCAGCGGGCTCACGATGTCCCGCACGTCCGCGCCGGGCGCGGCGGGCACGCTGGACGCGACGGGCCTGGCGGGGGAGCGGTGTTCGCCGGGCGGGGCGGGCCCGCCGGACGGCGTGGGCTCGCGAGACCCGGCGGGCGGGGCGGGCCCGCCGGACGGCGTGGGCTCGCGAGACCCGGCGGGCGGCGCCGCGCGGGCCGGCGGATCCGCGGGCTCCGGCCGCGGCAGCACCTGCGTCTCCTGCGTCCAGCCGCCCTCCGCTGACCGCCGCAGCCGCAGGGTGAACCGGCTCGTTTCCAGCGTGAGCTCGGCGTAGGGGAGCGAGTCGAGCAGGCTCAGGATGTCCCGCACGTCCTCGTCACTCAGGTTCACCGGGCGGTCCCGGGCACCCGCAGCCGCTCGAGCACGTGGTCGAACGCCCGGGCCTTGGGCGCTGCGACCGGCGTGGCCGGCCGGTGCGACCACACGGTCTCCGGGCGGCTCTGGAGCAGGACGATGCCCCGGCCGCCGCCGGCGCCCGCCGCGGTGGCGGCACCGCGGCCGGTGATCGCCCATTCGATGTCCTGCGGAGCGCCGTAGTGCTCGCTGACCCGCCGGCCGAGATCGGCCAGCGCGAGGATCTCCGCGTCCGCCAGGCAGGGCACGTCACGCAGTTCCGCAGGCACCTCCGCCACGCGCACCCCGGCACCGGCGGGGTCCCGCTCGTGCTGGCGCGGCTTCGAGGCCACGGTTCGCTTCACGATCTCCCGGGTCACCTTGCTCACCACATAGCTGTCCGGGGTGACGTCGCCGCTGACGAGCGCGGATCCCAGGCCCCAGCTCGCCTCGATGACGATGACCGAGGTGTCGCCGGTCACCGGGCTGCGGGTGAACATCACGCCGGCGCAGCGGGGGTCGACCATGAGCTGGACCACCACGCCCATCGCCAGCCCCCGCTCCGGCACGCCCTGGTGCCGCCGGTAGGTGACGGACTCGACGCTGTACAGGCTCGCCCAGCAATAGCGCACATGGTCGGCGACGGCGTCCTCGCCGCGCACCCACAGGTAGGTGTCACCTAGCCCGGCGAAGCTGGCCGACTCGCTGTCCTCGATGGTCGCGCTGGAGCGCACGGCGACCGGGGCGCCGCGGCCGTCCTCGCCGGCCAGCGCCTGGTAGCCAGTGGTGATCGCATCGCGCACATCGGCCGGCATCGGCGTGGCCAGGATGGCCTCGCGCACCCACGCGGTGACCGCGGCAATACCGGCCCGGTCCGCTGGATCCAGCCGCCCGATCTGCCCGCCGAGGGCACCGTCCGGGTCCAGGGCCGCCACCGCCTGCCGGTACGCGGCGGTCGTGACCGCGAAGCCGGCGGGCACCGGGATACCGGCCGCGGTCAGCTCGCCGAGGGAGGCAGCCTTGCCGCCCACCGCCGGCCGGTCATTGCCGCGCAGGGCGGTGAGCGGCCGGGCGAGCTGGGCGGGCGGAGGGATCATGGCACCGGTCAGTCGAGGATGGTGACGACGCCGCGGTCGCCGTCGACCCGCACCCGCTGCCCGGTCTTGATCCGCTTCGTGGCCTGGCCGGTTCCGACGACCGCGGGCATGCCGTACTCGCGCGCGACGATGGCGGCGTGCGACATCGTCCCGCCGATGTCGGAAACCGCGGCCTTGATCTTGCCGAAGACCGGCCCCCAGCTCGGTGCCGTCACCGGGCACACCAGGATCTCGCCGTCGCGGATGGTGCCGATCTCGTTGACGTCCCGCAGCACCCGGGCGGTGCCCTCGACGATGCCGGACGACGCGCCATAGCCGCGTACCTCCCGCTCGTCGCCCGCGGCGCTCTGGCTGTACCAGGACTCGATGGTGTCCTGGGTGATGCCCCACAGCATCTGCACGGCCGGGTCGTTGAGCGCCTCCGGCACCGGGCCCAGCGCCGGCGGGGGTGACCACGTCTTCAGCACCTCCAGCATCCGCTTGCGTTCGGCGATCACCGGGCGCCAGTGTGCCGCGCCCAGCGGCGGTCCGCCCGAGGCCCAGGCCAGCATCAGGTCGGCGAGTGCCTGGTCAATTTCGTTATGGTGCAGATAAAAGACATCATCGGGGTCGGCGAGGACCTCCTTGCGCACGAGCAGTTCGCCAAACGCCCGTATTTTCTGGAAGAACCGGGTCGTGAACCAGTGCTCGCAGTAGAACTTGTGGTCCTCCACGTAGGGGAAGACCAGCCGGCACACCCCGAGCATCTGGTCGAACGCGCCCCGGTCCTCGTCGGTGGAAAGCAGCGCCCGGTACTCGGCGGCGATGCGCTCCCGCTCGGCCAGCAGCGTGGCCGTGGGCCGGTCCAGCGACTCGCCGGCGGACACCAGCCGGACGTAGCGGGTCAGGGCGGCGAACGGGACCGCGAGGTTCTCGTTCCAGCTCCGGTGATGATGGTAGAAACCGTCTCCGGTTGAGACGTGGAACCACGGGTCGCGCACCGCGTCGAAGGCGGCCAGCCAGGCCCGCCCCGCCTCGCCCCGCCCGGGCAGCGCGGCGAGCACCGCCTCCGGATCGCAGCCCTCCGGGAACTCCCCGGCCAGGCCGGTGGAGACCGCCAGCTTGGCCAGGCGCTTCAGCTCGTCGTCGGGCCGGTACATGATCACGTCGATGCCGGCCACCATGCGGGCCACGGTCTGCTCGCTGATCTCTGGGAACGCGTTCTTGCAGAACTCGAAGAACACCACGTAGGCGCCGTAGCCCAGCATGAGGAACTCGGTGTGGTGGTGCCACATCTTCGAGTACAGGTCGAGGCACTTGTGGAAGTTCTCGCGGACGTAGTGGTTCTGCGCGACACCGGTCGACTCCATGACGACGCGCTCGTCCTCGAACTCCGGCAGCTCCGGCACCGTGACGGCCTCGATCTCGCTGATCAGGCCCGCGATGCGGTCCTTCCAGCCCGCGTAGAGGCGGTCCCAGTTCTGGTAGTAGTAGCCGGCCCGCTCGCCGAAGATCTCGGCCCGGCGGCCGATCTCGGCGGGGTCCGTGACCGGGATTGCCGTGATGTAGACCCGCCCGTTCACGATCCGGTGCTCGATGCCGAGCGTGGTCGGCAGCACGAACAGGCGCGTGGTGTTCGCGCCGATCGCGGTATAGGGGATCTCGGCCGTGATGGCGTCGAACGCGGGCATCGGCTCGGGGAAGTGCATCGAGTTGTAGAACCAGAAGCGCTGGTCGTCCCCGGGCTGGAAGCGGGTGAAGTACGGGTACATCGACCGCCAGTTCTCGGCGCCGGGAACGGCCTCGATCTCCGACGGCAGCGGGAAGCTGCGGGTGGGGTCGGCTGAGTCCATGGGCTTCCTCCTGCCGGACGAGGGCGGATTAGGACTGCCCGCTCCTCGCGTGCCCAGACCCGCCAGGAGTCATACGCCAGAAGGTCGCATAGCCTGCCCGGGAATGACAAGGAAAACCTGACACCTTTTCACCTTGTGAAATGCTGGTTCCCTGGACCTGCTGGCGGAGAGCGAGCACCGGTGCGGCACTACAAGGTGAAAACGATCCAGGCGCTCGAGCGGGGCGTCCAGGTAATGGCGGCACTGCGGGAGATGCGGGCCGCGAGCCTGCACGATCTGCACCTGAACACGGGCATCCCCAAGCCCACCCTCACCCGCATCCTTTACACCCTGTACCGGCAGGGCCTGGTGTGGCAGCGGATGGCCGATGGCGCGTTCCTGCCGAGCCACATCATGCTTCAGCGGGGGCGTCTCGACGACATTGCCTGGCTGGTCGAGATCGCGTCCCCGGTACTGGAGGAACTCTGCGAGCGGGTGATGTGGCCGTCGGTGCTGTCGGTGCCCCGCCTGGACCATATGGAAGTCGTGGAGACCAACAGCCCGCGAGCGCACTACGACGAGTTGCCGGCCGGGCCCATCGGGTTCCGGGCCAACGTGTTGCGCTCGGCCTCGGGCCGCGCATACCTCGCGTTCTGCCCGGACGCGGAGCGGGGTGCGGTGCTGCGCCGGCTCGCCGAGCGTGATGTCGCCGGTCATGAGCTGGCGCGCGACCCGGTCGCGATGCGGCGGATCCTGGAGGCGACCCGCCGCCGGGGTTTCAGCGTCCGGGCGCCCGACTTCGGCGGGCACTACAGCAAGACCCGGCGGGAGGCCGACGACGGGCGCAGCTCCATAGCGATGCCGATCCGCACCGGCGGTCACGTGCTCGGCTGTGTCAACCTGACCTGGCGGCGCAAGGCGCTCACGCTCACCGAGGTGGTCCAGCGGTACGCGGGCGACCTGCGCACCGCCGTCACCACGATCGAGAACCGGCTGGCCGACGCGGGCGTATCTGTCACCTCAACGCCGGCCACCCGTCCCCCAGGCCAGCGTGAATCCCAGCAACTGGGATAGCCTGCGCTGGCCCGGGGCTTCAAGAGTCGTCGTTGTGCCGCTCAGCCCAGGAAGCGTTTCAGCACGACGGGAACGTAGGGCTGGTGACGCACACGAACGCCCTGGCTCTGACCGTATTGCTTGGGCCATTGCCCGGATCGGGCGTCGTGTTGGGTTCGAGGGCTACCACTTCGTGGCTGCCCACCGTGGCCGAGCGGGGGTAGGCAATGGTCCCGCTCAGATGCGGGCCGATCAGGGTGCCCACGGGAAGACCGGCACAGGCCGGGGCCGTGGCACTCTTGAAGCAGTAAACGGCCGGGCTGGCCGCCAGGGTGTTGCTGGCTGGCAGGCTGTGTATGGGCGTGATGAAGCCGGGAACACCGGCGGCCGCGTTGGGAGCCCCGGTGAGGGCCGCCCCCCACCAGCACCTGCTCCTGGCCTTGACCGGCGTCGGGCAGGCGCCGGCCTTGTCGCTGGCAGTCAGCGTCCCCCCGCCCTTACCCATGTGGCGGCTGGGTGCCATAGATGATGTTGCCGAAGTTGAGCCCGGTCGTGGTGGACAGATCGGCGACGGTCACCACGCAGTTGGTGAGGCCGGCGTTCACCTGAGCCTGGGTGGGCGGGCAGACCGCCTTCTTGTCCAGGGCGGAGAAGGCTGGTGATCCTCCGGTGGCCGTCACGGTGATGGTGGCGGTGAGGTTACCGCTGGCGTCCGTCGTGACGGCCGTGCCCGTGGACAGGTCTGCCTCCTGCGTCGCGGCCGATGACGGGCTGATCACCCCGGCAAGGGGACTGGTCTGGGCGACGATCAGCAAGGTGTTCGGCGGCAGGCCGGTGCAGTTGACGGTGACCGGTGTCCCCGCTGTGTTGCTGGCCCCGAACGCTACCGGACTGCCGTTGTACGTGCAGGTCGATGTGGACGGCGGGATTGGAATAGCCGACGCCGGCGTTGCGGCCAGCATGGCGGTGCCGCCAAGCAGGCCGGCCCCCAGTGCGAGCGTGCCTGTTACCGCGCGTGCCTGCCGCAGGACACTGCCGCGACAATGGCTTCGAAGTGACATGAAGCCCTCCCGTTGTCAGATTGCTCTTGATTTGATTCTTAGCTTCCACTCACGGTTATGAGTTAACTACACAGTGGCGCGAATCAATGGTTGCCCTACAGCAAGAAAACAGCGGGCGGGCTGTCTGGCAGGTGTTCAGCGATGGCCGTGACCTGGCCAACAACCACTCCCGAGAAGGTCACCGCAAGGGCGCCAGCCCTTCCCCGGCACCACCTCCCCCGAACATGTCCCAATTGAGCCCGCCCGACCAGTGTTGTTCCCCCGGTGCAGCGTGTCAACAAGGACCGAATGGCCCCGAGGAACCAGCGGAGTGCCCATTTCACCTGGGTGCGACATGGCCCGGCCGTGGGCCCGGGCCCCGGGGTGCGACAATCGGCGCATGCCAGAACGACTCGAAGTACAGCGGGCCGTGGCCGCCTCTCCGGGCGAGATCTTCGCCGTGCTCACCGATCCCCGGGGGCACGTGGCCATAGACAGCTCCGGCATGCTGATGGAGGCCAGCGGGGACATCGTCGCCAAGGCCGGGGACACCTTCGTTGTGCACATGGACCGGGAAGCGCTCAACGACTATCCCCTCGGCCTCTACGACGTCACCATCGAGATCGTCACGTTCGAGCCGGACCGGGAGATTGCCTGGACCGTCCACGGCCAGCTGGACCTCGGCCACGTGTACGGCTACCGGCTGGAGCCCGTCGAGGAGGGCACGCTCGTGACGTCCTACTACGATTGGTCGGCGGCCGAGCAGAGCTGGAAGGACGCGGCGATCTTCCCGGTGATCCCGGAGAGCGCGCTGCGGGCCACGCTCGGGATCCTGGCCCGCACGGTGGCCCCCGGCAAGCCCCGCCCCGCGCTCTCCAGCCCCGACCGGGCTACCGGTGGGAACGGCGCGGCCGGAACTTGATCAAGGCCAGGATGGCGATGGCCACCAGCAGCCAAGGGGAGAACAGGAGGTGCACGGCGAAGCTGAGGACGGTCAGGGCCACGATGGCGATAAGGACAAGGGCGATGATCCCGGGCATGGTGATCGGTCTCCGTTCAGGTCAGGCTGTTTTCCTGTTTCAAGGCTGCCGCTGACGGTCGCTCCCGTCGATCGGGATCAGCCCTGGTTCATACCCTGGTGCGCATCCCGAGGGCATCGGGGGCATCCCTGATCGTGGCCGGCGATGTCGGCGGGGCAGCAGCCCATAGCGCCCTAGTACGGGCCCAGGTCCACGACCCTGTGACGCGCGTCAGCGCGCGTCGAGGAACGGTGTGATCAGGGCGAGCACGTCGCCGGGGCGCCGGGTGACGCCGACGTGCGTGGTGCCGGGGAGCACGGCGAGTTGCGCGTTGGGCAGGAGGTCGAACATCTCTGCCACGTGGGGCAGCGGGGTGAAGTCGCGGTCGCCGAAGATCAGCAGGGCCGGCGCCCGCAGCGAGCGCAGCTCGCCGGTCCACCCGGGGAACTGGTGCACCATCGCCGACAGCCGGGCCGCGAACTCCTCAAAATGCGCGGGGTCGGGGGCGACCGCCTCGTAGGCCTCGCGCCACGCCTGGAAGTCGGCCGGTGTCGGCAGCCGGTCCGCGCCCAGCGGCGCGCTCTCCCGGCCCGGGGGGCGGTGGGGATCCGCCGAGGCGAGGATCAGCTTGCCGGCCCGGGCGGGCGTGCCGAGCGCGATCGCGCACGCGACCAGGCCGCCGAGGCTGAACCCGAACAGGTCGGCCTGGCCGACCCCGAGTTGGTCGAGCAGCGTGATGACGTCACCGGCCAGCGCCTCGATCGTCATCGGGCGGCCGGTGTCGGCGGTGTGCCCGTGGCCCTGCAGCTCCACCGCGATCACCTGCCTGCCCGCCGCGAGGGGTTCGAGCATCGGCCCGAAATTGAGGTCGATGGTCAGCAGGCCACCGTGCAGCAGCACCAGCGGCCGCCCGCTGCCGCGGACCTCGTAGTACAGCTGCAGGCCGTTCACCGGTGCGTATGGCATACCGGGTATGACGGTAGGCGGCTAGCGAACTCATCGCGAAGCGCCGCGCGTGCCGCACACCGCCATGTCATCGTGACCGCCCATGGACGGGTCGGGCGCGAGGCGAGGTGCAGGCGCTGCCCCGATAACGATCCGGGAGGAATCATGCGGAAATCACTGATCCTGGCGGGTGCGGCCGTGCTAGCCCTGGTGCCCGCTGGATCTTTCCGGAGCCGGTGAGCGGTAGCTCGGTGACACCGAACCAGCGGGCGGGGGCGCGCCACCCCGGTCGTGATCGCGTTCAGCCGGTCGGGCCGGTTCAAGGTCAGGTAGGCCTTGCGGTTCCGCACCTCGTACCGCACCACATCACTCATGGTTGCTCCCTTCGGACACGTGGGCGGGCCGCCAGCGCCGTAACGTGGCGATTGTGACCGGTGATAGTGCACCAGCGGCCCTGCCGGACCCGCAAGCGCCGCCGCTGCCGGCGATCCCGGCGTCGGCCGGGGCGCTGATCTTCGACCGGGCGGGCCGGCTGCTGATCCTGAAGCCGACCTATAAGTCTGGCTGGACGATTCCCGGCGGTGTGATGGAGGCCGACGGGGAGACGCCGTGGCAAGCATGCCAGCGCGAGGTCCGCGAGGAATGCGGCATCGACGTGCGCCACGGCCGGTTGGTATGCATGGATTTCCGCCGCCCCCGCCCGGGTAGCCCCGGGGGGATCCGGTTCCTGTTCCACTGCGGGGCCATCGGCGATAAGAGCCTGGCCGCGATCGTGATCCAGCCCGAGGAAATCTCCGAGTACCGGCTCGCTGCCTTGCCTGAGGCCCTGTCGCTGCTCCGGCGCCCCATCCGGCGACGGGTGCGCGCGGCGACCTCTGCTCGGGGCCTGGTTTACCTCGAAGACGGGCGGCCCGTCCCGGCTAGCTAAGGCAATGCTGTCAACGCCCTTAGCAAGCGGGGCGTCCTAACAGTAAGGAAAACGTCAAGGGGAGGCCAACCCCGATGAAAATCATCAGCCTCACGCATGCCCGGGCCGCGCTGGCCGGTATCGGCGTCGTAGCCGTCAGTGTGACCACAGCGGCAGCCGTTACTCTTCCGGCGAGCGCGCAGACCCTGGTCTGGTCGGTGGTGCCCAGCCCCAGCCCGGGACCCGTCACCAACGCCCTCTATGGCGTGTCGTGCATCTCGGCGACCGCGTGCACGGCCGTGGGCAATTACACCCCCGGCAGCGGTGGCACCAGGACGCTCATCGAGTCCTGGAACGGCACAAGCTGGTCGGTGGTGCCCAGCCCCAGCCCGAGTGCCACCGGCAACTGGCTCAATGGCGTGTCGTGCGTCTCGGCGGCCGCGTGTATCGCGGTGGGCTTCAAGAGCACCAGCAGCACCCAAAACCACTATGCGACCCTGGCCGAGTCGTGGGACGGCACCAACTGGTCGGTGGTGCCGTCCCCCAGCCCGAGCGCCACCCGCAACTTCCTCTCCGACGTGTCGTGCGTCTCGGCAACCGCGTGCACGGCGGTGGGCAGCCGCAGGGTCAACGGCCTCGACAAGACCCTGATCGAGTCGTGGAACGGCACCACCTGGTCCGTGGTGCCCAGCCGTAACCCGTCAGCGAACAACGACCGCCTCGGTGGCGTGTCCTGTCTCTCGGCGACCGCGTGCACGGCGGTGGGCAGCTATGACAGCGGCCTCCTCACCCGGGGGCTGATCGAGTCCTGGAACGGCACCCGGTGGTCGAAGGTGTTCAGCCCGCGCCGCGGGTTCTGGGACGTCCTCGGTAGCGTGTCCTGTGCCTCGGCGACGGCCTGCATCGCGGTGGGCATCTACGCGGGCGGCTCTGAGCACACCTCGATCGAGTCGTGGAATGGCACCAGCTGGTCGGTGGTGCCCAGCCCGTCCCGGCCCGAGCCCGAGCTCAATCGCGTGTCGTGCGGCTCGGCGGCCGCGTGCACGGCCGTGGGCACTTACCACCCCGGCGGCGGCGCCGACACGAAGACGCTGATCATGTCGCTGGACGGCACCAGCTGGTCGGTCGTGCCCAGCCCCAGCCCGGGACCCGGGTTCAACCGCCTCGACGGCGTGTCATGCGTCTCGGCGGCCGCGTGCACGGCCGTGGGCACCCAGGACATTAACAACCTGGGTGCGTCCAGGACCCTGATCGAGTCCGGGTCAGTCAGCGGGTAGCCACCGGCAACCAAATCGGCCTGCTGCAACGGCCCGGGCGGTGCGCTCCAACCCGGGCATGCCGGCGAGGTAGCGTGCCTTGTGGCTCACACCCAAAACCTCGCCGGGCTGCTGGTGGCGATCGCGGCGGGCGATGGGACGCTCGTCCGGGCCCTCATGACCCGGCGTCTCGCCCAGGCCGCCCATTAATCAGACCCTCACTAAGCCCCGGAATCAGCCGCCGGGCATTTTCTGAGTAGACGAGCCACAGTACCTCCGCGGGCAGGTTGAGGGCGGAGATGCACCAGCGCCCGGTGGGCGGCGGATCGCTTGGGGAGTAACTGAAGTATTCGTCCTCGGTTTCGAGGAAGCGGAAGTAGATCTCGTAGGTTTCGCGCTGAGGCGGTATCAGGTCGGTACCGAAGAGAACCCGGTCAGGATGCCGCAGGAGCAGCGCCCTCGTGCGGCGCGGCTGCCGTCCGAGTTCGGCGATCCTGGCGGCTATGTCGATCGTGAGGTTCGGATAGCTGTCGAGCATCCGGGCGATCCAGGCGATGTCCTCGGCGTTGCACCGGCCCGGATAGGGGCGGTCGTAACGGTCAAGGTTCGCTTCCAGCTCGGCCCCCCAGCGGCCGTCCAGGTTCACGGCGGCGGCTATGTTGCACGAGTCCATCAGCTCGGCCAGCCGGGTGGTATCTGGCACGGCCCAGGTTCCGCCGGTGGTCCAGCGGCCAAGATGGGTGTGCGCGTCGATGACCGGTGCGCGCGCACGCTCGACACGGTGGCTGGGGGTGGACAGGCTAGGCACCGGACGGTAGTCGCGAAGCCTGAGCTGGGCCGGATCGGTCATGACGGCCTTCACATCGTCAGTCACCTGCGCGGCCCACGTTAACCGGCCACGGAGCCCTCGTATGCGCTCCCGCGCCGCGGCCCAGAACAGGCTACTCCGGGCGCCCTGCCCGGCCCACGTACAAAGCGTGGGCGCGGCATTGGGGAATGCCGCGCCCACGGCGCCATCGATGATTTGCCGGTCAGCCTGCCGGGTGGCCGGCGGTCATCGGGATGGCAGGTGTGCCTCGAACGGTTGCGGGATGCCGGAGCGGCCATCGCTCCAGGCGACGAACAGGGTGCTGCCCACGAAGGGTGCCTGGGCAGTCACCGATACCGCGTTGTCGGTGTAGTCGCCGAAGTTTGGCACGATGAGCGACGAATTGAACAGCCAATTGGAGGCGACGTTGGTGATCCTGACGTTGGTTGGTGTCGCCGTGGTGACCGGGCTGACGCCGATGGCCGCCGCCACGTTGGTGACGGCAGTTGCGGTCGAGGCCCGCGTGTACCAGGTCACATCCAGCCGGCCGGAGCTGCTGGGCGTGCGCAGTGCCGGCAGGAATGACAGCCCTCCGTTGTGCGGCTGGTCCAGCCTTACCGGCGTGGCCTGAACCGGGTCGAGCGAGTTCTTGTGGAAGCTCTGCATCAAGATGTCGCCGTAGGGATGGGCCCGGGCGTCGTTCCAGACCATGCTCACGGTGCCGAACTTGTCGCTGACCGCGAGCCTCGGGAAGTCGCTGCCCGGGAAACGGTTGTAACCGGGTATGGAGGCGCCCTCCATCGACACCACCGGCACGGCGGTGCGTGCCGAGGGGCCCTTGCAGGGCGAGACCGCCGTCAGCGTGAGGCAGCGGGCAGCCACCTTGTCCAGCACGTTCTGCACCGGGGTGCTGGCGCTCTCGCAGGGCGGGAAGCCCAGGCTGCTGGACCAGTTGAATTCATAGCCGACGTAAGCGGTGCCGGTCCTGGTGTCCACCGCTGGGTAGGCTCCTTCGTTCACGCAGCCCAGGCTGTTTGCCTCAGCCACCTGCAGGTAGGGCTTGGCCAGTTGGAGGTTGTTGGAAACCTGGACCAGGGGCGTGCCGTGCTCGCAGACCGGGGCCGCGGGCGTGCCCCCGGCCGGGCCGGCGCCACCCGCCAAGTTGCCCAGATCGCAGGCGGACATGTCCACTGGGTCGCTGAAGGGGCGGGTGACCTGGAAGTCGCTGTAGGTGAGGTAGAGCTTGCCGTGAGCTGGATCTATCGCCAGGAAGTCCTTGTCAGTGAAACTGCAGAACTTGACCGTCCTGGTCGGGCTGATCTTGATGAGCTGGCACTGGCTGCTGGCGGCTGCGATGACCGGCTGCCCGCAGCTCAGCGTTGCCGTGCCGCCGGTGCCGGCCACCTCACAGGCGTCCAGCGCGATCTGCTCACGGCCAAGCCCGTTGTTGGTGAGGTAGAGGCTGGAAATGTAGAAGAACGTATGGCCAGCTACCCGGTAGGCCGCGACGCTCGGATCCCCGAAGTAGGTGAGCTTACCGCAGTTGGCATTGGGCAGCCCGCCTAAGGTCGGTGAACGACTTCCCGCCATTGGCCGAGAACCCCAGACCGGTGATTTCCTCCTTGGACATCGGCGCGGGACACGCCGTGATGAAGCCGGTGGAATCGTTCCACGCCTCCACGACGTACGGCCCGGCGGCCGCGATCGAGACCTCCGACTGCCCCTGCGCCGACACTCCGGCCGGGCTGACATCCTCGCTCGGTCTCGCCGCGTCGACGTTGGGAGCAGAACGGGTTGCCCGCCTGGGCCCCCGTGGTCAGGCGCCCAGCTTCGGGGACCGGCCGAGAGCGCGCAGCGCTCACGTGCCTGGCCCGTGGTGCGCTCACGGCACCGGCCTGTGGTGCCACCGCAGCCAGCGCCAGCACGGTCACCGGGACCGTTGTCACCGTTGTTAAC
>WNGN01007952.1_pt1 | contig 12997 bp, 16 predicted proteins | sample 5400561 | NCBI WGS metagenome assembly WNGN01 (sample SAMN13153379, study PRJNA577476) | soil metagenome | isolation source: 115 cm soil or saprolite under Garry oak tree replicate 2 | place: USA:California | collected 2016-06-15
TTGCCCGCGCCGTCCGCGGCGCCAAGCCGCCCTGCCGGAGCTCGTCCTCGGAGACTCGGGACAGCTCGTCGAGGACCCGTGCCCACGCATCGGGGTCCGGGATGAGGCTCTCGGCCCGCTCCCCGGTGGCCCAGCTGGTCCGACCGGTTCTGGTCGCGCCGGTGATGCGGATGGGCGCGGGCTTCAGGGTTCCTCGCGTGCTCTTCTCGGAGCGGCGACCCTCGGCGTCGAGCGTGAAGGTGGCGGGGTGCCGGAGAAAGCCGAGCAGGAACGCTCGCCACGTGAGCCACGATCCGACGGCGCCGGTCGGATCAAGCGGAGGGACGATCGACCGACCGTCGAGTGTCCGCCAGTCCCACTCGCGCCACGACACGCCGGCGACCAGGCGCGCCACGTACCGGGCGGTGCCGAGCAGCTCTCGCGCGTACACGACGGTCTCTGTCGGTCGAAGATCCGGGATGGCCCGCCTGACGGCGGACAGGTCGTCCGGACGGGTGATCGTCTTCGGCCAGAGCCTGGGCTCATCGAGGAACGCGGCCTCGAACGGTTCACCGGCCTCCTCCGCCAGGAGGAACTCATAGCATCGCCGGGCGAACTCGTCGTCGGGAAGATCGGTCGGGTTGAGCATGATCCCGATGCTGTTGAGCGAGACGCGCCAGGGAAGCGACGTCGTCTCGTCCACTGGGTGGATCGCGAATCGCCGGAGGCTCGTCGTGTAGCAGGCGTACTCACCGAGCACACCATCGGCGCCGACCATCGGGTCGGCGAACTTCAGGAGGGACGCAACGGGAAGTCCCGACCAGCGGGCGAGCGCGGCAAACGCCTCGCCTACCTCCTGGACCTTGTCGAGGGTGAGGGCGGCGCTCACGCCGACGCCTCGGATCGGGTCGCGATAAAGCCGCCGTCGGTGTCGACCTGGACCATGGACCCGCCACGCCGTCGGACCTCGTGCATGAGCAGGGTGAGGAGCAGCCGACCCGATCCCTCGACGAGGGCGGCGGCCGGCGGGAATGCCCAAGGCCCGGGGCGCTCGGGCGTTCCCTGGTCGACGGTGATCACGCCGTCCGCGGTGATCACGCGATGCGACATTCCCGGCTTCACGTCGGCGATGGGCGTGGTCGCTGAGAACATCCCGAAGACGCCCGCGACCGAGGCGACCTTCAGCATCCCGCGCATGCGCACGCGCTCTTGGGGTGAGAGCTCGGGGTTGGTCTTCGCTGCGAGGCGCACCGCGGCTAGCAGGGGGTAGAGGTTCCCCCACGTCCGGCCGTCGTTCGACCGGCAGGTGGAGGGCTTGCGAGGGTCCCAGATCCACCCCCCCGGGAAGGTCACCGGGCGCAGCCCTCGAAGCCGGTTCCCGAAGGCGAGTGCCCACGCCTCCGTCATCTCGGGCACCGAACCCGGGCCGCCGCGATCGAGGTCCTCGATGGCCGCCGCGGCGAGGTCGAACCCCGTGGTCCAGAACTCCCGGGAGCCCGAGGCGACAGGGGCTGTGAGCGTGGCCTCTGTTCCGAAGAGCTCGACGGGCACGGTGAGGACGTCCCCCGACGGACGGACCTTCGCGAGGAACGCGAGCGAGCGCCATGCGTCGGGGTGCTCCAGGAGACCGGCTTCGACGGCCGACCGGACCCCGTAGGAGAGCTCGTCCAGGCCCCGGCGGCCGCACACGTGGTGCGCGACGACCTCGCGCGTGAGGAAGTCTTGAACGCCGGCGAGGGCGCCGCCCACCGGGTAGCAAGCAGTGATGTCGACGTCGAGACCTGTGATCGACTGGCGACGAACGAAGATGCCGGTCCGGGCGCCGATGCTCGCCGCCTCGATACCCGCCCCGAGCGCCCGCCGGGGAATCCGCATGGTCGCTCGGTCGCGAAGGAGCGGCTGGGGTATACGGGCCGCCGCGTAGGCGCCCGAGACGACGACCGTCGCGCTCGGCATCCGGTCCAGGGCCATCCCGGGCCATCGCTCGACCTCGGCCCTCACCGCGCGGTACAGCTCGCGGAGCGCGATGATCCGCTCGGGCAGTGTCTCCACGGTCGCGGCCCCGCCGGGTGGGGCCTCACCCCGAAGAGCCGGCAGGCAAGGCGCAGGTCATCGACCCGCTCCCCGCAGAGCGCGGATACCGCATCCCGAAGGCAGCAGAACCTGCCGCGGTACTGGGTACCGCCTTCGTCGTAGTCCCTGGGATCGGGCTTCTTGCGGGGACCGAAATGTACGAGGACGCGGCCGTCGGCCTGGACGTCCAGCACGATCGGAGAGCGGTATAGGTCGACGAAGCGCCCACCGGCGGGGTTCGGGTCGGTGAAGAGGATGGCCCAGGTACCGCGGTTCTTGAAGGTATGGGCGAGCGAGCAGAAGAAGCTCGCCGGGTCCCAGGAGACGAACCCGAACCGCGACGCGTGGATCGCCCGCCAGATGAGACGGTCGAGGTAGTTGTCGAGCCTGCGGAGCGGACCCGGCCCGTGAGGGTCGAGGGCGTCCGGGGCAGCCGACCCGAGGAATCGGCCGCCGACCTCCTCCATATCCGGTCCGTCCCCAAGGTAGATCCCCGAGGTGGCACGGCCGTAGGGTCCGATCGCGACGTCCGAGATGACAACTTGCTGCGGGAACGGCCCGGGCACCCAGAGCTTCTTGGGCGGGGATCGCCGGGAACGCCCGCGTTCGAAGCGTGACCGGAACGGGGGCGGGCTCGCGGGCTGCTCGCCTCCGTACCGCTCGGGACTCGCCCCTGCTGTGGACCAGGTCGGGGTGGAGACTCACAGCCCGGTCTCCCTCTGGGTATCTAGGCGCCCGACGAAAATGCCGACGCGAAGCGGGAATCCCTGAAGGCACTCACAGCACAGGTCCGCCGGGATGATCGAACGGAGCAGCCGCTCACCCTCCATCGAGATCCGGTTGAGGTTGGAGTCGCCGTTCAGGACCGCCGGCCCCGAGCCCGAACCTCGGACGTGGTCGCCCTCCGTCGCGATACCGGTCCGACAGCGGTAGCACCGTGGCGAACCCCCGAGCGCGATTCGGCTCCGCTCGCCGCACGTCCGGCATGGCCCCGATGGCCTGGCGCGCTCCCGCGCCTCGATCCGGGCGAACTCGAGCCGCATATCGTCGAGCGCGAGCAGGCAGGGGTGGCCGGCCACCGGGCACTCTGGGTCGCCGCGGGGGCTCACTCGGCCTCCTCCCGGTCGAGCCTGGAGTCGAGGTCGTGGTGGCTGCCGCCCGAATAGAAGAGTTCCTGGAGCTCGACCTCGCCGGAGTCGGTCGCGTCGCGGATGCCCTCGCCGTCGACATAGAAGCGGTACCGGCGGCCTGTCTCCGCATCGACAACCACTCGACGGGACGACCTTGCGAGGCGCGAGTCGTCGTCGTGATTCACGGTCTGGAACACCGCGCGGTCGTGATCCTGGATCGCACGCCATCCCGCGTCGGTCGTCGGCGTGACCTCCACGACTACGGGGTGCCCGTCGATGTCGGCGAGCATGGTGATCGGGCCGCGGTACAGGCGCCGCTCGCTTGGTGGGGCAAGGTCCAGTCGGCGTCCCGTCCTGCGAGTAGGAACCTCGCGCTTGAAAGCCCGCGAGTCACGGTGGTGCGCCCTCAGGATCGAGGTGAGCGACCGCTCGAGATGGCGATCCCACTCATCGACGACATCGAGGTCCTTGTTGGCGCCTGCCCGCTGCCGGCTCGACGCCCCGCGATACGTGGCCTCCGACGACAGGATGCGGCGGGCCATCAGGCGGCGCTCCGGCGCATCGCGGCCCTCGATGCCGCGACGACGGCAGCCGGGGAGAAGGAGGTCCACTGTGCGACCGCGCGAGCTCGCTCGGGCGTCGTGGACAGCCCAACGAGAGACAAGAGCAGGTTGAATAGCCCGACTCGGTCATCGCATTGGGCGAAGATGCACTCAACCGCGGCGAGGAGGGCAGCACCTTCGCACTTGGTCAGGGTGCCGGCTCGGACCGCTTGCTGGACCGCCCGGCAGTAGCCGCCGAGCGACAGGCTCAGTGGGTCGAATCCGAGTGCCCAAGACGAGTGAGCAGTGCGGCGGATGCTAGAGTGGCCCTGAGAGTTTCCTTGCCGGGGATTCTCCGTGAGGCCGCCCTGCCAGGGGCGGCCTCTTTCTTTCACGAGCTGTCCCCGCGCGTATGCCGGCCCAGGTCTCGACCAAACGACTCCACCTCATGTCGGCCATCGCGTACAGCAATAAGAAACCGGCTGACGATCGTGGCAAGCAGGCCGAGAGCGTCTACATTGAGGGCGGCGGCCTCGCGGCGAAGATCCTCCGCCAACGGGCCAGCCAGTGAGACCCGATCCTGCTCCCGCTTCGTCGCATGCATGGCCTCATCTTGCGCACAAGACGCTTCGACCCAGGAGCAGGTTCCAGTGGGGGATTCATGGTACGCTACCTGCGGAAATGCGACGGGACCCGAGCCGCGCAGACGTAAGACTGGCCGAGGTCTGCCAGGGCCGCGGACTGAACGTGTCTGCGCGAGTCATCCAGAGCATGAAAGAGAGGGGGGCTCTGCAGGCGCCCGGCTCGAAGGTGGATCTCTATCCGAAGGGCACAGAGAAGATCGTCGATTCCCTCGTGCGCAATGGGTGGCAGCGCAAGGCGATGCAAGCGACGTTCATGACCTTCATGGACGGGTACCCGTTCACGGCGAAGGGCGTTCGATGGTCGCTTGGAAAAGCATCGAACATTCTTCCTCCTGCTGTATCGACGTCAGGCATGTCGGCCGGCGAAATTGACCTAGCACGCGAGCGGCAGGCTGAAGAGCTGATGGAAGGCGTTATCAGGTCCCGCCACCCGAAGCAGATCGCGTTGCGCAAAACTGTTCGACGCCAAGGGGTCGATCCTGCCGTCGTCGCGTATGACCTGGCTCTGGCAATTTCGGGGGACGTGCCCCCTGTGGAAGTCGAACGATACGAGCCCACCACGGATGAGACCGTGCTTGAAGAGGCCCCATGGCTCTTGCGGTTTGCTGGTCACCCCGACCTGTTGGAAGAGTGGCACCGCGATCCTCAGAAGGTCAGTAGGGAGATTCAAGACCTCTACCGAAGGCTGGGAGATCCGAGCCTAGGCGATCGTCTCGATGATGCGCTTCAGCACGCGACCGAAGAGCAGATGGCAACCGCCCGCGCTGAAGTGCGCGAGATGCTCGGAGCACTCCCTCATATGGCCGGCGCTGACAGCGTCTTTGGGATCGCCGGAGCCTTCATCATGGCGCTGGCCCGACAGGTTGGGACAGTCGACTGGGAGTGGGAGAGCAGTTCAGGCCCCGACCAGACCGACTAGATGAACGATCAGTGACAAGAATGCCCCCCGCGGCGAGGGGTCGCCCGGGGGGCCGGCACCCCGACTTAGGAGGTCGGAATGCGCACCGAAGGTACCGCGTCGATCGTTCGCCCGCCCGCTGTTTCGCCCGACGGAGTCCTGTTCCTCTATGCCCCGAACCTCGGGCTCCGAGTTCGCTACGGGTCCCTTGTCATCGACCTTGGCCGTGGTCGAAGCCTTAAGATCGACCGCGCGAGCGAGCCTCGACTGCGCCGGCTGGTCGTTTGCGGGCGCGGCGGCTGGTGGACGTTCGAGGTGCCCTCATGGCTTCGCGGCGTTGGGGCGAGCTGGCTGCATCTCGACCTCACCGGGCGCATCCTCGGGTCGGGTCCCGGAGACGTCTCACCGGACCTTCCGGCGCTCCGCAGGCAGCAGGCGATTGCGGCAGGGACGGAGACCGGCATCGCGATCGGGAGACACCTACTTTCCCTCAAGATCCAGGGCCAGGCCGCGGCGCTGGCGTCAGTTCCTGGGACTGGCGAGACGCAAGGGGCAATGCGCGAGCACGTCGCCCTGCTGGCCGCGTGCACGGACCCTCGCGAGCTCCGAATGGTGGAGGCGCAGGCCGCCGTGATGTTCTGGGATGCCCTGGCCGAGGTGCCGGTCAGGTTCCTCGCGAGCGACGAGGCAACGATCCAGGAGACCTGGCGGAGCATCGGACGGCGGTCGAGCGCGGTCACGGGCTCGCCGCGGGGCGCCTCGCTCCCGGCACATGCGATCTGGAATTTCGCCTATGCGTGCGCCGCAGGTGAGGTCGGCATCGCGCTCCGGTCGACGGGCCTCGATCCCGGCATCTCTCCGACCGGCCTGCACGCCGACACGCCTTCCCGAGCGAGCGCGACCTGGGACGTCCTGGAGGCAATCCGCGGCGACGTCGACCGCCTGGTCCTCTCTACGATCGGCGGGCGGCGCTTCCGGCGGCGCGACTTCGCGGCGCAACCCGACGGCCGAGTTCGGCTCACCGCTCCTATAGCGCGAGAGGTCGCCGAAGCCGTGATGCCGCTCTCCCGCCAGTGCGTAGCCCCGATCGCCGAGGAGCTCGCGAGGACCCTCGCCCGCCTTGCCGACGCACCGACGACCTCCCTCCCGGTACTCCCCACGAATCTGACGGGTGATGCCCGCTCGCGGGGAAGGGAGGGGGTCCGGAGAGGGCCTCGGCCGAGGACGCAGACCGAGGAGCGGATCGCTCAGGCCCTGCTTCCCCCTGCTTGCATCCGGTGCGGGATCGTGCTCGAGGGTCGGGTCAGCAGGCGCCGTCGGTACTGCGATGACTGCCTGATGCCGATCAAGGCAAACCAGGTCAAGACCTTCGCGCACTCCGGCCCTACCGCGCTCCGGGAGCTCCGGGCGCAGGGCCGGGGTCCGAACCGGCGGCCAGAGGTGAGGCAGAAGATCGGCAAGAGCCAGAGCGAGCGCCGGCTGCTCGACCTCGCCTGGGACGCTGCTCACCCGGAAGGAGTCGATCGGCGGGCGTTCGACGAGATCGTGGCCGGCCTCCGAGCCCTGCCCTTGCGGGCTATCGCACAGGCGACGGGGCTTTCGATCCGTGCTGCGAGCTACGTGCGAGCCGGGAAGGCTCCGCACCCGAGGCATTGGGAGGCGCTCAGCGGACTGGCGCGTTCAGCTACGTAGCCCGCGCCGAGCCCAGTCATTGCCTTCCAGACCTTGCTCTTCGGAAGGCCGCTCAATAGTCTTCGGCCGGACGAGTCAGCCGGGAGAGCCTTCACATGAGCCGCGTTCGTCGTCTTGGCGCATTGTTTGTCGGTATCGCCCTGGGCTCGGTGCTGATCCCCCCGGGCCCGCTGCAGGGTCTTAGGGGGTGCTCCAGTCGTCCCGTTGCTCGGTCCGCTCTTGGCCTGAGGGGGTTTCCCGGACGTCCGTCCGTGTCGTGCTTCGACTCCTTCCCCCCAAGGCGAGGACGAGCAAACTGATGATGAAGACTGCGATCCCCACCCAGAAGCTACGCTGATGAATCGAGCCGGGTTCACCGGAGACTCGGATCTCTGAGTCCTTCGGCTTCCTCGGTCTCTCGATGCGGATCGGCCCACTCATTGCTGAGCGTCGAGGTAGTGCCCGAGGGCATCGAGACGAGACTGCCAGAGCCCTCCACGTCGTCAACCCAATCGGCGACGTCCCGAAGAGGAGCGGCCAGGAGTTGATACCGACGCTCGCGGCCGATCTTGCGGTCCGCGACGAGTCCGGCATCCCGCAGGACACGTAGGTGTTGGGAGATGCGCGACCGCGTGACGGGAAACTGGGCCGCGGGGGTGATTGACGGGTGCGTCCGAGTACGCAAGGAGCATCAGCAGCGGGTTCCAGGACCATCGGTGGGCTCGCGACTCGGGCTGACCGGCACCTCTCCGACCCGCAGCCTGAAAGCAACCAGTGGAGAGGGCCGAGACGGCCGCGAAACCGGGACAAGGGCGGGGCGGACGGATGGGGGTGGGCGGAGGACGCTGCGGAGGAAGCGCCGAGCACCACACCCTAAGGCGCTGACCTACTCTCGGCTCAGGCTCGCGCACTCATGAACCCGGTCACGAGTGCTGCCCAGGCCGTCCTTCTCGGAGAGCAAGGGGTGCGGTCCTCGGCCACGACCATCCCTGGCCTCAGCTCAAGGGTTCGGGGTTCGCATCACCCCAAACGGCGGCCGCTCTTCCGATTGACCGCTCGCTGGAGTTGGGCCTTGTTCATCTTTGACCGGCCCTCGATCCCCATGTCCTTAGCTTCCTCATAGAGCTGGTCGCGCGTCCGACCCCCTTGACCGGAGTGCGATCGCAGCCCGCCTCTGCGGCCCGGCGAGATGTCGGTGCGCGAGAGTCGGGAGCTGGTCTTCGCCTCTCCATGCTGAGCCCGCTCCTTTTTCACCGTTCTGGCCGCGATCTCTTCGGCTTCGTCCTCGCTCCGACCGCGCTTCCTCAGTCCCGACTTGATGTGCCTGTACTGGCGCTCCCGCTTGGCGGTCCAAACTGCCTGTGGCATGAGTGCTCCCTTCTGTGGTGACGACACAGAGAGCTTTCCCTCTCGATCTGACGGAAAACGCGGAGGTGCGACCCTCCGCGTTCATGGATCAGGTTAGACATCCTCGGATGACTAGCTTCTAGCTTCTATCAGGGTCGACTCCCCTTTGGTGGCTGTCCAGCAGGGGCTCATTCGACATTGCCCGAATCCTGCTAGGCGGCTCGGTTCCAATCCTTGCTGGAAGTCGATGATTTCGGCTCCGCCGAATCCGTCGCCTCGGCGAACTTTCGCCACCCTTGCCCCTCCAGCCGAGCCCTCTTTGCGTCGTCGCGGGCCAGCCATTGCTCCTCCGCCCAGGCGAGCCAGACCATCACGAGAACAACGCCGAAGAACCCCACGTCCAACAAGATCGTCACCATCTCCCGATCCCTCCCGTCGTCCAGTCGGGCGGTCGCATCGTCTTGACTAAGAATGCCCGCTCGCGGCTGGCTCAAACACGCGCCCGTTCCATCGAAACCAAGTGAGGGAGTTTCGGCAAGGATCCAGGCGGGCAGAATCATCATGAGCGACGATCGGAGAGGTAAGGAGGAGAGAATCATGAATCGAACCGCAGGGACTGGCCTGATGGGTTCGGGGGTCGTGCTGGTGGTGATTGGCGCGATCTTGGAATTCGCCGTCTCAGGTGACTGCCCGTGGCTTCAGCATCCACACGGTGGGCATCATTCTCCTTACGGTTCGGGGCGGTCGCGTTCGTTATGGGACTGGTTGTCGTGACGCTCGGAGGTAGAAGTCGGACCACCATCCGAGAGGACATCCACGGCACGCCCGGTGGTCATGAGCGGATCGAGCAGAGGGACGACTGGGTAGCCCCATAACCGCTTCCCTCGCTGCATGCGAATATCCGTGGCTCGCGATGTTGGTGAAACCTCAGGCGGAAAGGTCAGCCAACAGTCGGAAGAGGATCTGAGCGGTACTTCAACAGCACTGCAAAACGAATGAAACCTCCGCCGGAAGGGAGTGGCCTCACGGTGCGTCCTCATAGGTCACGCCCGCATGCGGTTGTGTGTCTCGATGTCCGCGTCGCGGCAAGAACGGAGAATGTCTCGGCGGTCCGGCGAGCCATCGAAGCTCTGGACCTACCCGAAACGCTGATCGATGACGCCAAGCTCCTCGTGTCGGAACTCGTTACCAACAGCATCCGGCACGCAGGGCTCGGACCCGGCGAGTACATCCAGATCACTGTCACCTCGTCGGGAAGACTCCTTCGGGTGATCGTCCAAGACCGAACGCGGCACCTCGCCCTCTCCTCTGTGGTGGGAGCGATCCGCCCTTCACCCGGTGCCGAATCTGGGTGGGGCCTGTATCTCGTGGACCGTATCGCCAGCCGGTGGGGGACCAGCTTCGGCCGCCGTGCCGGATACTGGTTCGAGCTGAACCCCGGCCCCTGGCCAGTGTGGGCTAATCCCTAGGGTCGAGCGCCTCAGCCACCACGGCGGGCGTCCCCTCTCGCTTCTGTACGACGGTGAATCGGTCGGTCTCGCGGAGGATCAGCTCGACATCGGGCATGACGTGTTCCCCCGCAACAGCGAACCGGCGGGCGTCGCTGCGAATTTCCTCGTACTCGCGAATCGTGAGGGCGAGCAGGCGGTCGCAGTCCTGCCGCCCGCACTCGCACACCATACGCAGATAACTCCCGCCTGCAGAGATCGATCTCTGAGCCTCCTCCAGTCCTTCGTTGATCTCCCTGGAGATCGACTCGTTTCGCGCAACCCGGGCTTTCCTGTCATCCATCGCCGAAACCATACGACTCCTGGCCCCTCCGCGATAGGCCTTAGCCGGGCTAGAGAAGTGGGACGGCATCGCCTGGTCGGTGATCTCCAAGCAACCTAGTGCGGAAGCGGAACCCGTCGAGCGTGCGATGAAGTCCGCGCAGTGGCGGCTCGGCTCCAGCAGAGGGCCGCAGTACTGCCTCCACCTCTTGACCTGTGACTCGCAGAGCATCGAAGCTAACGTGACGGAATGATAGGAGCACTGAGGGGAGACGAAGCATGCTCAGGAAGATACTTTCATTGGTCTACCTCGTCGTGGGCTTGGTCGTGGCGAGTTCGCATCACTACTTCCTTCACCTGAACAGGTTCAAGCCGATCGTCTCATCAGTCCTCGCCGTCCTGCTCTGGCCGCGTCCTGTTCGGTATCAATCTTCACATCAAATAGAACTATTTCGTTGGGAGGCAGCCTGGGTTATGCCCCTGGGGTCGACTGCGCGAGCGCCTCATCCCGAGAGCCATGGATCGGCACGTCCTTGCTCAGCCCCAAAGAGTCGAAGACCCTGCGGATTCGCCCCGGGCTTGCGACCAGATCGATCGTCCCGCCCTTGGTCTTGACCCGTCTCAGGCCCTCGAAGATCACGCCGACTCCGGTGGAGTCGAGATACTCGACCTGGCTCAGGTCAATGACCAGATTGACCTCGCCCTCCTCGACCAGGTCCACGATCCGCTGACGGAGCAGGGGGGAGGTGTAGGCATCGACGTCGCCTCGGAGGGTGATCACGCTGGGTCCGCCCTTATGGGATTCCTCGAGTTGGAGATCCATGAGACGGCCTCGGTCTTGGGGCGGCCGCAGTCTAGCATCAGGCCTCGGTTGTCGCCTACGCCAGGGCGCTGGTTCCCGAAGCTGGGCTGAACCATCGCGGGTCTCTCTTGCATCCCTATTCCTGAAGGTTCAAGCCCCGATCGAGAGAAACCGCCGCTCGGACGGCCGGGTTCGACGGTGCCGACCTGGCCAACCTGTTGAACGAGGCGGCGTGTGGGGCGCGGAAACCTGAATGGCTGTCCAGGCTGCGCTCCAATCGTCTGGTGGAAACGGCAGCCCCAACGCTTTGAGGGCCGACGCCCGCGCCTTCGCCACTCCCTGGCGTTGGCCGCCTCTCGAACCGCGTTGATCAACCGCAACGCTTGAATCGCCTCCGCCGTTCGACCCCACCCGGCCTAATGGCACTGTCGCCGGGCCGGGCCGCGACCCGATCCCGTCTGCGCGGACGCTCGCGTCCCGGGTTCGGCGCCCCTACGCCAACCCGGGAGTCCAAGAAGCTGCAGATCCGTTTCTCTATCACCCAGGCTGGTATCGGTGACTGCCTGGGTCTCTCGATCTACGACAAGGTTCAAGACGGTCCCCGTGGGACGTTGACCGGTAGAGCGGCCGCGGTTGGAAGTGAACTGCCCCCTCAGCTGAATCAGCCAGACGTAGACGATTGAGTCCGGGCGCGGTTCACCCCTCGCCGTAGAGGAATTCAACAACGACTGGACCAGCTCAGGCGGCATTGGAGCCGGCGGATCGACCACGCGAGACAGTGTGCCACGGACTGCTTAGCTCGATGGCGGCCATGGGCTCCTGGCAGCGTGCCCCATGAGGGAGACTCGCCGCGGACGGTGCGGACGCTCACGTCCCGGGTTCGGCCCCGATCGCGGCCGCCTGAGCCGTCACCGGCTTAGCCCGGGCTGCAGTTCAGCGCCTGGAGGTGTGGTGCCCAACCCTCCGTCCGCAGCGTCCTCCGTCCGCCTCGCTCGGCCCGTGGCCCCCTTGTCCCGGTTTCGCGGCCGTCTCAGCCCTCTCCCTCTCTCCCTTCGCTCGAACCCTTTGACGCGCCGAGCGGGTCGCCCGTATTCTCGGGCGGCTCGCAATCTGACACGAGGTTCATATGCCGAAGCGAGTGCTGATCATGGGGGCCGCGGGTCGCGACTTCCACAACTTCAACGTGGTCTACCGCGACGATCCCGAAGTCGAGGTCGTCGCGTTCACGGCGACCCAGATCCCGTTCATCATCGACCGGAGCTACCCGGTCGAGCTGGCCGGGTCGCGCTACCCCGACGGGATCCAGATCTACGATGAGAGCGAGCTCGACCGGCTGATCCGCGAGCTTGCGGTCGACGAGGTCGTGTTCGCCTACTCCGATGTCTCGCACACCTACGTGATGCACCAGGCAAGCCGGTCCATGGCCGCCGGTGCATCCTTTTCCCTGCTGGGACCCGACGCCACGATGCTCGAGGCTGAGGTTCCCGTCGTGGCCGTGTGCGCAGTGCGCACCGGCTCTGGCAAGAGCCAGACCACGCGCAAGGTCGTCCAGACGCTCCGCGATCACGGCAAGACCGCCGTGGTCGTGCGCCACCCCATGCCCTACGGCAACCTGGTGGCCCAGCGCGTGCAGCGCTTCGCCTCGTTCGAGGATCTCGACAAGGCGAACGTAACAATCGAGGAGCGGGAAGAGTACGAGCCGCACCTTCGCCGGGGTACGATCGTGTACGCCGGCGTCGACTACGGGGAGATCCTCGCGCAGGCCCAGAAGGAGTGCGACGTCCTGCTGTGGGACGGTGGCAACAACGACACCCCCTTCTACCGCCCAACCGTGCACATCACCGTGGCCGACCCGCTGCGGGCCGGACACGAGACCAACTACTTCCCCGGCGAGACGAACTTCCGGATGGCCGATGTCATCGTGATCAACAAGGTCGACTCGGCGACACCCGAACAGATCGCCGAGATCGAGAAGGCGGCGGCGGAGCTCAACCCGCGGGCGATGATCGTCAAGGGCAGGAGCCCGGTCACGCTCGAAGACGGTGCGGACCTGCAGGGCAAGCGGGTCCTGGTGATCGAGGATGGCCCCACCCTCACCCACGGCGAGATGCGCTACGGGGCGGGCGTCGTTGCGGCCCGGCA
>WNGN01010846.1_pt1 | contig 12990 bp, 10 predicted proteins | sample 5400561 | NCBI WGS metagenome assembly WNGN01 (sample SAMN13153379, study PRJNA577476) | soil metagenome | isolation source: 115 cm soil or saprolite under Garry oak tree replicate 2 | place: USA:California | collected 2016-06-15
CTTACGCCATGAATTACTCGCTGGAGATGCAGCGGGCGTTGAATCCGTCACTGATCGTGGAAACGGGATACGTGGGCTCCCGCGGAGTCAAGTTCAACCTGTCCAGGACGTTCAATCTAGTGGACCGTGTCACCGGAATTCGTCCGAATCCGAGCGACATTCAGGGAACCTATCTCGACAATTCCCAACAGACGAACTACAACTCGTGGCAGACATCGCTCAGGCAGCGGTTCACCCACGGGCTGGCGCTCAATGTCCACTACACCTGGGGCAAGGCCCTTGCCTACGCAGGCGGCGACGTCGGTGCAATCTATCTGGGCGACTCACGCACCTTAAGTGAGGACTTCAATAACATCAAGATCGAGCGCAGCCTTGCGTCGGGCGATGTGACCCATAACGTCTCCGCCGACTGGTTGTATCAGGCGCCCACGCCGTTTTCCAACTCGCCCGTAGCCCGGCAGGTTCTGGGAGGCTGGAATATTTCCGGCATCTGGAAGGCCCGGACGGGACAGCCTCTGGGCGTCACTCAGACGGGTGGCCGGCCGGACCTACTGGACGTCAAGGGAGCGGTCAACACAAATTGCTGCAGCTTTGGAAACCTGCAGTATCTGAATCCCGCCGCGTTCGCATTAGTGACGGTGCCCGGCTCCGCACGAACGATCCGCCGAGGCACTGCAGGCGCCACGGCGCTGAGAAGCCCGGGAATGTGGGACGTCGATTTATCGTTCGGGAAGAACTTCAGTCTTAACGAAGGTACGAAGCTTGAATTAAAAGCCGATATGGCCAACGCACTCAATCACACGCAATATAACGGCATTGCAACGAACCTGAGCGGGATCGGGTTTGGCCAAGCGACCGCAGCCGCCACTGCTCGTGTGATTCAGCTTCAACTACGCCTCAGTTTTTAGGCATGGTCCCACAGGAATTTCCGGCCGGCGGGGCGTGTTTGGTTTACCTCGTAGACGTGGGCTTTAGCCCGCGTCTGTACGCATCTTCAACTGCTTTCGCATTCACTTTTCGGATTCGTAGCCCAGATTTACTTCGGCTCTTCGATGACTGGCGTATCGCCGCGTTTCTTTCCGTGGAAAGTGTTATAGACGATGGGGATTCCTCGCTCCTGCATCAGCCGGGTGATGAGAGCCACAGTGTCGTCGTGATAGATCGCCGAGGACATTCCGACGGGCACGCCTTCCGCCCAATTCAAAGGCGTCATTCGAACCGAGCTCACGCCGAATCCGAAATCCTCGCCTTTGTCTTGCGCCGCAAGGTCCGCGCCGCGATCGACCAGGAGTTGCACCACCTTGTTCGCTCCCTTATATGCGGCGCCGTGCAGCGCCGTAATGCCGTCCTCATTGGCATCGTTAATCGCAGCGCCCTTGTCCAGGAGAAGCTTCACCAGTTCCACGGTCTCGTCTTCCGAGTACTGGAACGTGAAACCTTCCGCCCAGCCCACGCCCGAGGCGACCATCAACGGAGTACTCTTATCGAATGTACCGATGAGTGGATCGGCGCCGTGAGCGAGCAGTAGGCGAACGACAGTGAGATCGCCGCAGAGCGCCGCGCGTAGCAGTGGCGTTGCCCCGGCTTCCTTCAACCAGAGAGACGTATTTGCCTGATGCACTTCTACCCGAACCTTGATCCGCTGGTTGGGGTCCGCTCTGCGGTCCAGAAGCATCTTGATGAAATCCATAACGCCGTCCGTGCTCGGCGCCGGTATTGCTGTCGTTAAGGCATCGCGATTCGAGACCGCCAGATAAAGGGGCGTCCAACCTTTGACGTTCGCCTGATTCGGATTGGCTCCGCGGTCCAGCAAAAGCCGGGCAATCTCGTAGTGGCCATTCTGCACCGCGACGAGCAGGGGGCTGCTTCCATCCACCGCAGCTTTACTGATGTCTGCGCCCGCGGCAACCAGGACCCGCACCGTATCGAGAGAGCCTTGCCGGGCCGCAAACAAGAGAGGTGTGAGACCGCCCATCGGGTCGCCCGTGGGTTGCCCGTCGCGCCCAGGCCGCCCGAAACCCAGACCGTTCCGTCTTATGGGTCGTATGACTTTGGACTGAGCTTCGAGGTTGGCGCCATTATCGAGTAGAAACTGGACCACGCCGGCATGGCCCTGCTCGGCCGCCCACATCAGCGCATTGGTTCCCCGCAGGTTTTCCGTCGCATTCACTTTGGCTCCATGATCGAGGAGCACCTGGACTGCATTCCGCTTTCCGGTACGTGCCGCCATCATCAGTGCCGTTTCCCCCCGCGACAGGATGGGGGCATTCGGGTCAACACCGGCTTTCAACAGCGTCTCAATCATCGCAGCGCTTCCGTTCACAGCCGCAAGGAACATCGGCGTTGCCCCTGCGCGGTTCGCCGTTTGCGCCTTCGCTCCGGCCCGGATCAAAGCGCCGGCCGTTTCCAGATCATCCCATCGCGCGGCCCAGTGCAGGGCCGTCGTACCGTCGGACTGTGGAGCGTTGACGTCCGCTTTTTGCTGAAGGAGGGAGCGCAGCGCTTCACCGTTCTTTTTCATGGCCGCGTCCGCGACGTCGCTGGCCGCGGCTGCAAAACTGGTAACGGAGAGCAACGCTGTCCCGAACCATACGGCAATGACCCGTTGCCAAAAGCCAGATGTCCGCCGCGAATTACGCCAATTACGCGAATGGCACGCCAAACGATCTGAAATACGCCCCATTCGCGCGATTGGCGTAATTCGCGGCTTATTGGACTGTCCTTGCCGGTTCCTGTGAAAAATGCGCAACCAGTGCTCCTCACCCAAGCGGCAACGGTCCCGTGCTGTCGCCAATGCTTTCCTGCTCGATTCCAAACATGTGCAGCGTCTTCAGCAGAAGATTCGCCGTGGTCCCCGTGCGTTGGATATGGCGGCCTCCCTTGTGTTGTCCCATGGCGCCGCCGATGAACATGTTTGGCACAGCCTTGTGGCTATGCAGATTGCCGTCGGACATATTGCTGGCCCAAAAGATCAACGTGTGGTCGAGCAGGCTGCCATCGCCGTCGGGTGTGGATTTCAGCTTGGCCAGGAAAGGCGTCAGACACTGCACATGGAACCGGTTGATTTTGGCCCAGGCTTCGAGGGTCGCGGGCCGTCCGCCATGATGCGACGTGGGATGATTCCCGCTCATAACTCCGGATTCGGGATAGACCCGCATGCTCACATCATGCGCATACATCAGCGTCGAAACGCGAGTGATATCCGCCCGGAACGCCAGCACCTGCAAGTCCCACAACAAGTTGATATGCTCGGTGAACGATTCTGGTATGCCGAAGGGAACCTCAGCGGCCGGGGACGCCTCCGCAGATCTCGCCACATTGCTCAGCCGGCGTTCGATCTCGCGAATGTCCTCCAGGTATTCGTTAAGCCGGGTACGATCGGTTGCGGGAAGACTGTTGTTCAGGCGTGCGACTTCGAGCGTGACCGCATCGAGAAGGCTGGCCCTTGCCTGTTTGCGCGCCGCCCGCTCTTGCGCATTGCTCCCATCGCCGAAGAGACGCTCAAAGACGACCTGGGGGTTGGCTTCGAACGGAAGCGGCTTCGTCGGCCCCGACCAGGAGACGGAGTTCACATAAGCGCAGCTATAGCCCCATGGGCAGGTGGCGAGCGAACTCTGGTCCTCGCATTTCACTTGTATCGAAGGCAGGACGTTTGCCTGGCCGTACTTCTGCGCGATGATCTGATCGATAGTCGTGCCCAGATGGATATCTGCGCTGACCGTCTTCTTCGGTTGAACGCCGCTGAAAACCGCCGCGCTGCGCGAATGATCGCCGCCGGTCTCTCCGGGCCCCGGCATCGATGATGTCGCGTCCAGCCCGCTGATCACCGTGATCGAATCCCTCCACGGCTCGAGCGGCTTGAGAATAAACGGAAGTTCGGAGAGCCCGCCTTCCTTCATGGCCCAATGCCCAGGCTCCCAACCGTGTGGATTGAAGATCCCCACAAATCGTGGGGCTTTTGCGGTTGCCTGCGCTTTGGCCGAAGGGACGAGAGCGGGAAACATGGATTCCAGCAACGGTAACGCCAGCGTGACGCCCGCGCCCCGCAGAAACGTCCGGCGAGGAATGTGTTTCTTCGTGATGAACATTGTTGTCTCCAATAATTCCGTCAAACGACCGATCGGACTATTTGGTCAGTCGGTCAGTTGGTAATGGGGTTGTTGGACAGCTACGTGTGACATTGTATATGGGACATCCCAACATTTGACATTTTCGGGGCACGGCCGAGATTGCGTCCCCTAAATGTCAATTGTTGGAATGTCCCATGTACGATGTCCAATGTACTTGTCCAACGACCCAACTACCCGCTAACCCACTGACCTACTGCTTCCGGTTCACTTGAAACGGAATGCTTTTGACGATTTCGAGCACAAGCGCCGAGAACCGGTAATCGGCCTTGCCTGCCTCGCGCACGATGGAGCGTACCGCCGGCATATCGTCATACTCTACTCCCCGGCCGAGAGCGTACGTGAGCAACTTTTCCGTGATGGTCCGCTCGAATTGCGGCGAGTAGCGCAGAAGCGCCTGCCTCAAACTCACGACGCCGTCAATCCGGCTGCCGTCCACAAGCTGGCCGGAGGCATCGAGGTTCTGTCCGCCTTCCCTCGTGCGCCACTTTCCGGTCCCATCAAAGTTTTCGAGAGCGAAGCCAATCGGGTCCATCATCTTATGACAGCTGGAGCAAGCCGGGTTTGCGCGGTGTTCCTCCATGCGCTGCCGCATTGTCTGGACCCCGGCTGTTGGGTTGGGCTTCAGCGGCGGAACATTGGGCGGAGGATCGGGAGGATGCGTGCCCAGAATATTCTCCAGAACCCACTTACCGCGCAGCACCGGAGAGGTCCTGTCGGAGTTCGAGGTCACCAGGTGAACGCTCCCTTTTCCCAGCAGTCCGCGGCGCACGTCCAAATCCCCTTCCAGCTGCACGCGCCGGAATTGGGTTCCATAAATGTTTGGAATCCCATAATGCACGGCCAGACGTTCGTTGACGAACGTGTAGTCTGCCGTTAGCAGCTCGATCAGGCTGCGGTCTTCGCCGAGGATGCTCTCAAAGAACATCTCCGCCTCGGTCCGCATCGCGTGCCGCAGATTATCGTCGAAGTCGGGATAAATCGTTCCTTCCGGAGTCTGGCTCTGCAACGTCCGCAAACCCAGCCACTGTCCCGCGAAGTTCTTCACCAGCTCTTGCGAGCGTGGATCTGCAAGCATGCGCCGCACCTGTTGCTCGAGCACTTTGGGATCTTTCAGTTTTCCCTGCCCGGCGAGGTTGATGAGCTCGTCGTCGGGGCCGTTGCTCCACAGAAAAAAGGACAGGCGCGAGGCCAGCTCCAGATCGCTGATCCGATAGGATTCGCCGGGCTTGATGCTGGCGGGAGCAGTTTCGGTGCGGAACACAAATTCCGGATGCGCGAGGATGAACTGCAACGCTCGCTCGATGCCGTCTTCAAAATTGCCGTTTTCCCGGCCGGTCCGGTAAAGACTCAGCAGGGTCGCGGTATCCGCGTCAGTGAGCGGTCTGCGGTACGCCTTGCGCGCCAATGTGCTGAGAATCGTTTTGGCGCACGCCAGGGGGTCGCTTCCCGCGGACGGGGTGCATACGAGAATCTTCCGGCGGCTGGGTGTGTCCTTCGCAGGCAAGCCGTTGACCGGACCCTGGATGGTGATCTGGCTCACTTGCGGCGTTTGCATGATGCCCTCGATCGGGTTATCGTCCAGGATGCTCCGCCGGTAAGAGCGGTTCAAGAAAACATGCGGAATATAAGTGTTCGCGATAAACGCGAGACCCACCGCGTGCTGGCCGGCTTTGACCACGACGCGAACCTCGTTCTTGTCGGCCTGGACATTGGCAGTCAGCGGTATGTCCTTACCGATCGAGTACAGCTTGATCCTCCCGCCGTCGACGGTGAGTTCGACCTGCTCATTCTCGGCGTCGCCGCCGTACAACGTGCCGACGGTGTTCCTCACGGGCACCCACGAGATAACGTACTCTCCATCGGCCGGGAAGTAGTGATGGACAAGCATCCCGCCCCGCGTACCAAACGGCAGACCATCGACCTGTTCTTCCTGCGAATAATCCTCGCGGGTGTAGTAAATCTTCCTGCCCGGAGCCGTTTCATGACCCAGCGCCTGCCGGCTCAGTTTCGACGCCGCCGAAACATATCCTTCCACCAGCGCCGGCGATACTTGCAGTCCACTCTCGACGTTGTCGAATCCGTAGCTGGTATCGTCGGCGGGCAGATATGCCGCAGGATCGATATCGAGGCCGGTGAGCTCGCGAATCGCGTTACTCCCGGAGCAGCAAGTTTCGGCTTCGCGGCGGCAGCCCGGTCCAGTTCGTCCTCGAGCGCTACGGTCAATGCTTCATACGCGGGGGCACTGGGCCGCGGCAGACCTTGTGGGGGCATCATGCCGGCCCGAAGTTTGCGCACCACTTTTTCCCATGCCTCGGCATTCTGAGCGACACGAGCCGGATCCATCTTGTCCAGCATCAGGCCCGCGGTCTTCGTTTTTTCGTTGTGGCAGGTGACACAATACTGGTCCAACACGGCGCGAGGTGACTGCGCGGATCCGCCGGCATTCTGCCCCAGAAGAAGCCCTGCGCCAATGAGAAGTATTCCGCCGAAAATCAAAAGGCTTTTCATCGAATATTGCTGAGCAGTTTACCAGTGATTTGATAATGGGTCACTTTGAATGCGGGGGAGCAGGTGTCACGAAGCGTACCCTCTCCCAGGGGAGAGGGATCTCGATTCTGGCGCCCTCTCCCCCCGGGAGCACTCTTGTGCAAATTACGGGATGCGGTTCGCTCCAGAAGCAGGATTGATGCGGGCTTCATGGGATTCTCTATTTGGAAACCTGTTTCGGGCATGTCCCTCTCCCTTTGGGAGAGGGTGGCGCGAAGCGCCGGGTGACGGCAGGAAATGCACCCTCATCCGGCCCTTCGGGCCACCTTCTCCCAGAGGGAGAAGGACACGAGCCTCCATTTCGGGTAATTTGGACACCACTGCCCCGGGAGAGGGTGGCCGAAGGCCGGGTGAGGGTCAGATTCGGGAAATCGCATCTCGCGTCAGGGGCACAGATCGCCCAGGACGCCGGCGCCACCGCAGTATTTCACGTCCTGAAGCTGAATCAGCAGGCCGTCCGGATCGGTGAAGTAGAGTTCCGGCGTGCCTTCCTTTGCGCCTCCGCGATTCTCCATCCGCATGCTGATGTAGTGGACCAGCGGTCCCGGCGCGCCTTGCGCGCTCCCTCTCGGCTGGATGCCGTAACTTTCGAGCGCCTTGATGACATTGTCTGGTTTGAAATTGTCCACGCTCATGCAGAGATGGTTGATGCTGCCAGGACGAGGCGCAGCATTCGCGCCACCCCGGCCGCCACCGCCAGCGGCGAACACGAGGAATTGAACGCCGTCACCAACGCCCAGCACTGGAGCAGTCGGCCCCTGATAGGCCTGAATCCGCAAGCCGAAGAGTTCCAAATAGAACTTGTTCGAGCGCGCCGCGTCGGACACGCTGTTCGTGCAATGGCTCCAGCCGCGAACCGCCAACCGCCCTTTCTTCGCCGACGGCTCGGGCTTCGGGCAGACGTTGCCGAGAGCGCCCGCTCCGCCGCAGTAGCGCGGATCCTGCAACTGAATGACAATGCCGTCGCGCATGCGCACGCGCATCCGCATGGGGCCTCCGCTCAATCCTCCACCGCCCGCGTTCCCTGCGGCAGCGTCATTCTTCGTGACGCCGTGCTGGCCCAGAATGCCGACGATCCGATCGACATTGAAATTGTCGACGCCCAAACAGAGGTGATTAATGCTCGACGGGTTCGAGCCCGCAGAGCTCACGCCGAGGAATTGCGGGCCGGCGCCGATTTGAAGATTGGCCGTCATCCCCTGGCGGCTAATCACCGGCATGCCGAAGAGTCCTTGATAGAAGTCCACGGACCGCTTCACATCCGACACGGACAGCGTCACGTGATTGATTCCTCTCACGCGTATTTGTGGATTGCTCGCCTGCGCGAACGCACGCGGAGCCATCATCAGCGCCGGAAGCGAAAGCAGCAGGCGCCGCCGCGAAATGCGGCCGGTCTCGTACGCTTCGATCAATCGTTCGAATGTGGAATGCATGATCTCACCTCCGTCTGAAGCCATGTGGCGAGATTATAGCCAACAACAGAAAACTTATGGATGTAAAGAATGGCCCTCGCGTTGTGGACCTTTCGCGCGCTCAAAATCGACCTTGTGATACACGCGGGACAGCGAAAGCCTGCAAGCGACGGAGGTCAGCTCCATCGAACCGTCAGGATCTGCATTTTCGGTATAGAGCCAGTTGCCATCGTCTTGCCGGCAGAACCGTTCGATACGGCATTCCGTTTGGGACACAAGAACGTATTCGCGCAGTGAATCGATGGTCCGATAATGCGCGAACTTTTTACCGCGGTCGTACGATTCGGTGGAATCCGATAACACTTCAATAATGAGATGAGGGTTGATGAGCGTGTCCAGATGAGCATCTTCAAATTGCGGTTCGCCGCATACGGCCGCGATATCGGGATACGTGTAGAGCCCTGTCGGCGAGATTTTCGTTCGCATATCGAGCGGGTAAACCTCGCAGGGCCGATCGATGAACTGATTGCCGAGCTCGGCCGTGATGTTTGCGACGATGTTCGTGTGCTCGCGTGTGGCGCCCGACATCGCGAACATCTCGCCGTCGAAGAATTCACTCTTGATTTCGGCTTGGCGCTCCAACGCGAGATATTCCTGCGGCGTAATTCGAGGTTTGGGTTGTGTTGACACTTCGCGTTCCATGGCCTGGCGACCGACTATAGCACAGCGCTACAGCGCCGCCGGCCGTTGCTGCTTATGCACTTTGATGGCCATGTCTTGGCGATGCCAACGCGGGCTAAAGCCCGCGACTACATGTTTGGCGGAAACGTTGTCGCAATACGTAGTCGCGGGCTAAAGCCCCGTTGTACCCATCGATGTCGCTGAAAACCCGGTTCGCTTTTTCGCGGATTTCGCGACTCTCCGATCCGCTTTCAGCCATACGAAGGAGTTGGCCGCATGGGCGTCCGAGTGATAGAGTGCCTTATCAAGATTCAAATCTGGAGGTGAAGGATGTCGCCGTCTGGACGGGCAGCTTTAGCGGGTCCCATCTCTGTGCTGCTCACAACCATCGTGCTGCTCGGATCTCAGGATCACTTGCAGAAGGAAAACGATTTCCGCCTGGCGCCGACCGCCGCCGATTGCACTTATCTAAAGGCGCCGGACTCGTTTCCGTATTCCGTGGAACTTCATCGCCGCGAAGTGTCGGACCGCTCCGCAAAGTTGGGCACCTATCTGGAGCCGATTCTGGTTCGAAGCCCGCTCACATCAGCAGACCAGGCGCCGATGCCGCGGAAAAACCTGGTCGACGATCACATTTTCAGCAGGCTGGAAGCTGCTGGCATACAGCCGGCGCCACTCACGTCCGATCAGGAATTCCTGCGCCGGGTGACGCTGGATTTGACTGGGCGTATTCCGTCGGTGAGCGACGTCGTAAACTTCCTCAGTGATCCAAGTCCGGCCAAGCGCGACAACCTGGTCGATTCGCTAATGGCCTCGCCCGAATTTGTCGACAAGTGGACGATGTTCTTCGGCGACCTCTATAAGGTGAATGCTGCGGCAACCAACGTCACTGTCTACCAGCAAGGACGAGACGCCATGGTGTCGTACCTGCGAACCGCTATTAGCGAGAACAAACCCTACAACGAAATGGCGACGGACCTGATCACGGCAGCAGGCGACAACTTTTCTCACGGCGAAGCCAACTGGGTGGTTAACGGAACTGTGCCAATGGGTCCGGTGCAGGACACGTACGACGGCCAGGCCGTCAACCTTGCGTCGATGTTTCTGGGAATTAATGTCGTCGATTGCCTGCTTTGCCATGACGGGGCGCGGCATCTCGATACGGTCAATCTTTGGGGTAAAGACCGGAAGCGGGCCGAAATGTGGGGTCTGTCGGCGTTCTTCGCCCAGACGCGAATGGCACGCCAGGCATATCCACCCGTTCCGGCGGTGTCCGAATACGTCGTCAGCGATCTTTCCGCGGGTGAATATACACTAAACACGACGAATGGAAACCGAAGCGCTCGTCAGCGGATTGGTAACGTGACGAGCGTCGTGCCGACTTACCCTTTCACTGGAGAGTCGATTGCGCCCGACACCAATCGCCGGCAGGCACTTGCGATGGACGTTACAGGCGACGTCCAGTTTTCTCGCGCGATCGTGAACTACATTTGGGGAAAGCTGATGGTCGAAGCGTTTGTCACGCCGGCGAGTGCGTTTGATCTCGCTCGACTGGATCCAGACAAACCGCCACCTGCGCCCTGGACCCTGCAACCCACCAATCCTCAATTGTTGAATGCTCTGTCGCGGTGGTTCGGTGAAAATGGCTATGACCTGCGCCAACTGATTGCGCTTATCGCGAAATCGAATGCTTATCAGTTGTCGTCTGCGTATCCGGGTGCATGGAAACCGGACTACGTTCCGTTTTACGCGCGGCACTTCGTGCGCCGTCTGGATGCCGAGGAGATCCACGATGCGGTGGTCAAAGCCACGGGCATTCTTCCGAGTTACGTCATGGACTATGCGGGCTCGCTGACTCCGCTTCCTCCGGTCAGTTGGGCGATGCAGCTCCCGGATACTCGCGAGCCTCGGACGAATGGCACGACCGCGCAATTTCTGAACGCCTTCGGACGCGGTGACCGTGATCTGGCCGCGCGAGATTCCAGCGGCTCTGTGCTTCAGGGCCTCAGTTTGATGAACAACACATTCGTGATGCAGAGGATCCACGCCAATAATAATGGCTCGGCGGTCCAGCGGCTGCTCGCGGTAACTTCAGATCGGTATGCGATCATCGGCTACCTGTTTTTTGCGACTCTCGGCCGTTATGCAACAAATGAGGAGCTGAGCATCGCCCTCGCCACGATGCAGCGTTTAGGCAACACGCGTGGTGCTGAAGCGTTGCAATGGGCGCTCCTGAATAAAGTGGACTTCATCTACAACTACTAATGAATAAGACGTGTTTGCCCTCATCCGGCCCTTCGGGCCACCTTCTCCCAGGGGGAGAAGGACCATTCGGAAGGTTAGTCCCTCTCCCTCTGGGAGAGGGTGCCGCGAAGCGGCGGGTGAGGGCGCACTAAGGAAGCGGCATGGAAACCATCATCCATCGACGTTTGTTTTTCCAAATTGCCGGAACCGGTGTAGCCGGTTACTTTCTGTCGCCGTTCGATCTGCTGGCTCGCCGGTCGCCGGCCCCGAACGCTAATCCGGCGAGCATCACCGGCACCGCGAAGAACGCCATCTTTGTTTTTCTACCCGGCGCGCCGAGTCAGTTCGATACGTTCGATCTTCGCGTCGGCTCGTGGACGCCGGAAGATTTCCGCCCCACGACGATCAACGGAATCGATTTTCCCGAGGGTTTGCTTCCAAATATTGCCAAACAACTCGACATAATTTCTATTGTGAGAAGCTGCCAGGCCTCCGCGTTGGTTCACTCGCTCTTACAAGCCTGGAACCAAATCGCGCGCAACCCCACGAGCGCTACGGGCAAAATCGCGCCCCGAACGGAATAAAACGAAGTCCCAACCTTTGCCCGGGTTCCTTTCACTAAACACCGGCGGCAACCTGATCCGTCAAGGATATCTACCCGGACGCTACTCGCCGTTCGACGTGACCGCCACGCCAGGCGGGCTGGCGAACCTGCAGAATCCCGACGGGCAAGCGACATTCAATGACCGCTTCGAGCTTCTCCTTCAACTCAATCATTCGGGAATTACTCGTGCGGAGTTCGCGGAGATCGAAGATTTCTATCAAGGCAGCCGGAGCATCATGTATGACCCCACGGTAAACGCCGCGTTCCGCTTCACACAGGACGAGCAGCAACTCTACGGCAACTCCGCCTTTGGCAATTCCTGCATTGTCGCCCGAAATCTGATCAAGGCCGATTTGGGTACGCGCTATATCCAAATCAATCTGGGTGGCTGGGATAACCATCAGAATATCTACCAGCCCGCCGGCATCTACCGGCCCGCCAGCCAGCTCGATTCCGGGCTTGCCAATCTGATAGCGGATCTTGCGGCGTCTCCCGGAAGTTTGGGTAGGAGCCGGTTGGATGAAACCCTCATCGTGGTCAAGGGCGAATTCGGACGTACGGTCGGCCCGCTGACTGCGAGAGGAGGGCGCGATCACTACTTCCCGCATTTCACATTGTTCGCCGGTGGCGGCGTGAAGGGCGGGCGCGTTATCGGCAGCACAACATCTGACGGACGCTTTGTTGAAGACCCCGGCTGGTCGCAATATCGGCCGGTTGGCGCCGAAGATGTGGCCGCCACGATCTACTCCGCACTGGGAATCGATTACACAACCGTCCGTCGAGACGACCCGCTCGGCCGTGGCTTCGAATACGTCACCTCGAACAACTGGGCGGTTTATCCCATCCTGGAATTGTTCTAGTCCACAGACACACTAGCTCTTCTCGCACTGGGTCAGGCTCCTGCATGCGTGCCAGTGTTCCTCCTACAGCAGAGAAACAGAAGCCCGGGACGATTGACAATTCCGCCTGAGGAACCGACAATACGCCATCGCCGTCCAGTTATTAACCGGCACGCACAACCGAACCGAGTGGAGGGATTTGTGGACTTCGCGTGATCGGCCCGCGCTCTTCCACTTGCAAGAAGCAAGGAGAATGTTGATGAACTTTGATGGGTTCCTTTACGTATTTGCGTTAATCGGGATTGTGACCACAGCAGTCGCTGCCTCACTGGGTGTCGCGCTGACCGTGACCTTGGCGCGCTTCGCCTACGTGCGATTCAAGTTGCTGGGGCCTCTCTTGTTTTCCTCCGGCGAGATATTGGGGCAACAGAGAATCGCCCAGCAGCGAGGCGCAACACTGGATGACCCAGTGCGTGAGCCGGCCCCAAAATACACGGAGAAAACGCGGATGCCTGCCGCCACGTAAAGCAACA
>WNGN01012073.1_pt1 | contig 12985 bp, 17 predicted proteins | sample 5400561 | NCBI WGS metagenome assembly WNGN01 (sample SAMN13153379, study PRJNA577476) | soil metagenome | isolation source: 115 cm soil or saprolite under Garry oak tree replicate 2 | place: USA:California | collected 2016-06-15
ACGAGTGAGTGATGTGAAGGAGTTACAATGGGGATTTCAAAGCTCTCTTGGCGATGGTAACCATCGGAGCTTAGGATTTTAGGCCAAGGAGGTGAGCCTGACGCCAAACAAGAGAGGGTCATTCGGTGGCTATGGGATCGAACTAGACGAACATCTCGCCACTGTACTCGGTGGGAAGGAAGGACAGAAGGTCACCCCATCCGAGATGACCAAGAGACTCTGGCAATATGTAAAGCGGCATAACCTCGGCAAGAAAGACAGTAGCTAGAAGACCGAGGTTGCCCTGGCCGCCTAAACCCCAAGCCCACTTTTTGGGACCATTCCTCCTTACTCGCTTTCTGGATAGAGTGAATAGAATGAAGATAATCCCGAACATTATTGCCCCCGACCAGTCTCATTCTTGTACACGGATTCTATCGACGCGGGTTACAGCACGTTTACACTAGCCCATTCGAGGACACCATGTCATGCCAGCTTCACCCACAAGGACCAAGAAAGCACTACAGGAGTTAGCTAAAGTATTCAACAAGTTAGCGTCGGAACTCACCGCAGACCTAAACTCGGCAATCAACGAGATCGACAGCCTGAAAAGAGAAGTTCAGAGACTAAAGTCCGGTTCCGGCAAGGCAAGTAAGACATCAACCTTCCAGAAGAAAACCGCTTCGTCCAAGACGAGTCGCCCTCACACCACAAAAGGAACCCAGCAAAGTACCCACACAAGTCACCACGAATCAAGCCACGACACAAAACCGTCCGACGACACAAGCTCATTTGTTTTCCCCCACGAGCCATTCAACCCATCTCCGCCCCCCGAGCCCACTCCGCCCGGAAACAACTAGCTTCCCATCCTAGTCAAGAATCAGCTCGCGATAGATCGAGCCGACGAGAACTCGACTCTTCGCACTCAGTCCTTTCCCTATATTTCTTGTCGACACAATCCTTCGCTCGTCCTCGGCTTAAAGAGTCCCGGACCACGTTGAGCAGAGTGGTTTGGAGGAGGGCGGTCCTTGGGAGTGATGCTCACGCCGATTCTGAAGAGAGAGCAGACCAGCCTCAAGGCTCTCAAAGGTACATCCTTTGCGATCGACGCCAGCATTGAAATCCACCAGTTCTTGGCGCTCGTCAGAAAGCGAGATGGGAGCCTCTTCACTGACTCCCAGGGACGAGTAACCTCACACCTTATCGGTCTGCTAACACGAACCAGCCGGCTAATAGCAGATTTCGACATGAAACCAGTCTTCGTCTTCGACGGAAAACCAAACCCATTGAAGAGGAGAACGATCGAGATGAGGAGAGAAGCGCGAAAGAAAGCAGAGGTCGAGTACAGCGAGGCTGCTTCGAAGAAGGATTATGCAAAAGCATGGTCCAAAGCTGTCATGACAGGTCGCGTTACCGGATCAGTACTGGACGATTCGAAACATCTGTTAACATTGATGGGGATCCCGTGGCTCGAAGCGCTAGAAGACGCGGAAGCCCAAGCCAGCTACATGGCGGCTAGAGGCGACGTCTGGGCTGTCGGGAGCAAAGACTACGACTGCCTACTCTACGGCGCTCCTATCCTTGCACGATACTTGACCTTGACGGGACGCGAGTGGCTACCCGCCCAGCGACGATCACGACCACTGATTCCAGAACTGATCAAGCTCTCCGAGAATCTCACACTCCTCGGGATAACACGTGAACAGCTTGTAGATCTCGCGATCCTCGTCGGAACAGATTTCAACCAAGGCGTAAAGGGAATAGGGCCGAAGAAGGCCCTGAAACTCGTCCGCGATCACGGGTCAATAGAACAAATGCCTGATGAGATCAGATCGAAACTGACAGAGGATCTGAGCAGTGTTCGTCAGGTCTTCTTGGAACCAAGGGTTCTCGAAAAATATTTGCTGAAAAGGTCTCCTCCGGATCTTGATGGACTCGTCAAGTTCCTCTCAGAGGAGCGCGGTTTCAACAAGGAAAGAGTCGAACGGTTGACAGAACGGCTCACTAGGAAAAACGAGAGAACGGACGCTGGTCTAGAGACTTGGCTCAACTAGTAAAACAGCCTGCCAAGTTCTCGATTGTCGCGCAACTCTGCCGATCTCTTGAAGAGACCAGTAGGAGAAACGAGAAGATTCGGCTCATCAGCGAAGTTCTCAGAAAAATCAGTCCGGAGGATGTTTCCTACGTGACATTATTCTTGGCTGGAAAACCGTTCCCAGAAGCTGATCCTCGCGTCCTAGAAATAAGCTACGCCACTCTGTCAGCAGCAGGGAAAACACTGAACCAGGCACTCCTCTCAGGAAACGAAGATTCGTTGACGATTGCCGAAGTTTTTGCCACACTAGAGAAACTTGCCGAGGTCAAAGGCGTCGGCTCCAAGGAGAAAAGACTCGCACTCTTGAGTTCGCTGATCAATAGGACGACGCCGCTGGAGACAGAGTATCTCAGCCGAATGTTGCTGGGCGAGATGCGAATCGGTGTAGTCGAGGGAGTCTTGCTGGATGCTATCGCTGAAGCCTCAGGAGTCTCCCGACAACTGGTCAGGCGTGCACACATGCTGCACGGAGACATCGGGGATGTCGCTAGGTTGGCTATCACGGAGGGGGCCGCGGCGCTTGAGAAAGTAGGGTTGCGACTCTTCGTCCCGGTGAAGCCGATGCTTGCGGAGATGGCAGAGGATATTCCTCAAGTCTTGGCAGAGCACAAGGAGGGCAGCGCGTTCGAGTACAAGTTCGACGGCGCCAGAATCCAGATCCACAGAAAGTCAGATCAGGTCAGGATTTTCAGCCGACGACTGACCGACGTCACAGACAGTATTCCAGAGATGGTGGATTATGCGAAGACGAAGGTGAAAGCATCAGAGTTCTTGATAGAAGGAGAAGTCGTCGCTCTGGGAGAGGGCGGAAAACCAGTTCCGTTTCAGGATCTGATGCGGCGGTTTCGCCGGGTCCACGGGATCGAGGAAATGGTCGAGAGAATCCCCTTACGACTCTATCTCTTCGATGTCCTCCAATCCGAAGGAAAGACCCTGATAGATCTTCAGTACACCGAACGATGGGACATCCTATCGAGTCTAGTACCAGCAGACTCTCTAGCCCCAAGAATCGTGACCAGGGACAGCAAGGTCGTGGACGATTTTCTGCAAGTAGCACTCAAAGAGGGCCATGAGGGATTGATGGCCAAGTCGCTTACGAGCGATTACTCGCCCGGAGCGAGGGGCAAGAAGTGGTTCAAGATCAAGCCTGCCGACAGGCTAGACGTAGTTATCGTCGCCGCGGATTGGGGTAGCGGGAGAAGAGTGGGTTGGCTTAGCAACTACCATCTAGCAGTCAGAGATGACGACACTGGTGAATACTTGGTTGTAGGGAAGACGTTCAAGGGTTTGACCGACCCAGAGTTCGACATGATAACCAAGCGGCTTCAGGAGCTGAAGATTCGCGAGACGAAATGGACGGTTCACGTGAAACCCGAGATCGTGGTCGAGGTAGCCCACAACGAGGTTCAGAAGAGTTCCCGATACAAGTCGGGATTTGCATTGCGGTTTGCAAGGATCGCGAAGTTCAGAGACGACAAAACCCCTGAAGAAGCCGATACGATACAACGGTTGCGCAAGCTATACGAGAAACAGTTTGAAAACAAGGGCAGATTGCTAACGGAAGTCCCTTGAAGGTCGCGGTTCTTTTCAGCGGAGGAAAAGACAGCACCTACGCCACGTGGATTGCTCAACATCAAGGCTGGGACGTAGAGGCTCTTGTCAGCGTTCTGCCCCAAGGAGTCGAGTCCCTCATGTTCCACTTTCCTAACGTCCGTTGGGCAAAGATTCAGGCTCAGGCGATGGGTCTTCCACATCGGACCATCGAGGCCGGTGAGGACGAATTGTTGGGCCTTCGGGAAGGACTAGACGAGACACGGGAGGCGCTTGGGATAGATGGAGTTGTAACAGGAGCCGTTGCTAGCGACTATCAGAAATCTCGGATTGACCAAATCTGTGATAAGCTAGGAATCAAGAGTTTCGCTCCACTCTGGCATAAGGATCCAAAGATACTTGTAAACGACTTGAAAGTTGCCGGCTTCAAGATCATCCTCTCGGGTGTCGGAGCGGCAGGTCTGGACGAGTCTTGGCTGGGTCAGGAACTGACAGACGAGCGATGGTCCACATTGGAGAAACTGTCGAAAAAGCATGGGATACATTTGACCGGCGAGGGAGGCGAGTACGAAACCTTTGTTTTTGACGCTCCCCATTTCATGGATCGGGTCAGCATCAAAAAAACTCACAAGAAGTGGGACGGACAGAGCGGTTTCTTGGTTATCGAACAGGCTTCGCTACAGCATAAGCCGGCGAACTGAGGCGCTTACCCCTTCCTCGATCTTCGCAGGATCCAGCCTAGCATATTTCCTGTTTTTCATCAGGACATTACCGTCTACTATTGTCGTATCGATGTTGTAGCCGCTCGCAGAGTAGACGAGGTCAGAAATTACCGTCTCTTTTCCGTGGATAGGCATCATGTTGGGCTCTTTCAGATCGACGAGAACTAGGTCAGCGCGTTTGCCTTTCTCTATGCTGCCGATCTCCTTCTCTCTGCCGATCGCACGGGCTCCATCGATTGTGGCCATGTCGAGTACCCTCTGTGCACTGGCGATTGTCGGGTCCCACCGGTGAGCTTTGTGAGCTAGAGCACAGGCCTTCATTGTATCGAACATGTCAAGGCTGTTGTTGCTTGCAGGTCCGTCAGTTCCAAGCCCGACCGGGACCCCTGCCTCCCACATCTCAGGCAACGGCGCCACGCTACCTCCCCCGAGCTTCATGTTGGAAACCGGGCAGTGAGCGACCCTAACGCCCCGCTTTCCATACAATCTGACTTCCGATTTTGTCAACCACACAGAGTGTGCGGCCAGAACTCTATCGCTTAGAAAGCCGATCTTATCTAGATAATCCACTTCTCGCGATTTCTTGTCCCGTTCGAACCGCGCCTGTTCCCCCCGGGTTTCGGCTATGTGGATGTTCACTAGGACGTTTTCTTTCTCGGCTTCCTTTCGACACCAGAGAAGGGTCTCCTCGCTGCATGTGTAGGGAGCGTGAGGCCCGAAGGCGAATGATATTCTCGGCGACTTCATCGCGCGGATGTGCTGGAGAAGTTTCAAGGAGTTTTTTCGCTCCCTTTCTCTGCCATCCTGGGTTGGCGGATCGATCATTCCGTAGGAGAGTATTCCTCTAAGCCCCGCCTCCTCTGTAGCCTTGGCCACATCCTCCATGTGAAAGTACATGTCAACGAAACAGGTGGTTCCGGTTCTCGTCATCTCCATCGCCCCCAGAAGCGCGCCGTAGTAGCACATTTCACCAGTGAGTCGTTTCTCGAGAGGCCAGATTTTCTTCTCTAGCCACTGCTGAAGTTCAAGGTCGTCTGCGTATCCCCGGAAGAGGGTCATGGAAAGATGCGTGTGAGTGTTGATCAGACCAGGAATCAGCACTTTACCTCTACAGTCAATAACTTCGTCTTTCCCTGACCCTTGAGTTATTCCCATGTCCCGAATGGTTCCACTGTCATCAATGCTAACAGAGGAGTTCCGGAGAACCTCACGATCGGGGTTTTGGGTGATCACCCAGTCGCAACCTTTCAGGAATAGTCCCACGAATTCTACGCCTCTGCGCGAAGCTGGGTTTGAGAGTGGAGCCCTTTTGAAGGCTTGTAGGACGCATCTAACAGGGCCCTAAAGCTCAGAGCCTTGGATTTGCCAATTCCCGCTCCGACTGCCATCTCCGTTACGGAAGCACTGAATGTTCGCCGGAGAGATCCAAAGTGGGACAGTAGTTGTTCGGCTGTGCGAGGTCCGACGCCAGGCACGGATCCAACAATGGATTCTTGAAGGCGTTTGATGTCCTCCGACCTTGGCTTACGAACAACAAGGGGAGGTGGCCCACGGCGGCCTTTGTAGCGACCCCCCTTGCCGAGAGTGATCAAGAACTCTGCGGTCTCTTCTGGATCCTCCCGCTGAATAATGAGGAGACGAAGTCACGGGTGGATTTTCGCTCCACGGCATATTCTCCAACTATGTAATCAGCCACCTCAAGGACCCTGTACTCAACCGAGGCCCCTCTTGACCGGAGTTTATCAGGAACCCCCGAGGGTTTCTCTCTTTCATCAACAGCTATTCGAACCATTATCAGTCTAAGAGTCACGGTAATATCGTCACAACAAAAATCTATGCAAGAGAATGGAGACCAGATCTGGCTCCGGAGAGTCGAGCGTTACCGACTATTCTTCCTAGCTGGAGAGTCCGGACTGTAAACGTCAATAAAGGTCCATTGTCTCCTTTGTTGCATTTCATCACCTTCTTGAAAGCAATCCTCAAAAGGAACTGTTCCCGCTTTTCGCATCCGCCTTGATGGGCATCCCAGAATCGGCCGTCAGCCAGTTGTTGAAGGAGAGCGAAGACCACGCATGCCGTGAGGCACCCGAGATCTGCGTCAAGGTCATGGCTATCGCAAACCTACCGACTCTATACGGTGACTATCAGGCCGTTGCGTTCTGGAACAATTTCGACAAGAAGGAGCATGCTGCGTTTGTCCATGGCGATACGTTCGAGAAAGAGGACGTTCCAGTAAGGCTGCACTCCGAGTGCCTTACAGGCGATGCTATCGGCTCGCTACGTTGCGACTGTAGAGAGCAGCTTCAGGAGTCTCTCCTGCGAATAGGCAAGATGGAGCGGGGAATAGTCCTCTATCTGAGACAGGAAGGTCGTGGAATCGGTTTCGTCAACAAGATCAGAGCCTACCAGCTGCAGGATACAGGTTTTGACACCGTTGAGGCGAACAAAAAGCTGGGCTTCAAGCCTGACGAGCGTGACTACGATATCGCCGCCCACATGCTGATGTCGCTTCACGTGAGATCAGTCAAGCTTCTGACGAACAATCCGGACAAACTCAAGGATTTGCAGCTTCACGGAATCAAGGTGGCCGAGAGGATACCTGTCGTAATGCCACCGAACCAGTTCAACAAGTTCTATCTGGAGACGAAAAGGAAGAAACTGGGCCATATATTGGATATAGAACAGCGCGACGATCTAGCCTATCATCATAACCAGGATTGAGATTAGCTCCTTCTGTCTCCTCGGTCCCTCAGAGCCCTGTCTTTGAGTTTCATCTTGTAGTCATCGATCAGTTTCCTATGTCTCGCATCCAGTTTGCCAACCCACTCATACCTCTCCGTGATTCGTAGATAGAACCCGAACGGATCGACTATTCTGAAGTCGCGATGCCCCCATTTCTTCAACTGCAGAGGTTGGACGATCTTTGCGAATTTCCTTACGCTGTTATAGACGCGTTCCACTCGGTCAACTGGAATAATTATCTCCACGCCGTAGCCACATTTTGTGGTCTTCTTGAACCGGCCGAAGTACGAGTGGGAGTACACATTCTGACTGCCGCCGTAGAAATTGAGGACACTTCTCTTTCTCTTCATCACGAGATAATCTTCGGTACGCCACAGTAGTTTGAAACCGAGTCTTCGGTAGAACTCTATTGCTCTCTTGAAGTCCGGGACGTGAAGCTCAATATAGACATCCGTTAACATTGTCGTCGACCATGGTTAGAACGGTGCAATTATTTGAAGACCCGAACGTATCCATAGCCCAACTGTCAGAATTCTACAAGGTCGAGGGATCTCCTCACACCTACCTGATGTTTGTGACCACGATCGATGGCGTTGCGGTCCCTCTGGAACCTGGGCAACGCGGAGGATCCGAAATTGCCCTTCGACACTTGAAGGACAACCCCATAGCCGCAGGAGGTCTTGCCGACAATAGAGCACTCCAGTACGGGTGGGCGACTGCCGATGCGGTCTTGGGAGGTGCAGGGATCTTAAGAGACAACCCAGCAGCGAGCTGGTATCCCAGGGATAAGGACCTACAGGATCTCTTGAGGAAAATGAAGCGTAAACCCGTCAGGGCAGTTGTAACTGGGAGAGGAGAGGTCGATTTGAAACATCCCGTGTTGAACCCGAGGAAGGACGAGTGGCAACCGGTCATTTTCACAACAAAGAAAGGAGAAGAGAAACTGAAGAGTCAAGCAAAACGGTTGCAAGCTCAAGGCTACATCCCTCTTCAATCTGCCAAAACGTACGTCATTGGAGATACAAGCGTAGACCTTACCAAGGCCGTAGGGATTCTGAGAGAAGACTACAGGACAAAGCTCCTGGACATTCAGGGAGGGCCCATTTTGGCTGGAGGAGCGGTCAAGGCGATGCTGATCGATGAGCTCAGGCTCACAGTTTCCCCTCAGATCTTGGGTGACCTCAACTCCGAGGGAAAGAGAAGACCCGGTTTTGTAACCCGGATCCATTTCGGATTAGAAGACTCTCCACTCGCAGAGCTTGAGGCAATCGGAGTCTCGGGGAGTCACATCTTTCTAAGATACTTGATGAATTATAGGAACTAGAGTGGCCAAGAATGGAAATGCTTGCGATGAGAGAGTTCCAGTTTTCATCGGCTGCCTCGCTCGATGTTGACGAGAGGACGATGCAGGGACACAACTACGAGCTAAGAGTCGTCGTCAAAGGGACCCCAGACGCAAGGGGAGTGATTCTAGACACACGCATTATCGAAAAAATCGTCAACCAAGAGATAATCGCGAAATTGGACAAGAAAAATCTGAATGAGATCATTCCCAACCCAACAATGGAACGAATATCGGTGTGGATATGGGAGAAGCTCAAGCCGTCTATCAAGGAACTGCACGAGATTAGAGTGTGGGAGAACAGAAAGAAGGGAACCAGCGTGATCTACAGAGATTCAGGATCTACACAATTCTAGCCATTCGATTCATTTTCTATCTTCTTAGCGTGCAAGTATTCGGGTACGTCGAGCTCGAGGAAAACCTCACCGATATCTCCCATCGTCTCCTTGAAGTGATGCCTCTCGTACAGCTTCTTTGCCGAAGCATGAATTGTCGATGTCTCGACACCAACTGCGCCCATCCTAGGGAGTCCGTAATCGATTCCTCAAGGAGAAGTGTTCCTACCCCTTTTCTCCTATGTGTTGGCGTAACGTAGAATGCTGTTATGAACGAGTTCAGGCCTCCATCGATGATATCTTCATGCATGACATAGTGGATGAATCCGCTCACCATACCGTTAACCTCTGCGACAAGCAGCTCTCCTTTCGTAATTGCCCGGTGTATCGAGTCTAGTCGTCCTGAGTCTGGTTTCCAATCAAACCATTCGGACAGAAGGCTATCAATCGCGTAAGCATCTGCCTGCAGAGCTCTCCTCACTATGAGGCATGGGACCAACGCTCATCAAAGCCCCTCCCGCATAGAGTCATTACAAATGCAGACGGATAAACCCCTCCCCCCGAAACCATGAAACCCCCCTGTCTGTAGTGAGTCCGCCCGGATTCGAGCGGCTAGACGAGAAACCTGAGGGCCCGGGAAATCAGATTGCTCCCCCTTTTCTTCTTGAAACTCCAGAAATGGGTGGGAAGTCACAGAGGTAAGTCTCCTATCACAGAGACTCCGCTGTTCTTACTCACAAAGAAGACAAGTAGACCGAGCGTCCCGAGTGACTTCTTGATCCCATCGACCAAGCGCTTGTTGTAGTCGTCTTCAGGAAGCGTTATCCCCACCAAAGCCCTCGTCAAGATAGCCGAGGCACTTGACCAAGGCTCTGCCCAGGTGGTCCTCTTTTTGATTCTTATCGAACTCCCTCCCAAACCTTTTCGAACCTTGGTCTGAACTTGTCTGTCCCTTAGCCTCGATCTTGATTATTACGTTCTCGCTGGGAGAAGTAGCAACAATGTCTGCACCTCGCTCAGTGGTGTTCCTCACCACACGATTGATTTTGAAGCCCTTTGTTTCGAGGTAACTACGAACTGCTTCTACTACCTCCATCCCTCCATAGCCACGACATACCCATTCCCCCAATATCACTCATCTAATATTTCGTACACTTTCCACCGACTCTTTCCCGCTTCTCTTAAAGGCAAACATGCCCGAGCCGCTCGACTCTGTCATCTTAGCGATCACAACACCAACTCCCACCATTCTCCTACTAGGTCATGACCGAAGCTGCGTTGTGATTCCTCGCGGACCAGTCGAAAACCGGCTCTCTCGTAGATGTGTCGAGCCGCTACTTGGCGGCTCTCTGTCAATAGGATAATCTTCTGGTAGCCAGCCCGACGTGAGAACCGTATGCACTGGTTCACCAAACGAGTGCCTAACCCTAGGCCCCGAGCTTTTTTCTCGACCAGCATAAGTCGAAGTTGGGACACAGTTTCGGATCTCTTGAGGATGAACACTGAGCCGATGATTTCTCCATTCGTCTCGGCCATCCAGCAGCGTTCTCGTTTTGCATCGTGATGTTGGATGAACTTCGCCACGATGTCTGCCACTAATCCTTCAAACTGCACATCCCATCCATATTCTTCGCAGTAGACAACTCCGTGACGATGAACGACCCAGCCCATATCGCCTGGTCTAGGCTGACGTAAAATACAACCATCCTTAGCCCTGTTTTTACCCCTCGTTTTCATTGGCCTCTCTCAATTCGGCCTGACAAAACCCATTTCTCAATTCGGCCTGACAAAACCCATTAGTTTGTTCAGGCAACTATGCTTGGCTCTCCCCGGAATAAGGCTTGATGGGATTCGAAGAAACACTAGATGTACGCTTGCTCCTCCCATGGGTCGGGTCTTCCGAACCTCCGGTAATTCGCGTCTGGACTGGTGGGCCCGCCCGGATTCACCACCCGGCGCTAACATCAACGATAGGTTCACCTGTATTCCCTGCCAATCCAGTTTTGCATCTTACCCTCCAGCACGTCCAGTGCAAGAGCGCCATCGCCAAGGAGTTCGTCGTGAAATCTGCGAATGTCGAAACGCGGTCCCAGCACCTTCTCCGCTCTATCCCTCAGCTCGCTGATCTTGAGCTGACCAATCTTGTACGCGAGTGCTTGCCCTGGCCATGCGATGTACCTGTCCACCTCAGAAGCAATATTGAGTTCTGACAGAGCGGTATTCTCCAGAAAGAATTGGATGGCCCGCTCACGCGTCCATCGTTTATGGTGGATTCCAGTGTCGACGACAAGGCGGGCTGCGCGCCATGCGTCAAAACTCAACCTCCCAAAATCAGAAAGTGCGTCCTTGTAGAACCCAACCAGCTTAGGGAGTTCCTCCGAATAGAGACCCCAGCCTTCAATGAACGCCGTATAGCCTCCGTGTCTCCGAAACTTTGGCAGGTTGGTTAGCTCTTGTTGAATCGCCAGTTGTAGGTGATGTCCGGGCACAGCCTCATGATATGCCAGTACCTCCATCGTGTACTTGGGCCGTTGTTCTGGTCGGAATGTGTTCACGTAGAAATAGGCTGGGCGCGAGCCGTCTTCCGGAGGACGGTAGTAGTAGGCGTCCGGTGCGGCCTCTGCTCTGAACGCTTCAATTTCGCGGAAACCATACTTTGCCTTCGGCAACCGTCCAAACAATAACGGAAGCTTCTCGTCCATCTGTTCCAGAATTTTCTTGAATCCTGTAAGGAGTTCTGCGGCTGAGGTGTTGTAGAGTGACCTGTCCTTTCTGAGGGACGAGATGAAATCTTGCAATGAGCCTTTGAATCCGATGCGATCGACAATTGCCCGCATTTCTCCGTGTATGCGTGACAGCTCTCTAAGGCCTAGATCATGAATTTCATTCGGTGACAGGTTTGTAGTGGTATAGTGCCTGACCGTGTATGCGTATCGTTCGTTCCCGTCGGGAAGAGACCAAACACCGGCCTCGTGGCGACATGCTGGGAGATACTCTTCCTTGAAGAACGCGAGGAGCTTCTCAAAAGCCGGAACGACTGACTCACGGATCGCTTCGTCAACATCGTTCGTTATGCGAACTGCTTCCGTCGAATCGATTACCTGTGGGATGTTCTCAACGGACTTGTAGAGTTCGAGCTTCTTGGGGTCTTGGACAACGTTAGCTTCCAATTGGGGAATGATCTTTTCCGCAGTCACTTTGGCAAGAACGATTTTGGCTCTTAGTCCGGTTCGCATGCTCTGAATGACTTGGTCTACTAGTCGGGGAAAGGCTCGAAGACGGCTGGAAAAATTGTCGAAATCCGAGAGCGATCTGAATGGATGATAGGTGACTAGCTCGGGAATGTCGATTTGCAGTCCGGACTGCTGGGTCATAGGTGTGAGATAAGGACGGAACTTCGCCGCTTCTAGATTGTCTCTTAGTTCACGTTCGAAGAGTTCGTAGTTCAGCAGCTCTGGTTTCGAGGATGGTTTCTTGATACTCCTCAACCGGTCCAGATATTTCTTTGATTGAGCGACTCGACGATGGAAAGCGTTCTCGGAGGCGTCTTCTAAGGATGCGTCATATCGGTGGTCCCCGAGATAGGTTGCGCTGAGAGGATACTCTTTGAGGATGAATTCCCAATAGTCGTCGTACAGTTGGTTAAGCTGAGTTACGACATCACTGGATGAGACTGATTTCCCGTGCGGCATATTTGTTCGTTTGGCAACTCGGGCGTTGGATTCTATTTATGCACAGGGATCTATGTAAGACGTTGAAACTCCATGTCGCGAAGAAGTAGGTCCTGTCTACTCTTTCTTGACGTTGAGCAAGAGGCCTTGCTGCTTGAACCAGGTGGAGAGAGTGTCCGTCAACTGGTCGAATTGCTTGTTGACCTTTCTCATTCCAAGGAGCCCTCCAGCGGCGCCTGAACCCACCTTGATTAGTCTAAGGGTTCCACCCTCGGTGGCGGGGTGTATTTCGAAAGTTACGGTATGGTGTTGAGCCATCGCCCCAAGCAGAATGTTGGCTCCTTTGCTTCCCTTCTCCGCTTTTCCTTTCGTCGGACCATCCCATTGGATTGTGAACCCGTTGGAGGTGAACGCTTGAAGGGCCAGGTTCTGAATATTCTCTACTGAACCCCTTACCGCGATGTCAGCATACTTAGCCAAGCTACCTCTTAACCCAATATGGAAGTCTATTGTCACGAATAAATTCATTCCGCCTCGAACTCGAAACT
>WNGN01005917.1_pt1 | contig 12983 bp, 8 predicted proteins | sample 5400561 | NCBI WGS metagenome assembly WNGN01 (sample SAMN13153379, study PRJNA577476) | soil metagenome | isolation source: 115 cm soil or saprolite under Garry oak tree replicate 2 | place: USA:California | collected 2016-06-15
GGACGTGATTTACACGCGATCCGACGATACCTTCGTTCCGCTGGAAGAGCGCACGAATATCGCCAACCAGGCGAAGGCCGATTTGTTCATTTCCATTCACGCGAATTCGAGCCGCGACACGGGCGCCCGCGGAATCGAGACGTATTACCTGAACCTGAAAGGCTCGGCGGAAGCCATGGAAGTGGCCGCTCGCGAAAACGCCACGGCGCAGGAGGGCGTGCACGACCTGGAGAACCTGGTCAAGAAAATCGCGCAAACGGAAAAGATCGACGAGTCCAAGGAATTTGCGGCGGACATCCAGGAATCGCTCGCGAAGCGCATCCAAAAGGCCGCCAAGACGGTAAAGAACCGCGGCGTCCGCAAGGCGCCGTTCGTGGTGCTGATTGGCGCGGACATGCCTTCGATCCTCACGGAGATTTCGTTCCTGAGCAATCCCGCCGATGAGAAGCTCCTGAAGCAGCCGGAGCAGCGGCAAAAGGTAGCCGAGGGGCTCTTCCAGGGTATTTCCAGTTACCTGCAGAACATGAACAGCATGACTGTGAACCTGCCGGCAAGAAAACGCGCGGGGCAGCCTGGCTCGAGCGCCGCCGCGGTTGAACAATCGCGGAACCAGCGTTAGTCTGTTGGTGTCCAATAAGTGCTAGGGATGCGCCGTCACCTTCTTCGCTTTCTTGTCTTAGCCCTCGCTCTTCCGAGCGCGGCGTCCTGCCTTGCGCAAAGTGACATTTATAGCACATTCCCCGACCGCTTTGGCAGTTGGGTTTCCACCGCTTCCCCGGTTAAGGTGCAGTCCACGGAGCCGGAAGCGGCGGTGCTGGCCGAAGCGGGCATGGAGGAATGGTTCACCAGGCCGTATTCCAACGGGTCGCAAACCCTGGATGTGAGCCTGAAGCGATTTCACGATCCGACGGGCGCGTACGAGGCTTACACCGCGGCTCTCGATACGGAGACGGAGCCTTCCACGGTTGGGACGCTGACGGCGATAGGTCACGGACGGCTGGTCATGCTCATCGGAAATGTCCTTGTGAATGTGAATCAGCCGCAGCTCGCATCCACGGCGGAGCTGCGGGAACTCTCGAACCTGGTGCGAAAATCCGCCGATGCGACGCCGCTTCCGCCTATTCGTTCGTATTTGCCGCCGGGATTCTCGGATGGAACACAGCGTTATGCCCAGGGACCGGCCGCTTTTCAAGCCGCACTCGGAGGGCTGGATCGCGCCGAATTCGCCGCGCTTGCGAATGAGGTTGGATTCAATTTGGGCGCGGAAGCGATGCTCGCGCGCTACCAAACGGCAAAGGGCAACGGAGTGCTTTTGCTGCTTGAATACCCGACCCCGCAGTTGGCTGAGCAACACCTGCGGCACCTCGAACAGACATTTTCACCAGCGACAAAGCTGGCCGGAACGACGACGGAACGAAAGGGTTCGCTGATCTCCATAGTGTTGAACCCCTCTTCCGCGGCTTTCGGTGAGTCCTTGCGAAACGCCCTGCGTTACGAGACGGAAGTAACGTGGAATGAGCCATCCCACAAGCTGACCGACCCGCCTTGGCTGGTTATCGTGGGCAGGATCTTCATTTTCACGCTTTTGTTCATGGGCGTCACTGTGGCCTTTGGCATTGCGTACGGGATAGTGCGCGTGCTATTGAAATCCTTCTTCCCTGGCAAGGTTTTTGACCGGCCGGATCAAATGGACGTGCTGCAACTAGGTCTATCCAGCAAGCGCATCGACTCCCGCGATTTTTACTAAGGGTTGCAACTCTAAGAGCCTTAAACGCAATTCCTGCTAACCAATCGTTTGGCTGGGCGCCCAATCCATTGCGGCGGCGGCTCCTCCGCGCGGCGAGTAACGACCGCCTTCCACTCTTCGGTGCCGCAAATCCGAGTGAAATTCCGCCCCATCTTAAGTAATATTCACCCATGCTCCCGCACACCATCACGCGTCGAACTTTTCTCGCCTTCTCCGCGACTTTGCCTTGGGCGCTTAGATCCCCCGCGCTGTCTTCCATTCCCGTTGGCCTCGAGCTTTATTCCGTCCGCAAGGAATTGCAGCGCGACCCGCAAGCTACTGTGCGCGCCGTCGCCAAGATGGGCTATCAATGCGTGGAATTCTACTCGCCGTATTTACAATGGTCCGAGGACGAAACCAAGCAGATGCGCAAGCTGCTCGACGACCTGGGCATCCGCTGCTTTTCCACGCACAACGACAGCTCTTCCATGAACGCGGAAAACATCGCGCGCGCCCGCGACAAAAACCTCATCCTCGGCTGCAAATACGTCGTCATGGCGTCATCCAAACCCGGCCCCGGACTCGACGGGTGGAAAATCGTCGCCGACGCTTTGAATTTCGCCGACGAGCAATTGGAAAAATCCGGTTTGCATGCCGGCTACCACAATCACGAGCCTGAGTTCACGCCCATCGATGGCGGGCGGCCGATGGAAATCCTCACGAAAAATACGAAAGCCTCCATTATGCTGCAGCTCGACGTCGGCACATGCCTCAAAGCCGGCTCGGATCCTGTGGCTTGGATTCGCGCGAACCCTGGCCGCATTCACTCGCTGCATTGCAAGGATTGGTCGCCGGACCCTGCGAAGGGTTATTCGGTTCTGTTCGGTGAAGGCAAAGCCGACTGGAAGGCCATTTTTGCCGCGGCGGAAAACGTTGGCGGCGCCGAATACTATCTGATCGAGCAGGAAGGCAGCCGTTTCTCCGAACTCGAAACCGCCGAGCGCTGCCTCGAAACTTTTCGCTCCATCCATCCTCACTGAATCGCGCACAACGCTGGAATCGTCGTTTCGATTGCCGCGACAAGGAAGCTCTCTTCGGTCCGCGTGATGCCAGTCATCGTCATTATCATTATCATTTCGCCTTCCCTTGAACTTCACCTTTACCTCTCCCGCCCCAACCTGTGCACTGATAATCGTTGACATTCGAATTTTTCATGCACTATACTCGCCGACCAATCAGTAGTTAACCGATTTAGTTGAAGGTGCTAGGCCATTTCGAGAATGCTGTTTTGGCGTCGAGAATTCTTTTTGGGGCGAAGGAGCAATCATGAGCCTATCCGAACGCTTCATGCGGGTCATCGTGTTTGCAGTTAGCGCCCTGCTTCTGAGCGGCGCCGCCCGGGCGCAGTACCGCGCCTCGATTCAAGGTGTGGTAACAGATCCGCAAGGCGCAGTTGTCTCGGGAGCCACAGTTACGCTAAAGAATTTCGAAACGAACCAGACGCAAACCACCACAACAAACGAGAACGGAATCTACAATTTCAACGCGCTTCCGCCGAGCCAATACTCAATCACCGTGGAGAAGCAAGGCTTTATGAAGAAGGTCCTCGACCAGGTGGGGGTGATCGCCGAACAGGCGAATGCTGTGAACATTCAGTTGGAAGTCGGGCAGGTGAACCAGAGCGTTACGGTAAGCGGCGATTCCACGCCACTTATCGATACGGAAACTTCGAACTTGTCGGGAACAGTGAATGCCAAAGAGTTCCAGGCGCTTCCGTCAATCGGCCGCGACCCCTTCCAACTATTGCAGCTCGCGCCGGGTGCCTTCGGTGATGGCGCCCAGGCTGCAGGCGGCGGAACCAACAACTTACCGTCCACTACGATTGGCGGCACCGGTGCCACGGACGGCGTCTTTAAGATCGAGAACGGTGGCCAGATTTCTGCAAACGGCGCCCGAACTGGCGAAAACAATTACACCATCGACGGCGTCGGCACCACCAGCGTCACCTGGGGCGGCACATCGGTCGTAACACCGAACGAAGACTCCATCAAGGAAGTCAAAATTGTTACGGACAACTACGACGCGGAAAATGGCCGTTACCGGGGAGCCCAGGTTCAGATCATTACTCAGAACGGTACAAATCAGTACCACGGAAGTCTTTTTTTCAAAGCGCACCGCCCGGGCCTGGACGCCTATACAAAGTACAATGGCTATCCAGGTGCTTGTTGCGGTGGTGGAGCCAACGTGCGCGATAACAACCGCTTCAACGACTGGGGCGGCACGGCCGGAGGCCCGATCCTCAAGAACAAACTCTTTGCCTTCTTCGGATATGAGAGGTTGGACAACAATGCAGCCAGCGCGACGTCGAGCGGCTGGTACACGACGTCAGAGTTCGCTGGCCTGGCACCTTCGGGCAGCAACGCCGCAAAATTCTTCGCCTTCCCCGGATCTGGACCGAATGGCGGCACACAGGTGGATCAGCCCTGCGCCGGCATCGGTTTAACAGAAGGAACGAACTGTCACATGATTCCCGGTCAAGGGCTCAACCTCGGGTCTCCTCTCACTGCCCCGCTCGGCACACGCGATGCTGGCTACACAAGCAGCAGCAGTCCGGGCACGGGCGGAAATGGGTCAGGCGGTGCCAACAACCTGGGAACCACTCCGGATATCGCTTTTTATACCGACATTCTTAACCCCAGCAGCAGCAGCCACGCACAGTACAACGGCCGGCTGGATTACAACCTGACGAGCAAGGACCTGGTTGCCTTCAGTATTTATGACGTACCGAACACCTCTACGTCCATCAACGGGAATGGTACTCGGCTGATGAACAAGTTCAACAGCAACTACCTCAACCATGCAGAAACGCTCTTGTGGGACCATACCTTCAGCCCCAGCTTGCTCAACGAGGCGCGTATTAATGCGGCGGGCTGGATGAACAAAGATCTTGCCAACAATCCGAGCGCCCCCTGGGGACTCCCTCAAATTGGAATCAACGGGACCGGCAGCATTTCAGTAAACGGCTTCGGTATTGGGTCTTTCAACGGCTTCGACCAGTGGACTTACGCCGGCAAGGATGTTCTCACGAAAATCCACGGTGCGCACACGATGAAAAGTGCGGCCTAATCTGACGGTGACCGCAGGCCTGCGCTGGGACTACTTTGGCCCGATCTCGGAGAAGAATGGCAAACTGGGCACTGTGGTGTTTGGGACCGGCGCCAATCTGTTTACCAACATAAGCGTCCGTACTGGCGGCAGCGAATTCAATGCGCAGAAAACGAACTTCGGCCCGCAGCTCGGTTTCGCATGGAGCCCAAGACAGCTGATAGGACACGATTTCGGCAGCCGCCTGGTTTTTCGCGGCGGCTTCGGAATTGCCTACAACGGCATCGTTCAATCCAATACTTTGGACACTCGCTTTAACCCCCCGTTCGTAGATAACAACCCAACTTTTTCATGTCCCGCGGGGCAGTTAGACACCACCAAGTGCTCGCTGCTCTACATAGGCAGCTTCCCTTCAAACGTTCGCAGTCCCACGGGGTACGCGGCAAATCCGAACGCGATCGTGACTTTTGGCGCCAACAATCTGCCGTTGTCAAGCTGCCTGACCCCATCCTCGACTAGCGGGTGTCTCTCTTTGACGGCGCTACCAGACAACTGGCCTACAGAGTACACGTACCACTACACCTTCGGAGGCGAATACGATTTGGGTCACCAATGGGTGGCCTCGCTAGGCTATCAAGGCAGCAACACTCGCCATTTACTCGGGCATTACAACCTCTATAATGCCGTCGCCGCGAGCGGCATTGCATTCAATCCGCTGGTTGGAGGCATCACGTACTATGCCGATGACGGCTCTGCTCGTTTCAACGCCCTGCTGTTGGAGTTGAAACATACATTTAGCCACTCCTTCTCTTTGGATACGCAGTATCGCTTGAGCCACGGCTTGGACTCCGGATCAAACGCCTACTCGAGTGGCTACTACCCGTGGAACCTCGCGACAGGCTTCGCCACGTCTGATTACGATGTCCGACATGCCTTTAAGATGTTCGGCGTCTGGTCACCGGCTATTTTCAAGGGGAATCACGACTGGAGAGAAAAGATCGTCGGCGGCTGGAGCTTGTCCGGCATTCTGAATGCTCACACCGGCTTCCCCTGGACGCCGCTGTATAACTTCCAGGGGGCGAGCGACTTCGGAGTAGGTGATCCTGTATTTAATTTCGGCGGACCTGGCGCCGGAGGCTCATCCAGCAACTCCGGGAACCAGGCCGGCCAATATCTTCCGGCAGCATACAATGGAGGTTTCAAGCCTAATTACGGCAGCAGCGCCACAGTTAACGCTGCGCCCTTCTTCACACCTCCGAACCTTTCTGATGGTGTTCTCTTCCCGTGTCTGTTCCCGAATCCGCAAGCCTCGCTATGTCCTAGCGGCCAGCAGCCTCTCGGTCCCCTACCAACCATGCCGAGATTCGCGCGCAATTCTTTCCGCGGTCCCGGGTACTTCGAGGTGGACACCACTCTCAGCAAGTCGTTTGGGTTGCCCAACATGAAGCTCATCGGCGAAAACGGAAAGGTAGAGATTCGCGCGAACTTCTACAACTTGTTCAACAACCTCAATCTGAATGGAAACAGCCAGCAATGGACGGGAGGCATTCAAGCCGACATCAATAACGCGCACTTCGGTGAGTCGCAAACGGCCCTGGGTGCGCGCGTCATTGAGATGCAGGCTCGATTCAGTTTTTAGCATCCCTAACAACCCCAAACAACCCGAAAGGGAGGCGGGCAACCGCCTCTCTTTCTTGTCTTAGGAGTATTCGATCATTATGGTCTATGCCTCAACAATGTTTGCGCGGGTTTCTACTTCCGAGGATAGAATGAAATAGGTTCGCTCGAAAGCTGGCTGGACTTAGGGATATGCCCATCGGGAAAGTCAAAACGAAGATTTCCTGCAGATTCATCGGTCTAGGGCACCGAGGATTGATTTCCATTGCCCTGTTGACCTCGAGGGCCTTTGGGCAAACGCCCACAAATTCATCACACCCCGGTTCTTCCAGTTCAATCGACCAGGGCATTGATCTTGCTGAGAAAGGGCGTTGCGAGGAAGCTCTTCCTTTGCTGAAGAAGTTCACGCCTCCTGTTACTGACAAGCCCCTCAAGTACCGAGCACTCATGGCCACCGTGCGTTGCGCCTTGAACCGGAGGGAAAACCAGGCTGCAGCGAACACGCTATTCGATTTCGAGCGCGAATTCCCGGAGGATCCTGAAGTGCTGTATATGACCTCGGAGTTCTTCCTCGAAATCGCAGTTCGCGCCTCTCAACAGCTCGCGACGATTGCCCCAACAGCGTATCAGACGCGTGAGTTGCAGGCTGAGACTTTGGAATCTCAAAACAAGTGGGGAGAGGCAGCGGCCATCTACAACAAGATCCTGGAAGAAAATCCAAAGGTCCGAGGCATTCATTTCCGGATGGGTCGAGCGGCGCTTTCGCAACCAGAATCTCCCACCAGCTTGGAGGACGCAAAGAAGGAATTCGAACAAGAGCTTGCTATTGATCCGGTGAATGCCGCCGCCGAATTCTGGCTGGGAGAGATTGCGCGCCGCAAAGGCGACTCGGAAGACGCCATTTCGCATTTCACTACTGCAGGGAAGCTCGATTCCAGCTATGCGGAAACGTTTCTAGCTCTGGGCATGACTTTGAATTCCGCGGGGCGCTTCTCCGAAGCTATCACGCAACTCCAGCATTTCGTAAAAATGTCTCCCGAGGATCCCGCCGGCCACTATCAGCTTTCCATCGCCTATGCACGCACGGGCCGCGATCAAGATTTTGGTCGCGAAACGGCTCTCCATAAGCAACTGCTCGAAAAAAAACATGCCGCGGCAAATACGCAGACCCATGCGGCACCACATTGAAACGCTCAATTCTCCGCACGAAGAATGGCAGGCGGTGGATGAGCAGCGCAGGATTCCAATATGCCTAGATTACGACAGGTGCGATTAGCTGTGGCCCTGGCCAGCGCTATTTGGATGCTGATACCGCGGATTTTGACGAGCCAGCCGCAGCAGAAGAGCGACACGTTCAGCCAGCTAGCGGAAAAAGCAAAAACGGCCAGCGAGGAAACGCGCCTGGACGAAGCGAAAGGCTTTTACCGCAAGGCGCTTACTATCCGTCCACGGTGGGCTGAGGGCTGGTGGTCTTTGGGCACGATCGAATATGACCAAGACCATTATGCAAGCGCAGCGCAGGATTTTGAAAAACTCATCGCTCTGGATCCCGCGAACGGTACCGCTCACGCAATGCTGGGTTTGTGCCAATTCGAATTGAACAAGGATGACCTCGCACTGAAGAACTTGCTAAAGGCGGAAGAATTGGGCGTTGTCAAAGACGAGCAATTGCGTATGGTGGCGCTGTACCACATGGGGGTCCTGGAGTTGCGGGCGCGAAAGTTCGGCGATGCAAAGGAAACCCTGGATCAATTGGCGAAGTTCCACGTCAGGACAAAGGAATTGATCACCGCGCTCGGTCTCGCCGTTCTCCTAATCAGACCTCAGGATGCGCTCCTCGAAGGTACTCCGGGTGCCACCGTGATCGACCGGGCGGGGGAGGCTGAGTGGCTCTTGGAAGAAGACTGCTGCTGGAAACGAACGAGACCGACCAGGCCATCGAAGAATTTCAGCGTGAGTTGAAACGCGATGCACAAAATGTAAATTCGCTCCTCGAAATTGCCGCGGTGCGCTATCAAGTGGACTCGCAGGACGGCTTGTCCTATGCAGAGAAAGCGTTGAAACTTGCGCCTCGGCTGCCGTTTGCCCATTACCTGGTTGGCCTCTTGCGCCTCGACACCGGAGACGCGGCAGGCGCCATCCCGGAGCTGGAAGTTGCCGAGAAGGCATTTCCAAATGAAGCCAGAATTTACTTCTCCTTAGGGAACGCTTATGCGCGGACCGGCAGGAGGGCAGAAGCGGCAAGAGCTCGCGCGGAATTTGCCCGCTTGAACGCGCTCGAGGCAAAAAAGCGGGGGCCTAGCTTGTATAGCGACAGGCCTCGTGGTCTCTCAGAGGGGCAATTGGAAACTCTCGGTACAGGGAAGCCACGCTCGTGAGATTGCCCTTAGCTTTCTTCCCCGCTGGTGATGCCGAGCGCGGGCTTGGCTTGACGCGGCGGGATTTCTTACGGGCCTTGAGCGCCAATCTATGTGTGTGCGGCGCAAGGCCAATATTGACCGCCCTTCCCTTTCCGGGACAATCGACAGCGAAAAATGCCAACACGGAACAATCAACGTCGCCGCTATTTGAGGAAATCCCGGCCGCAAAAAGCGGAATCACCTGGCAGCATGTCAACGGTCGCTCGGCAGATTACTACCTGCCGGAAACCACCGGAGCGGGCTGTGCGTTCCTGGACTACGACAACGATGGCTGGATGGACATCTACCTGGTGAACAGCGGCAAGTGTGACTTCTACGATCCGAAGCCTCCTTTGCGCAACGCCTTGTACAAGAACAATCGCGACGGAACTTTCACGGACGTGACCGAGCAAGCCGGCGTCACCGGAGGTGGGTATGGAATGGGCATAGCTGTTGGCGATTACAACGGTGATGGCTGGCCCGATTTGTATGTGACCCAATATGAGCGCTGCATTTTGTACCACAACAACGGCGATGGCACCTTCACGGATGTCACAGAGAGGGCCGGTGTGGCGGCGCACGGTTGGGCTTCGAGTGCGGTCTGGTTTGATTACGATAATGACGGCAGGCTCGACCTCTTTGTATGCGACACCGTAGAGAATTTTCTGTTTCTCAACAAGAAGAATGGGACTTTCGTGGACATCGGCCTGGAATCCGGTGTGGCGTTTAGCCAGGAGGGGCGCCCGCGTTCCGGGATGGGTGTGGACTCGGCCGATTTCAACCAGGATGGGTGGCAGGATCTTTTCGTCACTAACGTGGACCACGAAATGTATTCCATTTATAAAAACAAGCAGGACCAGACGTTTGACGATTTGACCGGACCGATGGGCATCGGGCGGGTTACGCGCCTGATGAGTGGCTGGGGCTTGAAATTCTTCGACTACGACAATGACGGCGACATTGACCTCCTCGTGGTAAACGGCCATCCAGACGATAACGTCGAACGGCATTTGAGCCACGTAATGTACAAGGAGCCATTACTCCTGTTTCGCAATACCGGACACGCATTCGAAAATGTCAGCGCTTCCGCCGGCCCCGCGTTTGCCCAAAACCTTGCAGGGCGCGGTTTGGCTATCGGTGATTTCGATAACGACGGTGCTGTCGATGCGCTTGTCACCGTCAATGGTGGCGCGCCCTTGCTGCTAAGGAATGTCGCCGCGCCGGGCAACCATTGGCTGGGGGTGCGGTTGGTTGGCAAGAAAGCAAATCCAGATGCAGTTGGGGCGAGAATCGTCTGGCAAGCCGGAGACCTGAAGCGCAGCTGTCTAAAGGTCGCGGGAGGCAGCTATCTCTGTTCGCACGATCCGCGCGAAGTGCTGGGCATTGGTCCGAGAAAGAAGATTGACAAATTGGAGGTTCACTGGCCGCTGCCAAGCGGCCGCGTCGACACTTTCAGCGAACTCCCCATCGACCGCTACATTTCCATCGTCGAGGGCTCTGGCGTCCGCTAGCCCGTGTCACCCACACAAAATGCGCCAAATCGCCCTTGACCGAGACTTACCCACAGCAAAAGCGGTTCGCATGGCCATCGCTTCCCGTGGGGTTCCGCCACATTGATTTTCGCTCAAATCGGGAAACCGCACTTCTAACTTCTCACCTCCAACATCCTAAAACGTTGACATCAAAAATTTCGCTGACTATACTCACCGCAAATGGGATAGTTAACCGATTTACTTAAGGGTGCGGGGCCATTTCGACAGTTTTTTCTTTGGGGTCGAGAATTCTTTTTGGGGTCGGGAATTCCTTTTCTTAGGGGTGGAGGAGCAACTCATGAACCGTTCCAAATATTACTTCCGGGCCGTTGTGTTTTTCCTTTGCGCTGCGTTTCTCGCGGCGTCTGCTCACGCACAGTTTAAGGCCAGCATTCAAGGCACGGTAATGGATCCTCAAGGGAATGCTGTCGCCGGCGCCAAGGTAACCATCACGAATCAGGACACCGGAATAGTTCATGATACGGTCACCTCCGCTGAAGGCTTTTACCGCGTCTCCGAGCTTCCGCCTGGCAAATACACGGTCACCATCGAAGCTGCCGGCTTCAAAACGTCTACCACGAAGGACGTGGCCGTTGAAGCCGAGCAGCCGCGCGGCTTCGACGTTACCTTGGCAGTGGGCAACGTCCAGGAATCTGTCACGGTGACTGCCTCTTCCGGGGAACTCGAGACGGAGAACGCCAACGTAAACACTACGATTGGAACTCAAGAAGTGCTTACACTGCCCCAGTTCGGGAGAGATCCCTACGAGTTGCTTCACATGGCCCCGGGCGTTTTCGGTGACAATGCGCGCCAGGGCAACGGAAACTCTTTTGCTCTTCCTCAGCAAGTGGGGCCGGGTCAATCGAACAGCTCCATCTTCCAGACTGAAAACCAGGTGCAGATTGTTTCCAACGGCCAGCGCGTTACCGCGAACAACTACAGCCTCGACGGCGTGAGCATCAACAGCCTGAGCAATGGCGGAGCCGCCGTCATCACACCCAACCAGGAATCAGTGCAACAAATCATCGTAACTTCCGCCTCCTACGACGCCCAACAAGGGCGCAATTCCGGTGCCCAGATCGAAGTCATCTCAAAGGGCGGCACGAACAATTACCATGGTAGCGGACTGATCAAGTTCAACGACAAAGGATTGAATGCTTTCAACAAGTTCTACGGGGCAAATAACATCCCCTTGAATTCAATAACCTGCGAAGGCGGGGCATTCACGATTGTGGCCCAGCATTGCCCGACTCGAAATGATCAGAAATATAGAGACTTTGCGGGAAGCTTTGGCGGTCCTGTCATAAAGAATAAGCTCTTTTTCTTCTTCTCGTATGAGGGCTTACGTCAAAAGAACACGGTTGTCGCCCGGAGCGTCAAGCTAGAGACGCCCGAATTCGAAAAATACGTGCAACAAGTCAGTCCCAACAGCATAGCCGCGCAGATTTTCAGTATACCGGGTAGCGCCCCGCGGATCACGACCACGATTTCGGAAAAGGATTGTTGCTCTCTGATTACCAGCCCGAGCGATCCCAACTATCACCCGTTGGGAATGTGGTATCAGCCCGGAACCGGAATCGGCCAAGCCATCGGCAACGGGCCTGACGGCACACCGGATTGGGGCATTTTCGACCTCACCAAGCCCAATTCCAGCAGCGGCAACCAATACAATGCCCGGGCTGACTATACCCGGGGTGCTGACCAATTCTTCGTCAGCACCTATCTTGTAAATCTGACGAACCTCAACGGAGGAAATCGGCCTCTTGAAGATGTCGGCTTTGCTCCGAAGAATTATGTCGGCACATTAGGCTGGACCCGGACAATTTCTTCTGTCATGGTTAACGAAGCGCGCTTTAATTTCACTCGCTTCGACTTCAATCAAAATCAACCCACTGGCCAAACTAACTACGGCATCCCGCAAATCCGCTTGTTCGACTTCGACGCCGGCGGGTTAGGTGACGCGGGTACTCTAATGGGTATCCCCCAATCTGGAACTACGCCCGGCACTCTGGCGGAAAACACGTTTGCCTTTCGCGACACGGTAAGCTGGGTCCATGGCGTTCATGCCTTCAAATTCGGCGTAGACATCACGCGCGAACAGAATAATGATGACGAGCCAGGATTTGAGCGCCCAAATTACCAGTTCCGCGGCCTGCTGAATTTTGCGAACGACGCCTGCTGCTTCTTTGAAGGTGTTGCCGTCGACCCTGTAACTGGCGGCACGCCAAATGGAAAGCGGTATTTTCGGGCGGCGGCTTATTCCCTTTTTGTTCAGGACGACTGGAAACTCCGGTCGAACTTGACGCTGAATCTCGGTCTCCGTTGGGAATATTTCCCCCCAATCAGTGAGGCCAAAGGTCTGATGAGCAATTACATGTTCGGATCACAGGGGTTTGTCAACGGTGCGGTTCAAAAAGTGTCACCGCTCTATAACCCTGATAAGAATAATTTCGGGCCGCGTCTAGGTTTTGCCTGGAGCCCCAATGTCTTAGGCAAGAGGACCGTTCTTCGTGGCGGTTTTGGCATTCTCTACAATCGGCCATTCCAGACCGAATACAGCAACATTCGCCAGAACACTCCATTTTTCGCCCAAGTGGGCACTTG
>WNGN01027095.1_pt1 | contig 12983 bp, 9 predicted proteins | sample 5400561 | NCBI WGS metagenome assembly WNGN01 (sample SAMN13153379, study PRJNA577476) | soil metagenome | isolation source: 115 cm soil or saprolite under Garry oak tree replicate 2 | place: USA:California | collected 2016-06-15
CGACGGTAGAAATCACAGTTACCCAAAGAGCGGCTCCCATTAGGTTAAAAGCCACAAATTTCCGCCAGGGCATGCGCAAAACGCCGGCGAGCGGCCCGGCGATGATTCGCATCCCAAAGATGAATCGGGCAAAGAAAATCGCTGCCGCGCCATATCGCTGAAAGAGCCGCTCCCCTTTCGTGAGCACCCGACCCCGTACACGGAAGATATGCTGATAACGGTCGAGCAGCGGGCGCCCACCGTAGTGGCCAATGGCAAAACCCAGGTTGTCTCCCAGAGTGGCCGCGCAGGTCCCTATGAGAATGATGTAAGGAAGATGGAGTTCGCCCTCCGAGTAAGCCAGGAAGCTCGCCAGCAGTAGGACCGTTTCCCCCGGCACCGGAAGACCTGCATTCTCGAGCAGCAACGCAGCGGCCACGGCCCAGTAGCCGTAGTGGACAAGGTAGCCACGCAGCAGATCGAGAATGTTTTGCGCCATGCGTCAGGAGCGGGCGTTCGAAGCGAGAGTATCATCCCGCTCCGGCCCTTACGGAGTCGACAGCAGAAAATCAATTACTGCGCCATTGAAGTCCTTTGGTGTCTCTTCGTATGGAAGATGGCCAGCGCCTTCAATAACGACCAGTTCGCACTTCTTGAACTGTCGCCGCAGCGGCTCGGCGGAACTGGGGTAAACGGCGCGATCACGGCTTCCCCAGATCAGCAGGGTCGGGTAATCGCCTATTTTCGGCAGCACCGATTCCAGTTCCCGCAAGTCCATCGTCCAATGCCGCATGATGTGGAGCCCGTGCTCGAATGTGCCCGGAATCTTCATGGGAGCCGAATACCCCTCAAGTGTGCCCGGCGGAATGCGGCGTGCGTCACCGTACATGCGCTTCAGCCAGTAGGCATAGGCGGAACGCATGCGGGCCAGAGTGAGGAGGAACAGAGACGACCCGATGCGGCTGCCGAGGAACAGCGCTAATCGCCGGCCGTGAGGCGACCAGGGATTCACAGGGGCTGCCAGGATCAGCCGCCTCAGCCGTTTTTGTGGAAGCTCGGAGGAGAGGAAAGCGAGCATCATGGCCACAGCTCCGCCATGAGAGGTGCCCAAAAGGTCGAAAGTAGAGACTCCTGCCTCGTCCAAAAAGCGGAGAAGACTCTCTGCTATCGACCGGAAACTGCAGTCCACTTGGGAGGGACGGTCGGATAACCCGGTTCCCAGCAAATCTACAGCGTAAACGGTGGCGTGCTGGGCAAGTGCGGGGATGTTGAAACGCCAGGAAAAGGAATATCCCAAAAGGCCGTGTAACAGGACCAGCGGCGGTCCCGAACCGGCGCATAAGTAGCGCATTCGGGCGCCGTCAACGTCGGCCCAACACTCTTCAACACCTGGACATGTAGTGCCAGGCCGCATCACGGAGGAAGAATTTTCCGCGATTCTGCTAATCACCATCGCTTCTTTTTCTCGCGCAGACAACTCTTTCTCCGCAGAGGGAGTCTATATGAGTGATATCGCCTCTGTCGCTTCTGTATTGGGGAGCTTCGGCTCCCCGTCTTTTTTTGTCCAAAGAGCGGTCTCAATCTAACCCGCCAGTGCACCGAAGGGAGATCGAGAGGAACCAAATAACAACTAATCATTCAAGCCGCCCGTCGCTTCTTCCCCAATAATTTCTTGAGCACCCGGACCCCCCTGTCCACGTGCTTCTCCTGAAGCAGAAATGGAGGCAGGAAGCGCAAGACGGTATCCTGAGTGCTGTTGAACAGCACGCCTTCGGCAAGCGCTTGTTCGACGATGGGTCGTGCCGGGATGTCGAGTACGAGTCCTTGGATGAAGCCCCGGCCGCGGACTTCTTTCGCGGCAGCATAGGTTTCCGTGACTCTCTTCAACTCCTGCTGCAAATATGCGCCGACACGTGCCACGTTCTCCAGCAGGTTCTCTTCCTCAAGAATCGCCAGATATTCCAAAGCGACGCGGCAAGCCAGCGGGCCACCACCAAACGTGGTGCCATGCTGGCCCACGGAAATTGCCGATGCAAACTCCTCCCGGGCCAGTAATGCACCCAGCGGAATTCCCGCAGCAATCGGCTTGGCGATCGCCACGATGTCCGGCATCACCCCGAAAGTCTGAAAGGCAAAGATTGTGCCCATCCGTCCCAACCCGCATTGAATTTCGTCGAAGATGAGTGCGACACGGTGCCTGTCCGCCGCCGCCCGGCATTCCTGCAAGAATTCCACAGAACATTCGAGAATGCCACCCTCTCCGAAGATCGGTTCCAGCACGATGGCGCAGGTGTTGTCGCCAACGGCCGCTCGCAGCGCAACAACATCGTTGCGTTGAATGAAAGTTACCTCACCCAGTAGCGGCTCGAATCCCTTCCGATACTTGTCTTGACCAGTCAATGACATAGCCCCGAATGTTCGACCGTGGTATGAGCCCTGCAGGGCAACCAGTTCGGTTTTTGATTCGCCGCCAATCTTGTGCCCTGCCAAGCGCGCCAATTTGATCGAGCCCTCGATGGCCTCGGTCCCGCTGTTGGAAAAGAAAGCGCGTTGCAGCCCGGACTGACCGCACAGTTTTTCTGCAAGCCGGCCTTGGTCGGGTGCGCATGACCCAGAGCGTTTACTCCCAGCCCAGCCACGAAGTCCAAGTAGCGCTTCCCTTCGAGGTCGTAGAGAAACACCCCCTTGCCCCGTTCAATGGCAACCGGATAGCGGTCATAGGTCTGGATCAGAAAACGCCGTTCGCGTTCACTAATTTCCTCGAAGCTAGTCATGAGAGAAACCTGGGAAAACAGAATTCTAAACCCTCGCGTTCGTTAGCGGTCCCGTTGTACCAGCGTACTAAGGCGTAACGTTTCAGTCAGATACGAAATAACAGAGATTCCTTCCAAAACACGTACCCGAATTGATCCTATGCTTCTATAATCAGGGAAGTCACTTTGTTGGTGTAAGTTACGTCTCCCATTTATGGTTCCCCAGGTGGCATCTAAGTTGCTCAACCCCCATCGGGGCAGGCCAACTCACTCGATCCCCCAAAAGCTCGCGTCAAATCCGCAGTCCATGAACAAGGAATTTCAAGCCCGCTTCACTGCCCTGCTGCTGGGGCTTTTCACGGTGGCTGTGGCTGTTCTCTTCTGGATCAATTTCCAAAAGGAACGCGAGTTTCAGGTTCCATATGACGGCGTCTGGTGGGTTGAAAGCGGTCCAAGACTTGTTGCCGACCGAGTCGAACCCGATGGGCCCGGAGCAAGGGCGGGCATCAAGCGGGGCGACCAACTTGTGGCTGTCAATAAGATCGAGGTTAAGAACACGCCGGGTGTTGTTCGGCAACTTTATCAGGCTGGAGTATGGTCGAAAGCCACATACTCACTGGTGAGTCAATCCGTGGCACTGGACACGGAGCTCGTGCTCACACCCACCGATCGATCTTTATACGATTGGCTGCGCCTGATTGCGCTGATTTATTTGGGAATCGGCTTATATGTTCTGCTGCGACGTTGGACTGCACCCGGTTCTACCCACTTTTATATTTTTTGTCTCGTTTCGTTCGTCTTCTACTCGTTTCACTACACGGGGAAGCTCAATGAGTTTGACTGGATAGTTTACTGGGGCAATGTAGCGGCCTGGCTGCTCCAGCCTGCTCTATTCCTGCACTTCGTGTTGACGTTTCCTGAGCGGAGAGGTTTCGTCCGCAAGCACCGCTGGTCGATTTCATTGCTGTATGTGCCCGCGCTAATTTTGCTGGCGAGCCATGTATTGATTTTCAAGTTCGTAAAAGCCAGCGAGCGCCTCCGCTGGAACATGGATCGCCTTCAGATGGCCTACCTGGCAGTGTTTTTCGTGGCGGCGGCATCGGTGCTCTGGTACAGTTCTCGTCGCGCCAGCAAGCCTATCCTGAGGCAGCAACTGAAGTGGGTCACTCGCGGGACCATTCTAGCCATCACTCCGTTCACACTCTTCTACGTAATCCCCTACTTGCTGGGCTGGCTACCGACGACTGCTATGAAGGTGTCGGTGCTGTCGTTGGGACTCCTGCCGCTCACCTTCGGCTATGCCATCTTCCGCTATCGGCTGATGGATGTGGATCTGATTTTCAAACGAGGCATGGCCTATACGCTTGCCGCCGCAGCAGTGGTCGGGACGTATTTCGCTCTGGTCGCTGCGGTAGCCGAGTTAGTCCACACCCGGGTTCCCAATTCCGGTCGTGTCGGTCTCATCCTGGCCATAGTGATTACGGCTGTGTTGTTCGACCCGCTTCGCAAGTGGATCCAGGATCGCCTCGACCAGTTCTTTTACCGGACCCGTTACGACTACCGGAGAACATTGATTGAGTTTGGCCGTGAATTAAGCACGGAGACCGATCTCGACACCATGCTTACTTCAGTTGTAGATCGGCTCTCGCGAACACTGCTGGTGGATCGCATGGCAATTTTCCTGTCCACTGGCGAAGCTCCGCAGCAGCAGTTCGTACTGGCCAAGTCCTTCGGTATGGCCGAAACCAGCGGGCTTGACCTGAGCTTTCTCAGCGTGCAACGGCCGGAACTGAAAATGGGGCATCTGTTTTTCGACAACACCCATCAAGTACCCCGAGAAGCCTCCGCTGCCCAGCAAGCGATCTCCCGACTGGACTTGAACTATTACATCCCCTGCCGCTCGCAGCACACCACCGTCGCGGTGCTTGGTCTGGGCAAAACGGTCGAGGGCGACTTCCTCACCAGCGAAGATGTGGAGTTACTGGAGACGCTGGCGGGCTACATCGGGATCGCCATCCAGAATGCGCGCCTCTACGCCTCGCTCGAACAGAAGGTTGCGCAATACGAGCGTCTCAAGGACTTCAATGAGAATATCGTGGAGTCCGTCAACATCGGTGTGCTGGCGGTGGATCTGGCGGACCGAATCGAGTCCTGGAACTCGCAGATGGAAGTCATGTACGCCTTGCCGCGCTGGCAGGCCCTGACCCGCCCCTTGGGTGAAGTCTTCCCGGCCGATTTTGTGGAAGAGTTCTATCGTGTCCGGCAGAACGCCGGCATCCACAATTTGTACAAGTTCCGCCTGGCCACGCCGACCGGTGAAACTCGCATCGTCAACGTCGCCATCACTCCGCTGGTCACCAAGAAGTTCAACGTTATTGGCCGCCTGATCATCATGGACGACATTACCGAGCGCGTAGAACTGGAAGCCCAGCTCTCTCAGTCCGACAAACTTTCGTCTATCGGTTTGCTGGCTGCTGGTGTAGCCCACGAGGTAAACACACCGCTTGCGGTCATCTCCTCCTACGCACAGATGCTCTCGAAACAGTTGCACACTGACCCGCAGAAGAATGCGCTTTTGGAGAAGATCACGCGTCAAACCTTCCGCGCCTCAGAAATCGTGAACAATCTGCTTAACTTTTCGCGCACCAGCGGTACCGAGTTCAGGGATGTTGACCTGAATAAAGTAATAACGGATACGCTGGCACTGCTCGAGCACCAGTTCAAGACCACCAAGATCCGGGTGCAGGACGAACTTGCCGAACGCCTGCCGCTGATTCAGGGCAACACCGGTCGACTGCAGCAGGTCTTCCTCAACTTGTTCCTGAATGCCAAGGACGCCATGCCAAATGGCGGCACCCTCCGGATTGCCACTTCGAATGGGGAGGGCGTCAGTGTCGTCATTTCCGACACCGGCATCGGTATTGCCCAGGAGTACGTTCAGCGCATCTACGATCCGTTCTTCACCACGAAGACATCCCCCAGGGAAGGCCAAAGCCGCGGTACAGGTCTGGGCCTTTCGGTTACTTACGGCATTATCCAGGAACATGCGGGAAAGATTCGCGTCGAGAGCCGCCCGGGCGAAGGGACTACGTTTTACCTGGATTTCCCCATGACCAGGAAGGCTGTCAATGTCTGAACTCGCCATCATTTCGCGCCGCAACTTGAGTGAGGTACCCTCGTCGTCCACCGGCACGGTGCTGATCATCGATGACGAAGCCGAGATCCGGGAATCGTTGCAAACACTGCTGGAATTGGAAGGCTATGACGTGGAAGCCGCCGGCAGCGGCGAAGAGGGTCTCGCTCGCGTTGAGGAGCGGCCCTTCGACCTGGTTCTGCTCGACCTCGCGCTACCAGATCGAAATGGGATGGAAGTGCTCGCCCACCTACGAGCTCACGATGCTCAGCTTTGCATCATCATGATCACTGCCTACGGGACCGTCGAGAACGCAGTGAAGGCAATGCAGTTTGGGGCATCCAATTTCATTCAGAAGCCTTGGGACAACGAAAAGCTGCTAGCCGATGTGCGAGCGGCCGTAGCGTGGCGCCGGGCAGAAGAAGAAAATATCCAGCTCAAGCGCGCCCTCAAGCAGCGCTACAATTTCGAAAACATCGTGGGAAAAAGCGAGCCGATGCTCAAGATTTTCGATCTGGTCGCGCAAGTCGCGCCCAGCCGCTCCACGGTGCTGTTGCAAGGGGAAAGTGGAACCGGCAAGGAACTCATTGCCAAAGCCATCCACTTGAATTCACCGCGTCGCGACCGGCCATTCGTTCCCGTAAATACCGGTTCCATGCCGCCGGATCTGCTGGAATCCACGCTCTTCGGCCACGTCAAAGGCGCCCATGGAAACGCAGAGCAAGATCTTGCGCGTGCTTCAGGATCGCAAGTTCATGCATCTCGGTGGTGTTCACGAACTCCAAGTGGACGTCCGCATTATCGCGGCCACTAATGTCAACCTGCAGCAAATGGTGCGCGACGGCAAGTTCCGCGAGGACCTCTTCTACCGCTTGAACGTCATCACCGTGGATCTGCCGCCGCTGCGTCAACGCAAGGAAGACATTCCTCTGCTAGTCGAATTCTTCCTCAAAAGATATTCAGAAGAAAACGAGAGGCCGTTGCGCCGGGTCACCACTGAAGCACTGCGCCCGCTCCTCGCCTATTCCTGGCCTGGTAACGTTCGCGAACTGGAGAATGTCATTGAACGCGCGGTCGTGCTTTCCTCCGGCGCCGAAATCAGCGTTGATCTTCTCCCTGACCATATCGCGGGCAGGGGCACGCCATTCCCCGTGCTGGAGCACCGTCCCGACGCCTCGTTGTTCGACATTATGGAAGACTGCGAACGGCGCATCATTACCGGCATGCTGGAAAAATGCCGCTGGAACCAGACCGAGGCCGCCGAGCGCTTCCGTGTGCCGCTCTCCACTCTGAATCAAAAGATCAAGCGGCTGAACATTGAGATCAAGAAAAAGGGACGGGAGTAGAAGCTCTCAGCTCTCACCCTCACATTTCAGCTCTCAGCTATCAGTGTTCCATCCTCATCTCTCTTTTTGAGCTCTATCGCAGGTGCTGCTCTCTTCCTTGATGGTGATTGGCATCCACCACGACACTGCGACCGGTAAGTAGTTGGTTCCTGGAGTCTGAAAGCTGAGCACTGACCGCTGAAAGCTTCCTTCGCCTCTGCTATAGTTCCGACAGAACGGGCACGGCATGATCGCACGGCCACGTTTTCACATCGCATGGAACTGATTTCTCCTACTGACTTCGCCATAGACTTCGCTAGAGACAGAGTCCAGGCTGTTCAGGACTACGCTCTTCTGGCCGCCCGCTCGATTGCGAACCTGTTCCGCCGCCCGCTCTACGTAGCCGATATGATCCAGCAAGCAGACCTGATCGGTGTAGGGTCACTTCCCATCGTCGTGCTCACCGGATTCTTTATTGGGGGTGCACTGGCGCTGAATAGCGCAAACACATTGCAAAGATTTGGGTCGCTGTCCCTTATTGGTCAACTGGTGGCGGTGGGAATGGTGACTGAGTTGGGACCAATAATTACCGGGCTCATGGTGTCCGGGCGGAATGCTTCTGGCATGGCCAGCGAACTGGGATCCATGGTCGTGACCGAGCAAATTGATGCCATGCGGGCCCTGGGCACGGACCCGACGAAAAAGCTGGTGACCCCACGAGTTATTTCTACTGTCTTCATGCTTTTTTTCCTGACCATCATCTCGGATGCTTGTGGACTAGCCGGGGGCGGGGCGGTGTCCAGCCTGATGTTCGGCATGGACTGGCACCAGTACTGGAGTACCGCCTGGCAGATTCTGGTGTTTCGCGATGTCTTCACCGGCTTGGTGAAACCCGTGCTTTTCGGCTTCATCATCGCCACCGTCGGTTGTTACTACGGACTCTCCGCCCGCGGAGGCACGCAAGGTGTCGGCCGTGCGACTACCCAAGCCGTGGTCGCATCCTCGATTCTCATTATCATATTGGATTTTTTCATCACCAGGCTAGTGATGACAATTTTTGGCTATAGATGAGCGATGACCGCACCCCCGATCCCGGTCGAAAGTGCTCTGAAATCTTCACCGGATGCCTCCTCGCCCGCCATCGTATTTGAGCAAGTCTCCATCGCCTTCGAAAGGAAGCCGGTGCTCGATGGAATTTCCTTCCACCTCGCGAAGGGCGAGACTAAGGCCATTTTCGGAGTAGCGGGTTCAGGAAAGAGCACAATCCTGAAGCTCTCGCTGGGGCTGCTAAAGCCGGATGATGGGCACATATATGTGCTGGGCGAGGACGTAACTGAGCTGAGCGAAGAAGCGCTATTTGATCTGCGGCGCAAGATCGGTATGGTCTTTCAGGAAAGCGCGCTTTTTGATTCGCTCACAGTGCGGGAAAACGTTGCATTCCGGCTTTTCGAAGAAGGCAACGTGTCTGAAGACGAAATCGAGCGCCGCGTGCGGGAGGCATTGAGCTTTGTGGAGTTGGAACACACGGTGGACATGTTTCCTTCAGAGCTTTCCGGCGGAATGCGCCGGCGCGTGGCCATCGCACGGGCAATCGTCACACAACCGGAAATTATCCTTTACGACTCACCTACTGGCGGCTTGGACCCGGTGACTTCGAACACTATCATTGAGCTAGTCGTGAAACAGCGGGATGTGTATAAGACCAGTTCCCTTCTCGTCACTCACCGACTGCAAGATGCCTTCACCATGGCCAACCACTATTTCGATCGAAAGGCTAACCAGATGAAGCCGCTGCCACCAGGCGCTCGCGGGGAAGTGCCAATGGGCTTCCTTATCCTGCGCGACGGCAAAGTGATCTTCGATGGGGATGTGCACGAATTAGCGCAGTCTAAGGATGAGTACATCCGAGAGTACATTTCGTAGGCTTAAGCAGTCGGCCCAGTATTTGCAGGCCAGATCGTTCGATGCTTGAAAGCCACGCGATGACGCCTTCAGAAAACTAACTGGCCTTCGCAACCGCGGCTTCTGCCATCATCTTGCGTCGCGCGGAGACGCGCTCTTCGAACTGTTTCAGGTGCTCGCGTCCCTTTTCCGAGCCGTTGATCAGTTTTTCTGTGTTGGCCATGAACTCCGGCATCTTCATCTTCTCACGCAACTCTTTAAGGAACGGGCTCACCTTGGCGAACATGACAAACATCTCGCCGCAGAAACTGGTTTCCATGAACAAGTCCTCGTTCAGGGCTCCATTCAGGACGAGCGAAGCCGCGATCTCCCAATAACCAACCACCTGGCGCGCCCAACCACTCTCCTGGCTGCCGAGTGCCATCCCGACGTTGAATAAGTCGTCGGCGCTCTCTGGCCAGAACGTTACAGACCACCATTTGCGGGCTTTGCGCATTTCCGCCTCGCGCCGCAGGTCGTAAAGCTGCAGGATCAATTGGGCATCGGCAGCAGTAACGGGCTTCTTTGATTCCATCAGAACCTCCGGATCAATTCGTAGTTCGACAATTGTAATTTGGGAATTTGATTTGGTCAGCAGTTATCGAGAATCGGGGTTTACCCGACGGGCGCCGGCTCTACTGGCCTTGAATATTCGCACTCCTTATTCGGACAGGCGATTACCGGACCCGCCTTCAGCATCTTCTCCACCAGATACTCATGGCCGCAGTCGGGACACTTTTCGGCGATGGGCTTATTGGCTAAGGTGAATCTGCACTTCGGGTAATTACTGCATCCGTAGAACGTGTTCCCCTTGCGCGCCCGTTTTTCCACCAGTTCACCATCCTTGCACTGCGGGCAGTTCATTCCGATGTAGTTCTGCTTGACGTACTTGCAATCCGGATACCCGCTGCAGGCGGTGAACTCGCCGTAACGCCCGTGCCGGATCATCATGTTGCGGCCGCACTTGGGGCAGAGTTCATCGAGCGGAATATCGGGAACCTTCTTGCCCTGATCGAGCCTGCGGGTGGTCTTGCAGTCAGGATATCCCGTGCAGGCCATGAATTGGCCGAAGCGTCCGCGCTTCAGCACCATCACGCGGCCGCAGTTCTCGCAATACTCCTCCTGCGAAGTTTCCTGCATGTCGGCCGAATCGAGATCCGGCAGATCGATGGGATTTTCTTTGGTAAACGTGCAACTGTTGGGATCGTTTTTATCGTAGGAGCTGCAGGCGAAGAAGGACCCGTGCTTGCCCCATTTGATCACCAGCGGTGACCCACAACGCTCGCATTTTTCGTCCGTCGGCTTCTCCATTCGCTTGATGTTTTCCATGTGCTTCTCGGCGTAATGGAGGTCCTTCTCAAATTTCTTGTAGAAGTCGGCGAGAGCGTCGGTCCATTTCTCCTTGCCTTCTTCGATTTCGTCGAGTTCCTCTTCCAGACGCGCGGTGTACTGGACATCGAAGATGTCGGGGAAGTTCTCTATGAGTAGATCGGTGACTACCAGACCTATTTCCGTTGGAACAAATTTCCCGCCAATCTTCTGCACGTACTGGCGTTCCTGAATCGTGCTAAGAATGGCCGAATAGGTGGAAGGCCGCCCGATTCCGCGCTCTTCCAATTCTTTCACCAACGAAGCTTCGTTATAGCGCGGCGGCGGCTCCGTGAAGTGTTGCTCCGGTTTGAGCGCCTTCAACGTCAGTTTCTGCCCGGCTTCGAGTGGCGGCAGCTTGTGCTTCAGTTCTTCTGCTTCTTCGTCCTTGCCTTCCTTCGATTCCTCGTAGACTTTCAGGAAGCCGTCGAACTTGAGCACAGATCCCGTCACCCGGAACCAGAAGGTTTCGTTCGCGGTCTTGGCGTCAATATCGACTGTAGTCTGATCGAAAACCGCCGGACTGATTTGAGACGCGACAAAACGCTGCCAGATCAGCTTGTAGACTTTGTATTCATCTTCTTTCAAATACTGCTTGATCTGGTCGGGATTGCGGAAAGCCGAGGTCGGACGGATGGCCTCGTGCGCTTCCTGAGCCAGCTTCTTCGATTTGAACGTGTTCGGCGTTTCCGGCAGGTAAGTGGGGCCGTACTGGGTCCCGATCAGCTCCCGTACCTCAGCCAGGGCATCTTTCGAGACGCGTGTGGAGTCGGTACGCATGTAAGTGATGAGTCCGACCAGTCCTTCCTCACCCAATTCCACACCCTCGTAAAGCCGCTGGGCGATCATCATGGTGCGCTTTACGCTGAAGCGCAGCTTGCGGGATGAGTCCTGCTGAAGTTTGCTGGTGGTGAAGGGCGGGGCCGCGTTGCGCCGACGTTCTTTTTTATCGACTGAGCGGACGATCCAGTTAGCTTTCTCCAGCGCTGCGCGAATTTTCTCTGCTTCCTCGGCATTCGTGACTTCAATCTTCTCCTCACCCTTTCCCAGGAAACGAGCATCGAAGGCCGGGGGCTTGGAGGCGGAAAGGTGAGCATCGATTGTCCAGTATTCTTTCTTTTCGAACGCCTTTATTTCACGCTCGCGCTCAACGATCAACCGCACGGCGACGGTCTGCACGCGACCGGCGGAAAGCCCACGCCGCACCTTGTCCCACAATAGCGGAGAAACCTGGTATCCCACCAAGCGGTCGAGCACGCGCCGTGCCTGTTGCGCATCTACCAGATTGCGATCGATATCGCGAGGATGCTCAAAGGCGTCACGCACTGCACGCTGGGTAATCTCGTTGAACGTTACGCGCCGGATGCGCTCACTGTCCGCATCTTTTTTCTTCTTTCTCTTTTTGCCATCAAAACCGTTGCCGAGTTCTTCTGCCAGATGCGCGGCGATCGCCTCGCCCTCGCGGTCCGGGTCAGGCGCCAGGTAGATTCTGTCTGCCGATGTGGCCAGCTTCTTCAGTTTCCCGACGACCTTCTCTTTGCCGGGAATGATGATGTATTCCGTGTCGAAATCGTTATCAACGTCGACTCCCAGGTTGCTCTTCGGCAGATCCTTGACGTGGCCAAGAGAGGCCTCGACCGTGTAACCCTTTCCCAGATACTTCTGGATGGTTCTTGCCTTGGCAGGCGATTCGACAATGACTAGACCTTTGGTCAATTTTCCCTCAGTTGAGATATTCCTTTTTTCGAAGCTAGCACGAATAGGAGGAAGGCAACAAGTTACTGCAAGCACGCTCTTAGCTAGCAGCTCTCAGTTTGCGAATCAGCGAGGAGAGCATCCGCTTGACTTCTACGACTTCCAGTTCAAGTCTCTGATAATCCGGGGAATTCAGGAAATCGAGATCTCGTGCTAGGAGCAGGTGATATTCCAGTTCGCTGGCGGATCCCATAGCGATTTGAAGAAACCGACCCAGTTCGCTATCGCCCTTCCTGCAACATCCCTCAGCATATGTTGGCTCCGATTGAGGCGGAGGATCGCCGCATTTGACTGGTCAGCCCATACACTTCATCTCTGGGAAATGCCTTGCTGTAAGTAGATGTCGAGAGTCAATGCGTGAGCCTTCTCCCAAGCTTTTAGATTTTTGAAACTTTGCAACCCAGATGCTCCACTGACGCTGTTCTCCCTGAAAGCTGAGAGCTGAAAGCTGATAGCCGACAGCTAAAAGATCTTCACAAAATTCTTCCCCGGCAATTGCCTCACTTTCCCCACTAGTTCCAATTCGAAGAGGGCGGCGAATATTTCAGATGAGGACAGTTCTGGCTCTAATCGCTCCACGATTTCGTCGATGTGCGTGGATTCGTCCGCTTTCAACAGAGCAAATATCTTTTTTTCTTGGGGAGCCAGTTCCCCCTCTTCCCCGAATAGAGATGCGGTTCCCTCTGGTTGCGATTCAGGCGTGGCCGGCGTCAACAGAAGTCGCACCTC
>WNGN01002227.1_pt1 | contig 12974 bp, 11 predicted proteins | sample 5400561 | NCBI WGS metagenome assembly WNGN01 (sample SAMN13153379, study PRJNA577476) | soil metagenome | isolation source: 115 cm soil or saprolite under Garry oak tree replicate 2 | place: USA:California | collected 2016-06-15
CCCTCCGAGAGCTTTGATCGCCGCCTGCACGACGGCAACCGCTTGCGGGTCGCCGGCCGGTTGCGCACTCGACTGCGTTGCCTGTTGGGCCCAGACTGGTACAACAAGAAGCAGCAAAAAGAGCAGCAAACCGATTCGTGCGAAGCGAATGGGTTCCTCCTCGGGCATTGTCGCCGGGCATGGCTGAGAGTAGTTCGCGGGCACTTGTATTCCCGGGCACGGAATAAGTCAAGTAGATATTTTATGAGTTAAGTCGCTGCAGGAATGATTGCACGGGTGCCCATCTGCGCGGGCTAAGTGGAGTTTCCTCGAAAAATGGAATCGAAGAAGATGCCCAGCATGTGGCGGACGTCCTTTTCCGAGAGCGTTTTTGGGTCGACCAATTGTTCCAGCAGCAATCCCTGTGCAAGTGCGAGGCAGCAGGCTGAGGCAGCGGGATTTGAAATGGGAAGCGTACGGCCAAGCGCCTGCATCAATTCGGAGAAGAGTTCTCCCCATTTAGCACGTATACGCCGGTGCCTGTCTCGCAACCTGGCATGTGCTTCGGGATGCCGGAGAGCGAAAAGTTTGAACTCCACGGAGATCAGAACCAGGCGCCGGTCCTTGGCGATTTCGGCGTAATGTTTTCGCAGGGCGGCCAATTTCTGGTGAGGGGTTTTTTGCTTGCGAAGTACCGCGGTGATGGAATCGATTCGTTGCCGGACCCACTGTTCCAGCAGGGCGAAGAAAATCTCTTCCTTGCCTCCAAAATTGGCGTAGAAGGCGCCGCGCGTATAGCCGGCCCCGGCAGCGATGTCTTCCAGGCGAGCGGCTTCGAAACCGTCACGTGCAAAGATTCTCTCGGCGGCGGCCAGGAGTTTTCGACGGGTTGCTTCGGTCCTCTCGGCCTGCCGGGAGCGCACGCGCGTCCCGGGGGCTATGCCGATCAGGCGATTGCCTGCGTGCTTGGCCGACGATGAGAATCCTCTCATAATTCAGGCAGGCTCCCTGTTCCGGGGGTTCCACGCTTCACTTTCACCCCCGCGGGGGTAAAGCGTTCAGCGTAAAAGTCGAGTTCGCACCCGGCAGAGCCCGCGCACTGTGACCGCATGGCTCCGCTTGACATCATACATGCGTGTATGTATCTTACTTGGGTGCTCCCGGTCGCGCAAGTCCTAAATTGCAAATCCGGAGAGCCCTCTCCCGTTTCGCGATCTGGATTGCTGGCTCGAACCGGAAGCGGCGGGCGCCGCCAGCAAGTTCTGAAGAATCGAGTGGCTCCGCATGCGATACCTATGGCTTCGTTCCTTGCTTGTGGCGTTCAGCCTAATCCCCATGGCCGCTTCGGTGTTTGCGCAGACCGCTTCGCTCGCGGTCACTCCGCCGAGCGGCCTCGCACAAGCGCAGGGCGCGTTCCAGGGGAGTGTTCCTTCGGCCGCTCCTTCCAGCGAGCCGGTGTCCCTGTCTCTCGACGAGGCGCTGAAGAGAGGGCTCCGGTATAACCTCGGGGCGATTAATTCCCAGCAAAGCCTCCGCCGGGCGCAGGGGGAGAGCATTGCTGCGCTCAGCCCGTTGTTGCCAAACCTGAGCGGCTATCTTCGCGAAATCGACCAGCAAATTGACTTGGCCGCATTCGGTTTCAAGTTCAGCCTTCCGCCGAGCGCCGGGTTCTCCATCCCGACAATCGTGGGGCCATTCAACTACTTTGACTTGCGCGGGAACCTGACGCAAAAACTGGCTGACGTGCAAGCCTTGCGAACCTATCAGTCTTCGCGCGAAGCGCGGCGAGCCGCCGATCTCTCCATCCAAGACGCGCGCGAAATGGTGGTGTACGTTGTGACCGCCGGCTATTTGCAGGTGATTGCCGAATCGGCGCGCGTCGATTCCGCCAAAGTGCAAGTGGCGAGCGCCCAGACGATTTATCAGCAGGCGCTCGATCGTTTCACCACGGGTCTGAGCGCGCGGATTGACATGACTCGCAGCCAGGTCGAACTTCAAACGCAGCAGCAGCGCCTGACATCGGAGCAGGCAGCCTACGCCAAACAGAAAATCGTACTCGCCCGGCTGATCGGATTATCCTCCGCCCAGGAATTTATTTTGACCGATGCATTGCCATATGCGCCGCTGGAGAATCTGACACTCGAGCAGGCAATCGATCTGGCGTCGCACAACCGGTCGGATCTGAAGGCGGCGGAAGCGCAAATGCATGCCGCGGAGTTTTCCCGCAAGGCGGCCGTTGCCGAACGTTTTCCTACGCTCGATTTTGCCGCGGATTACGGTGTGATCGGAATCAATCCCGCTACTTCGCACGGAACATTTTCCGTCGAGGGGGCGCTTCGTTTTCCCATCTGGGCAGGCGGGCACTCTCGGGGAGATATCGAGCAGGCGGACGCCAGCCTGCAGCAACACCGCGCGGAGTATGATGATTTGCGCGCGCGAGTCGAGGCGGAGGTGCGTACGTCGTTCCTCGATCTGACCGCAGCCGCGGAACAAGTTCGTGTCGCGCAGAGCCGGCGCGCGCTCGCGCAGGACGAGCTTCAACAGGCAAGGGATCGATTTGCCTCCGGGGTGGCAGACACAGTCGAGGTCGTGCAGGCGCAGGAAGTGGTTTCCAGCGCGGAGCAGGATTACATCGCCAGCCTGAATGCGCACAATCTTGCGAAGGCCGGCGTGGCCCGCGCAGCCGGCCAAGCAGAAAAAATCATGCGCGACCTTTTGAGGAGTCAATAATCATGGCTGTAGACGAACTGCAAGAATCCGCGGCGTCCCGTCCCGCCGAACGCCCGGCGGGAAAACAAAACGACGCAGGGGCGTCGGACGACAACGGCCAGGGGCGCCGCAGAACCCTACTTTTCGCATCTGTGCTGGGTATATTGGTTCTGGTTGGCGTCGTTGCATTTTGGTTGTACTCCCGGACCTACGAATCAACCGATGATGCTCAGGTAGACGGGCACCTCAACGGGATCACGGCGCGGATCGATGGTGTGATCAAGGCCGTCCACGTGGAAGAGAATCAATCCATCCAGGCGGGCCAACTGGTTGCGGAAATGGATCCGCGCGACTATGAGGTTGCCCTCGAACAGGTGCAGGCGCAGTTCCTCAAGGCACAGGCGGAACTGCGCGCGGAGAATCCGAATATCCCCATCACGCAGAGCTCTTCGCAGACGAGCATCTCGACAAGTCAGTCCGAAGTTTTGAACGCCGAGGCAGGTGTGGCGGCCGCCGAACGGGATCAGGCAGCGGCGCTCTCGCGATTGCAGGAGACGGAAGCGAATAACACCAAAGCGCAAGGTGAAGTCGGGCGGTACAAATCGCTCGTGGAGAAAGAAGAGGTTTCACGCTCTCAGTACGACCAGGTGGTCGCGACAGCGAAAGCTCTAGCCGCTGCGGTCGATTCGGCGCGCTCTTCGGCTGAATCCGCGCAGAAAGTTGTGGAGCAGCGCCGGGCTCAGCTTGACCAGGCGCGCAGCCGGCTGGCGTGGGCAAATGTGAATGCTCCCAATCAGGTCGCCATTTCCAGAGCCAACTTGCAGTCTCATCAGGCCGACGTACAGGCCATGAAGGCCCAAGTGGACCGCGCGCAGCTCGATCTCAGCTACTGCAAAATCATTTCTCCTGTCGCGGGAGTTGTAAGCAAGCGCACCGCGGACGTGGGCGAACACGTCAGCAAAGGCCAGAGGCTCATCACTTTTGCGGACCTCGGCGATCTCTGGGTGACGGCCAATTTCAAGGAAAGCCAGTTGAGAGAAATGCGCGCCGGACAATCCGTAACGATTTCCGTGGACGCCTTCGACCAAAAATATGATGGTTATGTCGAAGCCATGCCGGGAGCCACTGGCTCCGTTACCAGTTTATTGCCGCCGGAGAACGCGACAGGGAATTACGTCAAGGTCGTGCAGCGCCTCCCGGTGCGCATCCGGTTTAAACCTGGGCAACAGGGTCTCGACCGTCTGCGGCCGGGCATGTCCGTCGTCCCGAAGGTTTGGTTGAAGTAGAGGATCTTGCCGTGGCGGACATTCAGGAAACCTACTGGAAGCCGAGATTCAATCCGTGGCTCATCGCGCTGACGGTTACGTTGGCCACGTTCATGGAGATTCTCGACACTGCGATTGCCAACGTTTCTTTGAAGCACATTGCAGGAAGCCTCTCCGCCAGCTATGAGGAATCGACGTGGGTCCTGACCAGCTATCTGGTTTCGAACGCCATCATTCTGCCGATCAGCGCCTGGCTTTCAACAATCATAGGGCGCAAACGCTTTTATATGACATGCGTCGCCCTGTTCACCTGCAGCAGTTTCCTGTGCGGCCTCGCGCCGACCCTGGGGATGCTAATTTTCTTTCGAGTCCTGCAGGGGATCGGTGGAGGAGGTCTTCAGCCTAGCGAACAGGCGATCCTTGCCGATACGTTTCCCGCTTCCAAGCGCGGCATGGCGTTCGCAGTGTACGGGATGGCCATCGTCGTGGCGCCCGCGATCGGCCCTACGCTGGGTGGATGGATTACGGACAATTTCACGTGGCGCTGGATTTTCTACATCAACGTGCCGATCGGACTAATCTCCCTGTTTCTGACGAACCGGCTGGTCGAAGACCCGCCATTCCTGAAACGCGAACAGGCCAGAAGAAGGAATATTCGCGCCGATTATGTCGGTCTTGGTTTGATCACCCTCGCGATTGCCAGTTTACAGATTGCCCTGGACAAGGGGCAGGAGTCAGATTGGTTTTCGTCTCGTTGGATCACGGGCCTGATCGTTATGGCCGCCTATGCATTCCTGGTCTGGCTCGTGTGGGAGTGGCATCATCCGAACCCCGTCGTGGACATCCATCTGTTCAAGAAGCGCAATTTCGCAACGGCGATGTTTTTCAGTTTCACGCTGGGGCTTACCCTGTACAGCACGACCGTCATGATCCCGCAGTTTTTGCAGGTGCAATTGGGTTATCCGGCGGTGAAAGCAGGGGAGGCGCTCGCCGGCGGCGGGATCATCATGATTTGTTTGTTGCCGATCGTCGGATTCTTGGTTTCCCGGGTCGATCCGCGCGGGCTGATGGCGTTTGGGTTCATTTCCATTTCCGCGGCGCTCTACTATATGGCCACGCGATTCAACCTCACCATGGATTTCGGTACGGCGTTCATGATGCGTACTTACCAGATGGTGGGACTCGCATTTATCTTCGTTCCCCAGAACGTATTGGCCTACGTGGGAATTCCACGAGAGAAGAACAACCAGATCTCATCCATGAACAGCTTCGTGCGAAACATCGGTGGAAGCGTCGGTATCGCGCTCATCACGACGTCGGTCTCCCGTGTCGCGCAACAGCGGCAGAATTCGCTTATGAAGAATACGACGCCCGGAAGCCCTGCGTATGAAAACCTGCTGGGCGGCTTGACCCGAGTATTGAAGAACCGGGGCGACAGCAGCGCTTGGGCTACCCAGCAGGCTCACGGTCTTGTTTCCGGCATGATTGAAAGGCAGGCGACGACGATGGCCTACGTTGAAGTGATCTCCATCCTCTCCTTGATCGTGCTTTGCCTGGTCCCCTTCATACTCATTATGAGAAGAAGCAAGCCGGCGCCAGGCGACCAGCCCGCCATGCATTAGTCCACATTTCTGACACCGATGCGAGTGGGTGAAACGGAAATCACCGCCGCCGTTGCGGAGTGCGGGCTTTCGGTAACGCCGGCACTTTATGTTGTGTGCGAGTTCCAAGAAACAGCCGGCGAGACGCCGGCGCTACCAACCCCAGTTGCATGAACGCGATAGGTCAGATTCAAATTTTGCGTTGGGTCAGTTGTGAGAAATGCGGACTGGTCTTGGTTCGGCGCTTGGCTTCTGCGAGGAGCACGCCTGCCCGGTGAACTCCGGTCGCGTATTTTTTCGGAGGGTTCCCCCCTTGTGTTTTAGCTGAATATTCCGCGCACTTCCTTCTGTGTCAGCAATCCTTTAGCCACAAGGATCTGGACCAGCCGCTCGATAGGCAAGATCGCGAGGCCGTCATAGGGGACTCCCGGAATTGAATTTTGTTCTGAATTCGAAGGCCCCTGCAATGGCTTACTGCCATCCAGTTCGGCCATCCACCTCTGGATCATCTCTCGTGCACTCGGGCCGATTTCCGTGAACGCGACTCCCATTCCCAAGCCTTCATGTACGTAGACCACTACGGCGAGCGAATGGAAAATCTCATTTCCCTTCGTCAAATGAACACGAATCCGCGCTCCGGGAGAAAACGGATTTAGTGTGTCGAGATAGCAGCCGTGCACCGAGACATCGGAGGTTCGCGCGGACAGACTCATCCCATTTGTAAGCTCCTCGGCCTCCACGCTTGCAACCAGCGTATTGCGGCGTGCCACGCGCCGCTCTGGCTCTGGACCCTGAGCAGCTTCACACTGCGCGGATGGTTGCACGACTTCATCATTTACAGGGTGATTCGCCATCCCATGCCTCCGGAACGTTCCCGGCGATGAGAGGGATGCCGTCCCAAGGACGGCTGAAACGCGGGAAGAACTACCGAAATTGTGTCACTTCTGGCTGAAGGGGCCAACAAGATTCAGCAGCGTAGTGCCCGATTGGGAAGCCCTTCGCATCGCTTGGCTCTCTTTGGATGGGCAGAACACGTCGCGTGCCAACGGTGCTGCGGATATATTGCTGGCCGGTACCTTCCACCGGACGATATGATGGGGGACATGCCACTTGGGGAGATTGAAGGGCTCGACGCCCTGCCGGGCTGGCCGGACTGCTTGCTGAATTTGTACCGCCCGCACTCGAGAGAACACTCCTGACGCATTCGATGCTCACCCTGTTCGCCATTCCCAAGAATTTCCGGGGACACATTTCGACGATCCAGCGCAATGCCATCTCGAGTTGGGCGCGCCTTACTCCGCGGCCGGAGATACTTCTTTTCGGCGACGAGGAGGGCGCCGCGGAAATCGCCCGCGAGCTGGGGCTCCGTCATTTTCCGGAGGTTGCACGCAACGAGTTTGGGACGCCGCTGCTCGGCGACCTTTTCCGCCAAGCCGAACAGCACGCCTCCACGCCGCTGCTTGCCTACGCAAATGCCGACATCATACTGACCAACGATTTTATTGCGGCGCTCGACCGTGTTCGCGCCCGCTACGAAAAGTTCATGATGGTTGGCCGGCGATGGGATCTTGATTGGGAACTGCCGCTCGATTTTTCGCAGCCTGGCTGGGCGGAATCCATCCGGGCGAACGCCTTGCGCGCCAACGTCCAACGCCCGGGAAACTACGTTGACTATTTTGTTTATTCGCGTGGCCTTTGCGACGGACTTCTCCCGCTCGCCATTGGAAGATTCACCTGGGACAACTATATTCTGTGGCACGCGAGGTCGCGCGGCGCGGAATTGGTGGATGTTTCCCGAGCGGTGGTCGCCGTACATCAGAATCACGACTTCTCCCACCACCCTCAGGGAATGGCCGGAATCCGGGAGGGGCCCGAACGGAAACACAATCGTGAGATGGTGGGAGGGTGGTGGCACATGTATACGATTGAAGACGCCACGCAAATTCTTGCGGCGGATGGCCTACGCCCGTCCCGCCGCCACGCGTGGCTGATGGCCAAGCGCCTCTGGTCGCATCCGCTGACGATCTTGCAGTTGCCCTGGCTTGCGGTCAAACGGTTGGTCCGCGCCTGAACTCGTTTGCAGCTTCTCGGTTATACTATCGCCGCTCGTGCGCCTGCTTCGTGAGTGAGACGAAGCGCGGCTCTCTGACGGCGCGCGAGAACTGGAGTTCGGTTGTATCCCTTCATCCACATTGGTCCGCTTACGCTCGGCACGTACGGCCTGATGGTCGCAATAGGGCTGGTCTGCGCATTCTTCATCTTCCGCGCGGATTTTGCCCGGCGCGGGATCTCGGCCGATGCGGAAGCGATCATCGGCATTACAGGATTGTCCGGACTGGCCGGGTCGCGGCTCTACCATTTACTGGAAACGCCGGCCGAATTTTTTGCCGACCCGTGGCCGCAGCTTTTCAGCACCATGGGATTCGCTTTTTTCGGCGCGGTCATCGGTGGATTCCTGGCCCTCTTGTATTTGGCGCGGCGCTTCAAAATGCCGCCTTTGCTGATGCTGGATGCAGCTTCGCCCGCCGGCGCGCTGGGCTATGGCATCGGCCGCATCGGTTGCCTGATTTCAGGCGACGGCGATTACGGCATTCCCACGTCGCTCCCCTGGGGCATGAGTTTTCCGAATGGAATCGTGCCGACCACGCAACGTGTACACCCCACGCCCATTTACGAGTTTCTGGTTGCGGTCGTGATCTTCTGGATTCTCTGGCGGCTGGGGGCGCGCACCTTCAAGGCCCATGCGCCAAACGGAATTGTGTTTGCCGCGTATCTGGTGCTCACGGGTATCGCGCGATTCTTGATCGAAATCATTCGCATCAATCCGCGGTCGTTCTACGGGCTTACCAATGCGCAGGCGGCGAGCGTCATATCAATTGTCGCGGGCGCGATCCTCTTCGCATCCGTGCGCCGCGCCTCCGCGGCGGCGTGACCTATCACGCCGCGTCCATTATGTAATCTTGTTCTGTAAGGGAACGGGAGAATTCGATGTCTTCACGAATCAAGACCACCGTAGTGGGCAGCTATCCGGTCCCCTCCTGGATGGTGGGGAGTACCTCGCGCCTCGTTCTCCGTGACGCCGTCATGGCAGTATTGAAAACGCAAGAACTGGCTGGACTGGACCTCGTGACCGATGGAGAGCTCATGCGGTTCGACCCGAGCCATCCGGAAACGAATGGGATGGTGGATTATTTCGCGTCTCAGATGGATGGAATTCGCAAGGAATTCACTCTCTCGGATTTCGATCGGTTCCGGACCGACCGTGCTTCCGGATATCGCCTCCTCACGGCGGGTATGGCCGTGGGCAAGATCCAGGAGGGGACACTCAACCTCCCAAGGGATTATGACTTCGTCCGCGGGCTCACGAAATCACCGCTCAAATTTACCTGCACTGGCCCGCACATGCTCTCCAGGGTCCTCACAAATTGCTATTACAAGGACGTACCCGGCCTGGCGATGGATTTGGCGGGTGTTCTTCGGCGGCAGATCGAATTTATTGAGGCCGACGTGGTGCAATTGGATGAGGCATGTATTGTTGGTTTTCCCCAGGATGCCCCGTGGGCGGCCAGGGCGATCAACCATGTGCTGGACGGCATCTTGAACGAATCGGCCGTCCACATCTGCTTCGGGAATTACGGGGGGCAGCCCATGTTGAGAGGATTCTGGCGTGATCTAATTCCATTCTTGAATTCTCTCCATGTGGACCACCTCGTACTGGAGTTTGCGCGGCGAGGATACGACGAACTGGCCTTATTTTCCGACCTCGATCCAAAGATTGGCCTGGGGATCGGCCTCGTTGACATAAAGGATAACGAAGTTGAGACCCCCGAGCTGATCGCGTCGCGCATCGAGAATATTGTGAAGACACTTGGGCCCGGCCGGCTGCGGTATGTCCATCCGGACTGTGGTTTCTGGATGTTGCAGCGGAGCGTCGCGGATCGCAAGATGCGCGCTTTGGTGGAGGGGAGAGATCTTTTTGAGGGGCGCGTATAAAGGCGCTTCCATCCGAGGGGACGGACTGGGCAACGCAAATGGCAGGCGTACTCATTACGGAAGACGAGAAGGCCAAGGTTCGAGCCACGATCTTCCACCACCTTGCGGGAATCGTTCTGATTCCAACCATCAAGGCGCTGGACGACGGCAAGGTTTTCGAACTCTTCAGGAATTTGCCGGCGCCGGTGGAACTCGATCGGATCGTAGATCAAACGCACGGCAACCGGGGTTACTTGCGCGTTGCTCTCCGGCTTCTGACCTCTTGTGGCTGGATGCAAGAACGGACCGAAATGGGCGGCCACAACGTGAATTACTCATTAACGGCCAAGGGCAAGTTCGCCGTGAGCGTGGCCTCGGCGCTTTGTGGGGAGGTCGTTTCATTCCTCCCAAAGGCGATTTTTCTCGAGGATTTCTTGTTTGGGAAGTCCAGCGAGACGATTCTTCCGTCTCTAGAAACGCTGGTTCTCAGGGCCAGAGATCATTGGGGTTTGGTTCGCCAAAACGGCCCCATCGAGGCGGAGGTCTGCCATCAAATCTGCCAATACCTTGACGGCGTACTGGTGGGTCCAGCGGTCGTCGCTCTAGCGCGCGGGGGAATTTTCGCTCAGCTTGAGCGGGGGCCTCTGGATTTGGAAACTCTTGGGGGGAATCGGGCGAGTCTCGCGCTGATATTTGATCTCCTGGCAACGCAAGGCTGGGTCGAGCGCGATCGCGATCGCGTTCACCTCACGCCGTGTGGGCTCTATGCCGCTCAGATCGGAACATCGTATGGAGTGACTGTTTCTTATCTCCCCCTCCTCGATGTCCTTAGCACGCTTCTATTCGGCAATCCACGGATCCAACGCTTCGATGAGAGCGGTTCCGAATTACTGGTCAACCGGGGCATGAATGTTTGGGGCAGCGGCGGCGCTCATAAGACGTATTTCAGAAAAGTGGATGAAATCATCGTGGAAATCTTCAACCGTCCGCTCGATCAGCAACCGGAAGGTATTTGCGATATGGGGTGCGGCGACGGCACGCTACTGGAGCATCTGTATTGCGTGGTAAAGAGCCAGACTGCCCGCGGGTCCGTCCTGGACACGCATCCCTTGCTGCTTGTCGGAGTTGACTTCAATAAAGTGGCCCGGCGAATTACGAAGCAGACCCTGCGAAGGGCCGGAATTCCAACGTATTTTGTCATCGGCGGCGATATAAACCGTCCGGCCCAATTAGCGAGCGACCTCGAGGCGCTCGGACACGATGTTCACAACTTGCTTCATGTGCGCTCGTTCCTGGATCACAATCGGCCTTACTCGCCGCCCGCGAATTATGTCAAAGGAACCAGGACAGGGACTTCAAGCGGTGCGTTTGCTTATCTCGGGGGCGAAGTCGCGTCCGAGGAACTGGAAGAGAACCTGGTTCGACATCTTCGTCGCTGGGCCCCATATGTAGGCAGGTTCGGTCTGCTCATCCTCGAGCTTCATACTTTGCCGCCGGAACTTACTGCTGCTAATTTGGGAAGGACGCCCGCGGTGGCTTACGATGGAACGCACGGATACTCGGATCAGTACCTGGTCGAATTACCGGTATTCTCGAGTTGCGCCCGTGAAGCTGGGCTCCAAGCGGATCAGCGATATCAGTTCAAATTTCCACCCTCGGATCTGGCTACTGTCAGCATCAATTTCTTTACCGCGCCAAGCAATCGAATCGGCTGAGTTGGTTCAAGGGAATTGCAGGGCCAGGAAACAGGTCTGCTCTCCCGGGATTTCCCGAATGGGATTGTCTTGGGTGATTATTTATTGGACGGCCGCACCGCTTGATTTGCTTGCCTCAATCGCGGGCTTGCCGGAAGGGTCCACCATTTCAACTGGGCCGTATTTTTCCATAACTATCTTGATCTTGCTCGCGTCGCCGACGGCAACCACCTGCATCGTCGCGGGATTGATGTATTTCTTTGCCACGCGTTGGACGTCGTCCGCTTTGATCGCCAAAAGCTGTCCCGGATATTTGTCCCAGTAATCGGCAGGGAAGTTGTACGCCTTCCGCGTGATCGCGTATCCAATCAATTGCTCCGGTGATTCAAGGGACAACGCAAATCGCGCGACCACCGAACGCCGGGCGGCTTCGAGTTCGCCCTCCGGCACTTTCTCATCGCGGATTCGGTTCAACTCGCGCAGAAACTCCGTCATCGCCCCGTCGGTCACTTCCGTGCGGAGATCGCCGCCGGCGGTCCATGGGCCCGCGTATTTCCGGGCGATCAGGCTGCTATAGACGCCGTAGGTGTAGCCTTTTTCTTCGCGCAAGTTCAGGAATAGCCGGCTCTCCGATCCTGCGCCCAACACTTCGTTCAGAACCACCAGCGCGGGGTAGTCCGGATCGGTGCGCTCAATCGCGAGGTTGCCCATCAACAAAGTTGTCTGCACCGATCCGGGACGGTCGACCAGATACACTTTGCCTTTGGCTGCGGGCGGAGGGCCCGGCGGGAAACTCACGGATGCTTTCGAACGCCGCCACTCTGCCAGCCACTGGCGGAGCTTGGGAATCAGCGTCGCGGCGCGCACGTCTCCTGAAATCGCCAGGATGGAGTTCTGCGGCGCGTAATGTTTCTCATGCCAGTCCGCAAGCATGGCTGATGTCAGCGAATCCACCGACTCCGGTGTGGGCGACACAACAGAGGCAGGGTAGTCGCCGTACAGCGCGCGGCTCAGTGCCTGGTTCGCCAGAAAATTGGGTTGCGTGCGCTGTTGCAGAAGCGCGGGTTTTGTGCGCGACTTGTATTGGGCCAATTCGTCGGCTGGAAAGTTTGGATGGAGGAGGACGTCCATCGCCAGCGCGAACCACTGTTCGAACGTGTCCGACAATCCCGAAGCGGCCAGAATCGTGGAGCCCGAGCCGAAGCCCGAGGAGGCGGAAAGCGACGCGCCCAGTGAGTCGATCTGTTCGGCAATCTGCTTGCTCATGCGCGTCTTTGTGCCTTGGTCCAGCATGCGCGCCGTTGCTCCGGCAAGTCCAGGCTGGGTTGCCGGTTCATAGATAGGCCCCGCGCCGTTAATGTCGAATTGCACGGTGACCAGGGGGAAGCGATGATCTTCGAGGATCATCACATTGATTCCATTCGAAAGGGTCGCCTCCACAGGACGTGGGAGCTTCACCTGCAGAATTTCCTTGGACACCGGCGCGCGATTCAGGCGCTCGACCTTGCTTGTTGGAATCGACTTGTCCTGCGCCGATTCGCCCTGGGTCCAGCCCGTCGCGGCTGCAGCCAAGATGGCGATGGCTGTTGCGGCCGGCATTAGTGATTTCAACCTCACATTGGATCTCATCGAATTTCCTCCGTGCCCTTAGTGGGCCGGTGCCGCCTGCGCCTGTGCTTTTGGAGTGGTTAACACGACCGTGCGCTGCGTTTCGCCCAGATACGTGCGCGCCCCGCGGCGTATGTCAGCCGACA
>WNGN01002724.1_pt1 | contig 12974 bp, 11 predicted proteins | sample 5400561 | NCBI WGS metagenome assembly WNGN01 (sample SAMN13153379, study PRJNA577476) | soil metagenome | isolation source: 115 cm soil or saprolite under Garry oak tree replicate 2 | place: USA:California | collected 2016-06-15
TCGATCGATTTCGTCGTCGATCCCTCGAACGGCTGGACCAACGTCGGCGTGCGCCGCTTGATGCTGCGCGGCCGGCGCGAGGCCGGCGTCGATCTCAATTCGCCCTCCGACCTGCGCGCGCTCTACGAGGCGGCGGTGAGAGAGGGGCGACGGCTGCCGGTCGCTTTCGTCGTCGGCGCCCATCCCGCCGACTACGTCGCGGCGGTGATGCGCCTGCCGCTGGACGAGCTCGGGCTCGTCGCGAGCCTGCGTGATGCGCCGCTCGCGGTGGTGAAGTGCGTCAGTTGCGACATCCGCGTCCCCGCGGACGCGGAGTGGGTGCTGGAGGGCTACCTGGATGAGCGCGGCCACGTCGAGCCCGAGGGCCCATACGGCGAGTTTCTCGGCTACTACGGGGGCGTGAAGCAGAATCCCGTGTTCCATCTCACCGCGGTCACGCGGCGCCGTGACGCGCTCTTCCAGACCGCGACGATCGGCGGCCGCAGCCTCGCGCGCACGGACACCGCGCAGCTCAATGCCTTGCGCACCGAGGTGATGGTCTGGCGCGCGCTCGAGACCGCGGCGCGCGAGACGAAAGCCGTGTACGCGACGCCCGCTAGCGGGGGCATGTACAACCTGCGCATCGCGATGCGCCAGCGCTCGCCCGGCGAGGCGCGAAACGCGATCGCCGCCGCGTTCGGCTGCCTCGCCAACGTGAAGCACGTGTTCGTGGTCGATCCCGACATCGATATTTTCTCCGAGGAACAAATGGATTGGGCGCTTGCGACGCGCTTCCAGGCAGACCGCGACCTCGTGGTGCAGTCGGGCTTTCGCACGCTGCCGCTCGATCCGTCGCTCTCCGGCGCCAAGACGGGCGCCAAGGCGGGATTCGATCTCACGCTGCCGCTCGGCGAAGGGCGCGGGATCGAATCCACGATTCCGGAGCCGCCGCGCTTCGAGGGCAAGCGTTTCGCTTCGGTCGAAGCGGCGCTCGCCAACGGACCGAAGACCTTCGAGGCGTTGATGGCCGCGCTCGCGAGCCGCGACGGGCGCGAAGTGGTGCTCGCGCTCGAGGCGCTGCGCGAAACCGGGCGCCTTACAAGAGAGAGGGACGGGCTCTACGCGTTGAAGCTGCCCTAGTTACCGCAACCGTCATCACAACGTAATCTCCGCGTGCGATGGTGCGCGACGGCGGTCGAAGAAAAGCAACATCCGTTGACCGCTTCGTTCTCTTACTCAACTTCGAGAGGCCATCGTGCAAAAACTTTTGTTGGCATCAATATTGGGACTCATCATGCTACCCGGCGGGATCTTCCATGCCACCGGCGAGCGCTTCTTCGTCAGCATCCAGCACAACGTCACCGGCCACGGCGTGATCCTGGAGATCACCGGCTGGCAGCGTCCCGATCATCGCGACGACGATAACTAAGACGATCCCTTTTTGCTTCGGCCGGGTTTCTTACGCGCGCCCCTGCAAAGCGGCGATGCGCTCTTCGATCGGCGGGTGGCTGGAGAAGAGCGCCCCCCATCCCCGCGCGCCGTTCACGCCGGCCGCGGCAAGCGACTGCGGCAGGGCGCCCGGCTGCATGCCGCCCAGGCGCATGAGCGCGCCTATCATCGGCTGCGGCGTGCCGAGCAGCCGCGCCGAGCCCGCGTCGGCGCGGAACTCGCGTTGGCGCGAAAACCACATCACGATGACCGAGGCGAGTATCCCGAATACGATCTGACTGACGATCACCGTGATGTAGAAACCCGGTCCGATGCCGCGCTCGGTGCGGAATACGGCCTTGTCCACGATGAAGCCAACGACGCGCGACAGGAAATACACGAAGGTATTGAGTACGCCCTGGACGAGGGTCAGCGTGACCATGTCGCCGTTGGCGACGTGGCTGATCTCGTGGCCGAGCACCGCTTCGACCTCCTCCCGGCTCATCGATTCGAGCAGGCCGGTCGAGACCGCGACCAGCGCTGAATTCTTGAAAGCGCCGGTCGCAAAAGCGTTCGGCGCGCCCTCGTACACCGCGACCTCCGGCATGCCGATGTTCGCCTTGTCGGCGAGGCGCTTCACGGTGTCCACCAGCCAGCGCTCATGCGCACCCTCGGGCGACTTGATGACGTGCGCCCCCGTGGACCACAGCGCTATTTGCTTGGAAATGAGGAGCGATATGAATGAGCCACCAAAACCCATCAGCAGCGAAAACCAGAGGAGCGATTCGAGATCGAGGCCGTTCTGCGTGAGGAATCGGTCCACGCCGAGCACACTCGCGACGACCGAGAGCAGCAGCACCACCGCGAGGTTGGTCGCGATGAAGAGGAAGATGCGTTTCATAGGTTCGGTCTCAGTGTGTGAGAAGCTAGCGGCAAGGTGGGGTCTTGAGTTGCGGATTTCAAGATGGGTCGGGCCGGCGATTGTATCCCTTCCGTGAGGCTGGCGGGGGCGTTCCACAAAAACAAAAAGGCGGGAGGTCCCGCCTTTCTGGTCCTGCGCGGCCCGTGGGCCGGTGCGGCTTTAGCTCTTGGATTCGGCCTTCTTGCCTTTGGCCTTGGCCTTTTTCTTGCCTTCCGCCTTGGCGGTCTTCTTGCTCTGCGCTTTCGCGGGCGTCGCCGGGGTCGCGGATTGCGCGGGTGTCGCCGGCGTGGCGGGCGTCTGCGCTGCGACGTCGAGAGTCGTGCCTGCGAATGCGGAGAGCATCAGGATTGCGAGCAGCTTTTTCATTTGGAACCTCGCTAAGAGTTGATGTCCATGTGCTGCGGACATGTACCCGATAAACGCGAGCCCGCCACCGGCGTTGACGGCGCGCCTCGAATGATTGCAATTGTCGCCCGCGGGCGACAGGTCGCGCACTCTCGTACAATTCGTAACAAATGCCTCGGAAAAATATCACGCTCGGCTTCATCGGCGCGGGCCGTGTCGGAACCGGGCTCGCGTCCGGCTTCGCTCGCGCGGGAGTGAACGTCGTGGCGATCGCGAGCCGGAAAAGCGCCTCGGCGCAAAGGCTCGCGAAGCGCGTTCGCGGGGCGCGGGCCTGCGTGCCGCAGGAAGTCGCGGACAGCGCCGACATCGTGTTCCTGACCGTGCCCGACGATGCGATCGAAGCGGTCGCATCGAGCGTCAGCTGGCGCGCGGGCTCGGCCTGCGTGCACTGCAGCGGCGCCGCTGATCTCGACGTTCTGCAAAAAGCCGTCGCCGACGGCGCGCTCGCGGGAGGTTTTCATCCGCTGCACATGTTCGGAGAGGCGGGAGAGCCTCCCGGCGCGCTCGCGGGTTGCACGATCGCGCTCGCCGGCCCCGATGCGCTCGTGGAAAAGCTCGAACGACTGGCGCGCGCCCTGGACGCGAAGCCGCTGCGCCTGCCCGAAGGCGGACGCGCGCTGTATCACGCCGCTGCCAATTTCTCCGGCGCCTTCGTCATCGCGCTCGTCCAGGAAACAATCGCGCTGTGGGGCAAGCTCGGCATCGCGGAAACCGATGCCCTCGCCGCGCTCCTGCCCCTTTTGCGCGGCACCGCGGACAATGTCGAGAAACTGGGCGCGGCGGGCGGGCTGGGCAGCGCGGTCGCGCGCGGCGACTCCGGCACCATCCGCAGGCACCTCGACGTCCTCGCAAAGGAAGCGCCCGATTCGCTCGAGCTCTATCGCATCCTGAGCCTGCGCACCATCCCGCTTGCGCTCGCCAAGGGCACGCTGAAGCCCGCGGCAGCGAAAAAGATCACGGCGCTCCTGCTTTCGGGCAGCGGCGAGAAATGAAAGCGAAGCAGTCCTTGAGAAATCAATTCCGAAAAGCGTAGACTGGCGACCGGAATGTTACGCGTCTACGGGGATCTGCAGTCGGGGAACTGCTACAAGGTCAAGCTGCTGCTCGCGCAGCTCAAGCGGCCGCACGAGTGGGTGCACGTCGACATTCTCGAGAAGCAGACCCGCACGCCGGCCTTTCTCTCGAAGAATCCAAACGGCGGGATTCCCGTTCTCGAGATCGAGGGAGGGGTTTATCTGCCCGAGTCCGACGCCATCCTGCACTACCTGGCGGAGGGAACACCCTTCCTGCCCTCCGAGCGCCTGCTTCACGCGCAGGTGCTGCAGTGGCTCTTCTTCGAGCAGTACAGCCACGAGCCCTATATCGCGGTAGCGCGCTACATCATTCGTTACCTCGGCCGCCCGGAGAAATACGAGACCAAGCTCCAGGAAAAGATGGCGCCCGGGTACGCCGCGCTCGATGTCATGGAGAAGCATCTGGCGAGCCGCAGCTTCTTCGTGGCCGAGCGCTATACGATCGCCGACATCGGGCTCTATGCCTACACGCACGTGGCCCACGAAGGCGGCTTCGAGCTTTCGCGCTTTCCGGCCGTGAAAGGATGGCTCGAGCGCGTGAGGAGCCAGCCCGGCCACGTCACCATGAGCGGGGAGTAGCCATGCCTGGCCAAAGGTCGAGGAGAGGCAACGCGGTGCGGGTGCGTTATCGCGCAACGAAGTCTCTACCGAGGGCAGAGGTGCTGCGCCTGTACCGGTCCGTTCAATGGTCTGCGGCAAGGAAGCCCGATCGCCTCATGCGCGCGCTCAAGCGCTCGCATTCGGTCGTCACGGCCTGGGTCAAGGGCTCGCTCGTGGGCCTGGGAAACGCCCTTTCGGACGGAAGCCTGGTCGTGTATTACCCGCACATGCTGGTGCTGCCTGAGTTCCAGCGTCGCGGCATCGGGCGGGAGCTGATGAAGCGGCTGATGAAGCGATATCGCGGATTTCACCAGCACATACTCATCGCCGAGGCGAAGGCGGTCTCGTTCTACCGAAAGTGCGGGTTCGAGCGTGCGGGCAAAACCGATTCGATGTGGGTGTTCAAGGGAAGAGAGCATGGATAGCGGGCGCCACACATATCGATCGTCGGCAGGCAGCTCTTTTCCCGATCCGCTACTTCGAGACGGGCTTCGGCCGCGTCCCCGGCGCCGGCGGGCCGATTCCGCTCCGTAGGAATTCGAGCAGCCTGGCGAGCTGGCTCGAAGCTTGTCTGCGCACCGCCTCGACGTCGCAGCCGTTCCAGTCGTAGAAGCCTTTGCCTGCCGAGAGCCCGGTGCGACCTAAGGCGACCATCGTCTGGAGCATCGGATTGGGGGTCGCGTTGTGGAACAGCTTCGGCACGATCGACTCCTGGGCGTCGGCGTGGATCTTGAGGCCGCTGATGTCCTTCTGCTGGATGAGGCCGTTCAGGCACATGCGCGGCGCGAGCATCCGCCGCGCGGCGTGGTCGATGTCCTCCGCCGAGGCGACGCCCGCTTCGATCAGGTAATAGGCTTCGTGCAGGATTGCGTGCTGAAGGCGGTTGACGAGAAAGCCGACGATGGGCTTGTAGAGCACCACCGGCTCCTTGCCGGTGCGCCTGAGGGCATCGGCCACGCGGTCCACTTCGGCGCGCGAGGTCGCAAGCCCCGCCATCACTTCGACGACCGGCGCGGTATCGGCCGGCATGAAGTAATGAACGCCGAGAAAGCGCTCGGGGCGCTTCATCTCGCGCGCGAGCTCGACCAGATCGAGTCCCGAGGTCCCGGTCGCGATCAGCGGCGCTTCGCCCGGATACGCCGCTTCGATTTCAGCGTAGACCGCCTGCTTGACGCGCACGTCCTCGGGAACGAATTCGATGACGAGGTCCGGGGCCTCCTTCGGCAGCCGTTCGACCACGCTCGTCTTCGCCGGCAGCCCTTCGAGCTCTCCCGCGCGGCTGCTCTTCACGAGGGTGGCGAAGCCCGCGTCGGCGAAAGTCTTCGCGACGCCGCGGCCCATGACGCCGTAGCCGTAGATCAGCACCGTTCGTATGGGTGTGCTCATGTCGCCGCTCCGAAGTGGGGGGGGTCCGCGGACAGCGAATTGTAATGCACGAAAGCACGCGATTTGAACTAAGCTTCCGCTTGAAAAGGAGCTCACATGAACCTGAAAATCTCATGGTGTTCGGGACCGGCCTTGGCCGTCCTCCTTGTATCCGCCGTTCTGACCGCTTGCGGCTACAAGACGACGACGTACTCAATCCCGCCGACCGCGGTCGCGCTGCAGAGGTACAACGCAAGCGGGACGCCGGCCGGCACGCCCGACACGAGTCTGGGCGGGAGCGGCGCGGTGACGACCGAGGTCAATCCCTCCCGGGACGATGTCGCTTTCGCGGTCGTTCTGCAGCCGGACGGCAAGATCATCGTTGTGGGTACCAGCTTCACCACGCCCGCGAGCATCGTCGTGATCCGGTACAACGCGAACGGTTCGCTGGATTCCACCTTCGGCACCAACGGGACCACGGTCACGAGCCTGCCTTCGGCCGACGCGAGCGCTTTCGCCGCGACTCTGCAAGCCGACGGCAAGCTCCTGGTCGCCGGAAGGAGCTGCTCTTTGTCGGGGGGTTCCAGCTTCTTGCTGCTGCGTTACAACACCGCTGGCGCGCTAGGCACGGCTGGTACTCTCGACACCGGTTTTGGCACGGCGGGGACGGGGATTGTGACGACTCCCATCCCATCCGGCAGCTCAACCAGCGCCAACGCGATCGCTGTGAGCGGCACCAACATCCTCGTCGCAGGGCAATCGTTAATCGGCGTGAGGTTCGTGATCGCGCTTGCCCAATACACGTCAACCGGTGCGCTGGATAACACATTCGGTGGGACAGGGATCGTCACAACGCCGATCGCCTCGGGCGATGCCGCCGCGACAGCGCTCGCCGTGCAGGGGGACGGCAAGATCGTCGCGGCCGGTCTGGCGGGAAGCGCCTCTACCCAGGTTTGGGACGTTGCCCTGCTGCGCTACAACACGGACGGCTCGTTCGACACCAGCTTCGGCGGCGGTGACGGAATCGTCACCACCGACATCGGCTCGAGCAGCAACTACGCCAACGCGCTCGCGCTGCAGGCGGACGGGAAAATCGTCGTGGCGGGCAACGCTTTTGCGAATTCTTCCACCTCCGACATCGCCGTGCTCCGCTATAACGCGGACGGCACGCTCGACACTACCGGGTTCGGCAGCCCGAATGGATACGTTACCACCAGCGTCGGCGCGTTCGACAACGGCTTTGCGGTCGCCGTGCAACCTCTGGACGGCAAGATCGTCGTAGCGGGAAATGCCGACGCCGGTATCGCCGACCGCCTTGCCTTGCTGCGCTACAACGCGGACGGCAGCCCGGATTCCGGTTTCGGGACCGGTGGCATCGTGACCCGCGCCGCCTCGGGCCCGAGCACGATTGCCGGCGCCTTTGCCGTCGCCCTGCAGCCGGCGGACGGTGCGATAGTCGTGGTGGGGTACGACTGACGGCGCCGCCGCCCTCAGGGCGCAAGCGCTTTGATTTTCAATTCTCGGGCGAGCTTGTCCAGGCCCGCGCGCAGGGCCTCCGGGATCGGGATGCCGAGCTTGGAGCGCTCCTCGAATTTCGCGCGGCTCTGCTCCCCGGGCAGCCAGATGCGCGCCACGCCCGGCATGGGCCTGGATCTGCGGATCTCGCGAGCGAGCTTGTCCACGCGGCGCTTGAATTCGTCCACCTCGCCGAAGGCGGCGATCGAGATCGCGACGATGGCGTGGCCGGTGTTGGTGGGCGTCACATCGTCGGCGTTGAAGTCGACGGTCTCGCTCCCCATCGCAGCGCCGTTCAGCGTGCCCGCGAGCAGCCCGAACGCGAGCGCAAGCCCGTAGCCTTTGTAGCCGCCGATCGGGACCAGCAGGCCTTGATCGGCGCGCTTCGGATCGGTGAGCGGCCTGCCCTGGTGATCGATCATCCAGCCCTCGGGCAGGGTTTCCCCGCGCTGCACCGCGGTCTTCACTTTTCCGTAGGCGGCGACGGTGGTCGCCATGTCGAGGACGATGGTCGTTTCGTTTCCCGGCGCCGCCACCGCGATCGGATTGGTCGAAAGCAGCAGGTCGATCCCGCCCCAGGGCGCCATGTGGTTGGCGTTTCCGACTGCGAGATACAGCCCCACCATGTCGTGCGCTAGCGGCATCGCCGCGTAGAGCGACGCCGGACCCGCGTGGTTGCTGCGCTTGACGCCGACCCAGGCCGCGCCCGCCGTCTTCGCTTTCTCGATCGCGGTCTTCGCGGCGAAGCTCATCACCACGTGCCCCATGCCGTTGTCGCCGTCGACGAGCGCCATGCCCGCAGCCTCGCGGGTGAGCTTCAGCTTCGGTCTCACGTTGACCGCGCCCCCTTTGATGCGACGCACGTACTGCGGCAGGCGGAAAATTCCGTGTCCGTCGGCGCCCTGGAGGTCGGCGCGCATCATCAGCTCGGCGCAGGTGGCGGCGTCTTTCGCGGGCAGGCCGACTGCGAGCAGGGCATCGGCGATGAAGCGCTTAAGCTGGGGCGCGGGCAGGCGCTGCGGGGTAGCGCTAGTGGCTGCTTCGGCTTTCACTGCGTCCGATTCCGGCTGGCGGGACATGCCGAACCCTACCATGGGAGCGAAGGCGCAACAACGCTCGTAGCGCGCCCGGTATGATTCGCTCTCCATCCGATGGGAACGATCTTGAAGAAGACGAAAGTCGCGCTTGCTTTTTTTTCCGTGTTTTGCGTGCAGCACAGCCCCGCCCAGGAGAATGAGACACCCGCCCAGGTGCGCATCATCGGACACTACGAAAACGCCGTCGGCACCTCCGACGCGGCGAGCCAGGGCTATATCACCCCGCAGCTGATCGAGGCGCGGGCGATGCTGCGGCCGGGCGAAGTGCTCGAGTACGTGCCGGGCGTGATCATCACCCAGCACAGCGGCGACGGCAAGGCGAACCAGTATTTCCTGCGCGGCTTCAATCTCGATCACGGCACCGACTTCCTCACCACGATAGACCACATGCCGGTGAACATGCCCACGCATGCGCACGGGCAGGGCTATTCCGACATCAACTTCCTCATCCCCGAGCTGGTGTCGCGGATCGCGTACAAGAAGGGTCCGTATTTCGCGGAAGAGGGCGATTTCTCCTCGGCCGGCGCTGCCGACATCGACTACTACACCAAGATGCCGCGCGCCGTCGCTTCGCTCGGGCTCGGCAGCAGCGGCTACCGGCGCGCAATGGCGGCGAATTCCTTCGACGCTGGCCCGGGCCATCTGCTCTACGGCTTCGAGCTGTTCCACAACGACGGCCCGTGGATCAATCCCGAGGACTACCGCAAGCTGAACGGCGTGCTGCGCTTCAGCCAGGGCACCAACGCGGACGGCTACACCGTGTCCCTCATGGGCTACACCGGCAAATGGAACGCGACCGACCAGATTCCGCAGCGCGCTGTGGACGACGGAACGATTTCACGTTTCGGCGCGATCGATCCGACCGACGGCGGCCGGACATCGCGCTACAGCCTCTCGCTCGATCGGCACAAGACGCTGGCGAACGGCGCGGTGTTCCATATGGACGTCTACGCGATCAAGTACCGGCTGAATCTGTTTTCCAACTTCACCTATTTTTTGGATCATCCATTTCCCGTCGGCGACCAGTTCGAGCAGTCCGACGCCCGCACCATCATCGGCCTCACGCCCAGCTGGGTGTTCACGGGGAAATGGGACGAGCGGCAGACGACAAACAAGTTCGGACTCGACGCGCGCCGCGACGACATCAACGTGGTGCTGTACAACACGGCGGCGCGCGAACAGTTCAAGACGGTGCGCTCGGACAAAGTCGTTCAGTTCGGAGTGGGCCCGTACTACGAGAACGCGATTCAATGGACCGACAGCTTTCGCAGCATCGCGGGCGTGCGCGAGGATTTCTACAACGCCCGCGTGGACAACGACGTTGCGGAGAGCTCGGGAACGACGAGCGCGCGCATCGCTTCGCCCAAGCTCAGTTTCGTGTTCGGCCCGTTCGACAAGACCGAGTACTTCCTGAACTACGGGCAGGGATTCCACAGCAACGATGCGCGCGGGACGACGATCGCGGCCGCGACGAAGGTACCTGCGCTGGTCAAGACGCGCGGAGAGGAAATCGGCGCGCGCACGGAAATGATCCCGCACCTGCAATCCTCGCTCTCGCTGTGGCGGCTCACCCTGGACTCCGAGCTGGTCTTCAAGGGCGACGCTGGCACCACCGAGGCGAGCCGCCCGAGCCTGCGGCGCGGAATCGAGTGGTCGAACCGCTATATTCCGCGGTCCTGGCTGCTGGTGGACCTCGATCTCTCGGCGTCGCGCGCGGAATTCACCGACGGCGATCCCAAAGACAGCCACATTCCGGGAGCGATCGACCGGGTCGCATCGCTGGGCGTGACCGTGAAAGACCTCGGCCCCTGGTCGGGGACTGTGCACGCGCGCTACTTCGGCCCGCGGCCGCTAAAGGAGGACAACAGCCAGCGCTCGCGGTCCTCGGTGATTTTTTCCGCGCGGACTTCCTACCAGGTCGACGCGAAGACCAGCGTCAATCTCGACGTCTTCAACCTCTTCAACCGCAAGTCGAACGACATCGATTACTACTACTGCTCTCGCTTGCCCGGTGACGATCCGGCCTCAAGATGCAGTGACGGAACGACGCAAGGCGTTCAGGATATCCACTTCCACCCGGTCGAGCCGCGCACCGCCCGCCTTGCACTGCTCATGCACTATTGAGGGTCCTACTTCGGCACCGTCACCAGCGTGACGGTATTGACCAGGCTGTTGGCCAGCACGAAGTTGCCGTCCGGAGTGACCGAGGTGTTGCGCACGATGTTGCCGCCGCCCGGGATCGCCCAGCTCTGGAATTTCGCGGTCTTGGGATCGAAGCGCACGACCGTGTTCGGCTTGGCTTCCGATTCGCTGTACCAGATGATGTCGTTGATCGCCGAGATGCCGTAGGGGGCGGACTTCGGTCCGCTCGGGGAGGGCCACTCCGTGACCTTGCCGGTCGCGGGATCCAGGCGGCCCAGGTAGCCGCGTGAATAGTCGGAGTACCAGATCATGTCGTCGCTGGTGATGGCAAGGCGCCGCGGGCGCGAAGCCGGATCCGGCAAAGTGTACTCGCGGATTTCCAGCGTCTTCGGATCGACCCTCGCCACCTTGTTGACGCCGAACTGGACGACGAACAAATTGCCCTTGGAGTCGAGCGCCATGCCGTAGGGGCGAGATTTCGGTGTGGGCGGCGTGAGCAGCTTGATCTCGCCGGAATTCGGATCGAGCCGTCCGATGCGGTTGGCGTTCTGGACGGTAAACCACAGGATGCCGGCCTTGTCGAAGATCAGCGTGTGAGGATCCTTCGCGTTCGGGTCCGGCATCGGGTACTCGGTGACCGCGCCCGTCCTCGGGTCGAGCTTGCCGATCAAGGCTCCGGTGTTGCCGGTGTACCAGATGTTGCCGTCCTTGTCCTCGACGAGCCCGTGAGGTCCGGAGTTAGCCGTCTTGAGCGGATATTCCTTGACCTTGCTTGTCTTCGGATCCACGCGGCCGAGGACATTGGCCATCTGCCCCGTGTACCAGAGCGATCCGTCGCGCGCCGCCAGCGGGTCGTGCGGCCGCGAGCCGGGGGTGGATGCCTGCCAGATCTTCATCGAAACTTTCGTGGGCCCGGGAACCACCACGGCGTCGGGCTTGTTCTTTTCCGGGTAGTTCTTCGCCAGATACGGCGCGAGCGTCGCGATCTCCTCTTTTGACAGCGGTACGCCGTGGTTGGTCATCATGCGCACCGCGGTGCTCCAGCCCTCGGCCGTGTACCCGTTGCCCACACGCGCCTCCAACGCATGGCAGCTCATGCATTTCGCTGCAGCGATTTCCTTGCCCTTTCCTTCGGGCAAGTTCTGGCTCCAGCCGGGAAGCGCCGAGCACAGCAAAGCGGCTGTTATCAGAGACAGAAGGGATTTTCTCGACATGGTTTCTCCGTTTAGAAAAAGAACCGCGGCGCCTTGCCGCGTGCATAGGGTAAGGGGATTCGGCTTGCTCGTTTTTCCGCCGATGAAGGTACTGCGATCGCGGACGGAAGTCCAGAGGGTCCGGCCTGCGGGGTATAGACTTACACTTAGAGCGCAGCGCGCTCATCGCGCGGCTGTACGGGCTTTGGGGGACGAATCTTGCGCTGGGATAAGGTCTTGCTCGCACTGTGGGTGCTGTCGCCTGTCCCGGCGTGGGCGCCGGGCCCCCCGGTTGTCCTGCTCACGATCAACGGTGCCATCGGGCCGGCCGTTGCCGACTACCTTCACCGCGGCATCGAGCAGGCAGGGAAGCAGGGCGCGCAGCTGGTGGTGCTGCAGATGGACACTCCGGGCGGCCTCGACACTTCGATGCGCGCAATCATCAAGGACATCCTTGCTTCGCCCGTGCCTATAGCCGCCTTCGCCTACATTCTCTACGCGAGCCATATCGCGGCGATGGCGCCGGCGACCAATCTCGGCGCCGCGACGCCAGTTGCGATCGGCGCGCCCGGCGGGGGCGCCCAGGACGAGGACGGCAAAGGCGACGGAAAGGCTGGCAAGACCGGAAAAAGCGAAGGCGGCGGCACCTCGAACACCATGACCCGCAAGCAGGTGAACGACGCTTCGGCGTACATCCGCAGCCTCGCGCAGATGCGCGGCCGCAATGCGGAATGGGCGGAGCGCGCCGTGCGGGAGGCGGTGAGCCTGTCCGCGTCCGAGGCGCTCAAGATGAAAGTCATCGACCTCGTCGCCGAAGATGTGCCCGATCTGCTCAGGCGGCTGGACGGCCGCAGGCTGAAGGTGTCGGATGCGGAGCGCGCGCTGCAGACCGCGGATGTTCTCGCGACCACGGTGGAGCCCGATTGGCGCACGCGGTTCCTGTCGGTCATCACCGATCCGAGCATCGCCTACGTCCTCATCCTGCTGGGGATCTATGCTCTGGTATTCGAGTTTTCCAACCCCGGCCTCGTGTTTCCCGGCGTCGTCGGCGCGATCTGCGTGCTGATTGCGCTCTACGCGTTTCACCTTCTGCCGGTCAATTACGCGGGCCTCGCGCTCATGCTCGTGGGAATCGGCTTCATGCTGGGGGAGCTGTTTTTCCCCGCGTACGGGTCGCTCGGAATCGGCGGGGCGATCGCCTTCGTCATCGGCTCGGTGATCCTCATTGATACCGACGTTCCCGGCTTCGGCGTTC
>WNGN01003277.1_pt1 | contig 12973 bp, 15 predicted proteins | sample 5400561 | NCBI WGS metagenome assembly WNGN01 (sample SAMN13153379, study PRJNA577476) | soil metagenome | isolation source: 115 cm soil or saprolite under Garry oak tree replicate 2 | place: USA:California | collected 2016-06-15
GGTTCGTGTTCCCCACCCGCACCGGCACAAGGATGAGCCGCGACGCCGTCGCGGCCCGCCTCGCCAAGCATGTCGCATCCGCAGCCACCACGTGCCCGAGCCTCGCCGGCACGCCCGTGACACCCCATACGCTGCGCCACACAGCGGCCATGAGACTGCTGCACGCAGGCATCGACGTCACCGTCATCGCGCTCTGGCTAGGTCACGAAAGCATAGAAACGACATATATATACCTTCATGCGGACATGAAAACCAAGGAGGCGGCGCTCGCCAGGACCACACCAACCGGAACCAAGGCAGGGCGGTACGCGCCCGGCGACACCCTCCTCAGCTTCCTCAAGGCCCTCTGATTATGCCGACATCGGGGCCGCGCTCACCGCCCCTGCACGGCCTGGCACCGGCAACATCGGCATAACCACGAGGCCGGCATAAAAGGGGTCGGTGCACTGCTTTGCGGCGGGGCGCGCTGGGTGACCACGCCGGCGATGAAGCCGGCGCCGTCGGCGGACACGTGCGTCAGCGCCGCCGATCGTTCGGCGCCGAGGGCGCCGGAGAAGGCGTGCACGGTCTTCTTGTCCCGGCCGGGCGCCGCCCAGACCAGCCGCCCGGAGTCATGATCGACCACGACGACGAGGTACTTATGGCCCTTCTTGCAGGAGATTTCGTCGATGCCGATGCGGCGCAGGCCCGCGAACCGGTCCAGGCCGGCCTCGATCTCGGCCGATACCCGGGTCACGATCCGGCCGGTCGTCCGCCACGAGATCCGCATCAGCTGGGTGATGGTGGTCCTGGAGGTGACGCACGCCAGCCAGGCGGCGGTGTCATCAAAGTAGCGGGTGTGCCCGGTGCCGTGGCGGGCCCTCCCCGCCACCACAAAGTTCGCGAAACCTGCACCAGGCGCGGCAGAAGCGAGCGATCACACCCAGTGTTGGCGATGCATGAATATTCGGCCTGGCCGCCTGCGCGCTCGACCATCGCCTGGATGCCGATAGGGCGGGTGTGTGGATGCGGCCTGGCGCCCTGCACGGGAGGCGCGGCCGGGCCGGGTCTGCATCAAGATCGCGGTGCGGGTTTGGGTTCATGCGCGGAATGGTCTTGACTCTCTCGCAGGGTGAGGGGTGCATGCTCGTGCCATGTTCAGCATCGGCGAGTTCGCGCGGCTCGGTGGGGTGTCGGTTCGCACGCTCCGGCACTACGACGAGATCGGGCTGCTGCGGCCCGCGACGGTCGATCCGGACACGGGGTACCGCGGCTACTCGGCAGCCCGGCTGGGACAGATTAGCCGGATCATTGCGCTGAAGGAACTCGGGCTCTCGCTTGCCCAGGTCCGACGGCTGCTGGACGGGTCACCCTCGGCGAGCTTCGCGGCATGCTCCTCCTGCGGCGTGCCCAGTTTGAGCATGAGGTCGACCAGCACACGAACCAATTGCTCGGAGTCGAGGCCCGGCTCAGCTCCATCGCCAAGGAGGATGGCATGCCAGATGACATCGTGGCCAAGACGATTCCGTTCGACCAGCTCGGGATACATGACCGGGTCAAGGAAGCCGGGCCCCGCATCATCTTTTACGAACGCGAGCACGGCGAGGACGTCACTGTCTTCCTGGCCCTGCCAGTGACCGAACCGCCAGCCGAACTCCCCCCGCCCGCCCTGTACCGTGTCCTGCCGGAAGTCGAGGCGGCCGTCGCAGTGCGCAGGGGACCGGCAGCGAGCATCTTCCCGATGGTCTACCAGGATCTGGGCCGGTGGATCGAGGAGCATGGCTACCACTTCCACGGCCCGGGCCGTGAAGTGTGTGGGTCCACGACAAAGAGACCGCACGGACCCTGGCCCGCAGGTATTCAAGATCCAGCTGCCATTCACCCGCTTTGCAGCCACCGATGAGAACTCAACGCCGCCCTACCACCTAGCCGACGGCCAGGAGCCCGCTGCGGGCCGCTGGCCGGTCGTGCGCGTCGCGGAGTGATCCACGACGCCTGCTCCGACTCGAATCCCGCGGCCACTGACCCGATCGCGGAGGCCGTCTCCCCGGACACCGCGCGCCGATGGCCTTTGTGGTGACCGAGCAGGACACGGTGATCCCGGTCAGCCTGCGCACCGGGGCTGCCCGGGATCTTCGAGGACCATAATCTCGTCGGTCCGGAAGACTCCGGGTTTCGGGAGATGGCCCGGCGATCGCAGCAGAACGGGCACCGGTGGCAGGCGGGTTTGTGCAGCCTCACGGCCGTGATCGCAGCACGGCGACCTCGGGGAACTCCTCGGGCGAGCCGTAGCCGTGCTCGGCCAGCCAGCGGACGTTAGTCAGGCATCGCATCGCCCACCATGCGCGGATGAGGTCGCGGTCGACGTCGGTGCCGTAGCCGGCGACGACGTCGCCAAGATGCTCCTTATGTCCGAGCGTGAGGATGGCGACGTCGAAGAGCGCGTCGCCCTGGGACGCCTCGGACCAGTCGACGACACCGGTGACCTCGTCACCGTCGACGAAGACGTGGTCGACCTGCAAGTCGCCGTGGATGAACACCGGTGTCCACGGCCGGAGCGCAGTCTCGGCGAGCTGGCGGTTACGTGTGACCAGGTCGGCGGGAAGGACGTTGTTGGCGACGAGCCACTCGCATTCGCCGTCGAGGCGCGATGCGAGCTCGTCGTGGCTCCGGCCGGGCCATGGCGGCAGCGGCGCGTCGTGCAGCGTCCGTACGGCGGCACCCGCCGCGGCCCACGCGGCCGACGACGCGGTAGATGGCTCGCCGAGGTGGCCGAGTGCCGTCCCTGGGAGGGCCGCGAGCGCGAGCGCGGGCGGCTTCCGCCACAGGATCTCCGAGGTCGGGATCGGCGCCATCGCCATCGCCTCGACCTCGACGTCGGTACGGGTCTGATCAGCGTCGATCTTCAGGAACACGTCGCCGACGCGCAGGGTCGCGCGCTCGTTATGGGCGACAACGACCTCGACCTCCTCCACGTTGGCCATCATCGCGGGGATGACTACCGGCGTCACCGGGTTTATCGCGTGCAACTGACCGCGTCCCGCTGCCCGGCGGCCTCGTGCCGCCACCGACCGCTGACGGGCCGGGCACTGCCTCGGTCCGCCGGACCTCGGCACCTGCCGACCACGTGGTGTACAAGCTCTACATTCACCCCGATCATCGAGGCCGTGGGATCGGCCCGCAGCTTCTCGATGCCCTCATCAGGCAGCTGCCGCCCGATGTTGACCGGTTGTATCTCGAACATTTTGCAGCCAACGAGCGCGCCGGAGCGTTCTATGACCGTGAGGGATACAGGGAGCAGCGGATCGAACCAAGTCCTACCGGCGACCCGGCATTGGGGGGTCGTGGGGCGCGCAGGCAGTCTGGCTCGGCCCGCTCAGGCGTGCAGACAGACCTGACTCCGGGCTGTCGATGGCACTCCGGTGGGTCGACCTGTCGGCAAGTGCGCCCCGGTTACGACACGGCACTGGGCGAGGGGCACCCGAGCAGATCGAGGTCGCGCACGCAGAAACCGTGGTGCGCCCACTCCTCGTCCAGCACCACGTGCACGCACTCGAGCACCGACTTCCCCCTGGCGTACGGCGGCCAGCCCAAGCCCGCCGGCACTGGCGCGGGCGCCGACAGCTCATCGGGCGTCACGGTCGACAGCCAGCGCTCCAGCTCGGCGCCCTGCACGTCGCGCACGGCCAGCACCTCGGCGAGGCTCGGGGCCGCCGCCCGATCCAGGCCCTGCTCCTCCTGGTCAGGAACGAACTCGGAAGCCAGCCCGATCGCTGTGAACGGCTTGGTCGATCCCAGGCAGCAGCGACGGAACCACGAGTCGTGCACGAACACCAGATGGCGCAGGGTCTCCACTGCCGACCACTCGCCGCCGACGCGCTGGTGCTCCGAACCCTTGGGCATCACCTGGAGCCGCCCGAGCGTCGCCGCCCAGTCCGCGCGCAGCTGCCGAGAGGCTTCCTGCAGATCGGCCGGATCGGCCGAGCGGATCAGCAGCCGCACCGGATGGCGACGGTCGAGTTCGGCCTCGACGTAGGACGTCACCTCGACTCCGTTGACCACCAGGTTACTGACCAGCCCGTCGATCACGGCGTCCTGCATCACCACCCCGATCAGACGGGCCCGAGTCAAGTCGCACTCCCGGAATTCGGCGTCAGTCAGGTCCTGGTCCTCGAATCTCGCCATGCCTGGCAGTATCCGCCGGCGTACTGACACCCCGCGCCAGGACGCTGGGGGCGAGAGTCCATGTCGCCGATCCGCTAGCGGCACACCCTGAGGCGCTTACCGGCGTCAGCAAGCACAGAACTGCCCCATCGCGCACGCAGGCCACGGCGTAGAGGTTGTCAGCAGACGCGCACCATGTCGGCGATCTGGCCCGTCGCGATGCACGACAGATCCCGGATGCCCGAACTACAGCCCGACCTCGAGACAGAGACTGTGCATGCCGTTGAGCGCATGACCATGCATGCAGCCGAAGTCACGCTCTTCGGCATGAGCGAGCATCGCGGCTGAGAAGACGCCAGGGCGATCAGCGGGCGGCAGCGTCACGGCCAGATCAGCCCGTTATCACGGTACAGACGGCCAGCCTGAGGACGGCGGCACCGCTCATAACGAGCCGTCGGCGTGCGCACGAGCGCTGGCTCACCGTGATCACGCAGTGGCGGGCGCTAGCCTGGACGTCGTGACGAGCGGCCGATTCCGGTTCGGTGTGGTGGCGACCCCGCAGACCAGTGCCAGGGACGTCACCGGGAGCTGGCAGCAGCAGACGCGGCAGGCCGAGGAACTCGGCTATTCCAGCGTCCTGATGCCCGACGGCCTGCACCTGCCGTCCCCGATGCCCGCGCTGGCCTTCGCAGCGGCCGCGACCACTGCGTTGCGGGTTGGCACCTTCGTCCTGGCCGGCCCGCTGCGACCGGCGGCACTGACGGCCTGGGAAGCGCACACTATGTCGATGCTCACCGGCGGCCGGTTCGAATTCGGCATCGGCACAGGGCATCCGGAAAACATCCGGCAGGCCGCCGGGGTGATCGGCATGCCGCAAACGACACCGGCGCAGCGGCTGGACCAGGTCGGGCAGGCCATCGACCGGCTTCGCGAGCTCGACGGCGATCAGCACACGCCGGTCCTGATGGCGGTATCGGGCCGCAGGGCGCTGGCCGTCGCGGCGGCCAAGGCCGACATCGTCACGATCGCGATCGGGCCGCTCGGTTCCCGCGCGGACATGGCCAGGCTCGCTGGTGCACCCCGGGCCGCGGCCGGGTCACGGGCCAGCTCGCTCGAGCTGCTGCTCAACATCTTCGTGATCGGCGACGACGTGCCCGCCTGGATGCAGCGGTTCCTGGGAGCGGACGCGGCCACCCTGATTGCGCACGACTCGCTGACCATTCTGCGGGGCAGTGCCCGGCAAATGGCCGACGAGCTCCGCCGGCGCCGGGACGCATTCGGCACCTCCTATGTCGTCGTCAACGCCATCTTCATCGAGCAATTCGCTCCAGTGGTCGAACTGCTCGCGGGCCAATGACCTGGCTCTGGCCGGTGGATCAGCTGCGGCCGCCGTTTGCCGATTCGTCGGCTCCATTTGCTGCGGCAGTAAATTGCCTTCGCGCAGCTACGAAACACGGCCAGCCCCGGGCTGAGCCCACGCCGATCGTGAACCGGCGGTAATGGCAGACCTGGGCCACCGGCACGCTGATCAGCGTGGAGGAATCTGAGGCGCTGGTGCCCGGCGAAGCGGTGCCGGCCGAGGCCGTCGTTACGTTGCCGAGCCCGGCAACGGCGAAGGCTGCCGCGATGATGGCAGCGAGCGTCTTGATGTGATTGGGCATTGTGATCCTTCTTCTGATTTGATCGGATATTGCGTCGACTCGGCTGGCGGACCGAAGCCAGCGCCAGATCCGCCTCGCCGGAGATGGATCAGCTGGTCCGACGTAGCAGACCACGAAGCCGGAGAGGTGATTCAGCGTCGCCAGCTTCATGAGGTGCTCCTAAGCCAAGACGATGCTGGGCTGCCAATCCGGTAGGCCACCCACATTGGTGGTACAGCAATAGGTCATGAGAACGTCCCGGCCGTTGGACCCAGAGAGACGGAGCCAATAGTCCTTCCTGGCCGCCGAGGTGCAGCTGCGAAGCCAACTGGGCAACCCAAGCCCAACCCAAGCCCAGGGTCGATCACCGTCTGTGTATGCTCGCCCTCGATGACCGAGGTCCCCAACGCCCGCACCGCCAGGTGACGGTCCCAGGTCGACCGATGCGCGTGGTCAACGTGGGCTCCAGCAGTGCCGCCGTCGGCCCGTCCGCTGGTTCTGTGACAGCCCCGCACATGCTCGCTATTGAGTAATGTCTGCCCGCAGAACAAGTCCAGATGCATGCGCCGACCAGCATTTGCCGCCTTGATCACGGGGAGCGACCAGCCCGATTGGCCTCCCCGGTTGCTGGAACGCCCCGACCGCCGAATATTTGCGCCCATATCTATGACTGAGTCCACCGAGACAAATCGCGCCGAATATCCATTCCGGGCGGGGCACGAAAGAATCGCTGAGATGGGCTCCATTATCGTGGTCCAGGCGCACTCCAGAAATGGCATGTGTGGGCGTTTCCGGCATTAGATACCAAGTATCGCCAAGTGCACCGGGCAGGCTGCGTTATAGTACTTCAAGGTCAGCTTTCCCCGAGAATACGCCCACGAGCATGTACAGGAATTAGGTACGCGGTCGGAAGTTATGACCTCGGCAGGCACGCCGCTACGCCGCTCGGCGCGACCCGGCTGGTACGGCAGCGGCTGTCCGACGAGGGCAAGAGCAGGCCCCTCGGTCTTGGCTTCCTGGACAGCTCCGTCAGCTAGCGCCAGCCACTCCCGTGGCCTGGCATCTGATGAGGACGAGGCTGCTACGTGTCGTTTGACACGCACCCTGGCTCCGGGGATTTTGTCACTCGCCCGACTGTCCATGTCATTCAGAATATCCGCTAAGCGCGAGGGGGTGATTCTCTTGGCCTGTGGCCTGTGGCCTGTGGCCTGTGGCCTGTGGTTCCTGGTTCCTGGCAGTCCAGGAGCCGCCGGTCAACATGTACCTGGTGTGCGGTCGGCCGCCGCTGAGGTGCGCGATGATGGCAATGATCGTCTGCATCCCGCCGGGTGGATTGGCGGCAATGAAGGTCACCTCTCCGGTCAGCGATACAGCACGAACCAATCCTACGTTCGTGCTCAATACTGTGAGTCCGGACGAAGGCGCCGAGGTCGGCGAGGTGGTCGGGGACACGGCGGGCCGGGCGGCATTACGCGCCTGCCGATGCAGCGCTACGACTTGGGCGTGGTAGTGGACAGAGGCGATGATGGCAATGGCCAGGGCGGCTGACAGAAACGCGACCACAGCCCAGGCGATCCGGTTGGCGCCTCTTCGGCGCCGCCCGAAGGAGATCACGTCCGGCTCGTTAGGGTTCATGGCACGCTCACAATCATCGTGCCTGCATCAGTACCGACGACCCTGGGGCGGCAGGTGGTTGCACCCGGGCTACAGGGCTACCAAAGCCATGCGGCGCTGACTTGACACACCGTAGTCCCAGGGCGTGTGGGATATCCATGGGATGGGCCGCGCAGGATCGGCAACACGAATCAGCGGATCCGCACGTCAACACTCGGTCGGCAGACGCATCCATGGTGATCTGTAAAACCGTCGGCGCGGGCGGGGCAGGATTCCCAGCTATCGGGGGACGAGCTTCACCGCGAGCGCTCCAGTTGGTGAGAACTATCTGTACGTCTCTCGAGGCGGCGCCGCGCGCCGCAGGCCCGGCGTCAGTGCCGGGCTCAGCGTTGGGGACGCCCGCCCGGCGCACGCCGGGCCACAGTCGGCCGGGCACAGATCCATCCCGCGCGCCGCAAGCCGCACCGGTGCGGCACGAGCCGTCGACCTCGCTCCCGATTGTCCAGCTCGCGGCCACCGCGTCAACGGCGGCCCTGCGGACCGTCGCTCGCGATCGGCTACGCCGACCATTGACCAGGTGGCCACTCACCAGGGATAGGCGCCTGCGAGGAAGCGGCCTACCAGGCTTCCGGCGCACAGCTTCTATGCTCGGTTAGCGTTCGCAACCTAAGCCCGGACCGCGCTGGGTCATCGAACAGCTGCGCGTGCCTCGATGTCTTGATCGGTGTGGCAGTAGCCGAACCAGTGGAAGAACAGCCCGATGCCGCCAGCGGTCACAATGATTTTAAGCGGGATCACCAGCGGCGTGCATCGGCCAGGCGGGCTCGCTGACCACCGGCAGGCTGTTACTGCGACCGTCCCGTAAGCACCGTGCCATGCTGGGCAGCAAATATCGGACTGCCACTGCGGGAGTGGCATTCGACCGCGTCAGCCTGGGGTGATCGTGAACATTGACGCCAACGCGCTGCAGTCGAGCCTGCGCCGCCTACGCCAGGCCGCGTTCGATGCCGATGTCGTGGCTGTGTTGAAGCGTGCCGTCAACGCCGTCCACCGTGTGTTCGGCTGCAGCGGCGCCGGGATCATGTTCATCACCGAATCCGGGCAGCTGTCCTACGTTGCCGCCTCGGACGAGGCTGGCCGCCAGCTAGAGCAGGCCCAGGCGCTCGCGGGGCAGGGACCTTGCTATGACTCCTATGTCTATGCGCGCGAGGTGGTCAGCAGCGACCTGCGCACCGACAGCCGCTGGCCTCAGCTGCCAGATCATCTGCCACCCGAAGTGCGGGCGGTGGCTGGCATTCCGGTCCTGCTCAGCGGCAGCCCGGTTGGCACGCTGAACGTTTACCGTGACGAGCCCGCCGACTGGGACGACTCAGATGTTCAGGCGCTACGCGCCTATAGTGACCTGATCGCAGAAGTCATCGGCAGCGCGCTGGCAGCTCAAGATCACAGTGTCCTTGCCGGGCAGCTGCACTACGCCCTGGACTATCGCGTGGTCATCGAGCGGGCTGTCGGCTACCTGATGGGCTCTCAGGGTCTAGACGCCGTCACTGCTTTCAGCGCGCTGCGCAAGCGGGCACGCGACTCGCAGCGCCGTGTTGCCGACGTGGCAGCCGAAACACTTCCGGCAGCTGACACAGCACCGACCGGTAACCACGAAGAACAGTAACGAAACCGGGCGAGGACGGTCATGGCGGGCAGCGGGCGCACGGCCGCGATCACTCCGGCGGTCCCCTTCGTGTTCGGCAGCAGGGGTCTGAGCGTTTGAGCATGTTAGAGGATGTTAGAGGCCGCGCGTCGTTTGCGTGTTCGTCAAGCGCGCGGTAGATTCTCAACCGAGTTCCGCCGTGTGTCCGCGGATCGTCCTTCCCAGGAGGTGACGATCTGTGGCGCACAGGTCTAGCAGCCGAGCCAGACCGGCCGCTGTGGAGCGCATGTTCTCGCACCTGTCGTCTGTGCCTGCGGCCCCTTGCTCCAGCTGGCGGCAAGCCTCGTATTCAAGCGAACCCAGCCTTAGGCCTCACCGGCCGGTGGAAACGCCTCGCCTGTGCCTGCCAGCGACCTTCGCCTCAACGGAGCCCTGATGGCCAGCTCCCCGTATCTCACCATCGTGACCCAACGCCACGGGCAGGAGATCTTGCTCTGCGTGCAAGGGGAACTCGATGTGTCGAACCGGGATAGCCTGCGCGAGGCCATCGACGGTCTCTTGGAGCCCAGCCCGCAGACACTGGTCCTCGATTTGTCGGGGCTCAGCTTCGCCGACTGCGCCAGTCTTTCGATCTTGGTATCGGCACACCAGCACCTGGCCGAACAGGGCCGGAAGCTGATTCTCCTGGATGCGCAGCCACTTGTCCGCCGATTGCTGGCCGTCACCGGCCTGGATAGGGTTTTCCACCTAAGTGACTCGGGAACTGAGGAAGATAATCCTCCGATCGAGGCTCCTGCATAAGCCATCACGAGCCCTGCTCAGCAAGGCACCGCTGCGCTTCTGGACTGTGCTAACCGCGGTTGCCGTCCGTCCAGGTAAGCCCGATCATCGGGCTACGTGCGGCGCGCCCAATGTCGGCCGGGAAGCCTGGACGGGCTTCAGGTTCATCATTACCCGGATCGTTGTCCCGCCGGGACCGGTGCGGATCTCAACACGCTCTCCCGCGTATCCCCAGAGGCCGTGCCCTGGGATCTGGCGCATTCCCGGAGCGAACACGGCAGGGTGCGTGATGGGCGGCGGCTTCGCGCACCGCGTCGATTTTCGGTGGGATGTGAACTGGGCTGCCGCGCGATACGTGATACGAACTGAACCGTCTTCGCGCCGCGGACCTCGGCCGCGGCCATTCGTGAAGGGAGACCAGCCATGAAGCCGTTCGTCCTTCGTCTCGGCGCCCTGGCCGCCGGCGCGCTCGCCGGGACCCTGGCCCTCGCCGCCAGCGGCACGGCTCTCGCCGCCAATCCCGGGACCCAGGGGCAGCCCAGCCAGAGCTGCCTGAGCAGCACGGCCCCGGCAGAGCCCGGGAACGCGAGCTCCGCGCCGGGATCGGCGTTCAACGAGAACGGCGGCATCGCCGGCGGCGTGTACGCGGGCAACGGGGCTCCGTCGCTGAACGGCAACACCGACAAGGCTATTTCCCAGTACGACGTCGCCTGCTTCCAGGTGTCGCAGCACTGACGTCCCGGGCCGGCCCGCCCAGTCCCGGGGTCTGATGCCCGGTCCGGTCACGGCACATGGGAGGAGCATCGAGCCGTGGCTGCGCTCGTTGCGGCGCCTCGGTCGCCCGGCGGGTGAGGCCTCGGCGGCGGAACCGCTGACCTTCCGAAACGCCGGACGGCGCCCGCGCGCCGTCCGGTGGGTCCGGCCCGGAACACGGTGCCCGAATGCTCGCTCACGCGCAGGCCTCATCGACGAGGCGGTTCGCCGCCGACGACAGCGAGGCGAGGGGTGTCGGCCAGTTCCGTACCGGGTCGACCTGTGCCGTCTTGGCTCATAACCCAGAGCTCGCAGGTTCAAATCCTGCCCCGCTACCAAGAAGGAGCAGGTCAGAGGCCTGATTGCCGGGGACGGCACGCGATGCAGCTCGGCGCCGACGGCGTGTTCCTCGGCTCGGGGATCTTCAGGTCGGGCGACCCGGCCGCGCGCGCCGCGGCGATCGTGAAGGCGACCACGTTCCACGACGACCCCGACGTGATCGCCAAGGTGTCCCGCGGCCTGGCGAGGCGATGGTGGGCTTGAACATCGACTCGCTGCCGCCCGAGCAGCACTACGCAGGCCGCGGCTGGTAGGCGGTGCCGCCATGCCGCCCGCCAAGCCGCTCGGGGTTGGGGTGCTGGCACTCCAGGGGGATGTGGCCGAGCACCTGCGCGCCCTGGAATGGGCAGGCGCCCGAACGGTGGCGGTGCGCACCCCGGCCGACCTGGACCAGGCGGCCGGGCTGATCATCCCCGGCGGCGAATCCACCACGATCTGGAAGCTGGCCGAACTCTTCGACCTGGCCGGCACACTGCGCATGCGGGTCGCATCTGGAATGCCTGTGTTCGGCTCTTGCGCCGGAATGATCATGCTCGCTGGCCGGCTTGCGGGACCCGGCCAGTGGCCAGCAAACGCTCGGCGCTATCGACATGACCATCCGGCGGAACGCGTTCGGCCGGCAGGTGGACTCGTGCGAGAGCGACCTGTCCATCGCGGGGCTCGGTGGCGGCCCGTACCGCGGCGTGTTCATCCGCGCCCCGTCGGCCGAGCGAGTGGGCGAGGATGCCGAGGCCCTCGCCACCGAGCCGCGCACCGGTAAGATCGTCGCGGTCCGGCAGGGACCGGCGCTGGTTACCGCCTTCCACCCCCAGCTGACCGGCGACAGGCGCATTCACAAACTCTTGGTCAACATGGCGCGGCAAGGATCATGAGCGGCGGCCCTGGGACACACCCGTCCGCTCAATCGCGGGATTGCCCTTCCGCGGTCTGGGGCCACGCGGCGATCATGTCGACCTGCAGAGGCCCTTCGAGCGGGAATACCGGGCGCTGGCCCGCGACCCGGGAAACTGGCCGGCCCTGCTGGCCAAGGTCCAGGCGATGGAACTGCCCCAGATCACCTGCCTGGCGCCGGCGAGCCGGCTGTCGATGTAGCGGTGGCACGCTCCCAGGCGACCGCCGGGCACGGCATTTGTCCAGCAGGGGGCGCGGCGCCGGACGGCGTCACGATCTCTAAGCGACGCCTCACCCACCGGCAACCACTCCTGAACTTCTGCGGCACAGGAGCAGCCGCCCGGAGCGGCACAGACGTCCTTTCGGGAGGACACAGACGACGTTGCCGCTAGCGACGCGTCAGATACAGATCGAGCCGTCGTTGCGCGAGTCAGGTCAGAGTCGGGTCAGCGGTGTCGGCTGCTGGGCCTGACCGCTGGAACATTACGGTGATGTGTTGCATCCGCCGGTGACTCCTCTCACAGCTGGCTGCTGGTGGGGAGCGTGCGGACCGACGGGCTCACACACCCAGTGCTGGAGCGGCATCGGGATCTCTCTGCTGCTGGGCTCGCCCCCGCCTCCTTTCGCCGCCGCGCAGTCCGTGGCCGGCATGATCACCATCGTGAGTGAGGCGGCCTGGTCGGGCGGCAGCTCGCCGCCGTCGGCTCGTTGTCTGGCTTACGGTGCGTGGCCGGGAGGTGTTCGGCCGGTGCCGCGGCGAGGTCGGCGAGCTTGAGTCCCTGATGCCGATAAGGTGCGGTGCCGCGCGGGCTGAGGCAGGCGATCGATGTGCCGCCGTTTGGCGAGCTTGCCGATCCGCGGGTGCTGGCCGAGCTCGCTGCCGCCGCGGAGGAGCGGGGCTGGGATGGTTTCTTCGTCTGGGACCACATCGTGTATCGCGCGCCGGTCCGGGCCGTGGCCGATCCGTGGGTGGCCCTGGCGGCAGTGGCGTGCGCTACGAGCAGGCTGCGGGTCGGACCGCTGGTCACCCCGTTGTCGCGCAGGCGGGTGCACAAGCTGGCCAGGGAGACTGTGACCTTGGATCTGCTGAGTTCGGGCCGTCTGACCCTCGGAGTCGGGCTCGGCAGCGCGCGGAACGGCGAGCTGGAGCCTTTCGGCGAGGTCGCCG
>WNGN01006948.1_pt1 | contig 12973 bp, 14 predicted proteins | sample 5400561 | NCBI WGS metagenome assembly WNGN01 (sample SAMN13153379, study PRJNA577476) | soil metagenome | isolation source: 115 cm soil or saprolite under Garry oak tree replicate 2 | place: USA:California | collected 2016-06-15
ATCCACGGCCATTACGTCGTGCGAGGATACTGATCGCACAGTATTTCGTTGCAATCGGTATACAAACAATTGGCTGAGCCGAGCCCCAGCGCGAGTTGGGCAACCCGAGCGATATGGTATCGGAAAACACAACCCGGTGAAAAAGAGCTCACTCGACAACGTCGAGGGGGGCACGGGCGCGCGTTTAACGCAAGCTCAGGAGCTGTTGGCGGAGCGTCCCGACCTGTTGCAGCGGCTCAGGTTGGGGCGATGAGCGCGCAATCCCAAAGACTGTTCACGGTCCGTCGAGCCGATTCGAATGACGGCGGAGCGATCCTGGCTTGCCTCGCTGCCGCGTTTGCTCCTTATCGTAACAGCTACACGCCGGCTGGCTTCGCGGATACTGTGCTGGATTCACAGTCGATCGAGCATCGCCTGAGTGAGATGTGTGTGTTCGTAGCGGTATCGGAAGGAGATGTTGTAGGAACCATTGCTTGTGCCGCAACCGGCGACGAAGGGCATCTGCGAGGTATGGCCGTCCTACCAGATTGGCAGGGAACAGGTGTTGCATCGGCCCTGCTCGAGGCTGCTGAAGCCGAGATCCGAAATCAATGTCGCAAGCGCATCACGCTCAACACGACCGAACCTCTCGCACGGGCGATGAGCTTCTATGAACACCATGGCTTCACCCGATCTGGCCGGGTTTCAGATTTTTTTAGCATGCCGCTGTACGAATGGGTCAAGCGCCTGTGAGCCCTGGTCAGCGAGCGACACGAAAGGGCAGGTCAGAATAAACTCGAACTCTGTGCGCTGAAGTAAGGCGAGCTGCCTTGCTTCACTATAATCCGTCAAACGATTGGCTGAGCCAGGCCCCAGCGCGCCAAACGGAAACGCAGAGCCGTTGCCAGGCAACCTAGTCCGTAGCGCACGCTTCTACGGAAATTAATCGATGACGCTTCAGGCATGTACCGAGCTGGACAGGTCACTTCACCGATTGCGGAGCCGAGAGCAATGATTTGCGCGAGGATCTGGTTATCGAAAACAAAGTCATCAGAGTTTGCCTCCACAGGCAACCGTTCCAATAATCGTCGTGAAAAGGCGCGATAACCAGTGTGATATTCTGAGAGCTTCGCGCCGGTGAGAAAATTCTCTACAAGAGTCAGGAACCGGTTGGACACGTATTTCCACCAAGGCATGCCGCCGCGCAGGGCGCCTCCGCCAAGAATCCGTGAAGCGAGCACACAAGGATAAAGGCCGCTTGCTACCAGGGCCGCCATCGCCGGAATCAGTTGCGGAGTGTACTGATAATCAGGATGAATCATGATAATGACGTCCGCGCCCGCGGCCAGCGCGAGCCGGTAACAAGTTTTCTGATTCGCGCCGTAACCGCGATTCTTCGGATGCACCTCAACTTGTGCGTGTGGCAGCGTGCGCGCGATTGCCACCGTCTCATCGTGACTGGCGTCGTCCACGATAATCACGTGATCGACAATTCCATGCGCCATGACTTCATCGTATGTCTGGCGCAATGTGCGCGCGGCATTATACGCAGGCATCACTACCACAATTTTCTGGTCGTTTAGCATCTTCGTGAAAAGCGTCTCATCTTGTCATTCTGAGCGAAGCGAAGAATCTCGGATTTTCCTGCATCAATTGCATGGAAAAGATCAGAGATGTTTCGCTCGGCTCAACATGACAGTCGAGTCATGAGTAGTCGAATATGCGTTGGACCGCTACGTTGCAACCCAGATGACGATTTTTTACGACCCGCGCTGTCTGGAATATTCGAGCCCAGGCCATCCAGAACGGCCAGACCGTATTTCTCGGACCGCGCCATTGATAAAGGACCGACATCCTGAGTGGGATTGGCGCGAGCCGATTCCGGCGAGCGACGATGAATTGTTGCGCGCGCATTCGCGTGAGCATATCGAACGCGTCGCCACTCCGCGGGAAGACTTCGATCCCGATACGCCGCTCTATCCAAACATCGAAGCGTACGCGCGCCGCTCAGCAGGGGCTGCGATTGAAGCAGCGCGCGCGGCGTTGCGCGGCGAACCGGCGTTTAGTTTGATGCGGCCTCCCGGGCACCACGCCACGCGAGATCGCGCGATAGGTTTCTGTTATTTCAGCAACGTCGCCATCGCTGCGCTTGATGCCCTTGCTGAAGTCCCGACTCGTCGGGACGATGCCAACACGCCGGGGTCACCGACACCGGCTACAACAAAGGTGGAACGCGTTGCGATTTGGGATTGTGATGGACATCACGGCAACGGCACTGAAGCAATCGTGGCACACAATGAGCGAATTCGATTCGCGTCGATCCATCAATTTCCGGCGTATCCGGGAACCGGCGGGAAATCGTTCGCGAATATCGATAACTGTCCCGTCGCTCCTTTCACACCGCGGAATGAATGTGTTGCTATTGCGAAGCAGTCGCTGGAAAAACTAATTACATTTAAGCCTGATCTGCTACTTGTTTCCGCGGGCTTCGACGCCTATGCGCGCGATCCGCTGTTGCAGATGACTCTCGAACGCGAAGACTTTGCGACATTCGGCGAGTGGTTGAGCGAAGTGGACATCCCTGTCGCCGTTGCCCTCGAAGGCGGTTACAGCAACGACTTGCCGAGACTGATCGACGCGTTTCTCAGCGCCTGGGCGCGTTAATTTCAACTCGGCTAGCAATTCGTCAGCCGTAGCTTCGATATCTGCGTAGCCGTATCGGTGCGCGCGAGCTTTCACTGCGAGCAAGCCGCAGCGATGCAGTGCTTTGAAATCGCCAAACGGAAATTTATAATGCGCTTTGCTGCCGAGTTTGTGGCGACCGTCGATCCCCAGATGCCACTTACCGTATTCTTCAAATCCGCGAAGCCGGACGAATTCATTTTTCTGCGCGGCTGACGGTTTGTCTTGTTGCCAAGCGCCTTTTTTATCGAGAATCACACGACCTTCACTGATCAATTCGTAGGCGTTCAGAAGAGCTGCCCGATTAAGCGTTATCGATTGTGTTTCTTGGGCCAGGAATTGTGATGAAAACGTGCAAAGCCAAATGGATGCTGCGATGAGGCCTAAGTTCGTCTTGTTGAGGGGAATCATTTTATAACTCGGGCTGGCGGGATTCGAACCCACGACCTCTTGAACCCCATTCAAGCGTTCTACCAAGCTGAACTACAGCCCGATTTACAGAGGCAAAGTATTCACCCATTCGGAGTAAATCGCCACCGCTGAAATTTGCGAGCGCCAGAGACCGCCGCTACAGAGGAAACATGCTCAGCGCTGGAATTGTCGGTCTGCCGAACGTCGGGAAATCCACGCTTTTCAACGCCGTCACCCGCACGCACAATGCTCCAGCAGAAAATTACCCGTTCTGCACGATCGATCCGAATGTCGGCGTTGTCACGGTGCCCGATCCGCGACTGGCCAGGATCGCAGAGATTTCGCACTCAAAGAAAATCACGCCAACCGCGATCGAGTTCGTCGATATCGCTGGCCTGGTCAAAGGCGCAAGCGAGGGCGAAGGACTGGGAAACCAATTTCTCCATCACATTCGTGAAGCGGAAGCGATTGTGCAGGTGGTTCGTTGTTTTGAAAATCCGGACGTGCATCACATCAGCGCGACGATTGACCCAATCCGCGACATCGAGATCATCAATACCGAGCTCACGCTCGCGGACTTGGCGTCTTTGCAGAGACGACGCGACCGATTACAGAAGCAGCTTCACGCCGGTGACAAAACGGCAAAGATCGAAGACGCAATCATTGGAAAACTCTCTGCGCATCTCGACGCCGGGAAGCCAGCGATAACCGCAGAATTGATCCCGGAAGAGAAAGCAATCGCGCGCGGCTTTTTCTTGCTCACATCGAAGCCAACAATTTTCGCATGCAACGTGGCCGAATCCGACTTAGCGGCAATTTCAACTGGTGATCGAGAAAACGCAGCTGCACAACATGTCGATCTTGTCCAAGATTACGCGCGCCATCACTTTGCCACGGAAGCCATCGTGATTAGTGCGCAGATCGAGAGCGAACTCGTCGATCTCAGCGAGCAAGAGGCTCTGGAATATCTACGAAATCTTGGCGTTGAAGACAGCGGTGTGCACGCGCTTATTCGCGCTGTTTATCATCTACTCGGTTTGCGCACGTTTCTTACCACCGGCGAAAAGGAGACGCGCGCGTGGACAATTCATGAAGGCGAGAAAGCGCCAACTGCAGCGGGGGCGATCCATTCGGACTTCGAGCGCGGCTTCATTGCCGCAGAAACGATTCACTGCGACGATCTGGCCGCGCTCGGTTCTTTCGCGAAAGCTCGCGAAGGCGGGAAACTGCGGCTGGAAGGAAAAGAATATATCGTGCGCGACGGCGACGTAATTTTGTTCCGGTTTAATGTGTGAGCGAATGTGGGAGCGCCGCGACTGTCGGGACGCTAAGGTCCCCCCACATTACGCAGCAAAGTACAGAATCCGGCCGCAATTTTCGCAGCTCACGATTTCTTTGCCCGCTTTGACTTGCGCCGCGGTGGCTGTCGTCACCTTCATATGGCAACCCATGCACACGCCGTGCTCGATCGCGACCACTGCCGCATCGCCTTTGCTCGTGAAGAGGCGCTCGAAGCGCGCGAGCAAATCCTCATCGATTTTTCCGGCCAGCTCGGAGCGCTCCGTCGTCAATTGTTGGAGCTGTGACTCCAAAGCTTTCGACTTTTCATCGAGATCCACGCTTTGCCGGGCGATCGACTGTTGAGTCGCAGCTGCTTTCTTTTCTTCTTCAGTCAGGTCCGCCTTGACCTTGTCCGCCAGCACCATCAGTTCAAGCTCGTCGTCCTCTATTTTGCGAATCTCATTTTCGTAACGCTCGATCTCGTGACTAATCGCCTGGAACTCATCGTTCTTGCGCGTCTGATATTGCTGCGTCTTGAGACGTGAAATCGTCTCGGTGCGAGTCCCCACGTCCAGCTCAAGTTTCTTGCGATCCACCTCGACTTGTCGCGCTCTTTGCTTAAGGGTTTCGACGCTTGACCGGCTTGCGGCCAATTGCGCTTCGAGACTCTTGCGCCGCAGCGGCACGGTCTCAATTTCGGTACTAATCTGTCTGATCCTCTGATCGCGATCTTGGAGAATGAGCAGTTGTTCCAATTCGGAATGCACGTGCGCTGAAGTTATTGATTCGGCGGAGCGGCGTCAATCACCGCCCGGCGGACCCAATTTGATCGAAGGCATTGAGGACTTGCTCGGGCCGCGCGCGCACGGCGATGTTCTCCGTAAGATTGACCCAGCGAACCACGCCGCTGGAATCAATCAGAAACTCGGCAGGCCGCGCGATGTCCGAAAACTGTAGCCGAGCTTTTGCGATTGCCGTCGGTTAATCTCAGGCGGATCGACACTAATACCGACAACGCGAATCCCGCGCGCGTCGAAGTCTGAAAGCCGTCGCTGAAAACTCCGCAACTCGGAGTTGCAGAACGGTCACCAGAAGCCGCGATAAAAAATTAGCGCAACAGCTTTTGAACGCGAGAGTGAATCGGCCAAAGCGACCGGCTTCCCATTTTGGTCGGGCAGCGTGAATTCGGGCGCTTTTTGGCCGACGCGCGGCACTCCCACTGAAGACGGGACCTGCCGCAGCACATAGAAAATTTCATAAGCGAAAAATGAAAAGAGCACGAACGCAATTGCGGTAAAAATCGAGCCCAAAATTTTCCCCCGATAGAGCTGCGGCCGGCCGAACGCGCGAAACAAACCAACGATCAATAAAAGAGTGCCGAATCCAAGAAGCGAAAGGTTTGCCCATGGAAAGTCGCGAGTGATTGGAAACCGGGCGAAGAAGCCGTAGGACAACAATCCAGCGACGACGACAATAAACCCGACCCAAATCGGCCAGTTCCATTTGCGTTTCATGTCGATCTTGCTCTCGCCATCTGCAAGAACCACCGGTAAAGCACGAACGCGATGGCCGCGAACGCCACGCCGCCGATGATAATTCCAGCGGTTTCAAAGTTTGCGAGAATTGGAATCCATTTCGCTAAGAATCCGTCCGGCCCAACTAGAGCGAGCGGCGCAGGTTCGCTGGAGAAGGCCTTAACCAGTGAAATCACGACCGCAATTATGCCTTCGCCAACAATCAGACCTGATGCGAGCAAAACGCCAAGCTGCTTCGAGGCTTCGGGTCTGGGCGTGCGATCAGCTCGCCTGTCGTAGAACCAACCGGCAACGGCTCCAACAACAATCATCAACGTGCTCGAAGTCGGCAGATAAATCCCAAGCCCGACCGCGAGTGGTGGAACGCGCATGTGTTTGGTTGTCCGTGCGAGAATTTCGTCCAGCGAAACGATTCCAACGCCGATCAGTGCGCCGATTCCGATCAAACTCCAATCGATGTCCCCGGCGATCACGCCTTTCGCCAGCGATGAAATCAAACCTGCTTGCGGCGCCGGTAGCGCGCGACGCGGATCCGCGCCCGGCGCACCAGCGAAACCATAGGTGTGATTCATAAGATCTAGTACCGGCGGAATGACCAACGCACCTGCAATAACACCGATGACGAGTGCCACCTGCTGCTTCCACGGCGTGGCATCAACTAATTGACCGGTCTTGAGATCCTGAAGGTTGTTGTTCGCGATCGCGGCGACGTTGAAGATGACCGCAGTGGTGAAAAGCGCGAAGGCCATCAACGCTTTGCCTGCCTCCGGTGGGACGTACGGTTTCACGCCGATCACGAGCAGCAACGCGGCGCCGATCACCACCAAAATTCCAATTCCCGATAACGGGCTGTTGGACGAACCGATCAGACCGGCCATGTAGCCGCAGACTGCGGAAACGAAGAAACTCATCAACACGATGTAAACAACGCCACCGATGATGAGAGTTGGCAGGTGCGCACCGAGCCCGCTTTGATTACCGAAAAAGCCAAGCAACCAACCGATCGGCAGCATGGACACCAGCGTGACAAGACCGACAATACCGATCGGAATATCGCGCTCGGTGATCGGGAGCGTTTCAGCTTTGCCCGTTTTGCGCGCGCGCGAAGCAGCCATCGCGCTTGCCAGACCGTTCATAAGGGGCTTTGCAAGCTTCAACAAAGTCCAAATCGCCGAAATTCCGATCGCGCCGGCGCCAATGTATCTGACTTTTTCGCTCCACGCGCTGCGCGCGAGCGTAGCCAGCGGTGTACTAAAGTCGTGGGCAAGGGTCGCCGAATAATGCGGCACACCCCAGCCCCAACCGATCAACGCGCCAATAAGCATCGCTATGCCGACCGATAGACCCACAAGGTGTCCAATCCCCAGCAGCAAAAATGATAAAGAGAAATCGTAGCTACTCACCGCACCCCTCCTTCCGATTCGGAAAGTTTGCGTCACATCGGACGCAAATAGCTGCGTCTCGATGACTAGCGCAAAAGCTGCGGACACAATCGAACCCCACAAGACTGCCAGTAGACCCGCGCGGCCATGCTCGATATCCGAAGCGTGTTGCGCGTCACCGCTGCCCACCTTCAACACTTCCGCGCAGGCGACGCCTTCCGGATACGGCAGATCCGATGTCGTGACTAGTGCGCGCCGAAGCGGGATCGAGTACATCACGCCGAGAATTCCACCGAGCGCGCAAATCCAAAACGAAGTCCAGAAGGGAAACTCCGTCCAATAACCGATCATAATCAGGCCGGGCAAAACGAAAATGATCGATGAGAGTGTGCCCGCCGCCGAAGCGACCGTTTGCACAATGTTGTTTTCTTGGATCGTCGCATTGCGGAAGCCCCGCAGGATTGCCATCGAAATCACCGCCGCCGGAATGGACGTTGAAAAAGTCAGAGCCGCCTTGAGCCCGGCGTAGACATTCGCCGCAGTGAACACGAGGGTGATTAGAACGCCTATGATCAGGCCGCGGACTGTCAGTTCAGCACGCGTGCTCTCGCGCATTTGTCGGTTGGCGTTCACGGTTCAATAAAGTCGCAGCGGTTCCTTCCCGACGACGCGAGCGGAGGATAGTGCGGAACCATGTTAAGGGTCAAGACGCATGCGCCGGCCTACGCCTGCCTACACTTTCCGGATCAGAACATCTCCACAGGCGAACGTTGGACATTTTGGGGAGTGGTTTGGCTCGCGGCTTCTTCGCCGACAACGGCGACGCGCAAGTCCCAGATTTCACTGTCGATCTTGCGAAATGCGGCTTCGGAGAATTTGTCGGGTGGCGTGAGATTCTTCTTAAATCGCGCCACACTCTCCAGCGCGCGGTCAGTTTGCTTGCGTGGCAATGCGTCGAGAATCCGATGCACAGTCTGGATTTCAGGAATGCGATGACAAATCATCGCGAGATCATTTCCAGCGGCGATGACGAGAGAAATAGTGTCCTCGAGGCAGTATCGCGTGAGAATCGCACCCATGTCCAAATCGTCGGTCATGATGAGACCATTGAAGCCAAGTTCGTTGCGTAACAAATCGGTGATGATACGCCGCGACAATGTGGCTGGTGTTTTCTCCGGTTCGAAACATGGATACCAGCCATGGCAAATCATCATACTGTCCACGTTGTCAACGAATGCGCGAAACACAGCCAACTCGTTATGATCAAGTTGCTCGCGCGTGCGATCGATTCGCGGCATCTGGTAATGAGCATCTGAAGTCGCAGCGGAGTAACCGGGGAAATGTTTGCCGCAGCTTGCGGTCCCCTGCCCTCTCATCGCTTCGTTAAATGCAGCAGCATTGCGCACCACTTGTTCGACCGTTTTCCCATAGCAACGGCCGCCCAACGAATTATCGGCGTCGTCATCAAGTGAAATGTCGAGGACGGGACACAAATCTAAATTGAACCCGAAAAGGCGCAGCAGACGCCCGGTGATGTCGCCGTGGCGCCGGATCAATTCCACATCATCTTTGTCGCGCAATTGTTGGGCGTTCGGCGGCTCGTTACCGATCAGACGCAATCGCGACACGCGGCCGCCTTCCTGATCGATGGTAATGATCGGCTCGACTTCGCTCAGGTCGCGCAAATCGTCGATGAGCTTTCGCAATTGCGCGGCGCTTTCAATGTTGCGGCCGAAAAGAATGAACCCAGCCGGTTGCACTTTGCGGAAAAGCCTGGCCGTCGCGGGCTCGAGCTCTTTCCCAGGCATACCCGTCATGATGAGTTGACCGAGCGAATCGCCTTTCATAGCTTTCAAGCTAGATGTCGCGTCCGTCTGGCGCAAAAATCCACGGCAAATTGCCCGTATTCACAGCTGTCATTCTGAGCGAAGCGAAGAATCTCAGATCAGAGATGTTTCGCTTCGCTCAACATGACAAGAAGAAAAGTCATTGAGCATTGAAAAAGATCAGCATTTATGGCGGCTCGTTCGATCCAATTCATCATGGTCATTTGATTTTGGCCCGCGAAGCGCGCGAGGCTTTGAATTTGGAAAAAGTAATTTTTGTTCCCGCCGCGGTGTCGCCGTTTAAGGGACGCGCCGCGGCAGCGAGCGGCGATATGCGATTAAAGATGTTGCACGCCGCGATCGAAGGTGAAGAAGGATTTGCAATCGACGATTGTGAGCTGCGGCGGCCGCCGCCATCGTGGACGATCGATACAGTGTTGGAAATTCGGCAACGCGAAACTGACTCTGAGATTTATCTTCTCATCGGCGAAGACAACGTAGCGACGCTGGACCGTTGGCGACGGTTCGACGAGCTAAAGAAAATGGTGCGCTTTGTGGTGCTTGACCGAACGGGCTCACAAGCGCAGCGCGATTACCAGATCGTGCGTGGGAAGATCGATATCTCAGCCACGGAGATCAGAAAGAGGGTTGCGCAGGGACAATCGATCCGTTATCTCGTACCGCCAGCGGTGGAGGAAATTATTCAACGCGAAAAACTTTACCGGGAGCAATCGAAATAACGCCGGAAAACTTAGCAAAAACCTGCGCGGAACTCGCCTCGAACAAAAAGGCCGAGGACATTGTGGTGTTGGATTTGCGCGGCATTTCAACGTTTACGGATTTTTTTGTGATCTGCTCCGGCACGTCCGAGCCTCAGCTGAAAGCGATCGCAAACGAAATCGAAACGCGCTTGCGCGAGGACCACTCACTCCGACCCGTAGCGATCGACGGATTTCCTGCCAGCCAATGGATGGTCCTCGATTACCTGCAAGTGGTTGCGCACATTTTTCATCGGGACAAGCGCGCCTTCTACAGCCTGGAAGATCTATGGGGCGATGCCCCCCGGATAGAATGGGAAGTGGCCCTGAAGGAGTGACGGCTTCCCGAGCCGTCGTTCCTTGAAACATCAAGCCGCTATGATTATTTCGGCGACGGCTTGGGCGGCGCCGGTGGACCTTTCGGTGCACCCTGTGGCGCAGGTCCTGAAGCTTGCGGGGCAGGCGTCGGAGGCGGTTTAACGTCTAGCAGTTCCACTTCGAAAATCAGAGTCGCGTTCGGAGCGATGTCCGGTCCGACGGACCGCTCGCCATATGCCAGGTTCGACGGAACGACGAACTGATATTTCGATCCCTGCTTCATCAGTTGAAGCCCTTCTGTCCATCCCTTGATGACGCCATTGAGTGGAAAGGTGGCTGGTTGGCCGCGCTTGTATGAACTGTCGAACTCCGTGCCGTCAATCAGCGTGCCGCGATAATTTACTGTCACCATGTCGGTCGCTTTGGGTTGCGGCCCTGTTCCTTCTTTAAGGACTTTGTATTCCAATCCGCTGGCAGTGGTTTTTACGCCTTCCTTCTTTTTGTTTTCCTCGAGGAACTTCACGCCATCCGTCTTATTTTTCTCTCCGGCTGTTTTCTGTTTTTGTTCCATATCTTTCTCGAATTGCTGCATGACGTCCTTGACTTGGTCCTGTGTGAGCTGCGTTTTACCAGCGATGGCGTCCTTTATGCCGGCGGCCAGCACATCTGGATTGATATCTACCTTCTGCCGGCTGAGATTGGCCCCGATATTCATGCCGATGCTATAGCTGACCTTGTCTTTCTGGTCTTTTAGTTGCGGTGATTTCTCTTGCCCGAACAACGGGAACGCAAGTAAGGATGCGCTGACGATAAGAATAAAACGTTTCATAAGATGGTTTTTCCCGCGCCGCTTTAATTAATTTAATCGTCGCGGAAAGTCGCACGCTAATGGATAAATGCCGCCCGTCAAGAAAACAGCGTTTCTGCCTTCCGAGGGGCTCTTCGGTCATTGCCGCCACAATTGCGCTGTGGCCGCACATATCGTGTGCCATCACGTTCTCGCATGGTGACGTTCTGAGAATTGGACAAAGAGTCTGGCAGAACGAATGCAACGGAACTATTTCTGGGCTCACCGCATGGAATGGAGGCGAAGATTTCGCGTCGCTGGGCATTGGCCATTTCATCTGGTACCCGAAGGGACGACGCGGCCCTTTCGAAGAAAGTTTCCCCAAACTGATAAGCTTCATTTCGACGCGCGGCGCCAAATTGCCAACAGTACTCTTGACGAGCAGCGAGCAGCCATGTCCTTGGAACTCGCGTGCCGAGTTTCTTCAAGCGCAACACACACCGGAGATGAATCAGTTACGCCAGTTTCTTGTCGATACGATCGATCTTCAGGCTGAATTCCTTATTGCGCGGCTAGAGGGCGCGCTGCCTAAAATGTTGGATGAAGCAACGCCTGCCGATCGAGCAAACGTACAGCAACAGTTCGAGCGCATGGCGAGAACGCCACGAGGATGTTTCGCCCTTGTGGATTACGTCAACTTCAAAGGGGAAGGCGTCCTGCACACCGAACGTTACCAAGGCCAGGGATGGGGCTTGCTTCAAGTTTTGGAAAGCATGCACGGTGCTACGGACGCCGGTGCGGTTGATGAATTCGTGCGCGCAGCGAAGGCGACCTTGACTCGACGCGTCCACAATGCGCCGCCCGAACGTCATGAATCACGATGGTTATCGGGTTGGATTCGGCGCGTGAACAGTTACAGTGGCGGCTAATTTATGCGACCGAAACTTCGCATGCTGTTTTGCGCCATTTTACTGGTTGTTCTTACCAGTTCGGTCAACGGTCAGTTCCATCTGTTCGGACCGAGGCCCACGCCAAAACCAATGCGCAAAGCGTCCGAGCTTATTAGCAGGCAACCACCGTTGAAAGTGAATCAATCTTTACTCAAGCAGGCGACACCGGAAAATACACGCATCGTCGTCTCGATTCCGAAGCAGCGCGCTTACCTGATGATCGAGGACCGGGTCGTGGCCGATGGTCCCATTTCGTCCGGCAGACGCGGGCACGAGTCGCCAACGGGCCACCTGCACGTGCTTGAGAAAGATCCCAATCACCATTCCAACCTGTACGGCGATTTTGTGGACTCTTCGGGCCGCGTAGTAAGAGCTGGAGTTAGCGCCCGGATCGATTCGGCTCCGAGCGGCACGCACTTCACCGGCGCGCCGATGAGATGGTTCCTGCGTTTGACCGACGAAGGCTTAGGCATGCACGTGGGAATTTTGCCCGGCTATCCAGCTTCACATGGCTGCATTCGTCAGTCAGCGGATGGCGCGAAATTAATTTACGACTACGTGAAGGTGGGCACGCCTGTGGACGTTGGCGACTACTAACATTTTTGGGCTGTCATTCCGAGCGAAGTCGAGGAATCTCCAATTTTAAATAGCAATTCCGCAATCGCGGAAGAGTTCGCCCGACATGACAAGAGCGTTAGCTTAAGGCAAGCAATTTCTGTCGCAGCATCTCAAACGCCGCCTGTGCCGCCAATTGCTTAAATGTTTCCCGATCAGTGGGGAAAAAGAATTCTCTCACAATCGTTTCCGATTCTGCTGAAGCCAACGCAACGTAAACCGTTCCCACTGGTTTTTCCGGCGACCCACCGGTGGGCCCGGCGATTCCAGTTGTTGCCAGAGCATGGTCGGACCTCGCACAAGTACGGGCGTGTTCGGCCAACGCCCGCGCGACTGGCTCGCTCACGGCACCGCGCGTCTCGATAAGCTTTGGATCGACATCCAACATGTCAGTCTTGGCTCGATTGGCGTAACAAACATAGCCAGTCACAAAAATCTGCGATGCGCCG
>WNGN01003284.1_pt1 | contig 12972 bp, 13 predicted proteins | sample 5400561 | NCBI WGS metagenome assembly WNGN01 (sample SAMN13153379, study PRJNA577476) | soil metagenome | isolation source: 115 cm soil or saprolite under Garry oak tree replicate 2 | place: USA:California | collected 2016-06-15
GGCGGCGACGCGATGCCACGAGTGATAGCCCTCTTTTTAACAGCCTACATGATTTCGCCTCCCGCTCCTCATTCTGGGCTCACCTCTCGCGCGCCGGAGCGTATCCAAAGATTGACAGTCAGAGGACCAGCGTGACACCGTGAGCGCGTGGCGATCGTCTGCGCGCTCGGCGGCGTACTGCTTGCGCTCGTCACTGCGCTCCCGGTGTGGTCCGCGCCGGCCGCGCTCGGCGGCACGGTCGTGCGCGTCGTGGACGGCGACACGATCCACGTGAGGATCGACGCGGGCGTCGCGAAGGTCCGCTACATCGGCGTCAACACGCCCGAGGTCCATCACCCGACGAAGGGCGAGGAGCCGGGTGGCCGCGAGGCGGCCGAGGTCAACCGCCGGCTGATCGAAGGCAAGACCGTCCGGCTCGAGCTCGACGTGCAGGAGCGCGATCGCTACGGCCGGCTCCTCGCCTATGTGTGGGTGGGTGACGTGATGGTCAACGCCGAGCTGGTGCGCCTCGGCTACGCCCAGGTCATGACGGTCCCGCCGAACGTCCGCTATCAGCAGTTGTTCTTGAAATTGCAACGCGAGGCGCGCGAGGCCGGGCGCGGTCTCTGGCGCAGCACCTAGCTCCCGTCCCCACCGAGCGCCTTCACGTAGCGCATCATCCGCGGATCGCGCTGGTAGCCCGCCTCGGCGAGCGAGTCCCAGAAGGCGACGGCGTGGGCCTCGTGACGCTCGACCAGGACGGACATCCGCCTGGCGCCCCTTCGCCAGAGCACGCTCTCGGCCGCGCGGACGAGCGCCTTCGCGATGCCACGGCGCCGGGCCTGAGGATCCACGGCGAGGCGGTAGATCCCACCACGCCAGCCGTCCCAGCCGCCGATCACGCTTCCCACGACGACGCCGTCGCGGACGGCGACGAGGAAGCCGTCGCCGTGCTCGCTCCGGACGAGCCGCGTCAGCTCCTCGAGCGTGTCGGTCACGCTCGGGATCGCGCCGGCGCGCCGCCAGAGGGCGAGCACCGCCTCGCACTCTTCGACCCGGCACGGTCGGATCGCGACCTGCGGCGTCATCGTGCCCTCCCTGCGACGGATATTTGCGCGGCGTCTGGCGCCCTCGTATCATACGGGCAAGCGATGGGGCCGATGGCGATCACGCGCGACTTCACCCTGGACGCCAAGTACCGTCGAGAAGAGGGGCTCATCTTCCTCTCCGGCATCCAGGCGCTCGTCAGGCTGCCGCTCGACCAGCACCGCGCCGACCGCCGCCGCGGGCTCAACACCGCGACGCTGATCTCCGGCTATCGTGGCTCGCCCCTCGGCGGCTTCGACCTGACCCTGGAGCGGAACTCGGACCTCCTCCGCGAGCACCACGTCGTCTTCATCTCCGGGCTCAACGAGGACCTCGGCGCGACCGCGATCTACGGCAGCCAGCTCGCCAACCTCTTCCCCCGGCCCAAGTACGACGGTGTCCTCGGCGTGTGGTACGGCAAGGGCCCCGGCGTGGACCGCACGGGCGACATCTTCAAGCACGCCAACTACGCCGGCGTCGCGCGCTACGGCGGCGTCCTCGCCCTCGGCGGCGACGACCCGCTCTCCAAATCGTCCACGATCCCGTCGCACTCCGAGGTGGCCTTCTACGACGCGCTCTTCCCCGTGCTGTTCCCGGGAAACACCCAGGAGATCCTCGACCTCGGGCGGCTCGGCTTCGAGCTCTCGCGCTACACGGGCCTCTGGGTCGGCTTCAAGATCGTCACCAACGTCGCCGACGAGGTCGGCACCGCCGAGGTCGCGCCCGATCGCGTGGTCATCGCCGACCCCGGCTTCGAGTACGACGGGCGCCCGTGGCAGCAGCGGCAGAACCCGCTCCTCATGCCGCCGTGGGGGCTCGACACCGAGCGCGAGATCCAGTACGGGCGGCTCGAGGCCGCCAAGGCGTTCGCGCGCGTCAACCGGCTCAACCGCATCGCGCTCGACGCGCCGAACGCGTGGCTCGGGATCGCCGCGCCGGGCAAGACCTACTACGACCTGCGCGAGGCGCTCCGCGAGCTCGGCCTGGACGACGCGGCGCTCCGGCATCACGGCATCCGACTCCTCCAGATCGGGATGCTCTTCCCGATGGAGCCCACGATCGTCCGGGAGTTCGCGCGCGGCCTGGAGGAGCTGCTCGTCGTCGAGGAGAAGCGGGCCTTCTGCGAGCTCTTCATCCGCGACATCCTCTACAACGAGGCCGAGCGCCCGCGCGTCCTCGGCAAGTCCGACCTCGACGGCCGCCCGCTCGTCCCCGCCGACGCCGAGCTCGACGCGGACCGGATCGCCCAGATCGTGGCGACGCGGCTCGAGCGCCGCATCCCGCGCGAGGCCATCACCGCGCGGGTGGCTCTCTTACAGGCGCTGCGGGAGCGCCCGGCGCCGCTCACCCTCGCGCGCCAGCCCTACTTCTGCTCGGGCTGCCCGCACAACCGCTCGACGGTCCTCCCGGAGGGCTCGATCGCGAGCGCCGGCATCGGCTGCCACGGCATGGCGCTCCTCATGGACCGGCGGACGATGGGGCTCACCCACATGGGTGGGGAAGGTGTGCAGTGGGTCGGGATGGCGCCCTTCACCGAGACCCCGCACATCTTCCAGAACCTCGGCGACGGCACCTTTTTCCACTCGGGCTCGCTCGCGGTCCGCCAGGCGGTCGCCGCCGGCACGAACATCACCTACAAGATCCTCTACAACTCTGCGGTGGCGATGACCGGTGGCCAGGACGCCGCCGGCGCGATGCCGGTGCCGGAGCTGACGCGCTCGCTCCACGCCGAAGGCGTCAAGCGCATCGTGGTGATGACCGACGAGCCCGACAAGTACCCGAGGAGCGTCCAGTGGGCCCCGGGCGTGGAGATCCTCCATCGCGATCGGCTCGACGAGGCCCAGCGGCGGCTGCGCGAGATCCCGGGCGTGACCGCGCTGATCTACGACCAGCGGTGCGCGGCGGAGAAGCGGCGGCTTCGGAAGCGCGGCAAGCTTCCCGACCCCGCGATGCGCGTCGTCATCAACGAGGCGGTGTGCGAGGGCTGCGGCGACTGCGGGGTGAAAAGTAACTGCCTCTCCGTGCAGCCGGTCGAAACAGAATTTGGACGGAAGACCCAGATCCATCAATCTTCTTGCAACAAGGACTACTCGTGCCTGGACGGTGACTGCCCGTCGTTCCTGACCGTCGTGCCTCGGCGAGCGCCCGCCAAGAAGGAGCGGCGGGTGTTCAAGGTGGATCGCGCGCTTCCCGAGCCGGCGCTGCGCGTTCCTCGCGAGTGCAACGTGTTCATGATGGGGATCGGTGGGACCGGCGTCGTGACCGTCAACCAGATCCTCGGCACGGCCGCGCTCCTCGACGGCAGGCACGTCCGCGGCCTCGACCAGACGGGCCTCTCCCAGAAGGGCGGCCCCGTCGTCTCGCACCTCAAGATCTTCGAGCGGACGCCGGAGGCGTCGAACAAGGTGGCCGCAGGGTCGGCCGACTGCTACCTCGGCTTCGACATCCTCGTCGCGACGTCGCCCCAGAACCTCGACCACGCCAGCCCCGACCGCACGCTCGCGATCGTCTCCACGAGCAAGGTCCCGACGGGCGCGATGGTGACGTCCACCGACGTCGAGTTCCCGGACCCGGGCGGGCTCGTCGCCGCCATCAACCGCGTCACCCGCAAGGACGAGAACGTCTACCTCGACGCGCTCATGCTCGCCGAGACGCTCTTCGACGATCACATGGCCGCCAACATGCTCGTGCTGGGCGCCGCCTACCAGGCGGGCGCCATTCCCGTGAGTGCCCCGGCGATCGAGGAAGCGATCGTGCTCAACGGCGTGTCGGTCCAGATGAACAGCCACGCCTTCCGCGCCGGCCGGCTCTTCGTCGCCGACCCCGCGTGGGCCAAGGGCTTGAAGCGGCAGCGGCTCGGCGCCGTCCAGGTCCAGCCGGAGCTGACGGGCGAAGCGCGCGCCCTCGTCGGGAGCGTGGCAGCCCCTGGCTCGGGCGAGCTCGAGCGGCTCCTCGCGATCCGCGTGCCCGAGCTCTGCGCCTACCAGAGCGCGGCGTACGCGCGCGAGTACGTGGAGCTGGTGAAGCGGGTGCGTGAGGTCGAAGCGGCCGCGGTGAGTGGCGAGACGCGGTTGAGCGAAGGCGTTGCGCGGTATATGTTCAAGCTCATGGCCTACAAGGACGAGTACGAGGTGGCGCGCCTGCATCTCACGAACGACCTCGCGACGGCGCTCGCCGCCGAGTTCCCGGGGGGCGTGAGGGTGCGGTACAACCTCCACCCGCCGCTGCTCCGCGCGCTGGGCTGGAAGCGGAAGATCAAGCTCGGCAAGTGGTTCGACAGGGCCTTCAGGCTCCTCGTCGCCATGCGCGGGCTGCGCGGCACCGCGCTCGACCCGTTCGGTTACGCGGAGGTGCGGCGCGTCGAGCGCGCACTCCCCGGCGAGTACCGCGCACTCGTCGAGAAGGCGCTGATCGGTCTCTCACCCGAGACGTACGAGCGCGCAGTGAAGCTCGCCAACCTGCCCGACGTGATCCGTGGCTACGAGGCGATCAAGCTCCGGAACGTCCAGCGCTTCCGCGACGGCGTCCGGGCACTGGGGTTCTGATGAAGACGACGCTCGAGAAGCAACTGAAGGTGCTCCAGCAACAGCTCGCGGAGCTGCGTAGCAGGGCCGACAAGGCGCGTGGCCAAGCGCGGCGACACCTCAAGCGGCTCGAGCGGCGAACGCGCGTCACGGTCGGGCGCACCGTGCGGGTGCTCGAGCCCAAGGTGCGCCAGGCGGTCGTCGAGGCGAAAGTGATCGCGCGCGGGGTAGGTGCCGGCGTCCGTGCGGGTGTCGCCGCGTATCGTGAGGGCCACCCGCCGAAGCGCTGACCGCTCACTCCTCCGACTGCGTGCGCCCACGCTTGAGCCAGCCGCGGCGCTTCTTCGCCTCGAGCCGCCGCTCCCTCGCTGCCGGGGTCGGTCGGGACTCTTTGCGTGAGCGGGGCTCTCTCAGCGCCGCGGCGACGAGGGTCCTGACCTTCTGGCGGGCGTCCTCCAGGTTCCGGGCCTGGGTGCGCGTCGCCTGGCTCGTCACCATGAGCCGGCCGTCGGCGTCGAGCCGACCGCCGCAGAGCGCGGTCAGCCGCGCCCGCGCCGCGTCGGAGAGCCCCTCGATCGCGTCGAGGTCGACCCGGAGCTCTATTTTCGTCGCGACCTTATTGACGTTCTGGCCGCCGGGCCCCGAGGCGCGCGCGGCGTGGACGTGGAGCGCGTGCTCGGGCACCCGCACCGACTCGGTGACGACGATCGCCGCGGCCATGAGGCGATTGTATCGGGGGAGGGCGATGCACCCGTCCGATTTGACGCTGGCGCCCAGCCGTGGCGACAATGTGGTCACGGGGATGACCACATGAGGACAGCGACGGTGCGTGAGTTCCGCGACCGGGCTTCGACGCTGCTCAGGGGTGCCGTGCCGATGCTCGTCACCCGCCGGGGCCGGATCGTCGGGTTCTTCGTCCCGACTTCCGGCACGGCGGTTCCGCTGGATATCAAGCGGGAGCTCTTTTATGCGGTGACCTCGGCGGTTCGACGGATGGTCAGGTCGCGGGGGCTCAGCGAGAAGGCGATCATTGCCGACTTCGAAGAGACCCGAAAGACTCGTCGTCGACGCTAAGTCGGCACTCAGCGGCGGCGCGAAGCGCCGGCCGCTGCAGCGCGTCGGGCGGCTGACTTCCGCTCCACATCCCGCTCAGTGAGCGCGTTCTCGAGTTCTGCGGCCAACGGGGTATCACCAACAGCGCGCAATTGGCCGGCGAGTTCGGGACGAGACGCCGGGTAGATCCCGGCTCGAAGTAAGCGAGCCCAAGCCTTGTGAGTGAGCAGGCTGACCAGTTGCTCTTGTGCCGCGTCTAGATCTCCGAGCTGACGGAGATCATGATAGAGCGCCTTCGCCTTTGTCGCACGCTTCTCGGCAATCTCAGGATCTGGCAGCCGCGCATTATTCTTCCATTGTGCCTTGAGCTGCGTCCAATAACGTTCGTGTTCGCAGATGACGCGTCCGTACCGCAACGCCCAGCCGAGAAGATCATGGCCGGCCGCGACCAAGTCAGATACTTCTCTAGCGTCATAGGCGCGAACGTCTACATCGACAGGATGGTCGGCGAAGTCGGGACGATGCGACTTGTAGACATAGAGAAGGTCGACGTCCTGAACGCTGGGAACCGGCCGTACGATCGAACCAATAGCGATGAGCGCCTGCGTGTTGTCATCCGCGCAGATCTTGCTGGCAAAGCCAGAGACCCAACGCTGAGCCGCAGCGCTTGGCCACGCCCGAAGATCCCGGAGCGCGGAAGGCACCTTGCGCTTTTCTGAGCGGACGTCGCGTCGAGATCTAGCGCGCAAGAAAGGCCTCGACGGCACGTACGTATTCCTCGATCTCGCTTGCGACGTCTTCGGGATCGAGGTGAGGCATGGCGATGTCTCCGTAAGCTACCGACTTTCGAGCGTCGTTGAGCTGAACGAGCAACGACGACACGTCGGGGAGCCCGTGACGAGCGGCAAGCTGTCGCGCAGCTTCGGCCCGGCTAGGGTGAGTCTTCGCGAACGTGACCTTAGCATGTGTGGCGGCCGCTGAGACGGCATTCTCGAGGCAGTAGAAGCCGTACATCGACAGATCTAGCCAATCGGGCGGGTCCCAGGCTGCCTGCACACGCTCAAGATGCTTCTTCGCAAGACTCAGGTATTGCCGGGCTGTCATCCTGGGAAGCGTAGCTTGCCCGCTTGCAGCACTCAAGTGCTACCCAACGTCGAATTCGGCGTTCGGGCATAGGTGATCGAAGAGGCCCGGGCTTACCTGCCACGGCTCGCCCTTTGCGGTCGCATCGTCGGGCCTGTGAGCGTGTCATCCCGGCCTCGTATAATGTCCCGATATGACCGCCGCCGAGCGCCGGAAGCTCACCGACGTCGCGCGGGGTGCCGTGCCCGCGGACCTCGTGATCCGCGGCGGCACGCTGCTCAACGTCTACACGGGCGAGCTCTATCCCGCGACCGTCGCCGTCAAGGGCGAGCGGATCGCGTACGTCGGCGGGCGCGAGGACATGGTCGGGCCGCGCACGACGGTGCTCGACGCGACGGACAAGGTCCTCGTTCCCGGCTACATCGACCCCCACGTCCACCCCGCCCACGTCACGACCCCCTCGGCGCTCGCGCGCTTCGTCCTGCCCCGCGGGACGACGAGCGTCTTCGCCGACACGCTCCAGCTCCTGGAGCTGGGCGGCGTGCGCGCGTTCCTCCGCGTCGCCGACGCGCTCACGGGGGCGCCGCTCAAGTTCTACTGGATGATCCGGCCTCACGCGCAGTCCCGCACGGCGGACGAGGCGCGCCGCTTCCCCTTCCGCGACCTCGTGAAGGCACTCGCGCATCCCCGCGCGGTGGCGATCGGCGAGGTGACGCGCTGGCCGGACGCATGGTCCGGCAGCCGGGACCTGCTCCGGCGCCTGGCGCAGGCGCCTCCGCGCCTTCGGCGCGTCGAGGGCCACACGGCGGGCGCTTCGGGGGAGAAGCTCGCGGCGATCGCGGCGGCCGGCTTCACCTCCGACCACGAGCCCATCACCGCGCGCGAGGTCCTCGAGCGCGCGCGGCAGGGGATCGCGGTCATGCTCCGCGAGTCGTCGCTGCGGCCGGATTTGAACGCGCTGCTCGACGCGCTCAAGGAGGCGCCGGCGCTCGTCTCGCGCCTCATGCTCACCTGCGACGGCTCGATGCCGGCGTTCCTGCGCGCCCACGGCTTCGTGGATCACCTGATCCGCGTCGTCCTCGAGCGCGGTGTGGCGCCGGTCGACGCCTACCGGATGGCCACGCTGAACCCGGCGACCTACTTCGGTCTCGATGGCGACCTCGGCGGGATCGCGCCCGGCCGTTACGCCGACGTCTGCCTGCTCGACGACCTTGCCGAGCCTCGGCCCGCCGCCGTCGTCGCACGCGGCCGGCTCGTCGCCTCCCGCGGCCGGCTGCTCGCGCGCGTGGCCGAGCTCCCGTGGTCGCGCATCTTCACCTCGCCCGAGGCCCGGCTCACCGTCGGCTGGCGGGCCCGCGCCGCCGACTTCGCGCTCCCGGCGAGGGACCGCTATCCGGTGATCCGCCTCGTGAGCGCGGTGATCACGCGGCTCGAGGAACGTCCGCTCGGTCCGGGCGACCTCCGCGCGGCCCTCCTCGACCGCGGCGGGCGCTGGGTGGCGCCCGGGATCGTCGCGGGCTTTGCCGACCGACTCGACGGCCTGGCCGCGACGATCAGCACCGACTTCAACATCGTGGCGCTCGGCCGGAGCCCCGAGGCGATGGCGCGCGCGGTGAACCGCCTCCTCGAGCTCCGCGGCGGCGTCGTCGTCGTCGACGGGACGCAGGTCGCCCACGAGCTGCCGCTGCCGCTCGGCGGGATCATGACCCGCGGCTCCGTCGAAGACGCCGCCGGGCGGGAAGGGGAGCTCCGCGCGGCGCTCGTCGCGCGCGGCTACTCGCACCACGAGCCCCTCTTCACGCTGTTCTTCCTCTCCGCGGATTTCCTGCCCGCCGTGCGGCTCACGCCGCGCGGCGTGTGGGACGTCAAGCAGAGCCGGCTCCTCCTGCCGTCGCGGCGTTTGTCGCGGGGGCGGCGAGCACCGAGACAACCGAGGGTGGCCTGAGAGAGGTGCGGCGCCAGCGGCGTCTCGCGCTCGGCGTGCTCCTCGGCGCCTGCGCGCTCGCGGCGCTCGCGTTCCCTCTCAGGAGCAGCTGGTGGGGTGGTTGGATCCTCGCGATCGCCGAGGCGGGGATCGTGGGTGGCCTTGCGGACTGGTTCGCGGTCACCGCGATCTTCCGTCACCCGCTCGGGCTGCCGATCCCTCACACGGCCCTGATCCCGGCCAACTGGGAGCTGATGGCGGCGCGCGTCGGCACGATGGTGGGCAGCCGCGTCCTCACGCGCGAGTACGTGACGCAGGAGATCGAGCGGGTGGACCTCGCGGGGCTGCTCGCGCGCGGCGCCGAGCGCGTGACGCGCCAGGACCTCGAGAGGCTCACGCTCACCCTCGGACGGTGGATCGCCGGCCAGCTCACGCCGCGGGCGGCCGGCGACCTCGCCGTCCGGCTCCACGAGCTCCTCGTCGCCCGGCCGGCGGCGCCGATGCTCGCCAGCGCTCTCGAGGTCGCGCGCCGTCACGGCTGGGACCAGCGCGCGGTCACCGCCCTGGCGCAGGCGCTCGGCGAGGCGCTGGACCGTCCGGCCTTCCGTGAGGTCGTTGGCGAGGTCGTGGACGACGTGCTCGCGCGCTACCGCGAGCGGATGGGCGCTTACCCGCGCTTCTGGATGAGCGTCGCGAGCCTCCTCGGACTGATCGACCGCGAGCGCGTCATCGCCGCGCTCCACGGCGGGCTCCGGCGGGTCGCGGCCGACCCGGAGCATCCGGTGCGGCAGCGGCTCGCCGACGCGCTGGCGCGGCTGCCGGACCGGCTGCGCCGCGATCCCGGGCTCGCGGAGCGAGTCGAGGCCGCGAAGCGGGATCTGCTGGCGGCGCCGGCGACCGTGCGCGTGCTGGAGGACGCGGCGACGGCGCTCCACGCGGCCCTCGTCGCCGACCTCGCCGGGCCGCGCTCGGAGACGGCCGCGTGGGTGGTCGAGCGGCTCGAGCGCGCGCGGCGCGCGCTGGTGGGCGATGCGGCGTTACGCGGCGACATCGACCGCTGGGTCAAGGGGCGCGTGGTCGAGGCGGTCGAGCGCTCCCACGATCGTCTCGCGACCTTCATCGAGAAGGGCGTGCTCGCCCTCGGCCCCGAAGGCGCCGTCCGGCTCATCGAGGATCACGCGGGCGACGACCTCCAGTACATCCGGGTCAACGGCACCGTCGTGGGCGGGCTCGCGGGCGGCCTGCTCTACGCGATCCACCTCCTCCTGCGCCTGCTCTAAGCGGCCACGCGCGCCGGAAACCTCGTTGTCGCGTCGCGCGTTTTCACGTAAACTCACCGGGCGACCGCCCGGCCCGACTGGAGGTCATTCATGACACGTCAGCGCACCGCTGCGCTTGGGTTCTTCCTCGTGCTGCTCACGCTTGTCCTGGCGCCGCCGGCCACGAGCCAGGCGCCCCAAGCGTCGCAGACTCCAAAGTCCGGCGGGGTCCTCAACATGATGCTGCGTGAGGACCTGGCGCAGGGCTTCGCCATCCACGAGACCGCCACGATCTCGACGGTCTGGCCGGCGATGCCCTGTCTCAACAATCTCGTGCTCTTCGATCCGCTCAAGAAGACGGAAAGCGAGGACACGATCATCGGCGAGCTGGCTGAGAAGTGGTCGTGGCAGGACAACCGCCGGAACCTCGTGTTCTTCCTTCGCAAGGGCGTGAAGTGGCACGACGACCAGCCGTTCACGTCGAAGGACGTCAAGTTCACCTTCGACATGCTCCGCGAGGCCGCCGACGCCCCGGCCAAGCTCCGGATCAACCCGCGCAAGGACTGGTACGCGAACATCGAGGCGGTCGAGACTCCCGACGCCCACACCGTGGCCTTTCGCCTGAAGAAGCCGCAGCCCTCGCTGCTGCTGATGCTCGCGTCGGGCTACACGCCCGTTTACGCCGCCCACGTCCCGCCCGCGAGCTACCGGACGGGCTGCGTCGGCACGGGGCCCTTCAAGCTCAAGGAGTGGCGGAAGGGCGAGTTCGTCGAGCTGGTGAAGAACCCGGACTACTTCGTCAAGGGCCGGCCCTACCTCGACGGGCTGAAGTACTTCCCCATCGTCGAGCGCGGCACGCGCCAGGCGGCGCTCCAGGCCGGCAAGCTCGACGTCTCGTTCCCGGGCGAGACCACGAAGACGGCGGCCGAGCAGCTCAAGAACGCGGTGCCCCAGCTCGTCGTCACGCCGTACAACCAGAACGTCAGCGACAACATCATCATGAACGTGAAGAAGCCGCCCTTCGACAACCCGAGACAACCCGAAGGTGCGGCTCGCGGTCAGCCACGCGATCGACCGGCGCGCGCTCGTCGGCGCCGTCCACCAGGGGGGCGCCGTCGTCGGCGCCGCGCTCGCGCCCAAGCCGTGGGGTTTCTGGGGGCTCGGCGAGAAGGACCTGCTCGGGCTGCCCGGCTACGCGGCGAAGCCCGCGGACGAGAAGGCCAAGGCGAAGAAGCTGATGGCCGAGGTGGGCTACTCGCCCGAGAAGCCGCTCAAGGTCGAGATCGTGACGCGCGCCATCGCCATCTACGTGGACATGGCGTCGTTCGTGATCAACGAGCTGAAGCAGGTGGGCATCGACGCCGCGCTCAAGCAGATCGAGACGGCGCAGTGGCACGCGATGGCGACGCGCGGCGACTACCAGATCGGGGCGAACCTGACGGGCATCGGGCCGGACGACCCCGACGCAAACTTCTTCGAGAACTACGCCTGCGGCTCGCCGCGCAACTACAGCCAGTACTGCAGCGAAGAAGTCATGAAGATGATCGACGCGCAGTCGCAGGAGCTCGACCCGAAAAAGCGGCTGGGAATGGTCTACGCGATCCAGAAGAAGCTCGAGGCCGACGCGGCGCGCCCCATCCTGGACTGGAAGCTCGACTACTTCACCGTGTGGCCACACGTGAAGAACCTGATCCCGCACCAGTCGATCTACAACTTTGGCCGGATGCAAGAAGTGTGGATCGACAAGTAAGAGCGCGTCGGTGACCGTGCCCGGCGCGGGGGAGGCGTCGGTCTCCTCGGCGCCGCGCTCGAGGGCCCGCGCGTGAAGACCTACATCGCTCAGCGTCTCGCGATCGCCGTGCTGACGCTGCTGGGCATGTCGATCGTGATCTTCGCGCTCCTGCGCCTGGCGCCCGGGGACATCGTGGACATCCTCTTCTCGACGGCCGGGTACGTGAGCCCGGCCGAGAAGCAGGCGCTCATGAAGGAGCTCGGGATCGATCGGCCCTACTGGGCCCAGTACCTCGACTGGCTCCGACAGATCGTCACTGGCGACCTCGGGAAGTCCTACCGTTACGACCTTCCGGCCTGGCCGATCATCCGCCCGCTCCTGCCGGTCACGCTCGAGCTGGCGGCGCTGTCGATGGTCTTCGCGATCCTCCTCGGCGTGCCGACCGGCGTGGTCAGCGCTGTGCGGCAGGACTCGCCGCTCGACTACGTCCTGCGCGTGGTCAGCCTGGCCGGGCTCTCGATGCCGGCGTTCTGGCTCGGCATGGTCATCATCCTCGGGCTCGTGACGTGGTTCCGGTGGATCCCGCCGCTCACGTACGTGTCCCCCACGGAGAGCCTCAAGCTCCACGCGGTGCAGTTCCTGCTGCCCGCCCTGGCGGTCGGCTACCGCTCCTCGGCGCTGATCATGCGCATCACGCGCTCCTCGCTCCTCGAGGTGCTGCGTGAGGACTACATCCGCACCGCGCGGGCCAAGGGCCAGAGCGGACCTGTGGTCGTCTGGCGCCACGCCCTCAAGAACGCGATGCTCCCGGTGGTGACCGTGATCGGGATCGAGTTCGCCTTCCTCATCGGCGGGCTCGTCGTGACGGAGACCGTCTTCAACCTGCCGGGCGTGGCGCGCTTCCTGGTCCAGGCGATCCTGTGGCGCGACTATCCGGTCGTGCAGAACCTCGTGATGTTCATCGCGATCGTCGTCATCCTGTCGAACCTGCTCGTGGACATGCTCTACGGGGTTCTCGACCCACGGGTGCGGTATGGCGGTTAGGCCCGCAGAGATCGCGGTCGTGGCGCTGGCGCGGGCGCGTCCCGGCGTGTGGCCCGTGACCGCCCGGTTCCTCCGGAAAAAACCGCTCGGCGCCGCGGGCGGCGTCCTCATGCTGGTGATGGCGCTCACGGCGGTCTTCGCGGATGTCTTACAAACGCACGATCCGATCGCGACGAATGCGGCGTACACGCTCGGGCCGCCCAACGCCGAGCACTGGCTCGGCACCGATCACCTGGGCCGCGACATCTACTCGCGCATCGTCCACGGCGCCCGGGTGTCGCTCATCGT
>WNGN01012096.1_pt2 | contig 12972 bp, 20 predicted proteins | sample 5400561 | NCBI WGS metagenome assembly WNGN01 (sample SAMN13153379, study PRJNA577476) | soil metagenome | isolation source: 115 cm soil or saprolite under Garry oak tree replicate 2 | place: USA:California | collected 2016-06-15
ATGTTGACGTTGTACGTGTTCCCGCCGCCCCCGCCCCCGCCGGACAGGGGGGTGACCTGGACGCGTTCGCGCCCGAGCTCGCCGACGCCGATCAGCGTGGGCGCGCCGAACACCGCGTCGAGGCCGCTGCCGTACCAGTGCGGGGACCGGGCCAGCCACTTGGCGTAGGTGACGGCCGGGGAGCCGTACCCGGGGGTGTTCTTGATGTACCCCAGGCCCCACCGGATCTGGGTGGCCGGGTTGGTCCGCCAGTCCGCCCCGGCGGCTGCCATCTTGGAACCGGGCAGCGCCTGGGGGATGCCCGTCGCGCCGGACGCGGCATTGTAGGCGAGGTAGTTCCACCCGCTCTCCCCGGTCCACAATGCGTCGAGCGGGGGGAACTGGTTCTGGCCCCAGCCGTAGGCCCACAGGATGCTCTTGGCGAACGCCTGCGCCGCCGCAGCCGACCCGCTGATTTTCGCGCCGGACGGCACCCCGGTGATCCCGGCGAACGGGTTGGAGCATCGCCTGCGCGGTGTTCTGGGCTATCGCGGTGTCCGTCGCGCCGATCCGCCCGCTGATCCACGGGGGCAGCCCGGACACCTTCGCCGGGCCGTAGGACCCGGCCACGCCGCCCGCCGCGAACCCGGGGATCCCGGCGGCCTTCAGCGCCGGTGCCAGCATCGGCCCCTTCTCGGGCGGGATGAAGATCTCGCCCGGCTTCGTCATGACCAGGACGCTGTCCCTGCCGGGAGTGCCGGCGGTGAACGGCACCCGGCCGCCGGCCGCGAACCCGCCCGGCGCGGCGCCGATGTTCTGCGGGCCGTGCGCCACGCCTGGGACGATCCTGTTCCCCGTCACCGACCACTTGCCGGTGCCGGTGACGTGGATCGGGGTGTTAATGAACTTGATGAACTCCAGCTTGCGCAGGTAGGCGACCAGGGTGGCGACTTCGGTCCAGTACTGCTTGTTCTTCGTCTTGGCGCTGTCGAGGGCGGGCAGCCCGGCGCGGATCGCGGCGATGGCCGCGTCGGTTCCGTGCTTGCTGCTGATCGCCGACGTCGCCTGCCGGGACAAATCGCCGATGTACTGATTCGCCGCGCCGAAGGAGTCCCTTTGGGCTTGCGTGTGCAATCCGATCACCCCGGCGGACGCCTTCAGCTTGTCCCTGAACACCTGCGCGTCGTTCGCCGAGGTCAAAATATCGTTGCCATACGCCAATTGCGCGGATACCGCGGCGTTCTGCGCCTTCGCCAGGTTCCCGGTCGCGACGGCGGACGCCTGCACCCACTGGGCGTATGACTGCGCTTTCGGCCACGCCCCCTGGAACGCGGCGCCCGCGCCCGCGGTGCTCTTGCCGGCCGTGTCCGAGTTGCCGCCCACCACGCCCAGCCACTTGCCCAGCGCCTGCGCCGCGGGGATGCCCGGCAGCATCTGGGCGACCGCCTTTTTCCCCGCGTCGGCGAGGCGCCCCATAAAGCCGCTGGAATGGTCAGCCTGGGTGCCCAGGTGCTGGATCTTCTCGTTCAGCGTGACCGCGGCGTCGCCGAGCCTGGCCGCCCCGGCGGCGGCCTGCAGGAACTGCACGGCGATCGGCTGGATGTCGGTCAGCAGCTTCGGCAGCGTGTCGAGCAGCGGCAGGATCGCGTTGCCGACCAGCTGCATGTCCGGGCCGGCCTCCTTGGCCATGAACCCGAAGAACTGCTGCCAGGTCTGCGACCGGAACTCGGCGTCGATGGTGCCGAGGAACCCGTCGAACGCCTTCCCGGTCGCCGCCGCCACCGGCTGGATGTCATGGAGCAGGCCCCCGGCGATCTTGATGCCGGTGTTGAAGATGCCCAGGACTTCGGGTTGCAGCGCCTTGGTGAACGCCGCGTAGTCCGCTTTCAGCGGGGCCAGCGTCTGCCGCATGACGGCCTGGTTCTTGCTGACCGACAGCGCGGCCAGGCCGAGGCCGCCGAGCCCCACGCCGAGAGTCGCGATGACCGGGGACAGCGCCACCCCGGCCGCGATGGCGGCGCCCATCCCGCCGCCCGGGATCCCGCCCGCCCCGGCCAGGCCGCTGAACCCGGCCCGCGCCGCCGCCGCGTCCACCCCGGCCTTCTTCGCCGCGTCGCCTTGCTTCTTCAGCGCGAACTCGGCCTCCAGCGCGCCCTCCGCCAGGCCGTGCTCAGCCTCTTCGAGGATCTTGTCGGCCTTGGCCAGCGCCAGCGTCGCGCCGGCCGACGTGGCCGCGGCCTTCCGCTGCTTCTCAAGCGTGTCACTGAGTATCCGGACGCCGCGCGCGGCGAGCACGGAATTGTCGGACACGCCGCGCATGTCGCCCTTGAGCCGGTCGGCGCCCGAGGACCCGAACCGGAACGTCAGGTCAGCCACCAGCCGCCGCCTTCCGGTCGACCTGGTCCGCCACGCGCTCCAGCGCCGCCTCCAGGTTCCGCGTCACCTCCGGGTCCGCGTCCCGGGCCGGGCCGGTGAACCACCCCGGATGCACCTCCTGCGCGTACCAGTGCTCACGGTCGTTACCAGGTCCGGGGTGGCGGAGCTGCCCCGCGTCGATGCGGCGCAGGCTGCGGCGCTTCCCGCTCCGCGCGATCAGCGATACCCCGGGCTCGCGCCCGGCCGTGCTCACCGACACCGCCAGGTCCAGGTCCGCGTTCAGCTCATCCGCGTACCGGTTGGGCAGATGGGCGTCCAGCCCGGCCCGGACCTGCTCCTTCGCGGGTTCGACGCCGCGGCGCATCGCCGCGGTGAGCTCCCGGAACAGCTCCCCGTCAGCCTGCCGCCGCAGCTCGCGGGCGATCGACTCCAGCTCCGACGCCACGTTGTTCAGCCCGGCCATCAGCGCACCTCCGCCACAGCGGCGTGCTGATGGCCGGCCGCCGAGTCGGATCCCGCCCGGGCGGCGGAGACAATCCCGCCCGGCGCGGCACGGCGGCCGGCCATCAGCACACCCGCCCGGCGGGCGCGAGCTCGCCGGTCAGGCTTGTCCAGTCGGCGAGGGCGAGGGCCCCGGTGGAGACCACGCGGGCAAGCGGGTCGCGCGGGTGCTCGGTCAGGCTCACCTCGCTGAAATGGACCCATGCGGGGCCGCCATCGGGTGGCGGATCCACGTACGCGGTGACGCTCAGGCCACAGCGCCTGGACTCGGCGATATCCCACAGCAGCGACGGGTAATCCGCGCCGACCTCGAGCAGGACGACCACCCCGAGGCCGTCGACCTCGGCGAACCGGCGGGCGACACCCACGTCTCCGGGAGCAGGTTCGCCGGAACTGACGATCCGCTGTTCCTGGTGGCCCGCGTACAGCGGCAGCCCGGTCGGCGGCAGCCGGAACGTGTACTCGCCCTGCGGCCACCTCTCGTAGCTCGCGCAGATCCCGGTTAGCCAGCGTTCCACGCCCAGGCTCCCGGCGGCGGCCGGGCCGCTGCGGGCCGGAGGCGGCATCTGCCAGGTCGTCATCCGGCAGCCCGCCGCGCTGCGCGGGCCAGGGCAGGATCATCGAAACACGCGGCCCCGAGCTCAGCGGCCAGCCGGGCGGCACGGTCCTCCGCCGCGGCGAGCGTGGCCGCGGTGAACCCGGTGGCGCCCTCATTGAAACCCCGCGCCTCGGCCAGGAGCTCCCTTTCCGCCCGCTTCAGGGCGAGGGCCAGGCCCCTGATGTCGGCGACTTCGGCGCGGACCCGCGACGCCGCGGCCGCGCGGCCGTCCTCGGCCCGCTGGAGCCCGTGCCCGACGTCCACGCCCTCCACTGCCAGGTACCGCACGACGCGGTCGTACAGGCCGCCCGGGACTGCGGACCGGACCTTCAGCCCGCCGCTGGTGGCCATCTTCTCGGCCATCCACTGGCCGAGCGCGACCGCGTCCGGCGGGTCGCTGTCGGCCTGCCACGCGCTGCCGGGAAGGCCCTGCTGCCACGCGGCGATCATCGCCTGGACGTCGCTGCGCTGCCCGCCGCCGGCGGCCGGTTCCCGCTGCATCCGGCTAGCGATCGCGCCCCGCCATGCGGTGAGGGGAAAGCTCATGATTCGCTCCTATCCGAGGCGCGGGCCAGCCGAAGGAGCGACGACGGCACGGCCCGCGCCGTCATCCCGATTATCCCACGAATCGACTCAGGCCAGCCGGGACCCGGCCGTACCCGGTCGCACGATCCTTACCGCCATGCGGCGTAAAAGGGCTGAGGCGCGGCGTGCAGCAGCGCCCACACCGCCAGCTCGGCCGCGACCGCGGGCGCCGGGTCGGTCGCGGTGCCGTACCGCCGGAGCGCCTCCGCCCCGGCCAGCCGCCGCGCCGCCGCGCCCCGCACCGCCGCGGTCAGCGCCTCCTGGTTGTGGTGGCGCAGGCGGCCCGCCGTCATCAGGTCGGCGAACTCGCCGTGAGCCAGCGCCATCGCGGCCGCGTCCGGCTCCGCCACCGTCAGCCCGGCCGCCCGGGCCGGCTCCGCCAGCGTCGCCGCGTTCGACCTCGGGTCGATCGCCACCGCGCCCAGGGCGAACCGGCGGGCCAGCTCCGCCAGCGCGGGCACCGCGTTCGTCCCGTCCACCAGGTCCATCAGCTCGACGTCCGCCCACCCGTCGGCCGGCAGGCCCGCCAGCACGATCGCCGTCCGGGACCGGTCCGCGTACACCTCGCACGCCGCCGCCCACCTGATCATCGCCCGCCTCCTGCCCGCAGCGCGGGCCCGCCGGGCGGCGGCACCCGCCCGGCCGCCCGCCTGCCGGTTGCAGAACCGCCACGACAGCCGCCGCAGCTGCGGCCCGCCGTACATCCGCCCCGGGAACTCATCCACGTCAAGCCAGCGGGCCGCCGCGGCGAACATCGGGTGATAGACCCCGCGGGCCTGGCAGCGGGCGCACGCGTCGCCGTCGGCCAGCGCGCGCAGCAGGGCCCGCCGGACCTTCTGGTGATCACCCCGGATACCCACAACGGTCCCACGCCTCCTGGGCGAACACGGCCCACCCCGGCTTCGCCACCTCCGGCCACTGGCAGAGGCACGCCCGGCGAAACTCGCTGAGCTCCATCGTCTCGTAATCGCTGGCCACCGTCGCCTCTGACACGGTGATCCCCAGCGCGGGCATGCACGCCCGCCAGGTCGCCGGGTCGCCCGGGTCGGCGTCGTCCGGCGCCGAGTACCCGGTGTAGGCGCTGGTGCCGGTGACGCCCAGCTCGCACCGGGCCCGGGCCTCGTCGACCTTGCCGCGGAAGTAGGACGAGAACTCGTTCCCGGCCGTGCTGACCACCCACAGCTGTGCCGCCGGGCGGGTCAGCATGGCCGGCTTCAGCGCCTGCTCGATCGTCGCGTCCCGCTGCGCCCACGCCTCGTCGATCACCGCCAGGTCCAGCGTGTCGCCGTGGTCGGACGCCTCCGTGCCCGACGCCAGCATGATCATGGACCCGTTGCGGAACGCGAAAGCCTCGCTGCCGTAGCCCTTCCGCACGTCGATCAGCCTGGCCAGCGGCGACCGGCGGATCCGCGGCCACCACACATCCAGGAACCGGCGGCGCCCCGCCAGCCTGGTCTGCGCGCTGTAGCTGATCATCGTCCCGGGCACGTCCCGGCCCCGCGCCACCATCAGCGACAGGATGCCGACCGATTTTCCTTGCTGCCGGGGCTCCTCCACGACCACTTCGCGGAAGGCGGGCAGGCCGTCCTCGCCGGTCTCGGTGCCGGTCGCGATGATCTGCCGCTGATGCGGCATCAGCCCGCGGAACCCCGGGCCGCCGAACCCCAGCGCGGCGGCGGTCACATTCACCTTCCCGGCGAAGTGGGGTCGCCCGGGAGTGGCCGGGGTGGCCCACCTAGGCGCGGCTGAACTCGGCGTCGAACTTCGCGAGCTCATCATCAGCGCCCTCCCCGGGCCCGCGGAGGGCCAGGAGAACGTCTTTCAGCACCCGCGCCACCTGCGCGTCGCCGGGGCTGTCCTCATGAGCGGCCTCCAGCCGCCGCGCCAGGGCCTCCAGCGACGCCTGAGCGTCGACTGATTCATCGGCGCCGTTTATGCTCCTGGAGCACCGCTCATCGACGGCGCCTATAAGTGGCACGGCACCGCAGCGACGGCAGAGAGAGTGATCCTCGGCCGCGTGCAGGCGCTTGCGGCGGGAGCGCAGCGCATCCGAGTCAGCCATCGTTCTATCGTGCCACGACACGACGGAGTGACACGCCGCACGTACGTGAAGCCCGAGCGGAGTCCTCAGCGATATGGCTTGCGTCGACCCCCCCTCCCCCTACCCTCTGACCTGCGAAGATGCGGCGCGGAGGGTGGTTCGCCTGCTGGATGGTGACCACGCCTCGCCTCGCCGCGGTCGCGCCCGGCGGTCGCGATGGTTCAGCGGCTGATGGTTCGCGATGTCTAGATGGCTCATGATCGTTCGGATGGTTCATGATCCGTGAGTGCGCGCACTGTCCTGCGACTGCTCGTCCTCGGCGCCATCGCCATCGTGCTCGCCGTCCGCGCCGCGGGCGCTACCGTCATCCGCTCGCCGAGCCCGTGATCGTCGCCGTCGTGTTGGCCGCAGTTGCGGTCAGGTCCGCCGTCTGCCCACCGTCGCGGGCAGCCGCGCGTCGTGCATCTGGCCAGTGCCACGCCACCATCATTGCGCCTGCCGGTTCACCAGTTCGAGCAGGATGTCGGCGTGGCACGGCTCGGTCAGCTTGCACCAGCAGGCGAGGTTCCGGCCGGCCAGTTCCGCGCGTGCCTCGTCGAGGACTTCAGGTGCGGACTCCAGGAGTTCCCGGTACCGGCGGATGGCTTCGGTGCGGCCGAAGTCCCTGACGTGGTACGGGTTGCCCCACCTGGATGGCCGGGCGACGGTTACGGTTCCGGCGGGCTTCCGCCATCCCCGGAAGCGCCGGAGCTGGACGCGCTGCGGGTTCACGGGCTCGGTCATGGTCGTTCTCCTGTCGTGGTGTCGCTGTCGCTGTCGCTGCCGTCGCGCTGGCCCATCTTGTGCAGCGGCACGGGCACGGGCGCCGGGGCCAGGCTGGCACGCTCGCACATGAGGCGCGCCAGCTCGCGCAGCTCGGCCCGGCGCCGCCGCCCGGCAGGATGCATCCTGCCGGTCATGGTGCACCGCGCAGCATCAGCTCGGCCTCGGCCACGGCCGGGATGATCGGCGCCGAGTCAACGCCGAACCACTCAGCCAGCCACGGGTCAAGGTTCTGGAGGTATCCGACGTTCCGGGTGAGTATCCGCCACGACTCCGGCGGGTCGCCGTGCTGGAGCCATTCCCAGCAGGTCGCGTAGCCGGTGTGTTCGGCTAGCACGGGCGTCCAGACCTCCATGGCGCGCTGGAGGGCGGGCAGGATGCGGTCCCAGATCTCGCGCCAGCGGGCGGCGCATTCCAGCGCCCGGGCGCGCTCCCCGGCTATCTCGTCGTCGAGGGCGAGCATCTGCGCGACCTTGGCGGCGAGCTGCTCTTCGCCGCTGGGCTTCGCGCTGCGCTGCCAGCGGCCCGTTTGGGGAAATTCCCCACTCTGCCGGACCGAGGCGACGGTCTTGTGGTCGGCGCCGCACAGCCGGCCGATCTCCCGGTCGCTGCGGCCCGGGTCGCGTTCGAGCTCGGCGGCGATCAGGTCCCGTTTCTGCAGCTGGGTCAGGTGGCGGCAGGCCAGGTTGGCGCGCATGGCGTAGTCGTGCTTCTGGTCCTCGGTCAGGCCCGGGAGCACAACGGTCGGCGGGGTGATGCCCAGCTCGGCGCAGGCCTGCTGCCGGTGGTGGCCGTCGAGCACGGCGCCGTTCTCGTCGACGACGACGGGCCTGGCCGGGTCGTAGCCCGCGGCGATGCTCGCCTTCAGCGCGTCGTACTCGGGCCCGGCGAGCGCCGGCATCACCTGGTAGGGCTGGCCGGTCACGACACTCCCCCGAACAGCTCGAGTTGCTCGGCCGCCACCGCCGCCAGCTCCCGGCCTATGCCGCCGCCGAACAGCGGCAGGTCGCGCGGGCGCCACACCGCCCAGTTGCCGCCCGCCCGGGTGATCAGCTCGCCGACGTGACGCTGTTCGGGTGAGACGGTGCCGGATTCGGCCTTCAGCTCGCGGTACAGGATGCCGGCGCGGCCGATGATGACCCAGTCGGGCCAGCCGGGTTCGCTGCCCTTGCTGTTCCGCGGGTGGTAGCCGAACAGGCCGAGGCCGGCGATGAGCCGGCGCACGTGGGCATCGAGGGAGTCGGGGCCGCGGTCCTCGGGCATGGCCGCGGCGCGCGGGTCGCGGGTCACCACGGCGAGTGTCCGGTAAGCGGACGCTGCCCGAGTGCATTAAATGCACTTTCCGGCCCCGGTTCAGTGCCACGAATGCACTCTTGTGCCATGGTGGCACTAGTTCGCACTGCGTAATAACGGCCTGGCCTGCGCGGCTTGACACGGCCGCCAGAGCGGATGTACCTACGGGTGGTCAGGTTGAGGCCCCCCTCTCCCGGCAGCCCTGAACGCGGACCTGCGCCCGACGCCCGCGATGCCGGCCAGGCGCTCCAGCTCGGCCCCGTGCGGGACCTCCTTGTACCCGAGTCCTGCCGCCAGTGCCCGGATGACCTTCTGCGCGTGATCCCTGCCCGGCGTCTCCAGCTGGGCGATGACCGCGGCGAGCAGGACAGCGGCCTGATCCCTGGAGACGGGCAGGCACCCGGGACTGATGTGGCACTGGCTGATGAGCGCGTCCCGGACGGCCATCTCGGGACAGCCGGCGTGGCAGAACCAGACGAGGCGCTTGCCGTTGGACTCGGCGGCGCTGATGGTGAGGGACCTCTTGCGGTCGCCGTGGACCGGGCAGAGCATCTCCAGCCTGGCGCTGTCCCCCTGGGGTTTGAGCCCGTGCGCCAGGCCCAGGGTCCTGACGTGCTCCCAGAGGCACTGGCGGGCGGGCAGGTCGCACCGGGCCACATCAGCCTGCCCCGGATTCCGGCGTTCCGGCGTCAACCTTTGGTTGGCGGGGGAATCGCTTCCAGACGGCCTGGCGGGTGATGCCCAGGGCGGCGCCGATCTCGCCGTCTGAGTAGCCACGGGCCCGGCAGCCGTCCACCGCGACGGCCAGGGCGCCGCGGGCATGCTCGGCCGCGCCCGCCAGCCACTTCAGGGCTTCCAGGTCGGCCGACGCGCGGATGCTCATCTTGCGGATCAGCCGCACGACCCCGGCCGCGTAGCTGTCGTCCTCGATGATGCGCTCGCGCTTCTGCCCCCTGCGGCGGTGATCGTCGGTGCAGAACCGGCGCCTGCCCGGCGGGAGCGGCCCGTGGCACCAAGAGCACGCCCGGCCCCTGGCAGCATCGGCCTGTACCCTGGTGCTGACGTCATCGCCGTCGTCGTGAGCGCCGCTCTCTGCCCGGGGGCGGCGTTCTGCCGTGTCAGGTGGCATCGGCGTCGCCGGCCGGGTTGCACAGGATCCTGGTGAGGGTGATTGTCTGCTCGGCGGTGAATTCCGGCGCCGAGGCGACCAGCTCGCGGAGGAAGGCGCTGGCCCTGGCGTACTTAAGGCACCGCTGTGCCTCGGTGATCCGTTCTGGCGGTGCGCCTCGGGCGATGAGCCCGCCGACGCGGCCTCTGAGGTCGGCATAGCCTGATGCCACGGTGCTCTCCGGGGGTGCGTTAACCCGGAGCCCGTGTTGTGAGGCTCCCTGATGCCCGCCGACCATGCCCCGGCGAGTGCAGGCTTGAAGCTGTGCCTAGCTTAGAACGGAAAGCCGCTGATGTTGTGCTTAACCCGCCACGCGCCGCCGCGGAGCTGCGCGAGAGCATCCTCCGCGAGTTTCAGCGCGGCCGGGTACCGCAGCCGGGGCTTACGCGGGCACAGACGGCATGAGAACTCGAACACCTCACCTGGCAGCGCGAGGCAGATGCCCCGGACGTCCACGGCGGTGATGTCGCCGAGACGGAGAACCTGCGTGTAGATGACCTGCTCCCTGTGCCTGCCCCGGTCATCGCAGGTGAAGACGATCTTCCGCGTCATGCGGTCTTCCATCCGATCTCAATGCGCTCGCTGATGTAGGCGTCGTCGATCCCGCCGCCCTCGGCGGCGCGGCTGCGCTTGCCCGCCTTGCGCAGGCGGACGGTCATGATCGCGTTCAGCAGCTCCTTGCGCTGGGCCAGGCCCAGCCGCTCCCACCGCGCCGCGGCATCGGGGCCGGCGACGTCGCGGACAACCGGGGGAAGGTGAACGCGGGCTTTCTCCTCCAGCGCCGCGATCTCGGCGACCAGGCGGGGCTCGTGCCGCGCAAGTGCCGCGATGGTCAGCTTCCCGTCCTCGACCATGGCATGCAGGTCTTCCAGGTCCCGGGTCTTGGCCAGCAGCGCAGCACCCGCTTCGGCCGCTTCGGCGCTGCGGTCGGCGGTGAACAGGTGGCGGGCATTGTCGCGGGACAGCCGCAGCAGCGCCGCCCCGGTGACGTAGGTTTCGAGGATGTCGGCGACGATCGACGTGCAGTACCGGCCCTTGGACGGGTCGCCGCCGCGGCCGCGGCACTGGTAGATCATGCGGTGCGCATGGTTGGGCTGCTTGCGGAGGTAGGCACCGCAGACGCCGCACAGCGCCACCCCGGACAGCAGGTGCTTGTCGTGGACGTCCCCGGGCTGCAGGCCGCGGCGGCGCGCGTTGTCCTGCAGCCGCAGCTGGCAGGTATCGAATGTCTCCTGATCCACCAGGGCGGGCCATACCGCGTCGCCGACGACCTGGCCGCGGGAGGTCCGCTTGCCGGTGTAGCCGGGGTTGCGGAGCATCTGCCGCAGCCGGGTCTCGTCCCATTCCGGGGGGGCCGGGTTCTTCCGCTTCGCCGGGTTCTTGCGGTAGGCGACCGGGACGCCGCGCTGCTTCAGGTCAGCGCAGATCGCGTACACCGATTCGCCCGCCGCGAACCGGCGGAACACCTCGCGGACGATGGCGGCCTCGTCCTCGCGCGGTATCTGGCGCAGGAAGTGCCGCTTGCCGGTGTGGTCGTCGTACTCGTACTCGCGGCGGTACCCGTACAGCAGCCGGCCGTTCGGGAGGCCGGCGGCGGCGCGGCCCCGGGCGGCCCGGCTGACGCGCTGGGAGGTCTCCTCCGAGGTGCCCTCCGCCGCGATGCCGTCCTCGAGCAGCGCCTTGCGGTCGCGCCACTTCCGCGGGTCGTAGGTGTGGCCGTGGCTGGTGACGTGGATCAGCACGCCCTTGTCGCGGCAGGCGTCGAGCAGCCCGACGAACGAGGCCATGCGCCGCGAGGCGCGGGATGTCTCCCACACGACCACGACGCCGAACTTCCCGGCTTCCAGGTCGGCGCTGAACCGTTCCCATTCCTCGCGGACCTTGGTCGTGAACCGGGATGCCGACGCGGACTCGGGCTCGGTGTAGGTCGCGCGGACGGCCCAGCCTTCATCGGCGCAGGCGGCCAGGCTTTCCTCGTTCTGCTCTTGCGGGCTCTTGGAGCGGCCCTTGCGGTCATCGCTGACGCGGTTGTAGACGGCTGCGTCCAGGGGCGCGGGCACGGTGCGCGCCCAGGGCGGCGCCTCGATCGTGGTCATGCCCCCAGACTAGCAGTCCGTTTCAGGATTCTTCTCGCCTAATCCTGAAACGGACTGCTATGTGCGCCCGGTGACGTAGGCGCCGCGGCCGGGCACGACCTCGACCAGGCCCTCGTCGGCGAGTACCCGGACGGCTTTGCGCGCGGTCAGCCGCGCGACCTCGTACCGGCCCATGAGCTGGGTCTCGGACGGCACCGGGCGGCCGGGCGCTATCTCGCCGCGCTCGATCTGCCCGCGCAGGATCGCGGCAATCTGCAGGTAGAGCGGCGTCTTGCCGTCATGATCAACCGTCACCCGGTCAAGGTACCCAGGCAGTGCGGACACTCGACTATCCTATCGGACCCTAGCCCGACCTACCCGGCTAGGCGTAGTGTGGCAAGTCCAGCACGTAAGCGGGTCCGCCCAAGAGGTACTAGCTCCGGAGCGGACCCTTGATCGCCCCATGGAGGCGACCCACATGGATAATCCCACGCATCCCCCGGCCGGCAGCAGCGCCGCGCCCGTCCTGCCGCTCCGCCGCCCGTTCCCGGACACGCCCGCCGCCTGGGAGCGGGAGATAGCGCGCCTCCTGGCCCTGCGCGCGCAGCAGCGGCGCCAGGACGGTGCCCGGTGACCGCCCCCATGCACCCCGCCTACTGGGACGTGCACGCGAAGCTCGGGGACCCCACGTTCGCCCTGGCCGCCGCCCTGGCCCAGTGGGAAGTGCGCCCAGACGGCGAACCCGCCCCGGATGCGCGCCAGGCCGATGACGCCGCCGCGGTGCGGGCGGACGCGCTGCTCAGCATGGGCCCGCCCGGGTATCTCGCGGGCGTCCGCGTCAGGCGGGTCGCGCCGTGACCGGGCCCGGGTACGCCGACCAGGTGCCCCGCCTGCAGGCGTTCCGGCAGGCGCACCCGGAGATAGAGATCAGGGACCCGGTGAGCACCCGGAGCGGGCTGTGGAGCGCGCACCGGGACGGCAGGGTCCTGGCCACCGAGATTGAGCTGTACCGCCTCCTGGACCGGCTCGACAGCCTGCCGGAGCACTGACAGCCCCCGGCCGGGGCGGACCTGGACAGCGAGCCCCGGCCGGGTAACCCCACCGAAGCGAGGCAACCCCATCATGACCCAGACCGACAGCCGCCCGGCCGGACGCGACGGGCACCCGGATTACGACGAGCCCGACTGGCCCGAGGTCAGCCAGGACCTGCGCGAGATGAGCGAGACCTGCGTCGGCCGGGTGTTCGACTGGCTCGACCAGGCCATCGCCGGGCAGACCAGGGACAGCGCCACGCTGATCTTTGTCCTGCTCGACCTTGAGGGGCACGACATCGCTTATGCCCTCGGCTCGCTCCTGAGTGCCTACCGCCGGGCGGTGACGCCATGACCGAGACCAGCAGCCGCCCGGAGCCCCAATTGTCCACGGCGCGTGAACAATACGGCGGGCACCCGTGCGCGGGCATGCCCGCCGCGCCGCCGCCCTGCCCGTTCGGCCGCCGCCTCAGCTACGCCACGGGCCAGTACTCCATCATGTT
>WNGN01008333.1_pt1 | contig 12966 bp, 14 predicted proteins | sample 5400561 | NCBI WGS metagenome assembly WNGN01 (sample SAMN13153379, study PRJNA577476) | soil metagenome | isolation source: 115 cm soil or saprolite under Garry oak tree replicate 2 | place: USA:California | collected 2016-06-15
ATCTCGCTCGCGCGGCCGGACGACCGTCTTCGCATCCTCGTTCAGGAGCGGCGCGCGGCGGCCGACGGACCATGACGTGCGCGTCGCCAGCCACTTGCTGGTGGCGTAGCGGAACGCGCGGCCGAGCTCCGGGTGCTCGACGTCCGCGCAGCTCTGGCGCGCGAGCCAGTGCGGATCCATCGCGTTCTCGTGCGGCTTGCGCAGGGGCGCCCAGAGCATGCCGGCCTCCTGGGCTTCGCGCCACGGGATGTTCTCGTAGGTGAACGCGCGCACGAACCGCTGCACGGCCTCCATGGCGTGATCCCGCTTCTGCGTGCTCGGGCCCGTGCCCGGAACGAACCGTCCGCTCGTCGGCACGGTGGCCTTGTCGGGATCGAGACCGGCCTCCATGCCGTACTTCTCCATCAAGCCGGCGAGCTGCGCCGTGTCGCCTGGGCGCGTCCCGAGATTCGCCATGACCCAGCGCCCGTCCTTCGTGTGCACGATGGACGGATGCGGCGTGACGCCCTCGCGCGCGTGGCGGCAGGTCTGGCGCTGCACCAGCGAGCGGCGCATCACCCAGGTCATCAGGTCGACCTCGGTGGATTTCGCGACCGCCTCGTGGACCGCGCACGAGAGGTACTGGCCCTTCCCCGTGCGCCAGCGGTAGAGCAGCGCGGCGATGATCGCCACCGAGAGCTGCTCGCCGGCCACGTGGTAGGCGTGCCACATCTGCGGCGCGATCGGCGGCAGATCGTACGCGCCGCCGGGCGCGGGATCGTAGCCGCAGTTCATCATGACGCCGCCGAGGGCCAGGTGCACCAGGTCCGAGCCCTTGAAGCCGGCCCACGGGCCGTCGTCACCGAATGGCGACGTCCGCGCGACGATCAGGGCGGGGAGCTCTTTCATCAGCGCGTCGGCGCCGAGCCCCAGCGCCTGCAGCTCGCCGCCGGGCGTCGATTCCAGCAGGATGTCCGCCGTGGCGACGAGTGCCCGGAAGCGCTCGCGGTCGTCGCGCTGGCGCAGATCGAGCACGATCGAGCGCTTGCCGCGGTTGTACTGCCAGAAGAACAGCGAGCGCTCCGGGTCCTCGCGATCCTGATAGAAGGGGCCGATGCGACGCGTGGAGCTGCCGCCGGGGGGCTCCACCTTGATGACGTCGGCGCCCAGGCCCGCCAGCGTCAGCCCGCAGTACTCCGCCTGCTCGTCGGCCAGCTCGATCACGCGAATGCCGGTGAGCGCGCCCCGGGTCGGTCCGTCGGCGGCCATCACCGGCCCTCGAGCGTGACCTGCTCGGCGTACGCGGCCCGGTAGCCGTCGTAGGAGCGGTCGTAGGCGGCGCGAGCGGCGTCGTCGAGATCGGCCAGGGGAGGAGGCTCGAGCGCGAAGTGGCCGAACGTGTCGACGCCGCGGACGAGCATGGCCGGCGTCTTGTGCTTGACGCCCAGGTGCTGCACGCGCGTCGGCACGTAGCTGACGGCCAGGCCGATACGACGGCCGGCCGACCGATTCGGCTGAGAGCGGTGCAGACAGAGCGTGTGGTGCAGCGAGAACTCACCGGCGCGCAGGGGAGCGTGCACCGCCGGGGCGTCGTCCACCTCGATGGTGACGGCCTGACCGGCCCGGTTCACGCTGGCGGCGACGACACCCGCGCGGTGCGGAAGCTGCCCGCGACGATAGCTGCCCGGCAGGAACTCCATGCAGCCGTTCTCGGCCGTCGCGTCGGTGAGCGCGAGCCACGCCGTCACATGCTCGTAGGGTCTGAGCCCGAAATACGTGGCGTCCTGATGCCAGGCGGCGATGGCCGGACTCTCGGGCTCCTTGATGAACCACGTCGAGGTGTAGACGAGAATGTCCGGGCCGATGAGCTGCTCGACGGCGTCGAGGATGGCCGGATGTCGAACGAGCCCGTGCACCCAGGCCAGGAGGACGTGCGTGCGCGACCGGTAGCGCGCGTCCGTCGCATCGGACGTGAGCGGCCCGCCGACCGCCCGCTCGAACGCCGCGAGCTTTTGTCGGTAATGGGCCGCTTGCTCGCGCGTGAGCGCCGGAACGGGCGACACGAAGCCGTCCCGCGCGTAGCCTTCCACCTGCGCCGACGATAGCGTCATGGGCCTCTCTCCTCCGGACGGCTGCCCGATTATGCGGCTCTCACGCGAGCATGGCCAGAGCCTGCTCGAGGCTGCGGACGCGCGCGTACATCTTCATTGACGAGTCGAGACTGTAGGCGTGGGCCTTCGCGTCGCCGCCCCAGCAGCACTCGCGAACGACGACCGTGTCGAGGTCCATGCTGAACGCCTCGCGCACGCTGGTCTCGACGCCGCGATTGGTCGCGCCGCCGCCGATCACCAGCGCCGTGCGGCGCAGCGTGCGCAGGAGCTCGGCCACGCCGGTGCCGTAGAACGCGCTGGGACGACGCTTGAGGTACACGTAGTCCTCGGGCCGCGGCGCGATCTCGTCCGGGAACCCCGCGTCCGGCGTGCCCTCGACGCAGTTGGTGAGCGACGGCACCCCCGTCTCCACGCTCAGGTCGGTGGGCAGGAGCACGACGTCGGCGCCGTCCGCCCGGCTGACCGGGGTCGTGTAGATGACGGGCATGCCGCGCTTGCGGCACGCTCCGATCAGCGTCGCCCACGCGTCGAGGACCGGCCGCATCGCGGCGCGCCGCCCGGGATCGGCGGGGGTCAGGGCTCGGCGGCACGCGTCGTAGACGATCAGGGCGGCGCGGGCGGTGTCGATGCGGTCGGGCGTAGCTCGCGTGTTCATGGCATGATTCTAGCCGCGAGGTGATCCCATGGCAGAGACGAAGTCAACGCGCGCGCACCTCATCGCCGGCGGCTTTCCACCCGGATCGCTCGCCGGGCACGACCACGATTACGCCCGCCTGAAACTGCTCGGGCTCCTCGCCGAGCAGGGTGTGGCGGCCTCGGCCGCCAACGACTTTGCCGACGTCGAGAAATGGCTGCCGTCGAGCCGGCTGCTCATCACGTACGTGGCCGGGCCGTATCCCGATGCCGCCCAGTGCCGGGCCATTCAGCGCTGGCTGGAGGCGGGCGGCCGCTGGCTCGGCCTGCACGGCACCAGCGGCGGCCGCGCCGAGCGGGTCGAGGGAGCGCGGCAACGCCGCACCGTGAAGACCGAGCATCATGCGCTCCTCGGCAGCTACTTCCTGACGCATCCGCCCATCTGCAAGATCCGCGTCGACGTGAAGGGCGGCGACTCGCCGCTCACCCGCGGGCTCGGCGCCTCGTTCGTCGTCGAGGACGAGCCGTACTTCATCGAGCTCCAGGACCCGGCCTCGACGCGGATCGTGCTGACGGCCGACTACGGCCCGGGCGCCGTGTCGCCCACCATCGGCACGCTCTACCCGGCCGACACGTCGCTGCAGCCCGACGGGAAGACCCGCGTCCTCGGCTACACGCGCCAGGTCGGCCAGGGCGGCGTCGCCTACTTCGCGCTCGGCCACTGCCACAACCCCGCGATTCGCGCGGCGCGCTCCGTCGATCCGACCGACACGACGCCCCTCACGTTCCGCGGCTCGTGGGAGAGCGACGCGTTCATGACGCTCCTGCGCAACACGATCGCCTGGGGCGTCGGCCCCTGAGCGCTACTTCATCCGGTCCTTGATCTTGGCGATGGCGGCGCGCGCGCACTCTTCGTCGAACTGACCGCCCGGCGCGCCGCTCACGCCGATCGCGCCGATCGCTGTCTCGCCGGCCTTGATGGTCACGCCGCCGACCGCGTAGGTCACGTTCGGCAGCGGCGTCTGCGGCACCGTGCTCGGCGGATTCTTGCCCATCCGGTCGGCGACGGCCTTCGTGCTGTCCTCCTTGCGCGCGAGCGTGAGGGAGGCGGCGGAGTACGCCTTGTAGAAGGCGTTGTCGAGCGTGTGGATGGGCGCGCCGTTGCCGCGCAGCAGCGCCTGCCGGACCCCGTCGAGATCGACGACCACCGCGGTCACCGTGTAGCCCTTCGCCGCGCATGCGGCGACCGACTCGCCGACCAGCTCGTTGGCGAGCGCGGCCGACAGTTTCTGCGTCGAGATCAGGCCCTGGGCCGAGACGTGGGCCGTCGTGCCGAGAACCGTGAGCGCCAGCGCGGCGGCGACTGCGAAGCGGTAGGCCATGGCGATCCCTCCTCGATTAGAGTCGCGCCTCGGCCGGCGGGGCCCCAGCCCCGCGACGGCCTGCAGCGCGCACGGCGTCGGGCGTTGTCGGCATGGTAGCAGACCGCCGACCCGTCCTCGCGGGCTGCGGTACTATCTGCCCCGTGCCCACGACCGGCCGGCCGATCTCCCTCGCCCACCTGACCGTGCTGGACGCGACGCCCCCCGAGCTGGTGACCGTGGCGGCGGGCGCGGGCTTCCGGTCCATCGGCATCCGGCTGACGGCCACGCCGAGCGTAGGTGTTCCGCCGTACGACATCCTGAGCGACGGGCCCCTTCTGCGGGAGACCTTGCGCCGGCTCGCCGATACCGGCGTCTCGGTGCTCGACACGGAGTTCCTGCGCTTCGAGCCCGAGCACCCGAAGGGGATTCCCGACGGCTTCCTCGAGGTCTCGGCGCGTCTGGGCGCGAAGAACGTGCTCGTCATGAGCGCCGAGCCCGAGGAATCGCGGACCGTCGAGCGGTTCGGCGAGCTCTGCGATCGAGCCGCCGGGTACGGTCTTCAGGTCTGCCTGGAGTTCGCGATCTACACGGGCGTGCGCACGCTCGCCCACGCGGCCGACGTGGTGTCCCGGTCGAAGCGGTCGAACGCGTCGGTGCTGATCGACGCGCTGCACTGGAGCCGCTCGGGCGGAATTCCGGCCCACGTCAAGCAGGTCGATCCATCGCTGCTGCGCTACGTGCAGATCTGCGACGCGGGCCCCGACATGCCCGGCCCGACCGACACGCCCGCGCTCATCCGCGAGGCGCGTACCGGAAGGCTCCTGCCCGGCGACGGGGTACTGCCGCTGGCGGAACTGGTGGGGGTGCTGCCGCCTACCGTGCCGCTCGCCATCGAGGCGCCGTGCCGCGCCACCGCCGAGCTGCCGGCCGCCGAGCGCGCGAAGCGCGCGTACCGCGCGCTCACGGCCTTGCTAGAGAAGTCCTGAAGGGAGAAACGTCATGACGAGCGCGGAGATCGCCCGGCTGGCTCCGAATCTCGACATCCAGAAGGACTGGCGCGCCCCCACGCACCTGGCCGAGTCGATTCGCCGGGGCACCGACTTCCTGACGCGCCACGCCCGATGACCGACGCGCCGACCGGCGAGAGCGTCGAGCTTCTCCAGCAGCTCATTCGCAACCGGTGCGTCAACGACGGCTCGGTCGGCTCCGGGCAGGAGGTGCGCACCAGCGACGTGCTCCGCGCGTACCTCGGTGGCAGCGGCCTCGACGTCCAGGTGTTCGAGCCCGCGGGTGCGCCGGGCCGAACGAGCCTGGTCGCCCGCATCGAGGGCACCGACCCGGCGGCGCCCACGCTCTGCCTCATGGGCCACACCGACGTGGTGCCGGTGACCGCCGCGCACTGGACGCGCGACCCGTTCGGGGGCGAGCTGGTGAACGGCGAGGTCTGGGGACGCGGCGCCATCGACATGCTGAACCTGACCGCCACGCAGGCCGTCGCCCTCAAGACGCTCGCCCGGAAGGGCTGGCGGCCGCGCGGCACGCTGGTATACCTCGCGTGCGCCGATGAGGAGGCCGGCGGCGCGCTCGGCGCCGGGCACGTGTGCAAGAAGCACTGGGACGCGCTCCGGGCCGACTATCTCCTGACCGAGAACGGCGGAACCGTCAGCGCGCGCGGCGGCGAGCTGAGCGTGACCGTGCACGTGGGCGAGAAGGGGGTGGCCTGGCGGCGGCTCTCGGTGAAGGGCACGCCCGGCCACGGCTCGATGCCGTACGGCGCCGACAACGCGCTCGTCAAGGCGGCGCACGTCGTCACGCGCCTGGCGGACTACCGGCCGGCGCCCTACGTGAGCGAGCTGTGGGCCGGCTTCGTCGGCTCGCTCGATCTCGATCCGGCGCTCAGGGCCTCCCTGACCGATCCCGCGCGCGTCGACGAGGCGATCGCCCGGCTCCCGGCCGGCGTGGCGAAGTTCGCGTGGTCGTCGACGCACACCACCTTCTCGCCCAACATGTGCCACGGCGGTGTGAAGACCAACGTCATCCCCGACGTGGTCGACGTCGAGGTGGACATCCGGACCGTTCCAGGCGACAGCGAGGACGAAGTGCGGCGGCATCTCGACAAGGCGCTCGGGGATCTGGCCGAGGAGGTCACGATCGAGAAGCTCTTCTCCAAGCCGGCGTCGACGTCGCCGACGGGGACACCGCTCTGGGACGTGCTGGGGCGCGTCGTCGATGCCCACTATCCGGGCGCGCGGCTTCTGCCGCGCATGATCGTCGGGTTCACCGACGCGCCGTACTTCCGCGATCACGGCGCGGTCGCCTACGGGTTCGGCCTCTTCTCGCGCGCCCTGACGGCCGAGGCGATGGCCGGCCGGTTCCACGGCAACGACGAGCGCGTCGACGTGGAATCGCTGGCGCTCACCACCCAGGCCTGGCTCGAGACCTGCGAGCTCTTCCTCGGATAGCCGCCGGTGGGTGGGCGGCCGGCAGGTTTGACGCGATGCCGAGCGGCGGCTAGGATGAGCGCCACTCTTCAGAGGAGGGGTGCTATGAAACGCGGTATCACGCTGGCCTCGATGGTCCTGCTGGCCTCCGCTCTGCTCGCGCCGGCGGACCTCGGCGCGCAGACCAGGGACGAGACCGTCATCTACGCCCTGCAGAGCGACGTGCAGAACTGGGACCCGCCCAATTCCGTCCTCCGCGAGAGCATCATCCTCGGCTACAACGTCTTCGATCATCTGGCCGCGCGCGACCTCAAGACCGGCAAGGTGGGGCCGAGCCTCGCCGTCTCGTGGAAGAACCTCGACGACACCACCTGGGAAGTGAAGCTCCGCAAGGGCGTCAAGTTCCACGACGGCTCGCCGTTCACCGCGCGCGACGTCAAGGCTACGTTCGATCGGGTGCTGAACCCCGAGAACAAGCTCACCGCCCGCGGCAACCACGCCAAGATCAAGAGCGTGGAGGTGGTGGACGACCTCACCGCGCGCTTCAAGACCGACGGCCCCTACCCGCTCTTCGTCGAGCGGCTCACGGCCCAGGTGATGCAGGACAACCCGGTCGGCACCGGGCCCTACAAGCTCGTGCGGTGGCAGAAGAAGCAGGAGCATCTCCTCGTGCGCAACGAGGACTACTGGGGGGCGAAGCCCGCCTACAAGTACGTGCGCGTTCGCATCATCCCCGAGCAGGCCACGCAGATCGCCGAGCTCATCTCGGGCGGCGTGGACATCATCAAGGCGGTGCCGCCCGATCAGATGGACGTCATCAACAAGTCGGGTGTGGCCCGCACCACCACCTCGCCGATCTTGCGGACCGCGATGATCCAGCTCGACCAGTCCGGACGCGCGGGCGCCAATCCGTTCCAGGACCGCCGCGTGCGGCTGGCGGCGAACCTGGCGGTCGACATCGACTCGATCATCAAGCACGTGCTGAACGGGCTCGGCGATCGCGTGGCGACCACCGTCAACCCGATGGCGTTCGGCTTCGACCCCGGCCTGAAGCCCTTCAAACAGGACCTCGCCCAGGCCAAGAAGCTCCTGGCGGACGCCGGATTCCCGAATGGGTTCGAGGTCGGCTTTCTGCGCGGCCAGCCGGTCGTGGAGCCCGGCGTGATCCAGACCTCCGACGCGATCGTGGCCGATCTCGTCAAGGTCGGCATCCGGACCAAGGCGCGCATGATTGGCGAGACCGGCCCTTTCACCAACATGGTCCGCGACAGCAAGGCCGATCCGATGTTCGAGTGGTCGTGGGGCTACTACTCGATCTTCGATGCCGACGCCATTTTCTACGACGTGATGACGTGCAACCAGCCGTACAGCTACTACTGCAACAAGGAGTTCGACGACCTGGTCATCCAGGGTCGATCCACGCTCGACACCAAGCGGCGGGCGGACATCTACGCGAAGGCCCAGAAGCTGATCCACGACGACGCGGCCTATCTCTTCAAGTGGGGGCTGCGCGGCGTGTGGGGGGTCAGCAACCGGGTCGACTACGAAGCGCCGCGCGACGAGGTCGACCGGATGTGGGTTGTGACGCCGCGGAAGAAGTAGGCGCACCGGCAAGCCCGGGCCCGGGCTCCTCCCGGGTCCGGGCGCCACCCCATGCGACGCTACATCGCTCGCCAGCTCGTCCAGCTCGTCGTCGTGGTGTTCGGCATCTCGCTCCTCGCATTCGCGATCCTGCACGTGCTGGGCGACCCCGTGCTGCTGCTCCTGCCGCAGAACGCCGGCAAGGAGGAGTTCGAGCGCTACCGGCACCTGCTGGGCCTCGACCGGCCGCTCTACGTGCAGTACTGGAAATTCGTCTCGCGCGCGGTGCTGGGCGACTTCGGCAAGTCCTGGTACGCCGACACGCCGGCGTTCCGGCTCGTCATCGAGCGCATGCCGCCCACGATCTACCTCACGCTGGCCGGCCTCGTCGTCGCGCTGGTGATCGCGCTTCCCCTCGGAACTATTGCCGCGCTCCGCCGCCACACGTGGGTGGACAGCCTCTGCACCGCCGTGGCGGTGGCCGGCCAGGCCGCGCCCATCTTCTGGCTCGGCATCATGCTGATCATCGTGTTCTCGGTGCGGCTCCGGCTCTTGCCCGCGTCCGGGTACGGCACCTGGCAGAACTTCCTGATGCCCGCGTTCTGCCTCGGCGCGGCGCTGGCGCCCATCACCATGCGGCTCGTGCGCTCCGGCGTGATCGAGGTCATGAACATGGAATTCATCAAGACCGCGCGCGCCAAGGGGCTCGCGGAGGGACGGGTGGTCGTGAAGCACGCGTTCCGCAACGCCTGCATCCCCGTCATCACCGTGCTGGGCTTGCAGTTCGGCCAGCTGCTGGGCGGCGCCATCATCACCGAGACGGTCTTCGCGTGGCCGGGCGTGGCCACCCTCACGGTCGAGTCGATCCGCAACCAGGACTTCCCGGTAGTCCAGTGCGCCGTGGTCCTCCTGGCGCTGCTCATCGTCGGGGTGAACCTGCTCGTCGACCTGGTCGTCGGGTTCATCGACCCGCGGATCCGCGCCGCTTGACGACGCGATGAGCGCGCCGACGCGGATCGAGGTCGCCGAGGTCGTCGCGGCCCGCCCCGGCCCGGACGCGGCGCGCCAGGTCACGTGGCGCCGCCTGGCTCGGCTGCGCTGGGGCGTGGGCGCCGCCGGCGTGCTCCTGCTCATCATCGCCATCGCCGTCTTCGCTCCGGTGATCTCGCCGTACGATCCGCTGGCGGTGGACATCCGGCATCGGCTGTCGCCGCCGGCGTGGATGGAGCACGGTACCGCCGAGCACGTGCTCGGCACCGACCAGGTCGGGCGCGACCTGCTGGCGCGCATGATCTACGGGGGCCGCGTCTCGCTGCTGGTGGGGGTCGCCGCCGTGGTCATCTCCGCCACGATCGGCGTGCTGCTCGGGCTAGGCGCGGGCTATTTCGGCGGCAACACCGACTGGACGATCATGACCGTCATCAACGTGATGCTGACCTTTCCGTTCGTGCTCCTGGCGCTGGCCGTCATCGCCGTGCTCGGGCCGAGCCTGATCAACATGATTTTCGTGCTCGGCGTGGCCGGCTGGCCGATCTACGCTCGGGTGATCCGCGCGGAGACGCTGGCCATTCGCGAGCGCGAGTTCGTGCTGGCCGGCCGCGCGCTCGGCATGAGCCACCCGCGCCTCGTGTTCCGCCAGATCCTGCCCAATCTCGTGTCGACGATCGTGGTGATCGCGACGCTCCAGGTGGCCCAGGTGATCATCCTGGAGTCGTTCCTGTCGTTCCTGGGCCTCGGCGTGCAGCCGCCCACGCCCGCGTGGGGCAACATGCTCGGCGAGGGGCGGCTCTACATGCTCAACTCCTGGTGGATCGCCACATTTCCCGGTCTGGCGATCTTTCTCACGACGCTTGTCATCAACCTGATGGGCAACGCGCTCCGGGACTGGCTCGACCCCCACTTGAAGGAATAGAACGGGAGTCATCATGGCCGCTCAACCCCACGTGTACGTGATCCAGGGCCGTACCCAGCAGGACTATTCCGACTGCCAGGCCGCGCTGGCGGGCGTCCCGGCGCGCATGACCACGCTGCCCTTCATCGGCGACGAGGGCGAGCTGATCGCGAAGACGCGCGATGCCGACGCGCTCGTGGTCGTCTACTCGCCGATCACCCGGGGCGTGATGAGCGCGCTCGAGGGGCTGAAGACCGTGGTGCGGACGGGCGTGGGCTACGACGTCATCGACGTGGCGGCGGCCACCGAGCTGGGCGTGATCGTCGTGAACATTCCGGACCTCTGGATTCGCGAGGTCGCCAACCACGCGCTCGGGCTGCTCCTGGCGTGGAACCGCAAGATCATTGCGCTCGATCGCCAGGTGCACGCCGGCGCGTGGGGCGTGGGCGCGATGGGGCCTCGGACCGGGGCGCTCCACGGCGAGACCGTCGGCATCGTCGGCCTCGGCAACATCGGCAGCGCCTTCGCGCGCCGCGTGGCCGCGTTCGAGACGAAGGTGATCGCCTGTGATCCCTACGTCGACGACCGCCGCTTCAAGGAGCTCGGCGTCGAGCGCGTCACCCTCGAGACGCTGGCCGAGCGCGCCGACTACGTCTCCGTCCACACGCTCCTGAACGCCGAGACGCGCCACCTGATCGGCGAGGCCTTCTTCCGCCGCATGAAGCCCACCGCCATCCTCATCAACACCTCGCGCGGCCCCGTGGTCGACGAGCAGGCGCTCGCCCGGGCGCTGCGGGACGAGCGCCTGGCCGGCGCGGCGCTGGACGTGTGGGAGACGGAGCCGCTCGCCGCCGACAATCCGCTCCTGAAGATGGACAACGTGATCGCCACGCCCCACGCGGCTTACTTCTCCTCGGCCGCGGTGGCCCAGGTGCCACGGCGCTGCGGCGAGGAGGTGGCGCGCGTCCTCGCCGGGCAGCGGCCCCTCAACGTGGTGAATCCGGAAATCTACGCGCCGGGAGCGGCCCGCCGGGCCCGCCCCTGATCGCTCAGGGGGCCGCTTTCGGAGCGGGGGCAGTGGGGATACACTAGCGCCCCAGGAGGGGACACCATGATGCAGCTCAAGGAAATCGGTCACGTCCTGCTTCGGGTACTCGACCTGGAGCGCTCCAAGAAGTTCTACTCGAATGTCCTCGGATTCCAGGTGTTGGAAGAGGACCCGGAGCACGGCGGCACCTTCATGGCGCTCCCGGGCCAGAGCCACGCGATCGACCTGTTCCAGGTCAAGGACGCCGAAGCCGCCGAGCGGCAGACGCCGGGCGTGCGGGGTCTCGGGCACATCGCGTTCCGCGTGGAGAGCGAGGCGGCATTGAAGGATGCGTTCGCCACGCTCGAGGAGCACGGCGTTCCGATCTCGCGCACGATCGATCACGTCAGCCAGAAAAGCATCTACTTCAACGATCCGGACGGCAACACGCTCGAGATCTACTTCGAGCTTCCGGACGCGCTCGAGATCTTCGCGCGCGGACGCAACGATCGCGACGTCGAGCTCGACCTGAAGCGGTAGCCCGGTTGGCCGATCGGGGCGTCACGGAAGCCTGCGCCTGTCATAGCCGTCTCGGGATCGAACGGGTCGCGGTTTCCGATGACGTGCTGACGCAGCTGAAGTCCGTCAGCATCCCGACCATCAGCCAGATCCTGAGACGCCGCGGCGTCGGGAACGCGTTTCTGTCCGGCGTCGCGCCGCGGACCCCGCTGCAGAGCCTGGTGGGCCGCGCCTTCACGGCGAGCGCCCTGCCCACCCGCCAGGACGTGGCCGCCACGCAGGCCGGCGCGGCCTCGCTGCACCGCCGGGCCTTCGAGACGATCAGGCCGGGCGACGTGCTCGTCATCGACGCGCGCGGCGACGTCGGAGCCCGCGTGACCGGCGACATTCTCGCCACGCGTCTCAAGTACCGCGGCGCCGCCGGACTCGTCACCGACGGCGCAATCGGCGACCTGGCGGCGATGCAGGCGGTGGGGTTGCCGGTCTACTCGCGCGGGCTCACGCCCGTGAGCTTCGGCGAGCTCCACGTCATGGCCGACCTGAACGTGCCGATCGCGTGCGCCGGCGTGCTCGTGATGCCCGGCGACATTCTGGTGGCCGATCCCGAGGGGGTGATGGCGATTCCCCAGGCCATCGCCGCCGAGGTCGCCCAGGCGGGCCTCGAGGCCGAGGGCAAGGACGCTTTCTCGCGCGGCAAGGTCGAGGCCGGCCACGCGCTGGCCGAGGCGTATCCGCTGAACGAAAAGCTGCAAGCCGAGTACGAGGCCACGAAGGCGCGCTCGAGGACGTGATCGCCGAGGGCTGCCGGCTCTACGTCATCACGCCCGAGACCTTCGACCTTCACCCCTTCGCCGACTCGCTCGCCGGGGCGCTCGACGCCGGCGACGTCGCCGCGGTCCCGCGTCGAGCTCCTGCTGAACGATCGCGCCGATCTCGTGGCGGCCGCGGGATGCGACGGCGCCCACGTCGGCCAGGAGGACATGCCGGCGCGGGAGGCGCGTCGCCTGATGGGCAGCGGCCGTACGCTCGGCGTCACCTGCAAGTCCTCCCACGATCTGGCCGATCGCGCCGTCCAGGACGGCGCGAGCTACGTCGCCTTCGGCGCCTTCTTTCCGTCCACCTCGAAGCAGGTCACCAATCTGGCCGATCCCGAGGTGCTGCGCCGCTGGGCGCAGCGGTCGAAGGTGCCCTCGTGCGCCATCGGCGGCATCACCGCGGCCAACCTCGCCCCGCTCGTTCGAGCGGGCGCCAACCTGCTCGCCATCATCGGCGGCGTCTGGAGCCACCCCGACGGCCCCGCGGCCGGCGTACGCGCGATCAACGCCGCGATCAAGAACGCGCTGAGCTGAGCCGGCGCGCGGGTCGGCGGCGCGCGGGGCGCCGGCCGCTCGCGCACCGCCCGGAATCGTCATTTGTGCTA
>WNGN01002231.1_pt1 | contig 12957 bp, 10 predicted proteins | sample 5400561 | NCBI WGS metagenome assembly WNGN01 (sample SAMN13153379, study PRJNA577476) | soil metagenome | isolation source: 115 cm soil or saprolite under Garry oak tree replicate 2 | place: USA:California | collected 2016-06-15
GGCGGCCAGCACCTGCTCGCCGCGCCGGCGGCGCGCGAACACCTCGCCGCGGTCGATCAGACGGACGCGCAGCGTGAGATGGAGGAGGCGGAGCGCGGCGGCCAGCACCCAGCCCGCGATCACCACCCAGACCTGCGTGCGCCGGCTCCAGCGCCGGCGGAAGGGCGAGTCCGCGGGCCGTGCGCCGTCGCGCGCCACGCCCGCCGATGTCGCGCGCTGCACGCGGGGCTCCTAGCGCGCGGCCTTGCGCGCCGGGACGCCCTCGCCGCCCCCCTCCGTCCCGCCCTCCAGGGATTCCACGTCGCGGAACTGGAGCTCGTAGAGCTTGCGATACTCGGCGCCGCGGGTAAGCAACTCGTCGTGCGTGCCGCTCTCGACGATCGCGCCCCGCACCAGGACGACGATGCGATCGGCGCGCCGGATGGTGGAGAGCCGGTGCGCGACCACCAGCGTCGTCCGGTTCGCCATCAGGCGCTCGAGCGCCTCCTGCACCAGGCCCTCGGACTCCGTGTCGAGCGCGGAGGTCGCCTCGTCGAGGATCAGGATGGGCGCGTTCTTGAGCAGCGCGCGCGCGATCGCGAGCCGCTGCCGCTGGCCGCCCGAGAGCCGCACGCCGAGGTCGCCGATCCCGGTCTCGTAGCCGCGCGGCATCTCGACGATGAAGTCGTGCGCGTTGGCGGCGCGCGCCGCGGCCACGATCTCGTCCACGGAGCGGTGCGGGTCGCCGTAGGCGATGTTGTTACGGATGGTGTCGTTGAAGAGGAAGGTGAACTGGGTGACGACCGCGATGTGCGCGCGCAGGCTCGCGAGCGTGAGGTCGCGGATGTCCCGCCCGTCGATCGTGATGCGCCCGGCGGTGACGTCGTAGAAGCGCGGGATCAGGTCGGCGAGCGTGCTCTTCCCGCCCCCGCTCATGCCGACCAGCGCCACCACCTGCCCGACCGGGATACGCAAGTCGATGTCGCGCAACACCGGCTCGCCGGGCTCGTAGGCGAAGTCGACGCCGTGGAACTCGATCCCCTCGCGCACGCCGCGCAGCTCGACCGCCCCCGGCCCATCCATCACCTGCGGCGCGGTGTCGAGCAGCTCGAACACGCGCTCCGCGCCGGCCAGGCCCTGCTGGATGGTGTAGTTGGTGCGCACCAGGCGCCGGAAGGGCTCGTAGAGCATGTAGAGCGCGATGATGAAGGCGACGAAGGACCCGAGCGCGCGCGGGTCGTTCACCACCCGGAGCCCGCCGTAGTAGAGGATGCCGCCGACCGCCAGGCCGGCGAGCACCTCGGTCACGGGGAGCGAACGGAACAGGCTGGCGCGCATGAAGATGCGGAAGAGCCGCTCGTTGTGCTCGACGAAGCGGCGCTGCTCGTAGCGCTCCTGACCGAACGCCTTGACCACGCGGTTCCCCTGCACGTTCTCGTGCAGCAGGGCGTTCAGGCGGCCGATGCCTTCCTGCATGCGCCGGCTGGCCTGGCGCAGCTGCGACGAGAAATAGCGCAGGGGGAGGGCCGCCACCGGGAAGAGACAGACGGCCACCAGCGCCAGCACCCAGTCGAAGTACACGGCCATCGCCATCAGCCCGATCAGCCGCGCGAGGTCCTCGAAGATCGAGGTGACGGCATCGGTGACGAGCCCGCGCACCAGCGCCACGTCGGCCGTGACGCGCGAGACGATCTGCCCGGCGCGCCGGCGGTTGAAGAAGGCGGAGTCCAGCCGCTGCATGTGCGCGGTGAGCTGGTTGCGGAGATCGGTCATCACCCGCTGCCCGATCCAGTCGGTGAGGTAGCTGGCGCCGAAGTCGAACCCGCCGCGCGCGAACGCGGCGACCAGCACGCCGACGACGGCGTACGGGAGCGCGCCGCGGAGGTGCTGGAGCTGCTCGGGCGAGATCGTGATCAGCTGCTGGAGCTGCTGCCAGGACATGTGCCGGAGGGCGGCGGGGTCGAGGACGCGGTCGAAGACGTAGTCGAAGGCGTACTTGATCAGCAGCGGGAGGGCGGTGTCGACCGCGCTGAAGCCGAGCATGCAGGCGACGGCCAGCGCGAAGCGCGGCCAGAGGTAGGGGCGGAGGTAGGTGAGCAGGCGCCAGTAGCGCTTCATCCCCGCCCGCCCTCCAGCATCTCGAGCGCGATCGCGGCCGCCCGGCCCGCCGCGCCGCCGCGGCCGAGCCGCCGGCGCACGTCGCGCAGGTCCTCGATCATGGCCGCGTGCCGCGCCCGATCGTCGAGCAGCGCGCGCGCCGCCGCCGCGATGCGCGGCCCCGTCGCCTGGCGCTGCAGGAGCTCGGGCACCACCTCGCGCCCGGCCACGATGTTCGGCATGCCGATGTAGCGCACGCCGCGCACGAGGAGGCGGCCGAGGCCGTAGCTGAGCGGCCCGAGCCGGTAGACGATCACCATCGGGCGCTCGAGGAGCGCGCACTCGAGCGTGGCCGTGCCCGAGCTGACGAGCGCCAAGTCGGCGGCCGCGATCAGGTCGTAGGTGTCGCCCTCGATCACCCTGACGTCCAGGCCGGCGTCGCGCACGCGCCGGCGGATCTCCTCGGCCGGGAGCGTGTGCGCGAGCGCGAGCGGGAACTGCAGCCGCCCGTCCTGGGCGAGCCGGCGCACGGCGTCCAAGAGCGGCGGCAGGAGATAGTCGATCTCGGAGCGCCGGCTGCCGGGCAGGAGGAGTACGGTCCGCCGCCCCGGGTCGAGGCCGTGCGCGGCGAGCGTCTCCGCTCGCCCGCGCGTCACGTGCACGCGGTCGAGGAGCGGATGGCCGACGAACTCGACCCCCGCGAGCCGCGGCGCGTAGAGCGCCGGCTCGAAGGGGAAGACGACGGCCAGGCGATCGACCCGGCGGGCGATCTTGCGCACGCGGCCGCGCCGCCAGGCCCACACCTGCGGCCCGATGTAGTAGAGGACGGGCACCCCGGCGCGCTTGGCGACCCGCGCCAGGCGGAGGTTGAACTCGGGGAAGTCGATCAGCACGCACAGGTCGGGCGGGTCCGCACGCAGGCGGCGTGCGAGCGTGCGGTAGGCGTGCCAGAGGGCGCGCAGCCGTCCGGTCGCCTTGAGGCCCATGGTGGCCACCTGCCCCACGTCGGCCACCGTCTCCATGCCCGCCTCGCGCAGCCGCTCGCCGCCCACCCCGAACACCTCCAGGTCGGGGACCGAGGCGCGCAACACGCGCACCAGGTCCGCGCCGTGGAGGTCGCCCGAGGCCTCGCCGGCGACCAGGAGGAGCCGGCGCGGGCGCGCCGGGACGCGCCAGGCACGGGAGGCGCCGCCGTCCGACATGGCTAGGAGGCGGGCGCCGCCTGCACCGCGCGCACCTCGGTCTCGAGGCTCTCGCGGATCACGTGCGCGACCTCGAGGGCACGGAGCCCGTCCCAGCCGCTCACCGCCGGCGCCTCGCGCGCCCGCACCGCGCGCAGGAAGGCGTCGATCTCGGCCTCGAGCGCGTCGCCCTCCGGCACCTCGCGCTCCTCGAGGGTGAGCGCCGCCTGCCCGTCGGCGTCGGGCTCGCGCCGGCAGATGCGCACGCGGCGCTCGCCGTAGTCGACCGCCAGGTAGGCGTCGGCCTGGAAGATGCGGAGCTTGCGCTCCCGCTTGAGGGAGACGCGGCTCGCGGTCACGTTGGCGATGCAGCCGTTGGCGAAGCGGAGGCGCGCATTCGCGATGTCGACCGAGGGGGTGAGGACCGGCACCCCCACCGCCTCGACCGAGCGGAGCGGCGACTGCACCATGGAGAGGATCACGTCGAGGTCGTGGATCATCAGGTCGAGCACGACGTCGACGTCCGTGCCGCGCTCGGTGAAGGGCGCCAGCCGGTGGCACTCGATGAAGCGCGGCTGGGTGACCAGCCCCTCGATCGCGAGCACCGCCGGGTTGAAGCGCTCGAGGTGGCCGACCTGGAGCACGCGCTCGCCGCGCACGGCGAACTCGACCAGCGCCTTCGCCTCCTCGACCGTGGTGGTGACCGGCTTCTCGACCAGCACGTCGACGCCCGCGGCGAGGAGGTCGCGCGCCACCTCGAAGTGGTGCTGGGTCGGGACCGCGACGCTCGCGCAGTCGACCCGCCCCGCGAGCGCGCGGTGATCGGTGAACGCCCGCACCCCGAGCGCGGCCGCGACTTCGCGCGCCCGCCCGGCATCCACGTCGACCACCCCGACCAGCTCCGCATCCCGGTGGGCCGCGTACTTCTCGGCGTGGAAGCGGCCCAGGTAGCCCACGCCCACCACCGCGGTGCGCAGCCTCATCGCTCGCCCTCCGTCCCGTCGACCGCGACCACGGCGATGTCGGCCCGATCGGCCAGCGCGACCAGCTCGGCGCGGTCGAGCGTGACCGTCTTGCCGGCCTCGACGGCGAGCGCCCGCCCCTGCACCTGCGCGAGGGCCGCCACCGTGCCCGGCCCCACCGCGGGGAGGTCGAAGCGGGTGTCCTGCGTCGGCTTGCACACCTTGACGAGCACGATGTCGCCACCCGCGAGCTGGCCCGCGCGCCGGATGGTCGCGTCCGTGCCCTCGATGCCCTCCACGGCGATCACGGCGCCGCCGCGCACCACGACGCTCTGCCCGATGTCGAACTGTCCGATCACCTTGGCCGCCCGGAAGCCGAAGCGGATGTCGCGCCACTCCTCCGCGCTCGGCGGCCGGGCGCCCAGCACGCCGGCGCGCGGCACGATCTCCTGCAGATACAACGTCGACTCGACCACCGCGATCCCCTCCGACTCGAGCTCGCTCGCCACCGCGCGCAGCACCAGATCGTCGCGCAGCTTGCCGACGCGTGCAATCACCGCGAGCGCGCGGGCGTCGGGCCGGAACTCGCGGAAGAGCCGCGGCTTGGCGATGCCGCCGACCATCACCGTACGCCGCACCCCGGCGCGCTTGAGCGCGTCGATCATGGCCGCCAGCTCGCCGGGGTAGATCCAGCTGATGCCGGCCACGGCTTGCTCCAGCTCCGGGTCGGTCTCGCCCCGGTGCGCGACCGCGAACACCTCCACGCCGCGACGGCGCGCCGTCTCCGCGAACAGGACCGGGAAGCGGCCGCTCCCGGCGATCAGCCCGATGCGCTCCCGGCTCACCGGCACACGCCTCGCTGCGAAGCGGCGACGAAGTCGACCAGGCGCCCCACCTCGGGCACCTGACCGAGCGCCGCGCGCGCGCGCGCCAGCGCCTCGCGCCGGCTGCCGCCCTGGAAGAGGAGCCGGTAGGCGCGCTTCAAGGCGGTGATCGCCCCGGCCGTGAAGCCGCGCCGGCGGAGCCCCACCAGATTGAGGCCGTGCAGGCGGGCCCGGTCGCCCGCCACCATGCAGAAGGGGGGCACGTCCATCGACACCATCGCACCGGCCGCGCACAGGGCCGACTCGCCGATGCGCACGTGCTGGTGCACGCCCGCGAGGCCGCCCACGATCGCGTAGTCGTGGGCCTCGACGTGGCCGCCGAGGGCCGCTCCGTTGGCGAGGATCACCCGGTCGCCGACCCGGCAGTCGTGCGCCACGTGCGCGGAGACCATCAAGAGGCAGCCGTTGCCGATCCGCGTCCGCATGCTGCCGCCCGCCGTGCCCGGGCTGATGGACACGAACTCGCGCACGATGTTCCCGTCCCCCATCTCGAGGGTGCTCGGCTCGCCGCGGTACTTGAGATCCTGCGGCGGCGCGCCCACGCTCGCGAACTGGAAGATGCGGCAGCCGGCGCCGATCGTGGTGCGCCCGGTCACCACCGCATGCGGTCCGATCCACGAGTCGCGCCCCACACGCACGTGCGGCCCGACCACGGCGTAGGCCTCCACCACCACCCCCGTGTCCAGCTCGGCGCCCGGGGCCACCACGGCCGTCGGATGGATGCGCGCGCCCGCCGGCGGCGCGGCCGCGAACTCGACCTCCGCCACCAGCGCCGGCCCCGCCGTCGCCACCCCGCGCAGCCGCCAGGGCGGCCCCGCGGCGGTGCAGGTCACCTCCAGCCGCAGCGTGTCGCCGGGCAGCACCGGGCGGCGAAAGCGCGCCTTGTCGACCGCGACCAGGCGGAGATCCTCGTCCGCGGCGAGCCGGCCGCCGAGCTGCACCAGGGCCTCGCACAGTATGACGCCGGGCAGGACGGGCGCGCCCGGGAAGTGCCCCGCGAAGTACGGCTCGTTGGCGCTCACAAGCTTCACGCCGACCGCACGCTTCCCCGGCTCGACCTCGAGCACGCGGTCGACGAGAGGGTACGGGAACGCCCGCCCCCCGCGCGCGCCTCGCTCGGGCTGGTTCGTGATGGGACCGCTACTCCTTGCTCGAGCTGCGCTTCGACCCCTCCTTGTGGGGCGAGGCGTTGTGCAGCTTCACGATCTCGTCGGTCACGTCGACCGTCTTGTCATTGTAGAGGAGCGCGCCGCTGGAGGCCTCGAGCACGAGCGTGTAGCCGTGCTTCTCGCCGTAGTCGCGCACCAGCTCGTAGAGCTCCGCGACGATGCTCTTGGTGAGCTCGGCGTCGGTCTCCTTGAGATCGCGCTGGAAGTCCTCGTACTTGCGCTTGAACTCGAGGCCGCGGCTCTCGAGGTCCTTCTCCAGGTTGCGCCGCTCCTCGTCCTTCAGCACCGTCGCCTTGCGCTCGTAGTCCTCCTTCAGCCGGTCCAGGTCCTCGCGCTGCTTCTTCAGCTGGTTCTGCGAGCGCTCGAACTTCGCCTTCACCTGGTCCTTCGCCCGTTTGCCGGCGTCGCATTCGTTGAGCGCGCGCTGCATGTCGACCACCCCGATCTTCTGCTCCACCGCCCCGAGCGGCGCCGCCCCGAGCACGAGCGCCAGCGCCATCAGCCCGAGCGCCACGCGGGCGCTGCGGCCGCCCTCGCCTCCCCTGTGCCGATCTCGCATGTGCCTCCGTCGCCCTCCTCGCGTCAGTACTGGAACGGCGCCCCGAACGAGAACAGCACGAGGCTCTTCTGGTCGTGCGGCTTGGTGTGGAACGGCTTCCCGAGCTCGATGCGCAGCGGGCCGATGGGGGAGAGCCAGCGCACCCCGGCCCCGGCCGAGAAGCGGGTCTCGTCGAGCGTGAAGCCCTGATCCGCGCTGTAGGCGTTGCCGGCGTCGACGAACAGCACGCCCTTCAGCCCGATGCCCTGCACGATCGGGAAGATGACCTCGTTGTTCACGATCCCCTCCTCGCTGCCGCCGATCGGCGTGGTCGAGATGACGCGCCCGAAGATGTCCTTGCGCGCCTCGCGTGGCCCGAGGGTGCGCGTCTTGAAGCCGCGGATGGTGTCGATCCCACCCGGGAAGTAGCGCTCGAAGAGCGGCAGCTCGTCGCCGTTGACGCCGCCCTCGCCGAGCAGGCCGTAGCCCACCCGGCCGCCGAAGGAGTAGGTGAAGTCGCCGAGCGTCTTCGAGCGCCAGAAGGTGCGGTACCAGCGCTCGCGCGCCTCGGCCTTCAGGAAGCGCTCGCCGCCGAGGCCGGCGACCTCCATGGAGACGTCCTGGAGGGAGCCCGCGGTCGGGTCGAAGGCGTGGTTCAGGGTGTTGCGCGACACGCGCGGCGTCACGCTGCTGATCAGGCTCGTGCCCTCCTCGACCCGGATCGAGCGGGTAGCGTCGAGGCCGAGGCCGCTGATCTCGGCCTGCTCGATGCGGTAGTCGCTGCCGACGCGCACCTCCTCGAGCGGCAGACCCCAGAGCGAGTCGTAGCCCCAGGCCGTCACCGGGTAGGTGAGCTGGGTGCCGAAGCCGGTGCCGCTGCGGTCGAAGTCGTCGAAGCGGAGCTTCCAGCTGAAGGCGCTCGCCCCCACCGTGAGCGGCGTGTCGCGGAAGTACGGCTCGGTGAAGGAGAGGATGATGTTGCGCCGGATCGAGCCGATGTCGCCGGAGAGCTCGAGCCGCTGGCCGCGGCCGAAGAGGTTGTTCTCGACGATGCGCGCGTTGAAGAGGAGCTGGTCGGCCGAGCTGAAGCCGGCACCCGCGCTGAAGGCGCCGGTCTGCGCCTCCTTCACGTCCACCACCACCTGCATGCGGTCGTCCTCGCCGGCCCGCCGGGTGGTGATGTTGACGCTCTGGAAGAAGCCGAGGCGCTGCAGCGCCTCGCGGCTCTTGCGCAGCTTGCTGGCCGAGAAGAGCTCCTGCTCCTGGAGGCGCATCTCGCGGCGGATCACCTTGTCGCGCGTCTTGGTGTTGCCGGTCACCTCGATGCGGTCCACCACCACCGGCTTGCCGCGCTCGACCTTGTAGGTGATGTCGACCCGCTTGTCGTCGGGGCGCATCTCGGTCTCGGGCTCGACGCTGGCGAAGGCGTAGCCGTCCTCGGAGAGCCGCTCGGTCAGCTTCTGCGTGTCCTCGCGCAGCGCGCTCGCCTTGAAGACCTCGCCGGGCGTGATCGCGAGCCCCTGGAGGAGGGCCTTGGTGTCCGCCGGGGTGTTCTCGCCCGCCACCGCTACCTCGCCGACCTGGTACTGGTCGCCCTCGTCGATCTTGACCGTGACGTGGAGGCCGTCGTCGCGCCGCTCGACGCGCGGCTCGTCGACGCGCACCGTGACGTAGCCGTGGTCGTAGTACCAGGCCGTCAGCCGCTCCACGTCGGTGCGCAGCACCTCCTTGTTGAGCACGCCCGCGCCGGTGATGAAGCCGAGGAACCACTTCTCCCGCGTCTGCATGACGCCGCGGAGCTTGCGGGCGGAGAACGCCTTGTTGCCCTCGAAGCCGACCTCGACGACCTTGACCGGGCCGTGCTCCTCGACCTTGTAGAGGACGTCGACCTCGTTCTCGCCCACCGGCTCGGTCGAGTAGGTGAGCTCGGCGTCGAGGTAGCCCTTCTCGACGTAGAGCTTCTTCCCGGCCTCCAGGCCCTGGCGCGCCTTCTCCGGGTCGAGGATGGTGTGGGCGCGGATCTTGAGCGCGCCCTCGAGCTCCTCGCGCTTCACCTTCTTGTTGCCCTCGATCTTGACCGCGCGCACGAGGGGGCGCTCCTTCACCCGGAAGACGACCTCGACCCGGTTCTCGGGGAGGCGCGTCACGTCGGCGTCCACCTGGTCGAAGAAGCCCATCGCGTAGACGGAGCGGATGTCGCGATCGATGGTGTCCTGGTCGAAGGGCTGGCCCGGCTGGGAGCGCAGGTGGACCCGGATGGCGTCCTCCTCGACGCGCAGGTTGCCGGTGATCCCGACGCGCGCGATCGAAGGCTCGCCCTGCGCGCCGAGCGGCACCTCCCCTGCGACCAGCGCCAGGGCAGCCAGCAGGGCGACCGACCGCCTCCGTGCGTGTCTCGCCATGGCGAGCCTCCTCACGACGTCATGCCGTGTGCGCGTCCCCGCGGCCCGGAGCCCAGCTCGTGGAGCGCGCCGCCCGCCAGGCGGAGCGTCCGCCCCATCGCCGCCGCCAGGCGGTCGTTGTGGGTCGCGACCACGAGCGCCGCGCCGTGCTCCTGGTTGAGCTCGAACATGAGCTGCTGGACGTCCTCGCCGGTGGCCGGGTCCAGGTTGCCGGTCGGCTCGTCGGCGAGGAGGAGCTTCGGGCGCTGGGCGAGGGCGCGCGCCACCGCCACGCGCTGCTGCTCGCCGCCGGAGAGCTGCCCCGGCCGGTGCGCGAGCCGCTCCCGGAGGCCGACCCGCTCGAGCAGCTCGGTCGCGCGCGCCCGGGTGGCCGCGTGCGGCTGGCGGGCGATCAGGCTCGGGAGCATGACGTTCTCGAGCGCGGTGAAGTCGCCCAGCAGGTGGTGGAACTGGAAGACGAAGCCGATCTCGCGGTTGCGGAAGAGGGCCAGCTCGGCCTCCGAGCGCGCGAACACGTCCACGCCGTCGAACAGGACCCGGCCCCCGGTCGGCTGGTCGAGCGCGCCCAGGAGATGGAGGAGCGTCGACTTGCCGACCCCCGACTCGCCGACGATGGCGAGCCGCTCGCCCGCCTCGACCTCGAGGTCGAGCCCGGCGAGCACCTGCACGACGGCCGGGCCGTCCACGTAGCGCTTCTCGAGCTGGACCGCCTGCACGAGCGGGGGACGCGGGCCGGGCATCGGGCGCTACTCATAGCGGATCACCTCGACCGGGACCAGGCTCGCCGCCCGCCGCGCCGGGGAGAGCGCGGCGACCACGCAGATCGCGATCGAGACCGTCGCCACCACCGCGAAGTTGAGCGGGTCGACCCGCACCGGCAGCGTGGTCACCAGGAAGACGTCCTTCGGCAGCTCGATGAACTGGTAGCGCGCCAGCAGCCAGCAGCCGGCCAGGCCGAGCAGGTTGCCGAGCACGGTGCCGGCGACCCCGATCACCGCCCCGTTCAGGATGAAGATGCGGCCGATCGACGCGCTCGAGCCGCCCATCGACTTGAGCACGGCGATGTCGCGCCGCTTCTCCTTCACCACCATGGTGAGCGTCGCCAGGATGTTGAAGGCCGCGACCACCACGATCAGGCAGAGGACGATCCCGTAGACGACCTTCTCGAGCTTGAGCGCGGAGAAGAGGTTGCGGTTCACCTCCATCCAGTCGCGCGCCCGGTACGGGAAGCCGCCGAGCGCCGCCTCGATCTGCCGCGCGACGGCGCGCGCGCCGTACACGTCCCGCACCCGCACCTCGATGCCCGTGACCGCGCCCTTGAGCTCGAAGAAGCGCTGCGCGTCGCCGAGCGCCATGTAGGCGAGCGTGGTGTCGTAGTCGAACATGCCCGAGTCGAAGAGGCCGGCCACCACGAAGCGCTTCATGCGCGGTACCATGCCGGCCGGCCCCGGCGTGCCGAGCGGCGAGATCAGGTTGACGACGTCGCCCGTGCCGACCCCGAGCTGGCGGGCGAGCTCCGCCCCGATCAGGAGCCCGGGTAGCTCGACTTTCGTGCCGCCCTCCTCGGGCGGCAGCGTGATGGGGTGCGGGGTCGCGAGCGCGGCGAGCGTCCCGTTCTCGAGGTGCCGCTCCAGGTCCACCACCGCCCCCGCCATCTGCGGGTCGATGCCGCGCACCACCACCCCCGCCGCGCTCCGCCCGACCGCGATCATCGCCTGCCCGTAGACGAAGGGCTCGGCCGCGACCACCCCCGCGACCGCGCGCGTGCGCTCGACCAGCGACGGGTCGCCCGCGAGCGGGCCGCCGTAGCTCACCACCACGATGTGCGGGTTCATGCCGAGGATCTTGTCGCGCAGGTCCTGCTCGAAGCCGGTCATCACCGCGAGCACGATGTCGAGCGTGGCGACCCCGATGGTGACGCCGAGGAGCGAGATGAGCGAGATGAGGGAGAGGAACGTGCGCCGGCGGGCGCGGAGGTAGCGAAGCCCGACGAACAGCTCCCAGCTCACGGCGCGCCCTCCGGCCGGAGATGCGGGAAGAGGATCACCTCGCGGATCGAGGTCGCGCCGGTGAGCAGCATGACCAGGCGGTCGATGCCGATGCCCTCCCCCGCCGTGGGCGGCATCCCGTGCTCGAGCGCGCGCACGTAGTCCGCGTCCATGGCGTGCGCCTCGGCGTCGCCCGCGGCGCGCGCGCGGAGCTGCTCTTCGAAGCGCCCGCGCTGATCCTCGGGGTCGTTCAGCTCGGAGAAGGCGTTGGCGATCTCGTGGCGCGCCACGAAGAGCTCGAAGCGGTCGACGAAGCGCGGGTCGCGGTCGCTCCGGCGCGCGAGCGGCGAGAGCTCGATCGGGAACTGGGTGACGAAGATCGGCTGCACCAGGTGCGGCTCCACCACCGCCTCGAAGACCGCCGCGAGGAGATGGCCGGCCGTCGCGTTCGGATGGACCGTGATCCCGCGGCTGGCCGCAAGAGACGCGAGCAGCTCGCGCTCGAGCACGCGCTCCGCCGGCACCGAGGCGTGCTCGCTCACCAGCTCCGCCATCGTCCGGCGCGGCCAGGGGCGCGCGAGGTCGATCGCCTCGCCGCCGTACTGGAGCGTCGTCCCGCCCGCCACCTCGTGGGCGAGCCCCACCAGCATCTCCTCGGTGAGCGCCATCAGGTCCTCGTAGGTGGCGTGGGCCTGATAGAACTCGAGCATCGTGAACTCGGGGTTGTGGCGCGTGGACACCCCCTCGTTGCGGAAGACGCGCGAGAGCTCGAAGACGCGCTCGTAGCCGCCCACCACCAGGCGCTTCAAGTACAGCTCCGGGGCGATGCGGAGATAGAGGTCCACGTCGAGCGCGTTGTGGTGGGTGACGAACGGGCGCGCCGCGGCACCGCCCGCGATCGGCTGCATCATCGGCGTCTCGACCTCGAGGTAGCCGCGCGCGACCAGGAAATCGCGCAGGTAGCGGACCGCACGCGCGCGCACCTCGAAGATGCGCCGCGCATCGGGGTTGACGATGAGGTCGAGGTAGCGCTGGCGGTAGCGCGTCTCCACGTCCTGGAGGCCGTGCCACTTCTCGGGCAGCGGGCGGAGCGCCTTGGCGAGCAGGCGGAGCTCCGCCGCCTCGAGCGTGAGCTCGCCGGTCCGGGTGCGGAACGGGCGCCCGGCCACGCCGATCACGTCCCCCAGGTCGAGGAGACGGTAGACCTCGAAGCCCTCGTCGCCCAGGCGGTCGCGGCGCGCGTGGACCTGGAGCCGCCCGGCGCGGTCCTGCACCTGCAGGAAGCCCGCCTTGCCGAAGTCGCGCAGCGCCATGACCCGTCCCGCGATCGACAGCGGCGCCGCCCGAGCCAGCTCGGCCTCGCCGAGGGCGGAGAGCCGCGCATGCACCTCGGCCGTCGTATGGTCAGGTCGGAAATCGTTCGGGTACGGGTCGATGCCCCGCTCCCGAAGCTCCTGGAGCTTTTTCCGCCTGACCACGATCTGCTCGTGGTCTTCGGGCATGCTGCGGAAACCGAGTGTGTTTACTGGCTTCGCGGCGGGGGGTCAAATATATCTGGGGGCCCGTCCGGTGCTCGCGCGCGGCGCGCGCTCCGCTCCTCCGATGCCCCCCGACCCCGTCGGCCGGCATGAGCGCTCTCGCGCTCGGCCTCCCCCTGGGGGCCCGTCCAGTGCTCGGGCGCTTCGCGCCCTGCGGTCCAACGTCCGTGCGGCTCCGCCGCGCGCCCCAGACCCCGTCGGCCGGCATGAGCGCTCTCG
>WNGN01002775.1_pt1 | contig 12946 bp, 13 predicted proteins | sample 5400561 | NCBI WGS metagenome assembly WNGN01 (sample SAMN13153379, study PRJNA577476) | soil metagenome | isolation source: 115 cm soil or saprolite under Garry oak tree replicate 2 | place: USA:California | collected 2016-06-15
GGGAGGCCAGCTTTTTCTCTAGCCGCGCCTCGAGCTGATCGAGTTTTTCAGCGAGCTCTCGGTTCGAGATCAGCAGTTCGCGCATGCGGACAAAGGCCCGCATGATCTGGATATTGACCGCGATGGCGCGAGCGCTCCTGAGCACCGAAGAGAGCATGGCCACGCCTTGCTCAGTGAACGCGTAGGTCAGGTACTTGCGGTGCTGCCCGCGGCCGTTCTTTAAGGTCGCAAATTGCGACCTTAAAGAACGGCTCTCTTCGGCGCTGAGCTGGAACATGAAATCGTCCGGAAACCGCGCCAGGTTGCGCTTAACGGCCTGGACGAGGACCTTGGTTTCAACCTCCGTAGAGCTCGGCAAGCGCCTCATCGAGCAGCACGCGATGATCGCGCAGGACGAGGATCGCGCGGGAAATGTCCTCGACCGCTACGGTGGAAGCGCGGAAAGTCCTTGGTACGCTCATTGGTTCAGCGGACCTGCCGGGCGGCTGGCTGTGCTCCCTGGCGCGCTCCCATCAGGGTAGTGGACGGCCCGAGACCCGTCGAGACACAATAATTCCCTCAATCAGCAAGTTATCCTCGCAAGGACCGGTGTGAAGATCCTCTTTGTCTGTCTCGGCAATATCTGCCGCTCACCGACCGCCGAAGTCGTGTTGCGCACGCTCGCCGCCCGCGAGGCGCCGGAGCTCGACCTCGAGGTGGACTCGGCCGGCACGGCCGCGTATCACGTCGGCGAGCCCCCCGACCCGCGCACTCGCGAGGCCGGCGCTCGCCGCGGCTACGACCTCGCGGCGCCGCGCGCGCGCATCGTGGAGCCGGCCGACTTCGAGCGCTTCGATCTGATACTGGCGATGGACCGCGAGATCCACCGGGTGTTGCACCGGCGCGCGCCCCGGGCCGCGCATCCGCGCCTGCGGTTGTTCATGGAATTTGCGGCGGAGGCGGGACTGGAGGATGTTCCGGACCCTTACTACGGCGGACCGAACGGCTTCGAGGAGGTGCTCGACCTGGTGGAGGCCGCCACGCGCGGCCTGCTCGATCACCTGCGCGAGCGTTGCCGCGCCGCCTGAGAAGGCGGTCCTGCGGGCGCGGCAACCGTCAGTCGCAACCGCCGAGCGGTGCGCTCACTCCTCCGGATCGGGTACCCCGCTGCTCTTGTCCGGCGGCGCGGACGACCACACGACGTAGGGCTTGCTCGGATCCGGCTTCGGCGACGGCTCGAAATGTGCGATCGGGGCCGGCTCGTGCGGCACCGGCGGCTCACGCGGCTCGGCGTGATGTTCCCGCGGGAGAGGCTCCTCGCGAGGCTCCCGATCCGGCAGGCGTGGCTCCGACTGCGGCGTCGGCGCCGCCGGCATCGGCTCGCCCTGTCCTGCGTGCTCGTGGCTCATGCCGCCACCGTCGCGCGCGGCGCCGCCGCCGCCGCGCCGGCCGCGACGGCGTCCACGCCGGCGTCCAGGGCGCTCCGGCCGGTCGCCGCGGTCCGGGCGATCGGTGCGGGCTTCGCCGGACGGCGCGGGGGAAGATGGCGAGGGAGCCGCTCCCGGATCGCTCCGGGCAGCCTCCGGCGCGGGAGCGACGGGCCTCTCGGGCCTGCGACCCTGATCGCGACCCCGATCGCGGTCGCGGCCCTCGCGGCTGCGATCCCGGTCGCGGTCGCGGCCGTCGCCCCGACGTCCGTCTCCGCGCTCGCGCCGCGCTCCGTCCGCGTAGCGCCCATGGCGGTGATCGCGGCGGACATCGCGGCGTGAGCCCTCATCGCGTCGCGAGCCCTCGTCGCGGCGCCCTGTGCGGGCGGGCGCCGCTGCATCTGAAAGCGGCGCGGGCTCGGCGCCGGCCGTCGTCGCCTCGCCCGCGAGGAGCCGCTTGACGCGGGACCAGAAGCCGACGTGCGCCTCACCGGGAGGTTGAGCGCGCGCCGCTGCGGCTGGCGGCGCCGGAATGGGCGCCGCGGTGGCGGGCAGGAGCGCGGCTACGGCCGGGGCATCCGTCGCCGGCTTTTTGTCCTGGGCACTGCCGGGCTCGGCGACCTCGGGCGCGGTCGGCATGAGGTAGGTTGCCTGGCGCTGCTCGGGCAGCTCCAGCTCGTCATCCCGCACGCGCCTGATCGAATACTCGGGCGTCTGGATATTCTCGTTCGGCACGATGATCAGCTCCGCCTCGCTCTTGTCCTCGAGCGTGCGCAGCCACTCGCGCTTCTCGTTGATGAGGTAGGTCGCCACCGACACCGGAACCTGCGCGATCACGCGGGCGGTGCGGTCCTTGCGCAGCTCCTCGCCGATCAGGCGCAGCACCGCGAGCGTCATGGACTCGACGCTGCGGATGCTGCCGATGCCGACGCAGCGCGGGCACACGATGTGGCTCGTTTCCCCGAGCGAGGGCCGCAGACGCTGCCGCGACATCTCCAGCAGGCCGAAGCGCGACAGGCGGCCGATCTGGATGCGGGCGCGATCCATCTTCATCGCATCGCGCAGCCGGTCCTCGACCTCGCGCTGATTCTTGGGCAACTCCATGTCGATGAAGTCGATGACGATGAGGCCGCCGATATCCCGGATGCGCAGCTGCCGCGCGATCTCCTCGGCCGCCTCGAGGTTGGTGTTGGTGGCGGTGGTCTCGATGTCGCTCCCGCGCGTGGCGCGCGCGGAGTTGATGTCGATCGACACCAACGCCTCGGTGTAGTCGATGACGATGCTGCCGCCGGAGGGCAGCTGCACCTTGTGCGCGTACGCCGACTCGATCTGGCTCTCGATCTGAAAGCGGGTGAACAGCGGGATGTCGTCGGTGTAGAGCTTCAGCCGCCGCTGCGCCTCCGCGGGCATGAAGCGCTGCATGTACTCCTGTGCCTTCTGGAAGGCCGCCTGGCCGTCCACCAGCACCTCGCCGATATCGTCGGAGAGATAGTCGCGCATCGCGCGCGTCACGGCGTCGCTCTCGCGGAACACCAGGAAAGGCGCGGGGCGCTCGCGAGCGGCCGCCTCGATCTGCTGCCACTGGGCCTTGAGGTTGTCGAGGTCCCACTGCAGCTCCGGGGCCGAGCGGCCGACGCCCGCGGTGCGCACGATCGCGCCCATGCCGTCCGGGATCTGCAACTGGCCCATCACCTCGCGCATCTGATCGCGATCCTCGCCCTCGATGCGGCGCGAGACCCCGCCGGCGCGCGGGTTGTTCGGCATCAGCACGAGGAAGCGCCCGGCGAGGCTGATGAACGTGGTGAGCGCCGCTCCCTTGGTGCCGCGCTCCTCCTTCTCCACCTGCACGATGATTTCCTGGCCCTCGGACAGGAGCTCGCGGATGTTCATCCGCGAGCCCTGGGGCTGCTGGCGGAAGCATTCCTTGGAGACCTCCTTCAGCGGCAGGAATCCATGGCGCGGGGCGCCGTATTCGACGAAGCAGGCCTCGAGCGAGGGCTCGATGCGGGAGATCCGGGCCTTGTAGACGTTGGCTTTCTTCTGCTCGCGGGAAGGTAAGTCGATACTCAGGTCAAAGAGCTTCTGTCCATCAACCAGAGCGACGCGCAACTCCTCTTCCTGAGTTGCATTCACTAGCATTCTCTTCATGTGCCCCTGCTGTGTGGTGAGGGGCCGGCAAGCACGCGGCGGGAGGCCGCCAGACCGAAGGTCCGCGGCAGCGAAGATTCCTTAAGGGTGACGAAGGAGAGCGAGTCTCGTTATTCACGGCCGTATCCGCCTCGCTTTGACGGGGCGGCATGGAAAGGAAACCCTCGGTGAACTCAACCGACGCCGCCGACTGCGGAGCTCTCAGGGTGTGAGATTCGACGCAGGTGGCGCGATCTTGTCGGCCCAATGCGATGGCCTCGTTTCAGAGGTCCCAAATTCAAGGCTGCGGCCACTGCCGCCAGCCAACTGGCGCATCCGCTGTGCGGACGACCCCGAAGAGTATACTCGACAGACCGTTGTAGAAACAATGTCTTACGTCAAGGACCCCTTGGAGGAGCCCGATGCGCGCGGAACTCGCACCGAGGTGCAGCACTTCGAGGTGAGCGCGGAGGAGGCGGGCCAACGCCTCGACAATTACGTGCACAAGCGCCTCTCCGGCGTGCCGCGCAGCCGCGTGTACCGCGTCATCCGCAAGGGCGAAGTGCGCGTGAACGGCCGACGCGCGGGTCCGGAAACCCGCCTCGAGCCTCACGACAGGATCCGCATCCCCCCGGTGCGCGTGATGCCGCGGACCGACCCGGGCCAGCCACCGCCGCACCTGTGCGCAACCCTGGCGAAGGCGATCATCTACGAGGATGACAGGCTCCTCGTACTCGACAAGCCCGCGGGCCTCGCGGTGCATGGCGGCAGCGGGTTGAGCTTCGGCGTGATCGAGGCGCTCCGGAGGCTGCGCCCAAACGAGAGCCTCGAGCTGGTCCACCGCCTCGACCGCGACACGAGCGGATGCCTGCTCGTCGCACGAGACGCGGGGACGCTCCGCACCCTCCATGCGCTCATGCGTGGGGACGGCGTCGAGAAGCGCTACCTCGCGCTCGTCCGAGGCAAGTGGGAGCTCGGAGCCAAGCGCATCGATGTGCCGTTGCGCACCGACACACGGGTCGGGGGCGAGCGCACGGTGCGTGCCGCGTCCTCGGGGAAGCGCTCGGTGAGCGAATTCCGGCCGGTTCAGTTCTTCGGGCGGGCGGCGACCCTCGTGGAGGTCAAGTTGCGCACCGGGCGCACTCATCAGATCCGCGTGCACGCGCAGCACGCCGCGCACCCGGTCGCGGGCGATGACAAGTACGGTGACGCCTCGTTCAACGAAGCGCTGCGCGAGCTCGGATTGAGGCGCATGTTCCTGCACGCGCACAGCCTGAGCTTCGCATGGCCACAGGGCGGGGAGTTCAGCGTCAGCACGCCGCTGCCGCCGGAGCTGGCCGTGGTGCTCGACGAGCTCGGCGCGCGCACCGACCGTAGCCGGCGCGGTGAGCTCAGGGCAGATGGTAACCGGCCCCGCGCAGCGCGCCCGCGAGCCAGATGAGCGGCAGCCCGATGAGCGCCGTCGGATCCTGGCTCTCGATACACTCGAACAGCGCCACCCCCATGCCTTCCGCCTTGAATCCGCCCGCGCAGTCGTAAGGCTGCTCTGATGCCACGTAGCGCTCGATCTCGGCCGGGCTCAGCGGGCGAAACACGACCGTCGTCGTATCGACGTGGGCGAGGCGCACCCCGGCGCCGACTCCGAGCAGCGCGCAGGCCGTGAAGAAGCGCGCCGTCTTGCCGCTGAGAGTGGCGAGCTGGGCGCGACAGCCGGCCGCGTCACCGGGTTTGCCGAGCAGCTGCTCGCCGACCGCGGCCACCTGATCGCTCCCGATCACGAGAGCGCCGGGGTGCAGCCGCGCAACCGCCCGCGCCTTTGCGAGCGCGAGACGGAGCGAGCGGTCGGCGGGGGACTCTCGGTCGAGGTGTTCCTCCGGCAGCCCCGGTGCGATCGACTCGAACGCGAGTCGAAGGCGCGTCAGGAGCTCCCGGCGATAGGGGGAGGTCGAGGCGAGGATCAGCGGTGGGAGGATCACTGGGCGAGCTTGAATCGCCTCCGAGAAAACAATGGCTTAGCCCCAAATCCGATTTTTGACTTGGAGAGAGTCGATACCTATTATACGCGCCCCATGCCGGGCCCCCCTCGAAAATCGCGCATGTGATAAATCGATGCGGATCGATCGGTCGCCGAAAGCGCGCCCTCGCGGGGTGGTATCGTGGCGCCCGGAAATTTCCCGGAGTGTTAGTTGCCGGCCTGGTCGAGACCGCTCGAGGTTGAGCGGCTGGCCGACGGTGGAGCCGACGTCGACTTTACTGTCCCGCTCGCCGAGCTCGGCGGACTGCGCTCGGCGCGCGCGGGCGTGGCGGGCAGCGTACACGGGAGCGCGCACTTCGGGCGCGAGGCGGGCGTTGCCGTCGCCGAGCTCACCTTGAGCGGCACGGCGACGCTCGTGTGCCAGCGGTGCATGGGATCGATCGAGCTGCCCGTTCGGAGCGTCGTGCGGGTGGCCCTGGTCGGCTCCGAAGAGGAAGTCGGCCGCGTGCCCGGGGATCTCGAGCCGATGCTGGCTCCCGGCGGCCGCATCAGCATCGGCGAGCTCGTCACGGAAGAGATGCTGCTGGGCCTCCCCGCCGTTCCGCTGCACGGGGACGATGCAGGGTGCGGGGCGGCCTCGCTGACCGCCGGCGCGCCGGGTCGCGCCGCCGAGGCGACGCACCGGCCGTTTGCGCGCCTTGCGGAGCTGTTGAAACGTTAGAGTCGTCGAATCGACTCGGGAGCATGACACATGGCCGTTCAAAAGAGCCGTAAGACACCCTCGCGACGCGGGATGCACCGTTCACACGATGCGCTCGCGCGGCCGGCGCTGTCGACCGATCCGCAGTCGGGCGAGACCCATCTGCGCCACCGGATCACGCCGGATGGTTTCTACCGGGGCCGGCGCGTGCTCGAGAAGCCCGCCGAGACCGAAGACAAGGAATAAGCCCCGGACCTCCTCGCGGCGACCAAAAGGGGCTGCGTGCTGCCGGTTGCGATCGACGTAATGAGCGGCGACCACGAGCCGCGTGAATACCTTGCGGGCGCGGTGCGCGCCCTGCGTGCGGATCCCGAGCTGCGGACCCAACTGGTCGGCGACCCGCAGCTGATATCCGCCGCTCTCGCAGGCCTGCCCGAGCCGGTGCGCAGCCGTGCCACCGTGGTCGGCACCTCGCAGGTGGTGTCGATGCAGGAGAAGCCGCGCGAGGCGATCCGCCACAAGAAGCAGTCCTCGATGCGAGTGGCCGTCGACCTGGTGGAGGCCGGAACTGCCTGCGCGTGCGTGAGCGCCGGCAACACCGGTGCGCTCACCGCGATTGCGCACTTCGTGCTGGGGACCCTCCCCGGCGTGGAGCGCGCCGCCATCATCTCGGCGATCCCCGCCGCGCACGGACACACCCACATGCTGGATCTGGGCGCCAACACCAAGGCGACCCCGGAGCAGCTGCGCCAATTCGCCGCCATGGGAGCCATCATCGCCCGCGACGTGTACGGCGTGGCGAACCCGCGCATCGGTCTTCTCAACATCGGCGAGGAGGACATGAAGGGACACGAGCTGGTGCAGGCGGCGCAAGCCCTGCTCGCGCGCAGCGGGCTCAACTACGTGGGCTTCGTGGAAGGCGACGACATCTTCTCCGGCGACGTCGACGTCGTCGTCACCGACGGCTTCACCGGCAACGTCGCGCTCAAGACCATGGAGGGCGTCGCGGGGCTGATCGCGGATCGGATGCGCCAGGAGTTCCGGGCGTCCTGGCTCGACCGCCTCGCCGGTGCGGTCGCCGCTCCGGTGCTGCGCCGCGCGGCGGCCGGGCTCGATCCGCGCCGCTACAACGGCGCCTGCATGGTGGGCCTCGACGGGATCGTGGTAAAAAGCCACGGTCGCGCCGACGGAGTTGCTTTCGCGCGCGCGATCGGCACGGCCGCGCTGGCGGTACGACATGCACTCACGGCGCACATCGCGCAGGCAATGCACGCGCAAGGCTCGACCACTTGATTCACTCGCGCATCACCGGCACCGGCTCCTACCTGCCCGAGAAGGTGATCACCAACTTCGACCTGGAGAAGATGGTCGATACCAGCGACGAGTGGATCCGCAGCCGCACCGGCATCGAGCGCCGTCACGTGGCCGCGGACGGGGAGACGACGGTCGATCTGGCGGAGCAGGCGGCCCGCCGGGCGCTCGAGGCGGCCGGGGTCGCGCCGGCGGACGTCGACTTCATCGCCTTCGGCACGACCACCCCGGATCTGGTGTTTCCCAACTGCGGCACGTTGCTGCAGCAGCGTCTGGGCTGTCGCGGCATACCGGCCTTCAGCCTCGAGACCGCCTGCGCCGGGTTCATGTACGCGCTGTCGATCGCCGATAAGTACGTGCGCTGCGGCGAGTCGAAGCGCGCGCTCGTGATCGGCTCCGAGACCCTGTCACGCATCACCGACTGGAAGGATCGTTCTACCGCTGTGTTGTTTGCCGACGGCGCGGGCGCGGTGGTGCTCGAGCCGAGCGCGCAGCCCGGGCTGCTGTCGACTCACCTGCACTCGGACGGCCAGTACAAGGACCTGCTCTATTGCGCAGGTGGCGTGTCGACCGGTATCGACGGGCGCCTCACGATCACCATGGCAGGGAACGAAGTGTTCAAGGTCGCGGTCCTGAAGCTCGGGGCCGCGGTGGAGGAGGCACTGGCGGCCAACGGGCTCGACCGCAGCGCCATCACCTGGCTGGTGCCGCATCAGGCCAACATCCGCATCATCCAGGCGACTGCGCGCCGGCTCGACCTGCCGATGGAGCGGGTGGTCGTGACCGTGCAGGACCACGGCAACACCTCCGCGGCCTCGGTACCCCTCGCTCTCGACGTCGCGGTGCGCGACGGCCGCATAAAGCGAGGCGACCTGCTGCTGCTCGAGGCCTTCGGCGGGGGATTTACCTGGGGTTCGGCGCTCGTGCGCTACTGATCCGCGCCGCACGGCGCGATGCGTGACTCGAGATGCGCTGCGCCGCAGCCCGATGCGGGTGCGCGCGTCCAAAAAAACGCCGCGCGCGGCGCGCGGCGTTTCTGATTCCTGTCCGCAGCGGGCGTTTACTTCGACACCGACCGCTTGAACATCCGGTCGATCTTCTCGTTAGTCGCGTCGCAGCAGGACTGGCTGGCATGGGCCGCCGCCACCGCCTGATTGGCGGTGCTCTGCGCGCCGCTCGCCGCCTGGCTGGCCGACTGGGCCGCGCTGCTCGCCTGATCGGCCGAGCTCTTCGCCGCCGCCACGTCGCCCTGCACCTTGGCCAGCTGGGCTTTCAGGTCCGCCACTTCGGCCTGCATGGGCTTGATATCCGTACAGGCCGCCAATCCCACCGTCGCTACCACGGCCGCCGCCGCCTTCACAACGCTCGCGCACTTCATAAACGTCCCCTTTGGGTTGTTGATTCGGGAGGTCCTAATTACCGATGCAACGGCAGTGAGCAAGCTTCCGCCGTCGATCGCTGGCCGGCAACTGAATCAAATTTGACACGGGAATGCAACTCCAGACACGCGACTTGTCTTCTGTTCGCGACAGTTTGGTCAGCGCGCAGGTGTCAGCTCGCGCGTGTGTTTGCGACGTCGAGGAGCGGATGCCGGAGAAGCGTTGCGCCGGCTTTGTGGGCGGTGGGTGCGGCTCGTCTCGGACGCTCGGCGACGGCGAGTTGCTGCACGGCCGCTCCAGGCGCGCGTGCGGATCGAGATCTCGAGTTTCATTCACGCGGTGTTCAGCTTCGTGCGCGACCGGCGCGGAGTTGCACGTGACGGGCCAAGCCGCCGGCGAGACGTTGATGCGCGTATCGGGATGCCGGGGCGTTGATGAGAGCTCATGAAGGGATGAGAAAGCTCGTGAAGTGAGGGAGGGAAACACCTGAGGGGCGTGGGCTCTTGCGGGGAGCTCCGATCTGGATATAATTCCAGTTACTGTATATATAAACAGGCAGGCTCAGAATGTCCGACCTCACCCCCCGCCAGACACAGATCCTGCGTCTCATCCAGCGCTTCATCTCCGATAGCGGCATGCCACCGACGCGCGCCGAGATTGCCCACGAGCTGGGCTTCCGCTCGGCCAACGCCGCCGAGGAGCACCTGCGGGCTCTGGCCCGCAAGGGCGTGATCGCGCTCGTGCCCGGCACCTCGAGGGGGATCCAGCTGAAGGACACCATCCGGGAGCAGATGGGACTGCCGCTCATCGGCCGGGTAGCCGCCGGCAAGCCCATTTTCGCCGAAGAGAACTTCGAGGCGCGGCTGCAGATCGACCCGGGACTGTTTCAGCCACGGCCGCATTACCTTCTGAGGGTCACCGGCATGAGCATGAAGGATGCCGGGATCCTCGACGGAGACCTGGTCGCCGTGCATCGCACCTCCGAGGTGCGCAGCCGCCAGATCGTGGTCGCGCGGCTCGAGAACGAGGTCACGGTGAAGCGTTACCGCCAGGAAGGCTCCGTCGTGTGGCTCTTGCCGGAGAACCCCGAGTTCGAGCCGATCCGGGTGGATCTGAAAGAAGAGCCGCTGCTCATCGAAGGCATCGTGGTGGGCGTGGTGCGCCGGGGCCGCGCGAGCGGCTTTGTGTGACCGCGTGCATGGCTCATGAGCCCTCATGGGTTCTTCAGCGCAACTCGCCCGTTTGCTCGAGCATCCGACCATCTGGCGCGGCGCGAGCGCTGCGCACGCCGAGGGGCTGGCTAGCGGATTTGCGGCGCTGGATGCATGCCTTCCCGGTAAGGGCTGGCCCCGCGCCGGTCTGATCGAGATCCTCGTCCCCCGCTTCGGCAGCGGCGAGCTGTACCTGCTGTTGCCGGCGCTCGCCGCCCTGACGCGCGCGCGGTGCGCCCGGTGGTGCGTGTGGGTGGCGCCACCCCTGATGCCTTTTGCCCCGGCACTCGCTGCAGAGGGCATCGCTCTCGATCGGGTGGCCGTGGTGAGCGGTGCGCGTCCGTTATGGGCTCTCGAGCAGGCGCTCGGCTCGGGCGCCTGTGATGCGGTCCTGGCGTGGGCGCGACGGCCGAAAGCGCGCGAGATCCGCCGCTTGCAACTCGCCGCCGAGCGCGGCCGGACTCTCGGCGTGCTGTTTCGTCCGCGGCGGGCGGCCCGGGAAGCCTCGGCCGCGGTTCTGCGCTTGGGTCTCGCGCCGATGAGCGCCGGCGTGCGCATCACGCTCTTGAAAGGCCGCACTGCCATGCGCGGGGCCATCGATCTCGCATTACGGGGCTAGCGCGATGGATCCGCGAATCCTGCGAGCGGCTCGCCCGGCGGACGCCTGGCCAGTCCGTCGCGCGCCGCCGGCGCCGCCGCGCACCGTCGAGCGCGCGACTCAAGCCGGCGCACCGGGGCGCGAGCTGTGGGCCGGCATGCATCTGGCCGAAAACGATCCGGCGGGGAAGCTCGTGCAGCTTGGGATGAGCGCACAGCGGTTCACGCCGCGCGTGAGCCTGGCGCCGCCGGATGGGCTGCTGCTCGAGGTCCAGGGGAGTCTGCACCTGTTCGCGGGCGTGGCGGGGCTCCGCGGCGCGCTCCTCGCCGAGTGCCTGCGTCTCAAGGTGAGGCCGGTGCTGGCGTTTGCGCCCACGGCTCTTGCGGCGCTCGTCATGGCCCGCGCGGGCAAGTCGCTCGAGGTGCTGGAGCCGGCGCAGCTCACTGGACAGCTGGCACCCTTGCCGCTCTCGAGCCTGCGCTGGCCCGAGTACACCGTGGCACGCCTCGCGCGCATGGGGGTGCGAACCATCGGGGCGGCGCTGCGCTTGCCGCGCGCCGGCTTTGCACGGCGCTTCGGCGCCGCGCAGCTCGCCATGCTCGATGTGCTCACCGGGCGTACCGCCGAGGTGCGCGTCACTTACCGTGCTCCCGAGCGCTTCCGCCGCCGCCGTGAGCTCGGCTGTGAGCTGGAGAATCATGGCCTGCTGCTCGTGGCGCTCGCACCGCTCCTGGCCGAGCTCGGTGACTTCCTCGCGGCACGTGACTTGGGCGTCGTGAAGCTCGAGTGCCGCCTGATGCATCGGCATGCTCCGCCGACCCGCTGCGTAGTGCGGCTCGCCTCTCCCGCGACGGATGTGCAACGTCTCACGGCGCTCCTCGGCGAGCACCTGAGCGCGCTCGAGCTCCCGGAGCCGGTGCGGGCCTGCGAGCTCGCCGCCGCGGCCCTGGTGCCGCATCGGCCGGAGAGCGAATCCCTTTGGCAACCGGGCGAGCGCGGTGGCAGCTTCGGTAAAGAGAGCTGCGACCTCATCGAGCATCTGCGTGCGCGCCTGGGTGCCGAAGCGGTGTATGGGCTGACGCTGCCCCGGCGGCGGGGCCCGCTGCGTCTGGTGAGTGAGCCGGAGCGCATCGAGACCGGTTGGTGGGACGGCGATGAGATCGCGCGCGATTACTACACCGCCGTCGACATCCATGGCGTACACCTCTGGGTATTCCGCGAGCGCGCCGCGCCGCACGACTGGTTCCTGCACGGCGTGTTCGGGTGACACATGAGAGCGAAACAGCTCCCGTATGTCTACTGAGTCAACCGCAACGGCGCTGCCGCCTTACGCTGAGCTGCACTGCCTCTCCAACTTCACCTTCCTGCGCGGCGCTTCGCACCCCCACGAGCTGGTGGAGCAGGCGGACGCACTCGGCTATGCCGCCCTCGCGATCACCGACGAGTGCTCGGTTGCCGGCGTCGTGCGCGCGCACATGGCGGCGAAGCACCGCCGCCTGAAGCTCGTCATCGGCTCGGAGTTCCGCCTCGAGTGCGGCCTCACGCTGGTCGCGCTCGCCATCGACCGGCGCGGCTACGGACGGCTGTGCCGCCTCATCACCCGCGGCCGGCGCGCGGCCGACAAGGGACAATACTCGCTCACGCGCGCCGACCTCGAGGCAGCAAGCCTCGCACAGTGCTACATCCTGTGGGTGCCTGCGGCACAGCCCTCGCCCTCCGAGCTGCGCTGGCTCGCCGAGCGCTTCCCCGGGAGGCTGCGGATCGCGGTCGAGCTGCTGCGCGAGGGAGGCGATCGCGAGCGCCTCGCCGCCCTCGAGCAGCTCGGCGCCCACTACGCGGTGCCGCTCCTTGCGAGCGGCGACGTTCACATGCACGTGCGCGCGCGGCGACGATTGCAGGACGCCCTGACCGCGATCCGCCTGAAAGTGCCGGTCGCAGCAGCGGGGCTCCAGCTCTACGGGAACGGCGAGCGCTATCTGCGCGAGCGAGCGCGACTCGCGCGACTGTATCCGCGCGAGCTGCTCGAGGCGGCCGTGGAGCTCTCGCTCGGGTGCACCTTCTCGCTCGACGAGCTGCGCTACGAGTATCCCCGCGAGCTGGTGCCGCCGGGGGAGACCCCGGCGAGCTACCTGCGCCGGCTCACCTACGAAGGGGCGCGCTGGCGCTGGCCGGGCGGCGTGCCTGAGAGCGAGCGCACTGCCATCGAGCACGAGCTCGCGCTCATCGCCGAGCTCCGCTA
>WNGN01004446.1_pt1 | contig 12942 bp, 8 predicted proteins | sample 5400561 | NCBI WGS metagenome assembly WNGN01 (sample SAMN13153379, study PRJNA577476) | soil metagenome | isolation source: 115 cm soil or saprolite under Garry oak tree replicate 2 | place: USA:California | collected 2016-06-15
TAACTCACCGCCAAGCTCGAACTGGCTGTCGCCGCCACCGTGAAGCTAGTGTTGTAGACGGCGCTTGCCGGCGCTGGCGTGCTTACCGTGATCGTCTGGTTGGCCTTCACAGCTGTAGTCGATTGCGTGGCCTGGGTGGCAGCATTGTAATTGCTATCGCCCGGCTGGTCCGCAGTCAGCAAGCAGATGCCGGTACCGCTGGTCATCGTCACCGTCGAGCCAGAGATTGAGCAGGAACCCGAAGCTCCGAGGGTTACCGTGAGGCCCGAGCTCGCTGACGCCGTCACACTGAAGGTGCTGTTGTAAACCGCATTCGCCGGAGCACCGGTGAACGTAATCGTCTGGTTCACTTTGCCATAGGTGAACCCGTTGAGCAGGGTCGCGCTGGTGAAGTTCTTGTCCGATACGACCACATCTACAGCTCCGGCTGCGTGCGCTGGAGTGGTCGCACTTAGGTGGGTACTGTCAACGATTGCAACGTTTGTGGCATCGACGCCACCAAATTTCAGCTTGAATGGCGCTTGGCCGTTAACAAACTGAGTGCCGGTGATAGTGACAGATGTTCCTCCTAGCGTTGGGCCTGAATTCGGACTGACACCTGTGATCGACAGGGCGTCCGTAAACGTTGTCTGCGCTTGCAATCCGGAGGTTTGGCCGGCAGCGGTGAGGTAGAAACGAATGAATAAGTCATGCGAGTCGGGGCTGAATTGATTGTTGTGGATGTGACCGGTGGAGTCGGCGATGGCAATCAGCGCTGGGTGGGTATCGATAAGGGGCGATTCAAGGAAGGACAGGGTCACAGTCTCACCCGGCGTCCAGCCGGAGCCGGTGATGGTGACGATGCTCCCCGGGGAATAGTCGGCCTGATCGGTTTTTACTGTGGCGAAGCCGTAGAGTTCGGCAGATGAAAGAGTTCCCGTGGAATTCGAACCGCCTGCCAGGAACAATATCCCATCCTGTTTGAGTGCACTGCCTGCGGCGTGTTGGCGCGCAGTTGCTGGCGAACCTGTCGCGATGAATGTGCCCGTGGAAGGAACGAACATTTCTGCCGTGGCAATTTCATTGCTTGAAGATGTTCCGCCGACGATCAAGAGGGAATTGTTGTTGGGCAGCAGAAATGCCACGTGATCGCGCCGTGGAGCGGCAAGCGAAGACGCAGAAACAGAAAAGCTTCCAGTCGATGGATCGTAGATTTCTGCCGATGCCAGATCCGCGGGAGTGGTGCTTCCATCCGCGTTGGTAATCACATTCGTTCCGCCAACCACCAGCACTCTGCCATCAAGCAGAGTCGTGGCGGAGTGCGCCATGCGCGGAGCGGAAAGAGCCGGCCCTGCCGCCACAGAATTAGTCACTGGATCGAAAATTTCCGTGGCGGCTACTGGCGAGGTTCCATTCGAACCGCCGATTAGAAGAACGCGGCCATCTGAAAGAACGGCGCTTGCAAAAAACATTCTGGGTGACGACATCATTCCCACGAAAGAAAACGAATTAGCAACCGGATCGAAAATTTCAAGGGCAGTGATTGGGGTGCCTGCGTTATCGCCGCCAGCAAAAAGCACTCGCCCATCCGCGAGAAGTGAAGCTGAATGATTCGTACGCGCCTGAATCATTCCGCCCGCAACTGGCGTCCACGCATTTGCTGTAGAATCGAAAATCTCGGCGGCGTTCGTGGCAGCCGCGCCAACCGACCCACCTGCCACCAAAACCCGCCCGTCCGCCAGCACGGTCGCGGAATGTCCACTGCGTGGAATGCTCATCGGCGGTGCGGGAATAAACGTGCCGGTCGTATCGAAAAATTCGGCGTCAGTCGACGGACCCGCGCCACTATCACCGCCGGTAATGAATATCCGGCCGTCCTGCAACAATGTGGACGCAGCGCTGCTTCGAGGCGAAAGCATCGACCCAGCGGAAAGCCAGTTTCCAATGGAAGGTTGCGGAATATTCCCTTTGACGAAAATTCCGGCGGCAAGAATTAAAACGGCGAGTAGGGCTGGTTTGAGGGTGCGGCGCATTGATTACTCCCTTGCTATCTAAATGCTTAGGAACAACGCAAAGCTCCGCCGTCACTGAAAATCAGGTAAAGACACACCCGACCAGTTAATTCGAGGCAGAGATTTGGGACCGATAATCGATGGCTGCGGGGAACCGCCAAACAAACACTTACTGGAAGCTAAGCACGTACGGTACCAGAGAAATCTCTAACTCCGGATTGAGGCACCACCATTCGCTTACAGAAAATAAATGACTTACGGCACGCAGCCCTTCGATGCACCCGACGAGGAGTCTCTTTCTGTGGACGGGCTGATGGGTCTATCCTGGTTTATGTCTATCCTGGTTTATTAACCGCTAAGGCGGGCGATTTTGTAATGCTCGTAGTCAGCGACACCGGCACCGGCATGGACTCGCAGACCATGGCGCGGATTTTTGAGCCGTTCTTCACCACGAAGACGGAGGGACGAGGAACTGGGCTCGGGTTGTCCACTGTGTACGGCGTCGTGAAGCAAAACAACGGCTACATCATGCCCTATAGCGAAGTGGGACACGGGTACGACGTTTCGTGTCTACTTTCCCCGTGTCCGCGAGACTCCGGACTTGCGGGACAAGAAATCGAATCAACAAGAGTTCGCAAAAGGTTGTGAAACAATTCTCGTCGTCGAAGATGAAGAGGCTCTGCGCGAATTGGCTCGAGAGTTTCTCGAGGCCAACGGCTACAAGGTGATCGAAGCGGAACGCGGCGAAAAAGCGATCCAGTTGGTCGAACACTCCCAGACGTCAATCGATCTTCTCCTCACCGATGTCGTGATGCCCGGCATAGGGGGAAAGCAACTGGCAAAGCGGCTCCTAGAGCTCCGGCCAGAACTGCATGTCCTCTATATGTCTGGTTATACCGATGACGTGATCAACAATCGGGTGTTGCCCGAAAATACCCTTCTACTGCCAAAACCGTTTACCCGGGCGACTTTGCTGCGCAAGGTCCGCGAGGCGCTCGACACGAAAACATCTTTTAGTTCTTCGTAGTCTGGCAATCGATCATATCCTGGCCAGTTCAATCGCCGAACCTTGCCGCAGCACGAGCTTTTGCCTTTGCGGCTTCTTCTTCCCTGCTTCTCGGCGGAGCATTTGTTTCGAGCGCATGGATAAAGCGGTTCGAGATCGCCGCAATTTCATCGACCGCAGCCTGGAACGCGGCTTCGTTTGCCTTTGACGGCTTATTAAAACCGCTGATTTTTCTTACAAACTGCAGCGAAGCAGCGCGTACCTCTTCGGGTGTAACCGGCGGATCGAAATTGAAAAGAGTTCTGATATTTCGGCACATGTTCCAAGTCCTCATAACCTTAATCTGGACGAGTCGGATCCAAACTCGCTTCGTTCGCCAATATGCGGGTTAACTCCAGGGCGTCGGTTGCCTACTTTAATTTTTAGATGCTACTCGCAGACTTGGCAGCCTGTGAAGCCAGGCGCTGCCGGGCATAGCTGCACCACGGACCAACAGGCTCGAGCTTGACATACGCTTGCCAGTGCTCTCGCGCTTCGGCCAGGTTGAAGTGCGCCAAAGCGTTCTCTTCATCCAACGCCAACGCGCGCTGAAAATACTCAGAAGCCCTGTCCAGATTTCCACGCTCGTAGTACAGCGTCCCGCAATTAATCACCGCATCGATCCTCTGCGGATCAACTAACAGCGCACGCTCGTAGGCCTCGATCGCTTCGGCCTTTTTCTTTCCGTCGGCTTCATATTCGAGTGCCAAAGCCAGCCAGTCGTCGGCGCTTCGGCCGGACATCACACGCACTCTCTCGTCGAGTTCGCGAGTCTCAAAGTTCAGTACAAACTGGCCCGAAATAGGTTTAAGCCGCGATCCGCCTCGCTCGACAATGACATCCCTTCCATCGGAAAGAACGCGCAGTTCCGCCAGCGGTGCCTGCACTTGGGAAAGTTTTTCTCGGAGCGCGGCAAGTGCCCGCTGCAGCCGATTGGCGGGCACTCCTTTTTCGGCCAACTGTTTCACCGTACGCAATCCAATCAGATCGCGGAAATCATACGAGCGGATTCCTTTGTCTCTTCGGGGAGAAACCAGGCGCAGGCGGTCCCAGTAATCCAACTGCTTTCCGGTTAGACCCAGAATGCGCTGGACTTCGTCAGGGCTGAATCTATCTGTAGGGCCCATTGCGAGTTAGCCGGTTGCTTTTTTGCCCGTGCGCTTTTGTGCGGCTGGCTGAACAGCGCGAGTGGGTGGCTTCTTCCCCACGGACGCCACCAGAGTCGGCGCCGATGCCGCAGCTGTTGGTGGAGCGTGCTTTTCAGCAAGGCTCTTCTTAAGAGCTTCCATCAAATCGATTACCGGAGCCATGTGTGGCTGGGCCACCTCGGTCACTTGCTGGCCCTGCAGCTTGGCGGCAATCATCGCGCGAACATTCTCTTGATACGTATCGTGATATTTCTGAGGCTCGAATGGCGCTTTGAGGCTCTCAATAAGTTGCAGAGCGAGCTTCTTTTCCTGATCTTTCACTTCAACCTTGTCAGTTGGGATGGACTCCGCTGCGCGAATCTCGTTCGAATAAAACATCGTGTGCAGCGTCATGCCTTTGCTGCCCGGCCGGACAATCACGATATGCTCGCGTTGATGCATCGTGACCTTCGCGATCGCTCCGTATCCGGACTCCTTCATGGCATTCATTAGCAACTGGTAGGCCTTCAGTCCGGCATCCTCGGGGCTGATGTAATACGATGAGTCGAAGTACAGAGGATCGATCTCTTCCAGCTTCACAAACTCTAGGATCTCCATCACATGGGCAGAGGGCGGCTCGATCTTGTCGAGTTCCTCTTCGCTGAACAAAACGTACTGATCCTTTTCGTATTCGTAGCCTTTCACAATTTCGGACCGCTCCACGTGACGGTTACAAACGGGGCAAAACAGCGGCTGCTTGAGCCGTGAATGGCATACATTGTGCAGCTGGTTGAAACTAATCCGCTCGCCGCGCGCCGCGGCGAACATCCGGATCGGCATGGAAATTAAGCCAAAGGTAAGGTGGCCTTTCCAGACAGTCGTGGCCATTTGAACGCTCCTTTGCCTGAGTCGACCGCTCTGCAGTCGCACTTTCATTTCGACCGCTTGCGGACGCTTCCCTCGTTTTGACCGCCCCGCGGTCTCGCTTTCAATTATGCTCGGATTTCCCAGGTTAGTCCCGCATTTTTCAAGATGCAAGGCGAATTCACGGCAACGCGTGTCAAAAAGGCAAGTCTGCGGCCTGCCCAGAACCCAGACAAGAACCTGGGATAGAATCCGTCCATGGCCAAGCTCGACGAATATCAGCGCAAGCGCCGCTTCGACCGAACGCCAGAACCCGCTGGCCCTGTTCCTGCCGAGAAAGGGCCCGAACCCTCCAGCGAAAATACTTTTGTCGTACAAAAGCACGCCGCCCGCCGTCTGCATTATGACTTTCGCCTGGCCATCAATGGCACACTGAAATCCTGGGCAGTGCCCAAGGGACCCTCTCTCAGCTCTACCGACAAACGTCTCGCCGTGCAAACCGAGGATCATCCCCTTGAGTACGGCGGCTTCGAAGGAAAAATTCCCGAAGGCAACTACGGAGCGGGAACCGTCATGGTGTGGGATCGCGGCACGTTCGCTACCGAGGGCAATCTCGATGCGGCTCGGCAACTACAACGAGGAGAAATCAAGTTCAGTCTTAATGGAGAAAAACTCCACGGCAGCTTCGTTCTCGTCAAGCTTCGCAACTCCGAAAAAGGCAACGAATGGCTTTTCATCAAACACAAAGACGCAACTGAGGACCCCGCATGGAACGTCGACGAGCACGACGGCTCCGTTCTCACCGGGCGCACGCTCGAAGAAATCAAGGAGGAGTCGCCGCCCAAGCGCAAGCCAAGTCCCATGCAACCGGAGGAACTAAACGGCGCCCGCAAAAGCGCCATGCCCTCCCGACTGGAACCCATGCTCGCAACCTTGGGCGATCATCCCTTCTCCGATCCCAATTGGCTGTTCGAAATTAAATGGGACGGTGTGCGCGCGTTAGCCTGGATTTCCAGCGGTGCCCTGACGCTCCGTTCCCGCGCGTCCGTGGACATTACCAAACGCTACCCCGAACTCGCATCACTTCCCGAAGCCCTCGCTGCTCGCCAGGCAATTCTCGACGGAGAAATTGTTGCTCTCAATTCTACCGGGCACAGTGACTTCCAACTCTTGCAGGAACGCATGCATGTGCGTGCTCCCAGCGAACATCTTGTCTCGCAGATTCCCGTCGTTTATTTTGCGTTCGATCTTCTTTATTGCGACGGATACGATCTTCGCCAAGCTCCGCTGCTGGAACGCAAACAACTCTTGGAGCGCCTGTTGCACACCTCCGAACGCTTCCGCTACTCCGACCACCAACTGGAACGCGGCAAAGAATTGTTCGAATTGGCAAGACAGAATGGTCTAGAAGGAATCATCGCGAAGCGGGCAGACAGCTCCTACGTTTCCGATCGTAGTGCGAATTGGGCGAAGCTGAAGGTCAGCAATACCATCGATGCCGTTGTGGGGGGATGGACCGCCGCTCGCACCAGCGCAATTCCCTTTGGCTCACTGCTGTTGGGTCTGTATCAAGGCAAGAAGCTTCGCTTCATCGGACACGTCGGCAGCGGCTTTGACACAAAAAAACTAGAAGAAATCAGCGGCAAATTGAAAAGCCTGGCGTCATCGAGTTGCCCGTTCGAAACTGTTCCCGAAGCCAATGAGAAGCCGTCCTGGGTGACTCCTTCGCTCGTCGCGCGCGTCAAGTTCAGCGGTTGGACGCAGGAGCGCTCGCTGCGCCATCCGGTTTTCGTGGCGCTTCGCGAGGACGCGCAACCCGCCGATTGCCAGTGGGACATTGAAGTCGCCCCTGCCACGACGAATCCCGCCGTGGTTCGCGCGCCCGAAGTTGTCGGTCGCGTGCTCAACACGACTGCGCAAATCGAATCCGAACTGTTCAAGGGCCATGTGGAAACGGTCACGATCGAACTGGACGGCAAACGCTTCCGGCTGAGTAACCTGAACAAGATCTATTTTCCCGAGTCCGGCTACACGAAACGAGATCTCCTCGCCTATTACTATCGAATGGCCGACTCCATTTTGCCTTTTCTCCGCGAGCGGCCGCTGGTCCTTCGCCGCTATCCCGACGGAATCAAGGGCCAGGCCTTCTTTCAAAAAGATTTACGCGAGGGTATTCCGGAGTGGTTCAAAACAGTTCCTGTCGACTCTGAAGGACTGGGCAAAGAAATCCACTACGCCACTGCGGACGATCGCGCTTCCCTCCTCTTCCTGACCAGCCTCGGTTGCATCGACCATAATCCCTGGTCCAGCCGCTACTCCGATGTCGACCACCCCGATTATTTCTTTTTCGATCTTGATCCTTCCGAGGGCACCGATTTCTCCGTTGCTGTCACGATCGCTCGAGCTCTTCATGAAAAGTTGGAAGAACTGCGCGTGACCAGCTTTCTGAAAACTTCCGGCGCAACGGGAATTCACATTTATGTGCCAGTCGAGCCTGTGTACACCTACGAGCAGTTGCGCACTTTCGCGGAAATCGTTGCTCGCACGGTAACCACCGAACATCCGAGTCTGGTAACCAACGAACGGTCCGTCGCGCGCCGCCCTGTCGGTCGCGTTCTCATCGACGTCCAGCAGAACGCGCATGGCCGACCGCTGGCCGCGCCATATTCCGTCCGCGCGTTTCCAAAAGCGCCGGTTTCCGCGCCCATCTTGCCGCGCGAACTTCGCACAAAACTCCGTCCCGAAACTCTGAATATTAAGACCATCTTGGCCCGGCTTAAAGAGAAAGGCGACCTGTGGACCGATTTCTGGACGAAGCGGCAAAGACTCGAACAAGCCATCGAACTTCTTAGCGAGCGCATGACACCAAAAGCAAGAAAATCGCCTTGATCGCAACGGTCGAACGCCGCTTTCTGCCCGCACAAGATTCTATCCGGGAGACCGCCCGTCCCTCGTCTTCAGCGCCGTAGGCACGAGAGACGTTAGCCCCGCGCGGCAGCGCTGCGGCACTTCTCTGGTCATCGTCGGACATGGCCTTATCTGTCTTCTCCATACGCAATGGCTATGATTAAATGTCTTCGGACGAAATGCCACGAACGGAGATGCGCCATCCCTCGCGCGGGCAAACTTCTTGTTGGAACTTCCGGATACTCCTACAAACAATGGAAGGGGAATTTCTATCCAGAGAAGCTCCCAGACCGCGAAATGCTTCCCTTTTATGCGAAGCAATTCTCGACCGTCGAAATCAATCACAGCTTTTATCGTATGCCCACAGAGACCTCGCTTCTGAACTGGGCCAAAAGCGTTCCTGAAGGTTTTCGCTTCGCGCTGAAAGCCAATCAGCAAATCACGCACATTCACCGCTTGCGCGACTGCGAAAGCATCCTCAAACGTTTTCTGGAAGTCGCGAGCATTCTTCATGACGGCGATCACCTCGGCCCGATCCTTGTTCAACTTCCGCCCACTTTCAAATTCGATCGTCCGTTGCTGGAGGATTTTCTCGCTCTTCGCCCGACCGCATTCTTATTTGCATTTGAAGTGCGTCATCCCTCCTGGTACACGGACGATACCTACGCCGTCCTTCGCCAACACAACACAGCGCTCTGTCTGTCCGAAACCGAAAAACAAAGCCCTCCTGATGTGCTCACCGCCAATTTCACCTACGCCCGGCTACGTCTCGAAGATTACACAGCGAAGCAACTCACAGCATGGCGGAAGCGTTTCGACGCTTGGCTCGCCCAAGGCGTCGATGTCTATGCTTACTGCAAACACGAGGACGCGGGCAAAGGCCCGGCTTACGCCCGCCAGCTTCTCGGGCTGTAGCCATCCTCTTAAGAGGCCGGGCTTTTTCTGTCACTGACTTTACATTCTCTTGGCTTGTCGTCTTTATGACACGAGTAGGGGCACGATTGTATCGTGCCCTCTTCCGCCGCCGTCCAGACCTGCGCTTTTCCTTCTGCTGCTCTTGTCCTACACTTTCCCTATGCCAAACGCCTATCTACTGAAAACCGAGCCCTCCGAATATTCCTTCGCCGATCTACAAAAGGACAAGAAAACCGTCTGGGATGGCGTACACAACCCAGTCGCTCTTCGGAATCTCGGCGAAATGAAGCCCGGCGACCACTTGATCGTCTACGAAACCGGCGACCAAAAAGCCGCCGTCGGTACCGCTTCCGTCGTTTCAGTCAAAGTCACCGATCCCAAAAACCCGCAAGTGGAAGTCGCCGCTGGCAAAGTACTCGTCAAAGCGATTACTCTCGCCGAAATCAAAGCCAACAAAATCTTCGCCACTTCGCCGCTCGTAAGAATGGGCCGCCTTTCCGTCGTTCCCCTCACTCCTGAACAATACAAATTCCTCGCCGGTATCTAGCAGCGACGTTCTGCGGCCAGTCGGTCCGACGATTTCTCCAACATTAGGAAGGCTTGTTCTGGAAGAAACTGCGATTTCGAATTTCGAAGCGACTTGTCTTTTGCAGTCCTGGAAAACACCCGGAAATCCGCGATGTTCTTGGTGATCAGTCGGTTCACTCCGTCGATGCTGCGTTAAAACGACACTCGCGCGCTCAACTGAATCTGTCGTCCCGGCGTTGCCGCTTCCGTGATCGTTCCGAATTGCGGCGTGTTCACAAAGCGGTCCGGTGTACCGAGATTCACGTGATTCAGCGCATTAAAGAATTCCGCGCGAAACTGGAAACGCGTTCTTTCCGCCAAAGAAAATTCCCGTGCGACTGCAAAGTCCAGCGTCTGCATGCCCGGACCGTAAACCGTGTTGCGGCCAACGTCTCCAAACGTGAAGGCCGCAGGCGTCGCGAATGCCGCAGTGTTAAACCACGCATCGGAAGTATGCCTACCCGCTCCAAAAATAGGCTGGCCAGTCACGTTTGCGCGGATAGGATTTTCTCCCAGCACCACGCCGGAGTTTGCGGTATCGCCAAAAACGGAAATGGTCAGCGGGAATCCACTTTGTACTTGGTAGATCGTCGAGAGATGCCAATTGCGCGTGAACATATTCACTAGGCCCTCGGCGGTCGCCGCAGGAATGTCGTAAACCAGGCTCATCGCAAACCGGTGTTTCACGTCGCACGCCGCTGCCTTTTCCGCTGCCAGATCAGAGTTGTTCTGCGGAATCGAAGACTCAAACATCGGCGAACGAAAATCCGGCGCGTCGCTGAGATTCTTCGAGAACGTGTAGTTGGCAAGGAAACTCAATCCGCGAGAATAGCGTCGTCGCAAATTCACGTAACACGCGTCGTACCAGCTCTGCGCAGAGTTTTCGAGCAAGTTGATGGTGCTCACCGGAAACGTCGAACTCGCAACGTTGACGCTCGACGGGAACACCGTGTCCGGAACGAAGCTGATCTTGGGAAATGGTCTGCGCGGACCAATTGCTCCCGGACCCGGAGGCGCATTATTGATCAAGTGAGCTCTCTGCAAGTGAACGCCGTGCGCGCCGAGGTACCCGACCTCAAGCGTCGTCTCGCGGCCCAGGCTCTTCTCTACAGAAAAGCTCCATTGCTGGACGTACTGTGCTGGAGCATGTGGTTCGAGCGCGGTGAAACTGACCGTCGTTACGCCCAAAACCGGCTGGGCAAAATTGAATCCGTTCAGCGAGGGAATGAAATTATCGCTCTGCTGTGTGATCGGAAAAACGTACGGCACGTTGTGACGCTGGTTGCACCAGGTATTGAGGTCAACTGGCGTGAAGAAAATTCCATACGCGCCATGAATGACAGCGGCAAATTTCGGCAAGTTCTGCGAAAACCCAAAGCGCGGCGCAAAATTCTTTTTCTGCGAATACAGCAATCCTTGCGGATATCCATTCTGTCCACCGATGAACGCTTCTGGCGTGCCGTCCACGAATGTCAGGTTGCTGTTCGTGTAGCGAATGTCCACCAGCGGGTCCATGAATTCATAGCGCAGACCAAACTCTACCGTCGTGTTCCGCGTCACCTGAAATGTATCTTGCGCGAACCAGTCCGCCGCCCACTGCCGCAACTGCATTTGCGGGATTCCAGCTTGCACTTGCTTCACGGCGGGAAGTCCGAGCAAGAAACTCGCAAGACCGGAACCCGTGCCGTCGTTCGTTGCAGTCCGTGTCGTAAACCCATTTGTAAACTGATAGTAGCCGCGATTCTGGAAAAATCCCCACATCGGCCATACGTATCGCCGGTAGCTTCCGCCGAATTTCAGTCCATGTCGGCCTTTTTGCCAACTCAAGACATCACGGCCTTCGATGATCGTGTCCCACGCTTTCATCGGCGTGGCAGCATACGTGTCGCCCATACCGGAATATCCTTGCACGTTAAACCACGGCGCTCCCCACGCCCCTGGACCGCCAAATCCAATACCCTGAATCCCAAGCTGGGACACGATATCGTTCGTGTTTGCGCTTTCTGTGGTGTGGCTCATTGCCAATCGCGAAACACTGAGTGTCGCCACATTCACCATTCGCGGGCTTACAATTCGGTTCCACGCGACGTTTCCCTGCTGCGAGAAATTATCGTGATACGTTCCGAATCCCGGCAGGTTGATGGGCATGAATCCATTTTCGCTGCTCAACGAATACCGGCCGTAGACCGCGTCGCCGTTCGCAAATACGTGATCCACACGCGCCGTCCCCTGGTCCGTGCGGTGCACTTCGTTCCGCGTGTCGACGTAGTTGTTGCAGTCAGTGCCAGCGCCAATCACGCCGGGTTGGCCCATCATCGCGCCACCACAGGGCATCGTGCTTCCCATGTTCACGTCCATACTGGGCTGGGGCACGTACTGCTGCATAAAAAGTTGGGCTGCGGCGTTGATCCGGCCTTGCGGAATCTGATTGTCGGGAAAAGGATCGCGGAGAATTTGCGGATTGCCGGGACTGATTGGCTTCGTCGGATCAAAATTCGGATTCGCATGCGCCGTCGTAGGATCGTAGATCGTTTTGCCGCTCATGCTGAAGTCGCCGAGAATTTCATCAGCAGTTGGCACCGTGTCCGTCATCGTGTTGGCTTTCGAGTGGCGCAATCCCTCATAGTTCACAAAGAAAAATGTTTTCCCACGAGTAAGCGGGCCGCCCAGCGAGCCGCCGTAGTTGTTCTGTACGAGATGCTTCGACATTCCCATGTCGCCGAACGTGTGCGCATCGAGCGCACCATTCCGCAAGAATTCATAAGCCGTTCCGTGAAACTGATTCGAGCCAGAACGCGTCACGATGTTGATCTGTCCCCCGCCGGCGCCGCCGATCTCAGCCGCGTAACTGCTCGTCTGCACTTTGAACTCTTGCACCGCATCCGGCGATGGACTCACATTCAGCGTATTGAAAGTTGGATCAGTATTCGTTGTGCCGTCTAGAAGGTAGTAATTCGCGTTTGGGCGTGCGCCGCCAATGGTGACCGATGAGCGCTGTCCCGGTCTCCAGTAGAGCGGGTTCATATCGCCGGTCTGTGCTCCGTGCCCTTCATGTGCACCCGGCACAGTCAACACCAGATCGATCAGCATTCTTCCGTTCAGAGGCAGCTGTTGGATCGCAGCCGGCTCCACTACTTCACCGACGCTGGCGTCGGTCGTCCTTAATACCGGGCCGCTGTTCGCGCCGACTTCCACTTTGTTGCTCACCGACGCCAATGCCAGTTTTACGTCCAGCGACGATTGCTGTCCAACTTCCAGTCGCAAGGTCTGCTTAAATTCCGCAAAGCCGTCCTTCTTCACTGTGATTTGGTATTCGCCGGGCGGCAGCCCCGGCACCTGAAATAGACCAGCTTCGTTTGAGTTCACGAGGCGCTCCGCGCCTGTCCCGGAGGCGGTCAATCGAACCTCGGCTCCCGATACAGCGGCTCCCTGCGCGTCCAGCACGTTTCCGCTCAATGTGGCGTAATTGCTCTGTCCGAACAGAATCGTTGGGCACATAGATAGACACACAGCCGCAAATCGCGTC
>WNGN01002400.1_pt1 | contig 12939 bp, 11 predicted proteins | sample 5400561 | NCBI WGS metagenome assembly WNGN01 (sample SAMN13153379, study PRJNA577476) | soil metagenome | isolation source: 115 cm soil or saprolite under Garry oak tree replicate 2 | place: USA:California | collected 2016-06-15
ATCACATGTAAATTAAGGTTAGGCCGTTGTAATGATCCATGTATTATCTGCGTCTCATCTCCAATTTGTTGCAACACATCTTGCTCAACACGCTTATTAGCGGTAGCAGTTAGCGCAAGTACAGGAACATTTTTAGGAAGAGCGCTCAATAATCGGACGATGCGCCGGTAATGAGGACGAAAATCATGCCCCCATGTAGAAATACAATGCGCCTCGTCAATCACGATCATACTGATACGCATATGAATGACGTTCGTTTGCCAATCCACATTGTCGAGTCGTTCAGGGGCAATAAAGAGAATTTTGAGTTCACCTGCTCTTGCGCGAGCAAGCGTCAGTTGATTGTCTTCTTCACTAAAATCCGAACTCACAATAGCTGATGGTATGGCATAAGCATCTTTACATCTCTGACATTGATCCCTCATAAGCGCCTTGAGAGGGGAAAAGACAATAGTGAGATGAGGATAATAAAGGCTTGCTATCTGGTAACAGAGCGATTTACCCCATCCTGTACGTTGAATAGCCAGGATACGTTTGCCCTCAACAAGCTGCTCTATGATATCGCACTGGCCTGGATAAAAACCTGTGGAAATATGAAATCGCTCTATTAACAGCTTTTCTGGTGAATAACTCTGCCACGTAAACCCTGACTCCATAAAGGACCTCCCCCAACACACAATGTTACATTGATGAATTTATATGTAACTGGCGCATTTTAAGCGCAAATGCGCCAATTGTCAAATATCCTCCAACATTTGGTTCTACTCGTCCATAGTAGGGGCGACCCTTGTGGTCGCCCTGGATGTGGTCGCTCTCCCTGAATCCCACCCACATAAATTTGAAAAAATAGCAAATTTGTTCCAAAAAAGCTTGCAAAATGCCGCCTTTGAGTGTATACTTCATCTTGGATAGTAATTAGAACAAAATATCTAAAGCCTCGATTCAATGAAAAACGAGAGGACGGTAATGTTGTGGCTCAGAAATATTTGCAGGGAATATACAACCCTGCCGAGCTATATGCTTTCGATGATGCTGAACCTGAACGTACACCCAGTAGCGCACTTCATTATCAGAGAATAGCCGATGTAAGATCAGAGGTAGGACGAGCCTCTGCTGATGTACGTGTGCTTTCTAGCCAGGGAAGCTACCAGGCTCGCAACAAATCCACCGTTCCACCTCGCAGTTCCGCTACAAAGACAAATATGCCGGCAGTCTCGGGCAATCGACGCCATGACGAGGAGACCGCAAACGATGAAATTGCAATTCGGCGCACGGACGATTTAATGATTCGTCCCTTCATGCCTCGTTTTCATTGGACCGTGCTTTTGGGTATGGCAATGTTCATCATGGTGGTAGGCTGGGTCTTGTTGACCACGGTGGCCAACTGGTGGCAGGTAACGCAAGATGATTGGCATTATGGGCGACCTCGGACATTCCAGACGGATATGGTGGTAGGACATAACGATTCAGCAGCCAATCCAAGCCATTTTCTGGCTTTAAATTTAAATCGTCATATACAGATCATAGAATTTCCAGGTGGTGATTCCTCAAAAGCCAAGATTTATATGGGCCCAACGTTAGTCGGATCGGGTCAGGAACTGGCGGTGGTGACGCTGACATTTAAGGATGTCAACGGAGATGGTAAACTGGATATGATTGTGAATGTGCAGGATAGCCATTTTGTGTTTATTAATGATACTGGTCAGTTTCGCCCGGCACGACCCGGCGAAAATGTTCAGATGTGACAGATCAGTTGCGATAAAAAATAACAAAGAGCCACAAGAGCTATACTTCTCTTGTGGCTCTCTCATTTTGTATTAATCATGCCATTGAAACCGTATCCATCTCGCCAGAGTTGTCATGGTTCTCTTTGCTAGCTACCGGTTGAGTAGCTTTCACATGCAGCGATGTTGAGGCAGTGGTGACAGGAAATGAGCGTGCTGGCGTTGGCAACTCTTCTAACTTGATTGTGCTGGTTGGATTTGCGCGTAAAGCTAACACTGCGAAAGTAACCATCCAGGCCAGTAGAAACCCAAGAAGTGTCCAGGCCAGGACCGTTTGGGTTATTGCTAGCGTGGTAGATACATCCATGGGTGAGTCCTCTTTAAACTTCCGTACGTGTTTAAAGGATAAGTAGGTATATCCTTGTTCTAATAGACGAATGTCACGAGCAATATTAACTTGAGATACATTGGATTAGTATCGATAGACTTTTGGGACAATGCATTCCTGGAATGTCTGGAGAAAACCACGCCAATAATAACAACGGCACAGCGTCCAAAAAAGTTGCATCGAAATTCACCATCCAGAGGCATATTATATATAATGGTCATGAACAAAATAATCGAGCCACCTGTAGGGGCCGATTTATCGCGCCCACCGCCGATTTATCGGCCCTCGATGCATGTATCGCTATCCGGATTATTTTGTGAAACCTCATTAAATATTAAGGCTTGTACTTTTAACAGAAACCTGTCAAAATAGAGATACAACTCTGACCCACACTGATTGAGAAGGAACGGAAATCATGGAGAAAGCGGATTGGCCGCGGAGACGTGACATTCTCTTAAGCATTGTCTGCATCGGCATTATCATTTGGTTTGTCTGGAACCTTTTCGTAGGCCTGTTTATTCACGCGGTTCTCTTGCTTCTGCTATCAATGGCCCTGGCATTTTTGATCACTCCGGGAGTAAACTTTCTAGAAAAACATAAAGTTCCCCGTCCTTTGGCGACGCTCATCTTGTATATTGTTGCCCTGACCCTGCTTTCTCTTCTCTTTTTTGCGCTTGCTTTCTCCTTGATCCAACAGGTGCTCAGCTTCCGGGTCGTCGTCACGAAATTCTTTATCAATTTACCGGATCAGTTTAAATACCTGGATGACTTTCTGGTGAAAAGAGGTATTCCGCAGGCGAACATTGATGATGCAATCAATCAAGTCAAAGGACAATTAGTAGGCTTCGCGCAGACCGCTGCCACCAACGTGGTGAATGTTGCCTTTGTTGTGACTAGCGCTTTTATCGATATTCTGTTAATCCTTGTGATGAGTTTCTACTTCACGCTCGATGGCAGGAATATACGTCATAACCTGGTAAAAATTCTGCCCGAGCGCTCTCTGAAAACGTTTGCGGTGTCTGAGGATGCTCTTAACCGCGTGGTTGGCAATTATATTCGTGGACAACTCACCCTCGCCGCAATCATTGGCGTTCTGGCTGGGGTAGGCTGTTACTTTTTGGGATTAAGCGGTTACGCTCTCATCATTGCCTTTTTAGGTTTTCTTTTTGAAACGATTCCCATGGTTGGCCCGGCACTGGCAACCATTCCCGCTTTACTCATATCATTACTGTTGCCAGACCCCTTTCCACGTACTATTTGGATTATCCTTTACTTTGTTTGCATTCAGATGCTGGAGAGCAATATCCTGGGGCCTCGTATCGTGGGGCATGCGGTTGGTCTTCACCCCATTGCCGCTATTTTATGTTTGATTATCGGCGTCCAGTTGTTCGGCGCTTTTGGCGCGTTGTTGGCTACGCCGATCGTTGCAGCTGCCTGGGTGGTTACTGTTAGCCTGTATAATTCGGCAAAAGGTAAGACGGCCGACCAGATACTCGAGCATAAGCGTAAACCGATAGTTATTCGGCCTCCAGGCGTCTTTTTGCCTAGGAGAAAGAAGGTGAATACGCATAAACTAGAAGACCATCCCGGGGAGAATACACGCACAGTTGACGCAGGCGAAGGGGCAGAAAAGCCGACTCCCTCAATGAAGAGGAGCTCGCTACAACCGGAGCATATTGATCTGTTGCGCCCTGTACCTGATATCAAAAGTCCACTTTCGGAAAGCAATGAGGAAGAAAAAGAGAGTTGATTTGGCGTCTTGTCCTGCACAGTTGCCAAATCAACTCTTCCAAAACGCGCTTAACTGAGAAGCCACCGGCTTTAGCCGTGGGGAGTGGAGTTGTCACATGCACATTTAGCGGGTAGCTCCCAATGCATCGCGTAGTGCCTCCTCGCCCTCGCGATTGACCAGTGCAAAAACATCATCATCGGCAAAAATCTTCGTCTCTGCGGTGGGTACTATATATTCATTGCCGCGAATAACGAGGGCGATATTGCCACTTCGCGGGAGTTTGATCGTGCTTAATGATTTCCCAACTATCGGTGAATCTGCGGGGACATGTACTTCTACGATACCTAGCCCCGCTCTCCTCAGCGTCATCAGTGTTACAAAGGAAGAGCCAGGTAGCTCTGCTTCGATCAGTGAGAGAATAGATCGCGTAGGGCTGACGGTAATATCGATCCCTAACTTTTGAAAAAGTAGATCGTATTTCGGATTATTTAACCGGGCAATTGTGCGTGCTACTTTGAAACGTTTCTTTGCCATCTGGCAGATAACCAGGTTATCATCGTCTTCACCTGTAACAGCAATCACGACATCAGCACGATGCGCTCCAACCTCTTCCATTGTTCTTGCTTCGCAGGCATCGCCACGGACAACCGACTGACCAAGTTCATCTGAAAGTGATTGATAACGACTCGCGCCTTTTTCTAATAAGAGAACTTCGTGGCCCTTGCTCAGCAAGCTCTTGGTGAGATAATAGCCGACGTCACCACCGCCGCCGATAATAATATACATACTGTTCTCCTTGTCCTCTCGTTCTCTTGCTCCTTTATTCTTTTGCTGCTTTTTCCGCCTGCCCAGTTCTAGTGAGGGCATTAAAAATCATTTGTGCCCCAATGGTTGTAGGGCAGATTGTTTCTAGACCAAGTTCATGATATGTACTCTGTCGCATTGGATCGTAAATGCGACAAACGACCTTCTTGACATTGAAGATCTCTCTTGCAATTTGACTGGACATGATATTTCGATTATCCCCGTTGGTAACGGCAGCAAAGGCATCGGCTTCTTTGATTCCCGCGCGGATAAGTACTTCTTCGTCAACCCCGTTTCCTATAATAGTGGTACCTCTAAAATCTGGTTCCAGGCGCCGGAAGGCTTCGCTGCTATAGTCGATAATCGAGACTGTATGTCCTTCACGATCCATCATAGTAGCCAGAGCTGCGCCAACACGGCCACAACCAAGGATCACAATTTTCACTTCGTGCCTCCTGTTAGTCGCAATGACCAACATAGTATTTGTTCTTTTGTATATATCTCAGGAAAAAAAACTGGGTTGTTTAACCCATTACATGATATTATATCACCACGGAGGAGTATTATGTCATTAAACCGCTACGTTTTGCGGAGTGTATCTGCTCTCGAGTGGAAGAAGTGGGATCAATTCGTCAACGACCACCCCGGCGGGCATTTCCTGCAAAGCTGGGGATGGGGGGAACTCAAGGCGAGCATAGGATGGCATCCCTTCCGCTTCTCCCTCTGGGATGGAAAGCAGAGACAGATGGTTGCCGCAGCGCAGGTCTTATGCCGTCCTGCCCCAGGTTTTCCCTTATGGGCAGGACACCTTGCCTACATTCCAAGAGGACCGGTCATTGACTGGTCAGATGCTTGCATGTGTAAGGCATTCTTCACACAACTGAATGCATATCTCCGAAGACGAGGGGCTCTGGCATTGCGCATGGAACCAAACAGGGTGGTAGAAGCGCTCACATACTCAACAGGAAGCAATCCATGGCCAGAAAATCCCCTTGCGACCGGTGTACCAGTGGCGCACTCAAATATTGAAGAACTCCAGGCAGTGGATACAACCGCAACAACTGCAACAACTGCAACAACTGCAACAATGGCTACCCTACCAATGCTCTTGTATCCCGTGCAGCCGGTACAGCCAATTCGTAGTATTGTGTTGGATCTGACGCCAACTGAAAATGTCCTATTGGCAGCTATGAAAGAGAAGTGGCGTTACAATCTGCGGCTGGCTGAGCGTAAAGGTATCACCGTGCGGGTGGCAGAAACAGTTGAGGATGTAGAGGCCTGGTATGCCCTGTTGCGGACGACAGGAGAGCGTGACCACTTTGGGATACATACAATTGACTATTATCTGAAAGCCTGGCATATCTTTGCCCCAGGGCAGCAGGCTTGCCTCTTTTTAGCGGAGTACGATGGGCGTCTCCTGGCTGGTATCTTTGTGGCAATGCTGGCGCGGCAAGCCATCTATCTCTATGGTGCATCGAGCAATGAGCACCGCAATCTTATGCCTAATTACCTGCTGCAATGGGCGGCCATATGCTGGGCCAAAAGACAGGGAGCAGTGCAGTACGACTTCTGGGGCATTCCTGAGACAGAAAGCGCAGGAGAGGCTATGGCAGGCGTCTATCGCTTCAAGCGCGGCTGGGGTGGTAAAACAATGCGCTTTGTCGGCTGCTATGAGCACACGTATCGTCCCTGGGCGTTGTCCGTGGCCAGAAAATTCAGATTAACCAATTCATCCGAACACCCGTAGGGGCCGATTTATCGTGCCCATCGCCGATTTATTGGCCTCGGTGGATATTCCGCTATCCGAATTATTTAGTTACCTGACATGCAAGACACTCTTCTTATGCAACACGAATAGCCCTTCATCCGTAAAATAAACAGTGAAATGAATGAAAAAAATAGCGTTGAACCTGGTTACTTTGCTAAATGGTTCAGCGCTTCCTATTGAGGAGATCTTTAATGTCAACAAATCGTGGTTGTGTAGCTAATTCTTTATTGTTTTTGGTCATTGTGTTTATACCAGTAATTGGCCATATTATTGAGACCGTAATGGTTTTTGATGATGAGCATTCTGCTGTTGGTACTATCCTCTGGTTATTGGTCATCTGGTCAACCCCTTTCATCGGACCTCTACTGTACCTGCTCTTTGGACAGCATGGTCGCCGTGGGCGTGTTATGTTTGGCCAACCCAGCCAGGTTCCGGCATACTACTAAGAGCCGTCAAACTGCAACAGTCTTTACACAAATGCCAATGGATACCCGGCACGAATATCCACTGGCATTTGTATTGAGCGCCTTTATCGAAGAAAAGCTGTAATATTGGAACTCCTTTGTTTTTCCCTTGACATTCCTTCAAGTTCTTCTGTATACTTACTAACAACTAAGAAGTACCATTACAACTAAATATGCGCAGAAGATTCTGCTCTCATCAAGAGAGGTTGAGGGAAACGGCCCTATGAAGCCCGGCAACCATCCTGCAATGCCGCAGGAAAGGTGCCAATTCCGGCGGAGCAATCCGCAAGATGAGGGGAATAGCCAATGAAGCTGGCCCCTGATATGCAGGGGTTTTTTTGTAGCCTGCGCATAGTGCACTTTACCAGTCAAGTTAACAATAATGACTGTGAAGAGGACGAGTAAACGCCATGGACGGCTACAGAGAGTTGACGATGATGAGATGTCAACACCGCACCAGTGTTGAATATGGCCTCGGAGTTGCAAGTTGAACTTCCTGATAAGGAGATAGGCTGAGCCGGTTGGCCCCGTTACAGGTCAGAGTGCTGTGAGATGCACACATGTGTGATAAGTGCGACAAGTCTACACACGTTAATGCATATGTCTCCGACACTTATTGAGGCTGGTACCGTGAGGTATCGGCAAGTCAGGGTGGTACCGCGAAACTTTTTTACCCTCGCCCCTGTCAGCAAGAAAGGGTCGAGGCTTTTTTATACTCATTTTCAGGAAAGGAGGGTGCAATGGTGGCACAACTTGAACATCGCGTTGCAGGAAGTAATCATCTTGCTTCTGTAAACCCCGTGTTCACTTATACCTTCGATACTTTGCCACTGCAGCGTGGTGGGCAGCTTGGCCCTGTCACGATAGCATATGAAACGTGGGGAACCCTCAACGCGGAGGGGAATAACGCCATCCTGATAACGCACGCGCTCACAGGCAATTCACATGCGCACGAACCCCAGCACATGGATGACCCGAAGAAAGCGTGGTGGAATCCGTTAATTGGCCCTGGACGACCTTTCGACACCTCGCAGTACTTTGTTATCTGTTCAAACGTCCTGGGTAGTTGCTATGGCAGTACCGGGCCATCGTCCATCGATCCCAGCAACGGCAGGCCCTACGGCATGCGCTTTCCAGTTATCACCATACCTGACATGGTGCGCGCACAGAAGGTCCTTATTGAGCACCTGGGGGTACGTCAATTAGCGATGGTTGCCGGAGGGTCTATTGGTGGGCAACAGGCTCTGGAGTGGGCGGTCTCCTATCCTGAACTGGTGCGGAAAGCCATCGTGGTGGCAGCGACTGCGGCCTTGACAGCGCAGGCCATCGCCTTGAGTGAAGTGGGGCGCCAGGCTATTATGGCTGATCCGCTCTGGCGAGGGGGACATTATCCTCCTGGTCATGGGCCAGAGGCTGGCCTCTCGATAGCCAGGATGCTGGCAATGATCACCTACCAGAGTGAAGAAGGCATGGAGATGCGCTTTGCCAGGAGACCGGCAGAGAGCACCGCTAACCCCACACCAAGTCGTTCGGCTGATCTCGGTGGGCGTTTTGATGTGGAGAACTATCTCTATTATCAGGGCGAAGCCCTGGTGAGACGCTTCGACGCCAACAGTTACCTGTATATTAGTCGCGCGATGGATATGTATAACGTCAGCGAAGGCTATCCTTCGCTAGAGGCCGCGCTGCGCCGTTTGCGCAGTAAAGTCCTCTTTATCGGTATTCGTTCCGATTTTCTCTTCCCGGCGGCCCGTGTTCGCTGGCTGGCCGACCAGGTGAGAACATTTGGCGGCGATTCCACCTATGTGGAACTCGATTCACCACACGGTCATGACGCTTTCTTGAAAGAATGGGAGCAGATGACCAATGCACTCAACATGTAATGACATGACATTTCGTACACTTATCACACTTGAAGGAGTAAACCAAACCTATGTCACTTAACAGCAATCGCAGCTACGGATTTGAAACGTTGTCTCTCCACGCCGGTCAGGAGACGGCTGATAGCGCGACAAATGCTCGCGCGGTTCCCATCTATCAAACCTCCTCATATGTCTTTGATAGCCCGGAGCATGCCTCCAATCTCTTTGGCTTGAAACAGTTTGGGAATATCTATACGCGCATTATGAATCCCACCCAGGATGCCTTTGAGCGTCGTATAGCTGCTCTTGAAGGGGGCGTTGGAGCGTTAGCAACAGCATCCGGCCAGTCTGCTGAAACGCTGGCAATATTGAACGTGGCTGAAGCAGGTGATGAAATTGTCTCATCCGCCAGTCTCTATGGCGGAACCTATAATCTTTTCCACTATACGCTGCCTAAACTCGGTATTATTGTCCGTTTCGTAGATAGCCGAAACCCTGAAAACTTCCGTGCAGCAATCAATGATAAAACCAGGGCCGTCTTTGCAGAGACCGTCGGCAATCCACGTCTTGATACCCTGGATATTCGCGCTGTAGCCGATATCGTTCATGAGTACGGGGTTCCACTGATCCTCGACAACACCCTGCCCACTCCATACCTGGTACAGCCGCTCAAGCATGGTGCCGATGTCGTTATTCACTCGGCCACCAAATTTATCGGCGGCCATGGCACATCCATTGGCGGCGCCATCGTCGATAGCGGCAAATTTGATTGGACGAACGGGCGTTTCCCATCATTTACCGAGCCTGATCCCTCCTATCATGGGCTGCGCTACGTTGAAGCCCTGGGGCCGCTGGCTTATATCATCAAAGCGCGCGTACAGTTGTTGCGCGACCTTGGTCCCGCGATCGCTCCCCTCAACTCCTGGCTCTTCCTCCAGGGGTTGGAGACACTGCCACTGCGTATGGAGCGACATAGCAAAAATGCGTTGCGCGTCGCAGAATTCTTAGAGAACCATCCTGCTGTGGGCTGGGTAAGCTATCCAGGACTGGCAAACCATCCCCAGCACGAGATCGCAGCCAGGTATCACACAAACGGCTACGGAGCCATTCTCGGCTTTGGTATCAAGGGTGGCTTAGAGGCCGGCAAACAGCTGATTCGCCACGTTGAGCTGTTCTCGCACCTGGCGAATGTTGGCGATGCCAAGTCTCTCATCATTCACCCTGCCAGCACGACGCATTCGCAGTTGACGCCAGATGAGCAGTATGAGACCGGTGTAACCCCCGACTTCATTCGCCTGTCCGTCGGACTCGAAACGGTGGAAGACCTGATTGATGACCTTGACCAGGCCCTAAAGGCAGCAACTATCCAGGCTGGCGAACCAGTAAACGTGTAACTCATCAATATCCATCTTTGATGATGTTGCAAGAACCAGTAAACGCGTAACTCATCAATATCCATCTTTGATGATGTTGCAAGTTTGACAGACGCAGTCTGTCAAACTTGCAACATCATCAAAAAAATCTTGCGAAGAGCGCAGCGATGAGGCCGCAAAAAAACAGGCACATCAAGTAATTCAACATTGCAACCGCAAATCAGGACGCGCAAACTTGCGCCCTTAAGACAGACATTGGTGACCTATGAAATCTCAATTACAAGTTCTAAAATTTGGAGGTACCTCCGTTGGTAACGGTGAACGTATTCGCCGTGTAGGACAGATTATTGTGAATACCTTCCACAACCCTGCGGAGGCTTTTCCCATCGTAGTCGTCTCGGCCATGGCGAAAGTAACCGACCAATTGCTGCGTATCGCTGCATTCGTCTGTACCGGTGAGCTGGAATCATGCCAACACGAACTCGAATCATTAAAACAGAAACATCTCGATGCGGCAGATAAAGCTGTTCACGATAGCGAGAGACGGAATATCCTGTTACAACAACTGGAGAAAGCTTTTGTCTCGCTGGAACAGGACGTAGCTGCCTTACGCCAGGCGGCGGGATCATTACCATCTCAGAATGCTTCCCCGGAGGCAGGAACCACGATTCCTCTAGCCACCGCAGCTGTTGCTGCCTGGGGCGAACGCCTTTCTGTGTTGCTTGTCGCGACATCTGTGTCTGACCTTGGATTGCCAGCGGCTCCCGTGCGGGAAGAAGTCATTATTACAGATCATCCAGTTCTTCCTGGCAATGTACAGGCATTTGGTGTTGTGGTTGGAACTGATCCTCTACCTGAAGAGACACGCAAAAATGCACAGGCACTGATCTCTCCCTTGCTCGATCAACAGATCGTGCCAGTTGCAGCAGGTTTTATTGGACGCACACTATCGGGAAGTGCGACGACTCTTGGACGCAATGGTTCGGACTATTCAGCCAGCGTCATCGGCGCGGCCCTTGACTGCGTGGAGATTACTATCTATACCGACGTGGATGGCGTGCTGACGGCTGATCCACGGCAGGTAATGAATACCCGGCTGCTAACGTCGCTTTCGTATGCTGAAGCGGCACGTCTCTCGTGGTTTGGGGCAAAAGTGTTGCATCCACGTACCCTCATTCCCATTGCTCATCGTAACATTCCCGTGCGTGTGCGCAATACGTTCCGTCCAGCTTTACGCGGCACTCTTGTCGGGCCGGAGGGAAGGCATAAGAGCGGGGCTGCAGCGATTACCGTGCGTCGTCACCTTTCGTTGATTACCGTTGAAAGTACTGACTTGTTTGGAGCGCCAGAGAATGCTGGCCAGGTCTTTGCCCTGGCAGCTCGCGCCGGCGCAGCTCCTGTTGCTATCTGTTCATCGTCCGGCCATCACCTCTCATTTGTGGTTGAGGAAGCTGCCGCCGAATCGGTCGTGACACTTTTACAGCAGGATATGGCTATGGGTGCCTGGCGCGTTCGATCTCGCAGCGGGCTGGCTGCCTGTGCATGTATCGGCTCAGGCTTCACCGTTGACCCGATGAGCCCGGCGCGCGCCATAACCGCCCTCGCTCATGAGCGCATCCCTGTCATCACACAGGGTGCATCTGAATTGGGTATCACGCTGATCGTAGAAGATGCCGACAGCGAACGCGCCCTACGCAGCTTGCACCGGGATTTAATCGCGCCCGTCATTCCATTGGTACGTCACGCTGCCACCGCCTCCGAAAAGAGGCGCGGCGCCCTGTAGAAGGAAGCATCATTCATGAATAAACAAACTCGCATCCCCGTCGCCGTACTGGGCGCGACCGGAATGGTTGGACAGCGTTTTATCGAACTGCTACAAGGACACCCCTGGTTTGAACTGGTCGGCCTGGGCGCTTCCGAACGCAGCGTAGGGCGTCCCTATGCCGAAGTCACGCGCTGGCGCCTCCCTGGTCCTGGTAGCGAAATGCCGGCTGCGGCTGGTAGGTTACCAGTCATGACCAGTAATCCCGCATCACTACCCGGTGTCAAAATCGTCTTTTCGGCCCTCCCGGCAGAGGTCGCCGGCGACATTGAAGAAGACTTTGCTCGTGCTGGCGTAGCCGTCTTCAGTAACGCCAGGAATCATCGTATGGCAGCTGACGTGCCACTACTCATCCCGGAAGTCAATGCTGATCATGCCGCGGCCATTGTACAGCAACGTAAACTACGCGGCTGGTCCGGCTGCATCGTCACCAACGCCAACTGTTCCGCGACTCCCCTGGTGATCGCTCTCAAGCCATTGCAAGCAGCATTTGGCGTGCGTAAAGTGTTGGTAACGACCCTGCAGGCCATTTCAGGAGCCGGCTATCCCGGAGTGCCCTCCTACGACATACTTGATAATGCGATCCCCTATATCAGCGGGGAAGAGGATGTTGCGACACGCGAGGGACATTTGGAGTGCGCCAGCATCGAATTAGAGCGCGACGCAGAACCTGAGGAAATTATCGCGGCCTGGGAGAACTATCAGCCTGAAGCGCAGCGGTTGCAATTGCCCAGCGCGCCTGAACGCACGCTGTCCTATCGCAGGGAACCAGACCGGCCACAGACCTTACGTGACCGTGATACAGGACGCGGCATGACCGTGACAATTGGCAGATTACGCCGCTGTCCCGTCTTAAGCTATAAATTTGCTCTGCTCGGTCACAACACGATTCGGGGAGCCGCTGGCGGCTCCATCCTTAACGCGGAATTGTGCGTCAGCAAAGGATTAGTCTGAGTTACATTCCTTTCATTCTGCTGACGCGAAGCGTAGACGCCTCCTTGC
>WNGN01003408.1_pt1 | contig 12936 bp, 15 predicted proteins | sample 5400561 | NCBI WGS metagenome assembly WNGN01 (sample SAMN13153379, study PRJNA577476) | soil metagenome | isolation source: 115 cm soil or saprolite under Garry oak tree replicate 2 | place: USA:California | collected 2016-06-15
GGACGGACTTCGAAGTCCACGCGGAGGACTACCGCCGCGCGATCGCGACCCTCGACCTCCCCGTCCTGCTGATCCACGGCCGCCAGGACCGCGTCGTGCCGTCGGCGCACTGCGCGCTGGTCGCCGAAGGCTTCGCGCACGCGACGGTCCGCTGGGTGGACGAGTGCGGGCACTTCCCCCAGATCGAGCAGGCCGAGACCGTGAACCGCTGGCTCGTGGACTTCCTGGTCGGGCGGCCCGCGCCCCGCTGAGCGGAGATCGTCATGGACGGCATCACGCCGCAAGACCTGAAAGCGCGACTGGACCGGAACGACCGGCCCCTCCTGCTCGACGTGCGCCAGGACTGGGAGACGCGGCTCTGCCGCCTCGACAACTCGGTGCACATCCCGATCGAGGAGATCGAGGTCAGGGCGGGCGAGCTCAATTCCGACGACGAGATCGTCGTCTACTGCCATCAGGGCGTGCGGAGCGCGGCGGTCGCCGACTACCTGCGCCAGCTCGGCTTCAAGAACGTGAAGAACCTCGTCGGGGGCCTCGATCACTGGGCGCGGACGGTCGACCCGACGATGCGCCGGTATTAAGTGTCGGGCTCCCCCCTCGGGCGGCCCCTGGCTCGCCATTCGGCGCGACACCGCTGGGTCCGCTCCGTGCGAGATCCAAGCCCGGCAGGCGACTAGTGGCGGACGCGGGGCTCCACGTCGAGCGGGCCGGTGTCGCCGTCTGGTGCACGCTGGACCGTCCGCCGCTCAACCTCCTCGACCCCGGGGTGATCCACGCCGTGCGCGCGGCCTTCGACGCGTTCGCCGCCGATCGCGCCACGCGCGTGGTGGTCCTGACCGGCAGCGGGCGCGCGTTCACGGCGGGCATGGACGTGCGGGTCTTGCGCGATCTCGACGCGGCGCGGGCGAAGGAGCTGATCACCGCGTTGCACGACGCGATCGACGCCGTGCACCGGGCGCCGTGCCCGGTGATCGCCGCGGTGAACGGCGCGTGCCTCGGCGCCGGCTTCGAGCTGGCGCTCGCGTGCGACCTGCGCGTGGCCGTCGCGGGGGCGCCCCTCGGCCTGCCGGAAGTCCGCGTGGGCGTGCCGTCCGTGATCCAGGCGGCGCTCCTGCCGCCCCTGGTCGGTCCCGGCCGCGCCGCGGAACTGCTCCTCACCGGCGAGCCGATCACGGCGGAGCGGGCGCACGAGTGGGGGCTCGTCAACGACGTCGTGCCGGCCGAGCGCCTGCGCGCGACCGTGCAGGCGCGCGTGGACGCGATCCTCGCGTGCGGCCCCCAGGCGGTCCGCCTGCAGAAGGAGCTGATCGTCCGCTGGCGCGCGACCGACCTGCGGACGGCGGTGCGCTCGGGGGTCGACGCGTTTGTCGCGGCCTACGCGACCGACGAGCCCTTCGAGGGGATGAGCGCGTTCCTCGAGAAGCGGCCGCCGAAGTTCAGGAGCCGACGCTGAAGATCACGACGGTCACGCTCGACTTCTGGGGCACGCTGCTCCACGACCCGCCATCGAGCGACAACCGCTACAAGAAGCGCCGCATGGCCGACTTCGGGACGGTCCTCGCCGCGGCGGGCCTGCGCGTCGCGGCCAGGGCGCTCGAGCGCGGCTACGAGGAGTCGGGCGCGTTCCTCTCGAAAGTCTGGAGTCGGAACCGCGACGTGCCGGTGACGGAGCACGTCCGGGCGATCCTCGCCGCGGCCGATGCCGGACTTCCCCGGCGGGTGACCGGCGAGACGATGGCGATGCTCGTCGAGGCCTACGCGCGCCCCGCGCTCCTGGTGCCGCCGGCGGTGGACGAGTCCGCGCGCGCGGCCCTCGAGGCGCTCGCGGCGCGCGGGTACACGCTCGCCGTCGTGTCGAACATCATGCGGACGCCCGGCGTCACGCTGCGCAAGCTCCTCGAGCGCTTCGGGCTGCTCGGCTACTTCCGGCATACGACCTTCTCGGACGAAGTGGGCGTGCGCAAGCCGGACCCCGAGATCTTCGCCCTCACGCTGCGCGCCGTCGGCGCCGTCCCCGAGAGCGCGGTGCACGTCGGCGACGACGAGGTGCTCGACATCCAGGGCGCGCGCGCCGCCGGCATGCGGGTCATCCACGTCACGAGCGAAGCGCCGCGGGCGGTCGGCCTGTGGCGTCCCGACGACGCGATCCCGCGGCTCGGCGGCTTGCCCGACGCGATCGCACGGCTCGAGTCATGAGCGTGGCAGTCGGGCGGTGGGGAAGTCGGCGCGCGGGTACACGCTCGCCGTCGTGTCGAACATCATGCGGACGCCCGGCGTCACGCTGCGCAAGCTCCTCGAGCGGTTACGGTGGTAGGTCGCGTTCGGGAGCTCTCCCGTCCGCCGGCCGAGAACCTTCGTGGCGCCGGTCACCCGGTTGTGGAGGACGAGCCCGAATGTCCCGAGGCCGGAAGCCCAGTGCTCCGCCCTGTGTAGACTGAGCTCCGTGCAGGCTCCGCTGATCTCCCAGTCGGGCGCGAACTCGACCAGGGCGAGTTGGAAGAGCCGGTGGACTTGCTCCTGGAGCAGCATGGGTGTCTCGTGTCGAAACTTGCCTCACTCTCGAACGAAGCAAGTTGAGTGCCACGCAGAACTCCACGTGGCATCGGCGCTAGGAAATTCGTGGGTTGAGCGGCGGCGCTCGTCGGACGCTCGTCGGTGACCTGACGGATGGCCGTCCATTGGGTGTCACGCGGGCACGTCGGCGCCGTCGCGCGGCGTCCGTAGGAACTCATAATTCAGGGTTACCCTTCTAGTCTCGTCGACTCATAAGTCAGGGTTACCGAAGCCATCGCCGACACGTCTCCGGGAGACGATTCCGGGGCGGGGGCCGCGATCTCGGTATCCCCCTGCGGACGGCGCGGGTCCGGGGCGGCGAGGGTCCACAGGCGGTCGAGCGCAGCGTCGAGCTCGCGGCGCAACTGGAGGCGCCGCGCGTCGGCCGGGTCTGCCGCGCCGGCGCGAGCAGCCGGCCGAGCGTGGCGGGACTGACGTGACGGACGAGCTTGTCGACCTCGGGCGCCAGGGTCAGCTCGCCGTCGCGGGTGAGGCGGTCGAGGAGGTCGGGGACGAAGGGATGGAGCCGATGCGGCCCGATGTGCCCGGTGGCCTGCCACAAGACCTCCACCGCCGCGGCCACGGCCGGCCCGTAGAGGCGCGGCCGACCCGCGCGGGATCGCGCCGTCGACGCGCACGGCGTCCGCCGGAGCAAGCGGATCGCCGCCTTGCGGTGGAGGCCGGTGACCGTGACGACCTCGTCCAGGAGCGCGCCCTTCTCGCCTCGCGTGGCGGTCAGGTAACGCTCCCGCTGCACTGGCGCGTACTCCCTCAGGCTCGCTCGCGTCACGGTCTCCTCCTTGGGCCCGGAGTCGGTAACCGTGACTTCCGATGTACGACCTCCCGCTCGGTAACTTAAATTTTGATGTGATGCGGCGTCTTGCGCGCTGCGACATGGAGCGCGTAAGATAGGCGCGCGATGAACATCGCCGACCTCAGGGCGAAGATCCGTGACATCAGGGACTTCCCAACCGAGGGGATCCTCTTCAAGGACATCACCACCCTTCTCAAGGACGGTCCGGCGTTCCACTACGTGATCGACGTGCTCGCGGGCCGCTATCAGAAGGAGCGCGTGGACGTCGTGGTCGCCGTCGAGTCGCGCGGGTTCATCTTCGGCGGGGCGCTCGCCCACGAGCTGAGCGCGGGTTTCGTCCCCGTGCGGAAGCTCGGTAAGCTCCCGGGCAAGACCATCGAGGTCGAGTACGAGCTCGAGTACGGGCGCGACGCGCTCGCCATCCACGAGGACGCGGTCAAGCCGGGCCAGCGCGTACTCGCCGTCGATGACCTGCTCGCCACGGGCGGCACGATGGCCGCGACGCTCCGGCTGATCGAGCAGCTCGGGGGCCACATCGTCGGCGTGGCGTTCCTGATCGAGCTCGCCTTCCTCCACGGCCGCGAGAAGCTCAAGAGCTTCCCGCTCCATTCCCTCATCGTCTACGACTGAGGAGGCATCACAGGTGGGAATCTCGACACGGATCGCTCTCGTGCGCGGTGGCGCCACGCTCCTGGCCGGCACCCTCCTGACGCTCGGCGCGTGGGCGCCCGGCGCCTCCGCCGAGGAGGCGAAGACGCCGGTCAGCGCGTCGATGATCCTGAGCATCTTCGCGCAGCCCATCGAGCCGCGCGTGTCGGCGTTCGATCAGGCGCTCAGAGAAGACGGTCCGCCACCTCGCGCCGCCGAGTGCACACCGCAGGCCGATGGCAGCGTCCGTTGCGGCACCGGCGCCGGCTCCGTGGCGGTCACCGTGCGGAATCCGTGCCCGCCGGGGACGGCCCACTACGAGCCGCCGTCCCTGCCGGGTCGTCGCGCGCGCAACTAGCTTCCGCCGGCCCCGGGAGACGCTCATGACCATCAAAAACGTCGGCGTCATCGGCTGTGGTCTCATGGGCTCGGGCATCGCCCAGGTCGCGGCCCAGGCGGGGTTCCCCGTGCTCTTCGTCGAGGCGAGTGCCGAGCTGGTCAAGCGGGGCCTCAGCCGGCTCCGCGAGGTCTTCGAGGGGCTCGCGGCGAAGGGCAAGCTCGACGCCGCCACGAAGGACGCCGCGCTCGCGCGCATCGGCGGCACGCCGCGACTCGAGGACCTCAAGGGGTGCGACCTCGTCGTCGAGGCCATGACGGAGAACCAGCAGCTCAAGAACGAGACCTTTGCGAAGCTCGACCGGATCTGCCCGCCCCACGCGATCCTGGCGACCAACACCTCGTCGTGCAACGTCACGGCCCTGGCCGCGGCGACCACGCGCCCCCGCCAGGTCCTCGGGCTCCACTTCTTCAACCCCGTGCCGCTGATGAAGCTCGTGGAGGTGGCGCGGACGATCCTGACCGACGAGGCGGTGGTCGCGACGGCGACCGAGTGGGTCCGCGCGGTCGGCAAGACCCCGGTCCAGACGAAGGACTCGACGGCGTTCATCGTGAACCGGTTGCTCGTGCCGTACCTGCTCGACGCGGTCCGGCTTTACGAGAGCGGCCTCGCCTCGCTCGAGGACATCGACACGGCGATGAAGCTCGGCTGTGGCTACCCCATGGGGCCGTTCACGCTCCTGGACCTCGTCGGGCTCGACACCGCGATGTACGTCGCCGAGGTGATGTTCGAGGAGTTCCGCGAGCCTCGCTACGCGCCGCCGCCGCTTCTCAAGCGCATGGTGATCGCGGGCCACCTCGGACGGAAGACGGGCCGCGGCTTCTACGCCTACACGGGCTAGGTGACTCGGAGGGGGGCTTCCCCCCCTTCCGATGCCTCCCCCCGGATCGGTTGCGCCGGCGGAGCCGGCGCTCGAACAGCGGTGATTCCGACGCACGGGTTAGACGCGGCGGGCGCGCGCGAGGACGAGGGCGCCGACGGCACCGGCGAGGAGCAACGGGCCGCCGATCCAGTAGCGCTGGCGCTCGCGGGCCCTGGTCCGCAGGGTGCGTAGCACCATCCGGTCGCCAGCCGTGAGCTCGCTCCGGCCCGCCACGAACTGCCTGAGCCGCTCCATCGTCTCCTCGGGCATCGCTCGGGCGCCCCACAGGACCTCCTGCTGCAGCGCGCGTAGCCGCGCGAGATCGGCGGTGGCCTGCGCGATGGCCGCGTGGCTCTCGCGGTACGTCTCGCGCTCCCGCGGCGTGAGGAACGCGAGCTCGACGACGGGCAGGGGCGCCTCGATCCAGTCGAGCCAGACATGGTCCATTCGCGGGAAGAGCGCCACGAGGAGTCCGGCAAGCGCGACGAGGGCGCAGGCGCCGGCGCCGAGCGAGCGGAGCGCCGAGGCGCCGCGCGTCCGGACCGCGCGGCCGAGCCCGCGCGCCGCGAGCGCCAGCCCGACCACGGCGAGCAGCGCGCCGAAGGTCGTGACCACGGTGGCGCCGGTCGGGAGGTCCCAGGCGTAGGAGGCCGCGAGCCCTGCGGCGCTCACCCCGGCGCCCGCGGCCCAGCCGAGGAGGAGGCGGCCGCGCACGGAGCCCGTGAGCAACGCCCCCACCGTCGCGGGCACGACGAGGTACGAGAAGACGAGGAGCACGCCCGCGACTCGCACCGAGCTGGTCACCACCAGCCCGAACGAGGCGTAGAAAACGAAGTCCCACGCGCGGACCGCGTGCCGCCCGGCGGCGCCGTTCGGGTCGAACGAGATGCGGAGGAGCGGACGGCGCACGACCCAATGAATGGCGCCGATCAGGGCGTAGAGGAGGGCGAGCGCGCGCACCTCGTCCCCCGTGACCGTCAGGATGCTTCCCACCAGGAGCTGCTTGATGTGCTCGTTCCCCTGCGGGGCCCGATCCACGACGAGCACGGCCGCCGCAGCCGACACCGCGTAGACGATACCGATGAGGGCCTCCTGCGGAACACGTCCGCGATGTGTCCGGCTCACGGCGAAGAGCCCGGCGCCCGCCAGCGTGAAGACGAGCGCGTACCAGTACGCCGCGTCGCTCTGGATCGCGTGGCCCGCGAGGAGGGCGACGGTGATCCCGAGGGCCGCCGTCTGGGCGAGCGCCAGGTCCACGAAGATGACGCCACGCGCGAGCACGTGGAGCCCGAGGTAGACGTGGATCGCGGTGAGCACGAGGCAGGCGAGGAACGGGAGCGCGAGGAACTCGATCACGGTCCGAGCGCCTCGACGAGGCGCCGCACGTCGAGCTCGAAGAGGGCTACGTAGTCGCCCGCCTCGGGGTCGGCCCCGACGGAGGGGACGAGCACGACCGCCCGGGCGCCGCCGCGCGCCGCCACGTGACTCACGAGTGACACGTTCGACGACGGCTCGCCGATCACGAGCCGGACCCGCGCCTGGCGCATCTTCGCGGTGAGCGCAGCGAGCGACGCCGCCGACGGGGGCACGCCGGGCGCGGGCTCGACCGCGGCGACGACGACGAGCCCGAAGCGTCGGGCGAAGTACGGCCAGCTGTCGTGCACGACGACGGCGCGCGTGCCGCGATAGGGCGCCAGCGCCCGTGTCCAGCGGGCGAGCGCGTCGTCGAGCCGCGCGAGCCAGCGCGCGCGGTTCTTGGCGAAGACGTCGCGGCCGTCCGGCGCCAGCCGGACGAGGGCCCCGAGGATCGCCCCGGTCATCGGCCGCGCGTTCGCGGGATCGAGCCAGTAGTGCGGGTTACCGAAGCCGTGGACGTGGGCGACCCCTTCGCCCCTCACGCGCGCGGTCGCCGTCTGGAGCAGGTCGACGGATTTCGAGACGTCGAGGTCGTGCGCGCTCCCCGGCGCGAAGCGGGGATCGTTCGCGGCGCGGAGGACGCGGGCGAGCCAGGGCTCGTGGTCGAGCCCGATCCGCACGAGGAGCGCGGCGGCCTTGAGCTTCTCGAACTGCCCGGGCGTGACCTCAACCGCGTGCGGCTCGTGCGCGGCGGGCGCCAGGCTCTCGACCCGCACGCGGTCGCCGCCGACGGCCTCGACGAGGGCCTGGAGGTCGGTCGAGGTCGTCACGACGGAGAGCGCGCCGCCCGCCCAGGCCGGGACGGCCGCGAGCAGGACCAGCAGCGCGGCGCGCACCCTACGACGGCTTGACGAAGATCGACTTCGGGATCATGCAGTGGACACCCTTGCGCACGTCCACCACCTGCGTCACGCGGCAGTCGCCCACCATCGAGACGAGCGAGTAAGCCTCGTAGCGGGTCAGCGGCGCCATCTTCTGGCTCGCGAGGAAGTCGACGGTCTCGCGGACGGCGCTCACCATCGCCCGGTTGAGGTCCTCGTCGAAGCCCAGCATGATCCAGTGCGTCTTCGTCTCCACGCGCGGCCAGTCGAGCTTCAGGTCCTTGCGCACGATGAGCTGCATCACGATCTCGCGGTAGGCGCACTCGAGCGCGGTGAGGTTGACCTCGCCATTGCCCTGGCGGCAGTGGGAATCGCCCGTCCAGACGAGGCCGCCCTTGAGGAAGATCGGGATGTAGATCGTCGTGCCCTCCTGCAGCTCGTTGATGTCCATGTTCGAGCCGTTCTTCCAGGGCCGGAGCGTCGACACCGGCGCCATCGGATCGGTCGCGCCGCCCTTGCGCGGCGAGGGGTCCTTGGGGTCGATGCCGACGGCCAGCGTCCCCGGGAACGGCTGGAGGTCGACGACGATGCCGGGCTTGAACTCCGCCTGACGCTTGTCCCAGTCGAGGTAGAAGTACCTGACGAAGCCGTCGGGCATCTCTGAGGCGAGCGCGCCGATCGTCGGGAACTCCCTGCCGGGGAGGTTGAAGTTCACGCCGAACGCCTTGGGAGTGATCTTGAGGATCCGGATCTCCATCACGTCGCCGGGCTCGGCGCCGTTCACGTAGATCGGCCCGGTCAGGGAGTGGGGCCCGCCCCCCGGGTTCGCCTTGCGGAGGGCGACGATCTCCTCCATCGTCGTCCCGGGCTGGATCTTGTTGTGCGCGTGCATCATCGTCTCGACCGCGACCGTGTCGCCGGAGTTGACGACGAGCTTGGGCGGCTCCTTGGGGTCGAGCCAGCCCCACTGCGTCGTCTCGAGCGTCGCCGGCAGCACGTGGTACTTACCGCCGAGCACGGGGACGGTGCGGTCGCGCTTCGACTCGTCCATCTGCTGGGCGACCGCATAGAAGCCGGCCGCGAGGACGAGGACGAGGATCGCGAGGGTCGTGACCAGACGCTTCGTCGCCGCGAGCTGCGCCATGGCGCGTCTCCTTGTAGCGGGGGCCGGGTGCCCACCTCCACGGCAGGTGGCCTGCCGGAGGTGCACGGGCTCCGCGTCGGGTGGGACGACCGAGCGACGCCCGATGATCGTCTAGGGGCGGGGGATCGTCAAGAGCGCGCGCGGGCCGCGACGCGCTCCGGCGGCGCGAGGCGCGTGTAGCGGCCACGGAGGCTGTCGAAGCGGCGGGTCCGCAGGAGCCCTCGACGGTGGAGGACGTAGCGCGCGAGCAGGACGAGGATGGAGAGCCCGTACGTGATCGACGCCCAGAAGCTCGCCGACGACGCCCCGGGAAAATAGCGCGTCGGGACCGCGATCTCGGCGATCCGGAAGCGCGCGGCCACGACCTGCGCGATGATCTCCTGGTCGAAGACGAAGCCGTCGGAGTTCAGGACGAAGTTCACGCGCTCGAGCACCTCGCGGCGAAACGCGCGGTATCCGGTGTGGAACTCCGAGAGCCGGAGGCCGAACGCCCGGTTCTCTAGCGCCGTGAGGAAGCGGTTCGAGACGTACTTCCACCACGGCATCCCCTGCCGGAGCGCCGAACCCGTCTTGAGCCGTGAGCCCAGCACCACGTCGGCCTCGCCGCGGAGGATCGGCTCGATGATCTGGGGGACGAGCCGCGGGTCGTACTGATAGTCGGGGTGGACCATGACGACGACGTCGGCTCCGGCGCGGAGCGCTTCCGCGTAGCAGGTCTTCTGGTTGGCGCCGTAGCCGTAGTTCCGGTTGTGGACGAAGATCTCCAGCCCGAGCTGCCGGGCGATGTCGAGCGTCGCGTCGGTCGAGCCGTCGTCCACGAGGATCACCATGCTGACGGCGTCCTTGGGCAGCTCCTCGTACGTCATCCGAAGGGTGCGGCCCGCGTTGTACGCGGGCATGACCACGATGACCTTCGCGTCTGATTTCACGTCGGCGAAAAATGCACGGCCGGTGCCAACGATGGGGGGTTCGGGAACTCAAGCACTTGCCCGAGGGCGCCGCACCGGCCACCTCGCGCATGACCCAAAGTTACACGGCCGGCGTGCCGAGAATTGTCAGCGGGCCCGGTGTGGCCGATAATGCTTCCGGAATGCGCGACCTCTTCGATCTGACCGACGAGCAGCGCCAGGTGCGCGACCTCGTCCGGGCTCTCGCCCGCGAACGGGTCGCCCCACTCGCCGCGCAGGTGGACGAGACGGAGACGTATCCGACCGACCAGCTCACGTCACTCGGCGAGCAGGGGCTCATGGGGCTCTACATCCCCGAGGCCTACGGCGGCGCCGGTCTCGGCGCGCTCGCCTTCTGCCTGGCGGTCGAGGAGATTGCCTGGGCGTGTGCGTCCACCGCCGTCATTTATCTCGTCCAGTACACCGGCGGGTTCCCGATCGTCACGGCAGGCAGCGAGACGCAGAAGCGGCGCTACCTGCCGCGACTCGCCGCGGGCGAGATCACCGCGGCGTTCTCCCTCTCGGAGCCTGGCGCCGGGTCCGACGCCAGCGCGCTCACGACGACCGCCGTGCGCCGGGGCGACCGCTACCTTCTCAACGGGACCAAGATGTGGGTCACGAACGGCAGTCACGCCGGCGTCATCACCCTCTTCGCCACCGTGGACCGCGGCAAGGGCCACCGCGGCGTCACCGCGTTCCTGGTCGAGCCGACGTTCCCCGGGTTCGCCCTCGGCAAGCTCGAACGCAAGCTGGGGATTCGCGGGTCTCCGACGGTCGCGCTCCACCTGAGCGACTGCGAGGTGCCCGTCGAGAACCGTCTCGGCGACGAGGGCGAGGGGTTCAGGATCGCGCTGCGCGTCCTGGACGGCTCGCGCCCGGCCGTGGGCGCCCAGGCCGTGGGGATCGCCCAGGCCGCGCTCGACGCCGCCGTCGCCTACGCCAAAGAGCGGCAGCAGTTCGGCCGGCCGATCGCGGCCTTCCAGGGGATTCAGTTCATGCTCGCGGACATGGCGATGCAGACGCACGGGGCGCGCCTCATGGTCCACCACGCCGCAGCGCTCCTGGACCGCGGCGCTCCCCGCACGGCGTTCGAGTCGTCGATGGCCAAGTGCTTCGCGGGCGACGCGGCGATGCGGGTCACGACGGACGCCGTGCAGATCTTCGGCGGCTACGGCTACACGCGCGAGTATCCCGTCGAGCGCTTCATGCGCGACGCCAAGATCACGCAGATCTACGAGGGCACGAACCAGATCCAGCGGGTCGTGATCGCGCGCGAGCTGGTGCGCGCCTAGCACCGCGGTCCGAAGCGAGCCGATGAACGCCGAGGCGCCATGACCTTCCGGGATCGCGCCGACGCCGGGCGAGCGCTCGCCGACGCGCTGGTCCCGACGCCGGCGCCGCCCTTCGTCGTCGGCGCGATCCCGCGGGGCGGCGTGACGGTCGCCCTGCCCCTTGTCGAGCGGTTCCGCGCGCCGCTCGCGCTCGTTTACGCGGGCAAGCTGACCGCGGCGGTCGCGCCCGAGTTCGCCTTCGGCGCGCTCGACGAGGACGGCGAGGCGTACGTCAAGGCCGAGTCGGTCGCGATGCTCGGGCTCTCGCCGGCGGAGGTGGAGCAGGCGAAGGCCCGGGTGCGCGGAGAGATCCAGCGCCGGATGGCGGCGTACGGCGCGCGGTCCCTCGGCGCCCACCTCCCGGGCCCCGGCGTGGTGCTGGTGGACGACGGCCTCGCCACTGGCCTCACGATGCGCGTCGCCCTCGCGTACGCGCGCCGACACGGGGCGCGCGACGTTACCGTGGCGGTGCCCTGCGCCTCCGCGCAGGCCGCGGGAGAATTCGAGCGCGCCGCCGATCGCTTCGTGAGCCTCGTCGTCGACCCGGAGTTCCAGGCCGTCGGGCAGTACTACCTCGACTTCTCGCCCGTGCCGGACGACGAGGTGCGCGCGATGCTCGCGTGTGGGTGATCCGCACGGTGGCATCCGTCTCGGTCGTTGACGACGTAGAGGCGGGGTGCTAGATGTCTAGACATCCTGACAGCGGGAGGTTCGGCGCGTGAACTACCGTCCAGGGATTCCCCGGTACCTCCAGATCGCCGACGCGATCCGCCAGGATCTGCGCGGGGAGGGCGAGCGCATCCCCTCCGAGCACGCGCTCTGCAAGCGCTTCAAGGTCAGCCGGCCGACCATCCGGCAGGCGCTCGACGTCCTCGTGGAGGAGGGGCTCCTCTACCGTCACGCGGGGCGCGGGACCTTCTCGACGCCGTCGGCGGGAGCCGACCCGAAGCTCCGCGTGATCGGCTCGGTCGGCGACATGATGGCGCTCGGCGACGAGTCGTGGTTCAAGCTGGTGGCGCGCGAGATCGTCCCGGTCCCGGCAAACATCGCGCACGCGCTGCGTCTGCCGCCGCGCTCGTCGGTCTACCAGATCAGCGGCGTCCGCCACGCGGACAACGGACCCTTCCAGCACGTGACCGCGTACGTGCCGCTCACGATCGGCACGGCGCTCTCCGACGAGGACCTCTCGAAGACCTCGCTCATCGGCGCGATCGAGCGCGTGCTCGGCGTGCCGATCAAGCTCATGGAGCAGGTGGTCGACGCGACGCTCGCGCCGCGGCAGATCGCCGAGCTGCTCCAGGTGCGGCCGCGCACGCCACTGCTCCTCTTCGAGCGCACGTACTTTGCGGCGAGCGGTGAGCCGGTCGAGTACGCGATGACCTACCAGACGCCCCGGCGCTACCCCTATCGTCTCGTCCTCTCCCGAGCCGAACGCCGTAGCTAGCATGCCGGCCTCGCGGCTCGCTGGAATGGGAAGCGGCTGGCGGAACGGAGCCGGGGCGCACCTCGCCTCAGGCCACCCATAATGCCCTACCGGATCGGGTTCGACGTCGGGGGGACGTTCACCGACTTGGTGCTGCAGTCGCCGTCGGGGGAGCTCCTCATCGCGAAGCGGCTGACGACCTACCCGGACCCCTCCGAGGCCTGCCTCGCGGGGCTCGACGAGCTCGTCGCCCGGAGCGGCGTCACGTGGCGCGACGTGGCCCAGGCGGTCCACGGGACGACACTCGGCTCCAATGTCGTCATCGAGCGCAAGGCGCGAGGCGTCGGGCTCCTCACCACGCGGGGCTTCCGCGACGTGCTCCTGATCGGGCGCGAGAAGCGCTACCAGGTCTACGACCTCCAGATCGAGAAGCCCGCGCCGCTGATCCCGCGCCGGTTGATCGGCGAGGTGACCGAGCGCGTCCTGGCGGACGGCTCGGTGCGGAGCCCGCTCGACGAGGCCGACGCCCGTCGGGCCGTCCGCGAGCTCGTCGCGCGCGAGGTCACGACCCTCGCGATCT
>WNGN01004283.1_pt1 | contig 12926 bp, 13 predicted proteins | sample 5400561 | NCBI WGS metagenome assembly WNGN01 (sample SAMN13153379, study PRJNA577476) | soil metagenome | isolation source: 115 cm soil or saprolite under Garry oak tree replicate 2 | place: USA:California | collected 2016-06-15
AAGAAAAGCAAGTTTGTAGCCTTTCCGCACGGAAAAAAAGGGCTCTCGTATGTTATGGAAACTAAATAACTTACTGAATTTCACAGGGAGTGGGTCAGGAGCGGGGCTAACCAAGCGAGACAGGGGAAGGACTTGGGGGGGTGCCCGATTGGGAACGCTATCCAGTTGTGTTTCGTTAGAGTTAACGGGTAAAGCGTCCGTATCAATTTGATCCTCACGGACGTCTCAGCTTGAGACCGTCTCAAGGTTGAAACCGTCCGTCGCACATCCCTTCAAGGGAAATCGGTTGTCCCGTCACGGGGAGCTCGACGCTTAGCCGACCCCTCGCCGCGGCCTGAAACGACTCGCTTTCTCCGAACAGTTAGGCCTTCGGCTTAGGCAGTGGAAGTTCGCGCGCTACGACTGTGTCACAGAAACCGGAAGTTTTATGCGACCCGTCGCAGAAAGGTTTATTGGAAGAGTGGCCGCAGCGGCAGAGCGAAACGGCCGTGCGCCCGGCCAGCCCGAAAGGCGCTCCCAGGGGGTCAACGACTTCGAAATCGCCTTCGACGCGAATCGAGCCGTTGGTGTTGATGGTGATTTTAGTTGCCGCCATGGCTTCTCCTAAGTGAAGGAAGTATGCCTTTTAACGCCCACGAGAAATGCGATCGGGTGTGAACCGTGGTTCCTCTCCGATCGACTCGGGGGTCGATCAGCCCTAGCCGGGATTCCGCGTCGCCTCCGGCCGGCCTCCTCGGGATGACAGAAAAGCCCTTCCTGTCGCATCCGCTTCTTATCTAGAGAGTCGCACCGAGGAGTTTCAGAAAACGCCATCAGGCTAGTACTTGGGCAGTGAAGAATCCACCTCGTCCGACCAAGCAAGGATGCCGCCCTTCAGGTTGAGAACTTTCCGGAAGCCTGCTTTGCGCAAAAAGTCCACCGCTTCGGCGGAACGCTTGCCGCTGCGGCAATGCGCGACGATTTCGCGAGAGGAATCGACTTCGTGCACACGCCGCGGCAATTCGCCGAGCGGGATCAAATGACCCTTGAGATTGCAGATCTGAAATTCGTGCGGCTCGCGCACATCCAGTATGAAAAGATCGTCGCCGCGATCGAGCCGGGATTTGAGCTCGCGCGGAGTGATCTCCGGAACTTGCACATTGGGCGCAGGAGCTTCTTCGCCGCGAACACCGCAAAATTCGTAATAGTCGATCAGTTCAGTAATAACGCGATTCACGCCGCACATCGGGCACTTGGGATTCCTCCGCAACTTGAGCTCGCGGAAGCGCATTCCCAGTGCGTCAAAGAGGAGCAAGCGGCCCATCAGATGGTCGCCGCTGCCGAGAATTAATTTGATGGTTTCCATGGCCTGGATGGAGCCGACGATGCCGGGCAAGACGCCGAGCACTCCGCCCTCGGCGCAAGATGGCACCAGCCCGGGCGGAGGCGGTTCCGGATACAGGCAGCGGTAGCATGGCCCGTCGGGCATCCCGAAAACGGTGACTTGACCCTCAAAGCGGAAAATGGATCCGTAGACATTGGGCTTGCCCAGCAAAATGCAAGCATCATTGACGAGATAGCGCGTCGGGAAATTGTCCGTACCGTCGACGATGATGTCGTAATCTTTGAATAGCTCGAGGGCATTCGCGCTGGTCAATTGCGCTTCGATGGCGTCAATTTGAATGTCCGGATTGAGATTCGATAGCCGGGCGCGGGCGGCCTGGCTCTTGGGTTTGCCCACGTCGCTCGTGCCAAACGTGACCTGGCGCTGAAGATTCGTGAAGTCGACCACGTCGAAATCCACGAGACCAAGCTTACCGACGCCGGCGGCCGCGAGATACAAGCCGAGCGGGGCGCCGAGTCCCCCGGTGCCGATGAGCAGCACCTTGGCGTTCTTCAGCTTGAGCTGCCCCTCCATGCCGACTTCAGGCATGATGAGATGGCGGCTGTAGCGGAGAATTTCTTCTTTGGAAAGCCCGGCAGCCGGTTTCCTGCCCGTCGGCGTTTGAGTGGTCGTAGCCATTGCGTTTCCCTGCCCTTCTGGATTTCCCCAGAATATCAAAAAAGCTGAACGGAAAGAGATTTCCCTGCGAGATTCAAAACGGGAGAGAGGGCCTACTGGATCAGGAGGGTTAACAACAACAACAGCCGCCGGCGATGGAGGGAATGATGCTGATGGTGTCGCCATCCTTGGTCGCGGTGTTTTCTTTGGCGAGATAGCGAATGTCTTCGTCATTCACGTACACATTGACGAAGCTGCGCAGCCGGCCGTCCTCGGTGAACAAGTGCTTGCGCAGGTCGGCATACTGCGTTGTCAGATGGCTGAGCGCTTCGCCGACCGTGCCGGCGTTGAACTCCGCCGAATCCCGCTTGGTCATATCCTGCGGCGCGCCATGGTGCACGCTGACGATGATGTAGCTATACCACGGCCAGGCGTGATCCTGATCATATTGGCTGGGTTGCGCAGGATGATCCGGATGCGAATGATACCACCCGATGACCTCCAGCCCCTGCGCCTGTGCCGCTTTGTCAGCGTCGAGCACGTCTTCGGCTGTTATTGAAAAACGGTTACGCGGAGAATCGTCGCGCCGGTTGATCAGCGGAAAAAGCGCCACCACTTCGCGCGCGGCCTCGGGGTGCGCGGCATCCCGATCACGTCCCAACAGCGCGCCGCAGCACTCGTGGGGATACGTCTCCGCGCCATGTGCGCGGATTTTCTCCGCCAGGTGCCCGCTGATCCAGAGTGTGGTTTCTTTTGCCATTTCTAGTCTTCATCCCAGAAGCGTTCGTTCAGGTACTTGGACGCAGAATCCGCAAAAACCGTGACCACGACGGCGTGCTGCTGTTTCGGGATTCGCGCGGCAACTGCGAAACAACCCAAGAGTGCTGCCGCCGAACTGGGGCTAACGAGGAGGCCCTCTTCGCGGGCCAGCCGCTTCACCAGGCGGTAAGCCTCCTCCGTAGAAACAGGTAGATTCTCATCGGCGAGCCGATCATCGTAAATCGCCGGCCGAATCGCCGTCTCCATGTGCTTCCAGCCTTCCAGGCCGTGAAAGGAAGCATCGGGTTGCAAGCTCACGCAACGAATCTCGGAGTTCAGCTCTTTCAGGCGCCGCGTCGTTCCAACGAACGTCCCGCTCGTGCCCAGCCCTGCGACGAAATGGGTGATCCGGCCGGAAATCTGCTCCCAGACCTCGTTCGCGGTGGTGCGGTAGTGGGCTTGCCAATTCGCGGGATTGCTGTATTGATCCGCGTAAAAGTACTTGTCAGGCTCGGCGGCAACGATTTCATGGACTCTGCGAATCGCGCCGTCGGTGCCCTCGTCGCCCGGAGTCTTTACCAGCTCCGCGCCATAGGCCGCCAGGATACGCTTGCGTTCGTGCGAAGCGCTATCGGGCAGGCAAAGCTTCACGGGATAGCCCATGGCCGCCTGCCCAAGCGTTCGAGCCTCAAAAGGGGCGTATTCCCGATACGGCCGAGCAGGCGTTCACCGCTACGACTCGCCTGAGTCGTTGATTCGCGGGCAGATGGGGCGATTTGACCGGTGATTGCCATACCCCGAGACAGCTCTTATGTCGCCCTGTACAAATACCAGGGATATTACGACCATTTTACTCCGAATTGGATGCCTGCGGCTAGGGTGGGGATATATCTAAATATATCTACGGTTTTCGGTCTGCAATTTTTCAGTTGTTTGGTTTTACATTCTTGGCAAGTTTAACCCAAGTGTATAGAAAACCCTTCGGCCCGCGAAGCCGCCTGGATTCCCCGATCGAGGTCTGGCCAAAGCGACGTCAAAACTTTAGATACCGTTGCAACGGCAAAAAGCGCGGACTGCCAACAGTGTGCCGGATCACCCCAAGGCTGCCCTGAGGCGGGATCGAGGGGGGACCAACGAAGTTGGGGAAGAATTAGGACATTATTGTTCGGGGCATCGAAGTCTGGATGGTTGAAGACATTGAAGGCGGCGGCCTGGAACCGCAAGCGGAAACGCTCTTCTCTATCTGGACAATCTGTTCGGGGCATTTCTGATGCTTCCTGAAACGTATTGATTTGGAGAGTGCGGGCACTTGACGGTGTTGAATGCGGGGGAGGCAGAACGGGACGTTATAAACGACGCGACGGTGTCGGGACGCCACGAGATTTTGTCCGCGCAGTGCTTCTCCTTGCACGGGCCGCTCGGAGGGGCTTTGGCGCATTTATGGCGAAAACGACAGTGTTGCGGGCGTCAGTCGGTATTCAGGGCGGGCCGCAGCAGCTTTACAGAAGTGAGCGTAATCGCTACTCTGAATGAGCTATGTGGAATGTCGAAGAACGCTTCTCTCCGAAAGCGATCGAAGGTTTGGCGGCGCTCGGCTTTTCCGTGGGCAGCACGCGCGGGGTGGTGCGCGTAGAAAAGTACGGCTGCGGTGCGGAATTTCGCAGAGGCCCCGACGAGCGCTATCAGATGACCATCGCGCCCACCATCATGCTGAAAGGCCAGTTTACGCGAGTGTGGGACGCTGGTTATCAGAAGTTTTTGCTGACCGATGACGGGTTGAAAATTCCCGCGCTCGCGTCGCACCTGCAGAATCTGCGGAAGTTCAACGAAGAACTGCGCACGGCGCTGGGTGTGCCGACCTTTTACAACGAAGCGCTCGGTTCGGTCAGCCAACTGAGCGTTTACGACCGCGTGAGGGGCCGCAAGGGTGACGTGCCGGACGAAACGGTCGGGGCGCACAGCCCGGAAGGCGGGCACTAGGAACTATCCGTTCTTGGCTTTAAGTTTTGCGCTAACCCGAAGAATACATTGAGATTGTCGGCGCGTAGTCATCTCGTCGATCAGCCGAGACCGTTTGAAAAATCTTGTTTGCTTCACCGTTGCGCCTCTTGCAATTGCCGGCGAAACTGCGCCAGATCCACGCGATGCTTCGCGGCCTTATGCTTGCCGATGAAAATGACCGGGACATCCCATCCATAGCGCTCTTTGAGGACCGCATCTTCGTCGATGTTGACCTCGTACAACGCGGCCCCGAACTCACGCAGCAAGGGTGCGATGGCGGCTTTGGCTTCCTCACAAAGGTGACATCCCTGACGCGAGTACAAGGTGACGTCGCGAGGGCCACAGGCGGCAAGCCGCGCGTCTTCGGGCGCGTTGTTCGCGCTCACGGCTGAGGGTTGGAGTACTTCATGAACGGACCGGAATTGGGGTGAAAAGCGCGCGCGCGATAGAGTTCCGAGATCTGGCGCAAGTGGCCGAGATCGTGATTAGCCCATTCATTGAGCAGGTGCGCCAGCGTAATGGTGCCGAGTTCGGAATGGATGGCGGTGCGAGCGCCTGCCAATGGCGGAAGTCCGGCAAGTAGGGCGAGCGACGAGCGGCGCGTGCCCGTGAAATGCCCGAGATTTTCGCCCGCCGAGCCGCGAGCATAGTCTTGGCGGGCCTTGGCGCCATCCAGATCGTATTTGGCCAGCGGCGGCGAATCTTCGGCCATGATGCGCAGGACTCGTTCGGCGTAAACCTGCTCGAGGGCTGCGAGACGCGCCAGGACTTCGGAGATGGACCAGCGGTCCGGCTGGGGCTTCCAGTGCAGGAGTTCTCCGGGCAAATCGCCAAGCAGCGTTTCGAGAAGTTGCGGCGTCTTTCCTAGAAGAGAGACGGCAGGCTGAATGTCGACGGCAGAGGCCGGTTGCATGAGGGACCTCCGGTAGAGAGGTTCAGTGTACTCTCAATCCTTCGTCGAATGCAGAAGTAGCGCATAATGTCGAGTGGCATCGGACAAGGACGGGAATATGGGAAGAGTTGTGGCGCTGGTAGATGATCTGTTTTTCCAGATGAAGCTGGCGGAAACCGCCAAACAGCTCGGCGTAGATGTGAAAGTCGCGGCGAATGGCGACGCGTTAATGGGTCTGCTCGAAAGCGCGCCAAAGTTGGTGATCGTGGATCTGAACGCGCGGAGCCAGCCGCTCCGGGCAATCGAAAGAGTTCGTCAGGCCAGCAAAGACATCCGCGTGGTCGGGTTTGTGTCGCACGTGCAAAAGCAGCTCGCCGCGCAGGCACAAGCCGCAGGCTGCAACGAAGTCTTGCCACGGTCAAGCTTCACGCAAAACCTTGCTGCCATCCTGAGCGCCTCGAAAGATTGAGAACGATGCTTCAGGAAGAAATGCCAATCGAAAATGAAATGTTAGGCAAGCTGAAGTTTCCCGAACACATTCTTGTCGTGCTTTGCGCCTTCTTGCTTGCCGCAGCAGACGGTTTGGCGCAGGAATCGAGCCTGAAGCCGGAGCAAAACGCAGCTAGCTCTGCCGTCGCACCCGGCACCCAAGACCGGCCCGACAGCGCCCTCGGCAGCGCTCTGGCCGCGGCCTGTTCGCAAAATCAGGCGGAGTTCAACCGCTTCCTGACCGTTCGCAATCGGGAATCCTTCGCCCGCATGACCGCCGCTGCTCGCGTGGCGCTCATGAAACGGTTTGTGCTTCTGGATGCGCCCGGAAAAGCCACTGTTTCTGCGAACCCCTCGGGCCGCCCCATCGTGCGTTGCCGGACACCGGGTGCGACCACGGAGATGCAGATTGGGGGTGCCGACGTCCGGGACAACGTTGCGTTTTTGCCATTGGAGCTCCACGACGTTTCGGACTCCACCGAAGCAACCGCGCGTCAGGTCAACATGGGTCTGGTGCGCGAAGAAGGTCAATGGAAGCTGCTTTCTCTCGGCGTTCTCCTTCTGGACCTGCCTGAGCTCGAAGTGGAATGGGACGAATCGGAAATTGACGCAACGGAAACAGATGCTCTTCAGTCTTTAAAGACTATCGCCGCCGCCATCGAATCTTACCGAGGCAAATATCTGCACCTTCCCGAATCGCTCGGGAATCTCGCATCGCCCCGGCACGGTGCGCCGAGCATGAATGCCGCGGGTTTGCTGGACGCGGACCTTGCCAAAGGGGTCAAGAATGGTTACACGTTCCGGTATGTGATTGCCGGAGGAAGCGACGTCGGCGCTCCCGCCAAATACGCATTGTCGGCAACACCGGTTCACTATGCCCAGACGGGGAGGCGCTCCTTCTTTCGCGATTCGAACGGCGTCGTACATGCGGCAGACCATCGAGGAGCGGTCGGCAGCGAGAGCGATCCGAAAGTCGAGTAGCGCACCCGAACATTCGTCAAGCCTGCGGGTCTCTTTGTGCTTCCACGCACATGGCGCTACTATCAGGCGATCCGATATGGTGCGCCATGTCCGTATTCCATGGTCCAACTTGCTGCTTATGCTTGGCCTGCTCGCACCAGCCAGCAGCGCCGCGCGACCGCAGTTCAACTATACGGAACCACAGCTGCCTGTTTTCGAACTGCATAGCGGGTTCTGGATCAATCTTCACCACACGCTGTATTCCGAGGCCCGGCAGCGAAGAGCTTTTCTTTCGCGTGATGCCAACGCGACGAAGTCCGCAGCCCCCAAGAGCGTCTTGGCAGGAAAAGGGCTGACCGATGCGGAACAAAAAGCCTGGGACGATGCGGTTGCCTATTACCTGGTCAACTACGCGGACAAAGACCTGCTGTTCACCACGGAACTGATTCAGCTGAAGGATCAACTTGGCGACTTCGAAGATTGCGACGAACTTTCCGGGCGCAAGCGTAAATTCTGCGACGCGGGCCTGCCGGCGAATCTGACGCAGGTTCTGGAGGCGGCTGCTCCCGTCTATCGTGCGCATCTTTGGCCCGAACATGATCAAGCCAACCGCCGCTGGATTCTGCAGGTGGCTCCGCTCGTGCGCGAGCAGGGCGTAGGGCTTTCCGAGCGTCTGGCGGACATTTACCAGACGCGCTGGCCGCACGAAAAAATCCGCGTGGACGCGGTGGCTTACGCCAACTGGGCCGGCGCGTACACCACGGTCGGTCCGTTGCGCGTGACCATTTCCAGCCTGGATCCCCGGAATCAAGGGCCGCAAGCGCTTGAAGTGCTCTTCCATGAAGGCTCGCACGGAATCGCTGAAACGGTCGAAGCCGCCATCATCCGCGAATGCCGCCAGCGCGACAAACCCATTCCCCGGGACCTCTGGCACGCGCTGGTTTTCTACACCACCGGCGAAGTCATCCGCACGGTACTGACTTCCTCGTTGGCAACTCGCGGTGACAAGCGTAAAGGCGCTCCGGGGAACGGATACGACACGTACGCCTTCCGCGAGGGGCTTTACCAGCGTGGTTGGAAGAACTACCTCGAGCTGTTACAGCGGTTCTGGCAACCGTACCTCGATGGAAAAGCTTCCTTCGACGATGCCATCGCCCGCATGGTGTCCTCTTTGTGAACCGTTTGCGCGGACTCTTGCTTTAATCGCGAGACTGATTCGCGCTTTGGTCAGGGAGTAGCGTCCTTGATGTCCTCGCGCGCGCGTCTCTCCGCGTTCTTCGCCTCTGCCTTAGCGTCAGCGTCGGAGTTCAAAACGCGAATGGCTTTGACCAGGGACAGAGCTTTATCTCTTGGCGGGGCCTCGCAGGTTTTCACGTCCCCGTTGGGCCGAGCCGCGGTCATATCCCATTTCAGGCAGTTATATTTGATCTTGAGGTTGCGGCTCACGTGAAGGGCGGCAACGCAATCTTCCAGGCTTAGGAAGCCAGTGCACGCTTCTCTCAGAGTTGTTTTTGGAGGCCGCAGCGCCTGTAATTGCAAGCTCAGCTTTCGTTCTTCCTCTGGATTCGCCGCAAGCTGCTCGCTGGCGGTTGGCCCGGGGTTCTTTTTGATCCACTTGAGGGGATTATAGGACCGCGCGGCAGCTCCGCTAGCGCCGAGCCATATACTGATTCCTGCCGCTCCCATAACGAGCCATTTGGTTTTCATGTCTCCTCCCTTCGCGGGCGGGCTGTGGGCTAGCCTCAGTAAGCCACGGGAGTGCCGGTCGGTTCGAGTCTTTGCTAGTGCGGTACTCTCCGAATGCGTTACCTTGGCCTTCGGGGCAGGTCTCGAGAAGACCATGGCTGCCATGCGATCGGCAAAATAGCGGCTTGGTAAATCGGGGAAAACCAGGGTCTTTACCATTTGAGTGATGTTGTCGACGCCAATCCGATATGCTACCCTTTGGGGGCTAGAGATTATCCGGCCCTGCGTCACCAAGCCCCTGCGACGCGAGCATACTTCCGTACGTCTTCCGAAAGAGCTTTCCCGACGAGAGGGGAACTATGGGAGAAAGGGGGCCGGAGAATCCATCAAAGCGGGGCCTGCCATTTGTGCGTCCCCGACTCTTGGCAATCTGCAACGCAAATGGCCCTAGCAGCCGGGACCGCCTGAGAAGAGGAACCACCAGCCCATGCCTGGCCAACGAGCAGCCTCGAAGACCGAACCAGCGCCGGTCGAAATCAAGCTGGCGCATTCGCCGGATTCCGATGACGCGTTCATGTTCTACGCGCTGGCGACCCACAAGCTTTCCACCCCCGGCTACAAATACACGCACATTCTTTCGGACATCCAATCGCTCAACGAAGCGGCGCTCGCCGAAATGTACGACGTCACGGCCATCAGTTTTGCCGCCTATCCCGAGCTTCGCGAGAAATACGTGCTACTCGATTGCGGCGCCAGCTTCGGCGAAGGTTACGGACCGATTGTAGTTTCGACAAAAGCCCTGAAACCGCAAGAATTGGCGGGCAAACGCATCGCTGTTCCCGGTCTAAAAACCTCTGCGTATCTTAGCTTGCGGCTTTTCGAAGCCAACTTTGAACCCGTGGTCATGCCTTTCGACAAGATCATTGATGCGGTTCAGAACAATCTTGTCGAAGCCGGCCTGCTCATTCACGAAGGACAGCTTTTCTTTCCGGAAAAGGGTTTGCACAAGGTGATTGATCTCGGCATCTGGTGGCAGGAACAAACGGGTCTGCCGCTTCCGCTCGGAGGCAATGCCGTCCGTAAAGCCCTGGGACCACGTCTGGGGCGCCAGATCGCGAAAACCATCCGCAACAGCGTTGCCTATGGCCTGGAGCACCGCGAAGAGGCGCTGAATTACGCCATGCAATTCGCGCGAGAGATGAACATGGAACTCGCCGATGCTTTTATTGGCATGTACGTGAACAAATGGACCCTCGGCTACGGCGAAAAGGGCAGGCAAGCGGTAAAGGAATTGATTGTGCGCGGCACCAGATCCGGGTTTCTCCCAGAACCGCCCGTTGTTGAATTCCTCAGCGAAGAGTAGACGGTTCATTCCTTCCCGCGCGATCTTTGGCGCTGTCTTTCGCGGATCCCTCACCGCGGATGGCTCGCCTTGACGCTCTTCAGCGAATCCCTTAGTGTTTTCCGAGATATGATCTTCCACAGGAACGTAATTCTGCTGCCTTCCTTGGCATTCCTGACCGGCATCGTGGTTCTTTCACAGCGGACCGCTTCGCAATCGGCACCGAAGGCCGCAACCCCAAGGGAATTTTCCCAAGCATGGCCCAAGCAGGCGGTGCGCGCCGCACACGCCATGGTTGTCACTGACGAAGAACTCGGATCTCAAGCGGGTGTCGAGATTTTGAAGAGGGGTGGTAATGCGGTGGACGCCGCTGTCGCAACGGCCTTCGCTCTCGGTGTCGTCGAACCTGCCGCCGGCAATATCGGCGGTGGTGGCTTCATGCTTATCCGCGTCGCGGACGGCAAGACCACGTTTCTTGACTACCGCGAGACGGCCCCCGGCAAAGCCACCCGCGACATGTATATCGGCGAGGATGGCAAGCTCGACGAAGAAGCTTCGGTCATCGGCTATCGCTCTGTGGCCGTTCCCGGGACCGTCGCGGGCCTCGAATTGGCTTTGAAAACCCATGGAAGCATGAAGCTGGCCGAGGTGATGGCTCCCGCCGTCCGTCTCGCCGAAGAAGGTTTCGTCGTCAATGAAAAATTGGCCGCGGAATTGGAGGAAGAAAGTCCCGGCTTGCAGGCTTTCCCAGCAAGCAAGCGGATTTTTCTGAACGGCGGCCGGATGTTCAAGGCCGGAGAAACACTGAGGCAACCGGAGTTGGCGGCAACGCTCAGGCGCATCGCGCAAAACGGCGCGGCAGAATTTTATCGCGGCGAAACGGCACGCATGCTCGCCGACGAAATGGCCAAGAACGGCGGCATCGTTTCGCTCGACGATCTTGCAAATTACAAACCCAAAGTCCGTGAAGTCCTGCGCGCGAAATACGAAAGCGGCGGCCACGCTTGGGAAGTATTGACGGCCCCGCCTCCGAGCTCCGGCGGCGTGGCCATCATCGAAGCTCTAAACATGCTGAAAGAGGTGCCGCTGAAAGGCTGGGACGATGCGCAAAGCGTCCATATGGTCGCGGAAACCATGCGCCGGGTATTTGCCGACCGCGCTGCGTATCTTGCGGATCCCGACTACAACAAAATTCCCGTGACTGGCCTGACCGACCCTTGTTATGCGAGGGAACGTGCCGCCACGATTGATCCCGCCAAAGCCTCCTCGAGCAAAAATGTCGCAGCGGGAACTCCCCACGTCTGCGGCGCTTCCGCGAACCGAGACTCCGCACCGCACCTCGTCAACAGCCGTGCCGAGGGCCGGCACACTACGCATTTTTCCGTCGTGGATGCTGCGGGCAACGCTGTCGCCAGCACGTACACGCTGAACGACAGCTATGGCTCGCACGTGACTTGCGCCGGGGGCTTCCTGCTGAATGACGAAATGGACGACTTCACCACGCAGCCTGGCGTTCCCAACTCGCTCTATGAACTGATGCAATCCGACGCCAATGCCATTGCTCCCGGCCACCGCCCGCTCAGTTCCATGACACCCACAATGCTCCTGCGCGATGGCAAACTGAGCTTCGTCACCGGCTCGCCCGGCGGGCCAACCATCATTTCCGTCACTCTGCTGAGTGTCCTCAACTGGATGCGCCTTGGCATGGAGGCGCAGGCGGCCATCAATGCGCCGCGCTTTCATCATCAATGGCTTCCTGACCGCATCCGCTTGGAAGGGGAATTTCCCCTCAGCGTGGAGCAAGCTCTGCGCGCTCGCGGGCACGAGGCAGAGCGCGGCTGGTATGAAACGCCGAGCCTCAGTAATGAAGCCAAATTGCGCAAACACATGGGCCTGGTAAATGCCATCGGCATTGACCGGCAAAGCGGAGAGCGTCTCGGCGCGGCAGACCCGCGCGATCGGGGCTCCGCGATGGGCTATTGAGGGGGGAAGGATTCGGCACACCCGTCTTAGGGAGCGCGGAACATGAAACAAAACAACGGTAAACTGCTGGATGGTCATCCATCCATGAAACCCGGGAACGCATGCAGAGACTACTCTCGACCTACCTGTTCGTAACGCACAACTTGACGCCCGAACTCCTCGGCCAGGTGGCGGGAGCCGGGTTCCAGGGCGTCGAGATTTTCTGTGCGCGCAGCCATTTCGAGTACACCGTTAAGCAGGAAATCCGCGCCATGGGGAGCGCGCTCGAAGCGCACGGCTTGCAACTTGTTTCGCTCCATGCTCCCAACCGGCGTGACCTGAGCGCCATGCGCGAAAGCGGCGCGCCGCTTTCGATTTGCGAAGTCGAGCGCGTCCGCCGCATCGAGGCCATGGACCAACTAAAGCGCGTTATCGATGTTGCTGATGATTTGCCCTACGCGCGGCTCATTCTGCACATGGGTAGCTCCCGCGAAACGGCGGATCCGCGCAAACGCGACGCCGCGTTCAGTTCCCTGGAGCACCTCATCCTGCACGCGCGGCACGGCGGCGTCACCATCTGTGTGGAAAACACGCCGAGCGAAATGGGGAGTCCCGATTACCTGCGAGCATTTGTAGACGAGACTCGACTTACCGGCTTGCGCTTCAACTTCGATATCGGCCACGCGCATCTTGCCGAATTCCCTGAGGAAGAACGTCTGGAGAAGAGTTTTTCTCCGCTCAGGGAGCTGGTTTCTTCCGTCCATCTCCACGACAACCATGGGGAAAAAGACGAGCACCTTCCCCCGTACGACGGCTCCATTCACTGGCCCGAGGCCATCAAGCTACTCAAGTCT
>WNGN01005604.1_pt1 | contig 12923 bp, 10 predicted proteins | sample 5400561 | NCBI WGS metagenome assembly WNGN01 (sample SAMN13153379, study PRJNA577476) | soil metagenome | isolation source: 115 cm soil or saprolite under Garry oak tree replicate 2 | place: USA:California | collected 2016-06-15
CGAGGCGAGGTACTTCTCGATGCCCTCGACCGAGGTGGGCGCAGAAGCCCTCAGGAACTGGGCTTTGAATTGCTGACCGTGGGTACGGTCGTTGATCCAGTTGCCGGAGGCCGTAATCCACTCGCCGGCCGAGATCGCGGCGGCATGGCCGACCAAGGTGACCAGCTCGCGGTGGCCACGGGCCTTAACCCTGACGACGCAAAAGCCTTCTCGGCGTTCTGGCAGGTGACCCGCTCGACCTTTGCTTTGGTTTGAACGTTGACTTTCACGATACGATCCCCGCCCGCAACGCGAGCGCCTGCGTCGTGCTCCGGCGCGCCGCAACCCTCTTTAGCTCCCCATGTTCCGCCGCCGCTGGTGCGCGATCCGTTAGCTGTGACGCCTGTCCTGAGTGGCTTAACGTAAGCGCTATACCCCCTGACCCGGTGGAAATACCAGAACGGGCGCGCCGATTTTCGCCTGATTGTAGAGATCGATCGCGTCCTCGTTGGTCATTCGGATGCACCCCGACGAGATGGCGCGGCCGATATATTCCGGCTGATTGGTGCCATGGATCCGATAGAGCGTGTCCTTGTCGCCTTGATAGAGATACAGCGCTCGCGCGCCCATCGGATTGTGGGGGCCCGGGCTTACGTAATCCGGAATATTGGCAAGTCGGTGCTTGATCTCCGGGGTGGGAACCCAGGCCGGCCATTCTTCCTTGCGCCCGATCCTGGCGACACCCGACCACGCGAGTGCTTCCTCGCCGACAGTGACGCCGTAGCGAATGGCCTTGCCCTGTGGCAGGACATAATAGAGGTACCGGCTATTCGTATCGACCACGATGGTGCCGGGCACCTCCTTGCGGCCATAATCGACGATTTGGCGCTGGTATTGTCCGGGAATCGACGCCTGCCGATAGGGAACATTGGCCAGCAATTGCCGGTCTCTCGACGTCCAGTTTGCCTGCGAAGCCGGCGCGAGCGTGCCCTGCACGCACCCGCCCAGTGCCCAGGCGGCCAAACAGAGTAGAACTAACCCTAACCCCTGGCGCATCAATCCTGACCTGACCAAAGCTGATGAGAGTGTGACGCTCCTCGGTCCGATCCCCAGTCCCGAACCGCCTCGATCTTTGACCGAATCATAGCCGATTGTGTGGGGATCTGGGCTTACGAAGCCGCTTCAGGCCGAATTTCGTCAAGTGTTGCAATTAGGACACTTAACCCCTTCCAAGCTGTAGCCGCTTAAATTGTCAAAAATCGTCTCGAACCTCTTCAAATACAAATCTGATGCCGGCCCCTCAATTATCACCATCTCGATCGGGACCGTGATCTCTGTCTCGGGCGGGTACCAAGGTGTAATTATAACGCATTACGGCCGAACTCCGGTGATGTCGAACGTGGCCGAGGCCGAACGCGGCGCTCAGCGGATCGTCAGGGAGGCGGGAATACGGTATCGCCACGACGGTCAGCTGGGCGGGTGTGGTGATCGATAATCGATGCACGCGTGCCGATTGGCGGCCGGCAGCTGCCAAAGGGCGGGGCGGTTTACCCCCGGGGCACTGAGCGGTCGGACTCTTGATGTACCAGATGGAAATAAAATACAACGACTACACAGCCGGCCCTTTGACTACTTCACCTGTCTCCGGGCCGTTAAGGCCAGTTCCCCGAGCTTGCCAACATAGTAGTCCAGCTTTGGTAAAGACTTCATCGAGTGTGGGAATGTCACCGAGCCTGCAAACAGGGCCGCAAACTGGTCGCGCTGCCAATACAGCGTCGAACTCAAACCGATGACCAGGAGCAGTGCGACCACCGGCCGGATCCAGATGCTTGCAGGCTCGAGAGTAGGGCCAAGTTGCTGCCCTCGATTGTCAGTTTCTAAATGCACCTGTGTCGATTGCACAATCGTGGCAGCAGGGGATGAGTACTCTTTTTCGACTCTTCGAATGGCCTCGTCCAATGCGAGGCGTTCCCGCATCATATCTGCTGGTGTAAGGGCTGGATCAAAGCCGCATAGTTGGACCTCCAACTCGGTCCGGGCAAGTAAGTAAAATTCGTGCCGGGCAGCGGTATTCCGCTCGACATCCGCTACGCAGCGAGCCATCACTGGATAGTAGTCGGCCACGGCAAACGCAAACTCCGCACGGGCATCGCGACTGGTGAACATACTTGCGAGGTGATTTAAGGAAGGTAAATACGAGGCCGTGGGTCCTGGATGTGAACCGTCGGACAGCGAGGACGCGCCCCTGCAAGCGTGGGCTTCGCTGGGGGCAATGATCTCTCGCCTTATCGGGGCCGGAGTGGCGGCTGGTCAGGAATTTGTCGGCTCTGCAATAGATAAAATCGTGCTAGGTTGACGGCGTTCCGATCCGACTGGGAGCCAAGATCATGCTGCGATTTGCCGCCATGCTTGCATCGTTGGGCACCCTACTGGTGAACATGCCCGCCTTCGCGATCACTCAACAGCAGAAACTCGAGACGTGCACCTTCGGCGCTAACAGTCAGAAGCTGACGGGCGAGGCGCGCAAGGCCTTCATCACGAAATGCATGGCCGACGAAGACCAGTCGGCCGCGCCCGGAGCTCCGCAACAGCAGAAGTAAGGAATCATGCAGGCCTAACGCGCCCCTCATCGGAGCGCCCTTTTCATTCCGGAATCCGGCCGCCGTAGCGGCGCGTCACGCAACTCAGGCCGCGCGGGGCGATGGCAAAGGATCGTCCACCTTGGTCCAGTCGAATCACCTTGGTCGCGGGCGGATTTGCTCGCTGGCTGACGGGATACAAGCGGATCTTCCCCAGCATCGCCTGCCGTTCCTGCGGATCGGTCGCGAGCAGGCGGAGAAACATGAAATTGTTGAACGTGGACGACCGCACGACGATGTATCCCTCCGTCCCCCCAGGCGCGGTCTGGCCCGGACCGAGCACGAGGACCTTGCCACCCTGGCCTTTGTCCGGTCCCGGCAAGCCCAGGTCGGTAACGGGCCGCTGCCAGAGATCATCGACCATGCCGGCAGTCGGGCCGGCGGGTAGTTCGACCACGTAGGGGCCACTCTTGGCCAGATTAAACCAAGCGAGCGTGTAGGGCGTGGTGGCATTGGCAGTGAGGAAGCGCGAGAGGTCCGGGAAAGTATCCAAGGACATGATGTCGCCGTACGCCGCGCCCGGACCTTGCATATAAACGTGCTCCAGTTCGCCGGCAGACACCATCGGCAGCGCCCAGAGGTAAGCCTGACAGGCGCGCTGAGCCGCCCAATGCCCGTTTTGGCGAAAAGAGCACGTTTGGACCAAGCGAAACGCCCTACTTGTCGATCCAAATAGGTGGTCGGACGTACCGGAGGTCGATGACTGTTTCATCAAGGCAGTGGAAAATTCCGAGCGAGCAGCGTCGGCGAAACGCGCGGTGGATCGAGATTTCTATCTGCGAATGGAACGAAAATGGCTGGGGCTTGCCGAAGGGCTGCGTTGGATCGCCGACCTCGAACGACGTCACGGGTGATGTGGTGCCATGGGCTCCGGCTCAAGATACCGCGCAAGCGGGCGCGGAACGTCGACGACCCCTGCGACGTGCGGTGCCCCGATCTGCCCGCGCGCGGCACCACGTCATTCGGATCGCTGGCACGAGCCGCAGCGGAGCCTTCGCGAGATCGCCGGCCGCAAGGACTGCTGAAGTCCGCTTTAAAGCCGAAACCAGCCATTACCCATGGGATGCAGCAGTTCCGAGAATGCCAAACTCGGAAGTCGCCGGGTCATTCGATAGCCTCATCATCCCAGCGCGTCGAGCAAGGTTTTGGCCTCCTTGAGGTCGAGCGTGTCGAGACCTTCGGTGAACCAGCCGTACACCGGAGCGAGGAGATCGCGGGCTTCATTCCTCCTGCCCTGATCGCGATAAAGCCGCGCCAAGCTCATCGCCGCGCGCAGCTCCCATGACTTCGCCTGCTGCCCGCGCGCAATTGCGAGCGCACGCGCGAAATACGCTTCCGCTTTCGTCGCATCCGGCTCGCCCGATAGCGCGATTTCGCCGGCCATACGATGGATTTCGGCCTCGAACCACTTTTCCTTGGTTGTTTCCACCGCCTTCACCGCTTCGCCGATGCAGCGCCAAGCGTCGCCGAGTTGGCCGGCATCAGCGTAAGCCTTCGCTAGAAACGACAAATTCGAGGGCAACCACACTTTTGCTCCTGTTGCCCGAAATGCGGTGATCCCGGAGGTCATCTTGCCGACCGCGTCCGAGGCTCGGTCGGCGAGGGTGAAAAGGCAACCTTGGTTCATCATTCCGAAAGCCTTCCAGAGCAAGGCGCCTTTTTCGTCTGCCAAAGCCACAAGTTCATCGGCGAGCGCGCTTGCTACCGCGTAGTTTCCGCATGACATGTTGATGAACGGTGCAAATTGCAGCGCGTACATCAGCGTGGGGGCATGGTCGATCTCGCGCGCATCTTTGAGCACCTGCCCGGTGTCCGCGAGCGCGGCGTCGGGGTAGCCGAGCACCCACAGGGCCCACGACCGATAGCACAAAATCGACACGCGGACGTCTTGGCCAAAACTCGTCGCCAGGGGACGATGAGCCACGGGATCATAAAGCGCGATCGCCGCATCGCAGTGGGTTCGGCCTTGGGCAATATCCCCGGTAAAAAGCAAGGACGTGCCCATGAGCCGATGCCCGATCATCAGCTGGACTGTCGCCCCTTGCTTGCCGGCGAGGACGAGGAACTGCGCCGCAAGCTCGCGCACCGCGGCGCCGTCGAAAGCTATGAAGTTAGCACCCCAGAAGCCATAGAGAACCGAGAACAGCAGCAGCGGATCTTCGGCAGGCTCGCCCATCGCCTCCGCCCGCTCAATCAACGAACGAGCCCGATCAAGCGACGCTTTCGTCTCGGGCGCCGCATAGCCTTTGGTATGCATCAATGCATTTGTAAGCCCGATCTGCTGCTTGATCTCTTCGCGGCGCAGCGCCTTCGTGGCGGGCAAGGCCGCGATCTGGGCAAGTGCGCGGGTAAGCTGTGCCGCGGCTTCTACCAGTGCCGAACGCGCCAGCGACCTCTGTCCCGCCTTGCCCCAAAGTCGCGCCGCCTTCTCGATCAGTCCGGCATTGGTGCAGTGACGGGCCAGCAGCTCCGGCTGGCTTTCGGCGATCTCGGCAAATTGACTTTCGAGCGTTTCGGCGATGCGGGCGTGAAGCGCGCGTCGCGGCTCGCGCAGCAGCGTGCCATAAGCCGCGTCCTGCACCAGGGCATGCTTAAACAAATAAGTCGCATGCGGCGGCACGCCCTGCCGGAATAGCAAACCGGCGGCAATGAGACGCTCGAGCGTGGATTCCAGCTCCGGCTCCGGTTTACGCATCACCGCAGCCAGCTGATCATGCGAAAACTGCCGCCCGATCGCCGCCCCGATTTGCGCCACCTCCTTGGCCGGACCAAGCCGATCGAGCCGCGCCATCAACGAGGCTTGCAACGTCGCGGGGACCGCCAGGGCCGGCGACGGAATCGCGGCGGCGGTCCGTCGCGCGTCGCCTTCGCTCTCCGCCTCCAGTACCGCCTTCGTCATCTCCTCCACGAACAGCGGGATGCCGTCGCTGCGCTCGATGATGTCCTGCCGGATGTCCGCCGCCAGCAACTTATTGCCGACGACGCCGTCGATCATGGCGCCGACGTCGCGCATCGCCAGCCGATTGAGGGTGAGAACAGCTACGTGCGGCCGTCCGATCCAAGCCGGCTCGAATTCCGGCCGGAAGGTCACGATCAGCAGCACGCAAAGGCTCGCGATCCGGTCCACCGCCCGACCGATCGCTTCCAGGCTTGTGGGGTCGCTCCAATGCGCATCCTCGAAGATCATAAGCACCGGACTGAAACGTGTGAGTGCCTCGATTTGCGCGGTAAGGGCTTCCAGCGTTCTTTGGCGGCGCTGCTGCGGCGTCAGCTCAAGCGCGGGATAGCGTCCATCGTTGGGAAGTGACAGCATTTCGGCAAAGAGTGCCGCATGCTGGGCTGAGGTTGAGCTTTTCGCCAGCACGGCATCGAGCTTGTCGAGCTTTGCTTGCGGCGTGTCGTCGTGCGCCAGTCCCGCGGCACGTTGCATTTGGCCGATGATCGGATAGAGCGCGCTGTCGGTGTGCTGCGGCGAGCAGAAATAGCGTAAGCGCGTGTGCGTCTCGCCGGCGAGGCGTTCCAGAATCGCGGCGGTGAGTCGCGATTTGCCGATCCCTGCCTCGCCGGAAAGCAGCACCACCTGGCCTTCACCGCTCTTTGCCTTCGACCAGCGCCGCAGCAGCAATTCGGATTCTTCTTCCCGCCCGACGAGGGCGATCAGGCCGGCCGCGTGCAGCGCCTCGAAGCGGCTTTCCACAGAACTTGCCCGCAGCGCGGCCCACGCCTGCGTCGGCGCGGCGATGCCCTTGAGGTTTTTTGCCCCGAGGTCCTTGAGCTCGAAGAGGTTGCCGAAAAGTTTGCGCGTGCCCTCGGCGATGACCACCATGTTCGGTTCGGCGATGCCTTGCAGGCGCGCCGCAAGATTCGGCGTCTCACCGACGATGCCGCGTTCCTGCGCCTCTCCCGATCCGATAATATCGCCGACCACGACCAGCCCGGTCGCGATGCCGACGCGGCTTTGCAGCGAAGCGTGCGTCTTGAGTCCGGTCACCGCCGCGATCAGCTCCAGGCCCGCCCGCACCGCCCGTTCCGCGTCGTCCTCATGCGCCTGCGGGTAGCCGAAATACACCAGCACTCCGTCGCCCAGATATTTCGCCACGAACCCGCCGAAGCGGCGCACCGTTTCGGCGACGCACTTCTGATAGGCCGAAATGACCTCGCGCAAATCCTCCGGGTCCATGCGAGCGGAGAGCGCCGTCGAACCGACCAGGTCCGAGAACATCACCGTGACTTGCCGGCGCTCGGCAGCATCTTGGGACTTTGGCTCCGCCAATGCGGGCTGCGGCGATGCGGGTGCGGCGGCGCCAAGCTCCGCAATCGCTGCCAATAGCTTTCGTCGATGCCCGAGCGAGACGCCGATCTTTTCAAGATCAGCATCCGTCAAATGCCGGAGCACCATGACGTCGATGTCGTTGTCAGCGAATGCTGCGGCGTACCGTTGCAGGCCAATCTTCGCGAGCCACTCCGCGATTGGCTGCATTGCGGTTCCGCCTTTTCGGGTCTAGACCGAGTTTTAAATGCACAAGGGCCACGGAGAGTTTATCCGACAAGCCCCAGCATACTAGACCGAAGAAGCCAAAAGCCCAAGCGGCTGTACTTGCCGATCATCATGCCGTGATCTCCTGTCGGGTGGGCGCGTCCTCATGTAATTTCGAGCACCAGCGGAGAGACCCGGCCGTACAGCAGCAAGAGCCTGCGCGATTGCTACCGCCAGGGCGCGGAAGCGTTCGGCTGGGACAAGCGCATCCCCGAGGCGCGCTCGATGCGCGACGGCAACGAGTTGGTTGGCTGGGGCATGGCGACCGGCATCTGGGAAGCATTGCAGATGCCGATCGCGGTGCGCATCGTGCTCTCCGCCAATGGCCATGCGGAAGTTCTCGGATACGACGTCAAGGACCGCAAGCTCGTGGTCAACGAAGACGAGGCCGATCGCGTTCGCCTGATCTTCCGACAATACCTTGCGAGCCCACCCGAGGGTCGCGCCCGTTGGACCCTGGAGCTGTTGGCGGACGAACTGGTCAGGCTCACCGAGCACGACAGCATCTCGCGCGAGACGGTGCGCCGGCGTTTGGTCGAAAACGACCTCAAGCCGTGGCGCAAGGACATGTGGTGCATTCCGCAGGTCGATGGCGAATACGTCGCCCGCATGGAGGATGTGCTCGACTTCTATGCGGAGGCGCCCGATCCGAAGCGCCCAGTCGTTTGCTTCGACGAAAGCCCCACCCAGCTCATCGGCGAGGTGCGCCAGCCGATCCCGGCCAAGCCGGGGCAGATCGAGCGCTACGATTGCGAGTATCGCCGCAATGGGACGGCGAACCTGTTCGTCTTCCTCGATGTGCGCCGCTCCTGGCGCAAGGTGAAGGTCACCGAGCGGCGCGCCGCGCAGGACTTCGCCGCCTGCATGCGCGAACTTGCCGATGTGCACTATCCGGAGGCGGAGCGCATCCGGGTGGTGCTCGACAACCTGTCCACCCATTCGGCCGGCGCGCTCTACCAAACCTTCCCGGCTGACGAAGCGCGACGGGTGCTACGCCGACTGGAGTTCCACTACGTCCCCAAGCACGCCAGCTGGTTGAACATGGTGGAGATCGAAATCGGCGTCTTGGCCACCCAGTGCCTCGATCGGCGCATCGAAACCTACGAGCAGCTCGCCGCCGAAACCGCCGCCTGGGAGCAACAGCGCAATGCCGCCGGCGCTCGCATCAAATGGATGTTCACAACCGAAAAGGCCCGCGTCAAAATGGAGCGGGCCTATCCGCAGCCCTGGGGCACCTCAGGCCAAAATGAACGAGTCAAAACCTCTGTGCCGAGGTACTAGCCCGCCTTCCGCTTTCCCGACTGTCGACCGGCCTTCTCCGCCGGCTTGCCCTTCTTCGCCGCCGGTCGCCCAGACCGATCGCCGGAGGGCATCCATCAGGTTCACGACCGCCGCTGGCGGCGCCGTCGGGGCCTTCCCCCAACGAGCAGCTCCGGTGCCTCAACGTCATCAGACGTGAGCCGGGCGACTCGCTCCGTTCGGAGTCCCCCGAATATGGGCGATGGCGTGGTTAGTCGTTCCGCTCTTCTGCAATTGAGCGAGAGGTTTGCCGCAGAAATTCAGGTAAGCGTAAGCGCAGACGTGCACGTAAATTGTCAGGCCGCTCTTGAGGGCGTGCCTGATCGCGCGGCTGGAATCCCGCGCCGCGGACGACGCAGGACGATCCTAACAGCGACTGATGCGGCGCCAGCTACGGAGTGGCCTTGGCTGTTCTCCGTCAACGGCTTACACGGTTCAATAGCAGTAGCGGGGGTCGACGGGAGCGTAAGCGCCGGACGGGTACCTATAGTAGCAGGTGTCCTGCCACCAATAATAGCCGTGCCGCTGCTCGGCTTCGGCGCTGATATCCGCGTCACTTGCTGTCGCATCTCCGACCGTCTCCTGGCCCGGAGGCGGAGGGAGCGGCGGCGGAGGTGGAAAGGTAGTTTCCTCCGGTGGCGGATCTGCGCTTTCATCTGCTGGCGGGTAGTCACCCTCTATGAGGGGGACGTCGGGGCCGTCAGGAACCACTACCTCGATATCGGATACGTAAGGGGGCGGACCTACGATCGGCTGCGGGTAGAAATACCAGGCACTGCCCACGTCCCACCACCAGCCATACCGGCCGTTGCGCATGGCATGATGCCAGCGGCCATGCTCCCACGCGGCGTGGCCATGATAAACGTGGCCCTCGAAATCGTGCGAGGGCAAGGGGCGGTGCGCATGTCGCGCGCCTTGGGAAGTGAACTCTCCTCCCGGCGATGGATAGAAATGTCGACTTTGCGGCAGCGAATGCGCCGGGCCGGGTTGCGGCCGCGAGAATTGCGGCCTTTGAGGCGGCTTCCTCGGCGGTTGTTCATGCTGATGCTGACCCGGCGCCTGCGCGAATGCAGCTAATTGCGGCACAGCGATTATCGATGCCAGCGCGGCCATCAGGATCGGATAGGCCGGCTTTCCCATTAGAACTCTCCCTCCGCAATGAACTCGGCCGTCGCGCGGATTATTCTCGTGTCAAACGCCGAATTAAAGGATGGCCGGGAAATGGTTCACGGATAATTAAACTGAGGCGCGACCGAGGGTTTGCCAACACCCCGACGCCTGTTACGAAGACCGGGCCAATGCCACGGATCATTCCCGAGGCGAGGTACTTCTCGATGCCCTCGACCGAGGTGGGCGCAGAAGCCCTCAGGAACTGGGCTTTGAATTGCTGACCGTGGGTACGGTCGTTGATCCAGTTGCCGGAGGCCGGCCGAGATCGCGCCGGCATGGCCGACCAAGGTGACCAGCTCGCGTTGGCCACGGGCCTTGACCCGCAGGACGCAAAAGCCATTCTCGGCGTTCTGGTAAGTGACGCGCTCGACCAATCCGGTGAGCACCTCGCGATCGGGTGGCGTGGGCTCGCTCCGGCCCATCATGTGCAGATAGCGCACTCCGGCCCGAGCATAGCGGGACCGGTGTCGAGCCGCCTTGGCGTCAAACCGGCAACCAGACCGTTATGAGCTGTCCACTTGGAGGTTTACGTCCTCCCAGGCCCACCACGCAGTCCGGGCGAATGGGAGTTTCCACGAGACCGCCGAGAAAGTCTTTTATTTCACGTAAATTAGCGAGAATCCCGGTACGTGGTACTCGGCGATGTTGGCGTTCATGATCCGGCCGAGCGGGTCCTAGTCCGAGACCTGGGCGGGCGCGGCCTTGAATTGTGGCAGCGCTGATGGCTGCGCAAAGTTTCCGATTTTGCGCCCCTCCCGTGGAACTACGAGGAAGAGCAGTGCTGGACACCGATGTCCACCACGATGCGAGTAGTTTCGGCTGGCCGAGCCCGGACGTGGCCGAGCGGGCCTCCCGCCTCGTCCTCTATGATGCGCTCTCCCACGAAGCGATGGGGGCGCTGACTACCGGAGTCTTCCTCGTCGGTTTTGCGGTCGCGCTCGGCGCCAGCAATTTCGCCATCGGCGTGCTGGCGGCGGTCCCATTCCTGGCGCAGCTGCTGCAGATTCCGGCGGTTCTGCTGATCGAGCGCTGGCGCGCCCGCCGCAGCGTCTGCGTCTGGGCCTCCGGCATCGGACGCTGTTTGCTGCTGGCTTCGTCGGTTGCACCGCTGCTCGGACCGGAGGCCGGCGTCATGGCGTTAATCGGGGCGCTTGCCGTTCACCAGGGCACGGCGGCGATCAGCGGCTGCGCCTGGAACTCGTGGATGCGCGATCTCGTCCCGCCAACCGAATACGGGCGTTTCTTCGGCCGACGTACCGCCGCGACGACGGCGGTGTCGATCGTCATGGGGTTCGTCGGAGGCTTGGCGGTCGATGCCTGGAAGAATCACGTCCCCGGCAATCCCGCGCTCGGCTATTCTTGCCTGTTCGCGGCCAGCGCCATGATCGGGCTCTTTGGCGTATATCTGCTCCGCATCACCCCGGAGCGGCCAATGCCACGCGTCCGGGAGTACACGCATTTTTTCAAGCTGTTTGCAGCTCCGTTCCTGGACGGCAATTTCCGCCGTCTCATTCTGTTCCTCTCGTCGTGGAATTTCGCCGTCAATCTCGCTGCCCCGTTCTTCACCGTCTACATGCTCAAGACGCTTGGCTACGACATGACGGTGATCATCGCGCTCACCATCATCAGCCAGTTGAGCAATCTTACCGCGCTGAACATCTGGGGCACTTTGATCGACCGCTTCAGCAACAAGGCGGTGCTCCGAATCGCGGCGCCGCTGTTTCTCGCCTGCATCCTGGGCTGGACTTTTACTGGGCTATCCTGGGCGCAGCCGATCATGCTTTACCTGTTGGGCGCCATCCACGTGCTCATGGGGCTGTCGATGGCGGGCGTCGCGCTGGCCTCCGGCAACATCGCCATGAAGCTCTCGCCGGAGGGTGAGGCGACGGCCTATTTGGCTGCCAACAGCGTCGTCACCTCGACTTGCGCGGCCGCGGCTCCGATCATCGGCGGCATCGGCGCGGATTTCTTCGCTTCCCACTTCACCTGGACGGGCGGGGGACAGGACGTCACCGTTCCGGCCTGGACCTTCCTGTTCGGTCTTGCATGCGTGGTGGGCCTTTATTCCATGTACCGACTGTCGTTCGTGGAGGAGACGGGACGGACTTCGGACCACGTCGCGCTTCGCCACCTGCTGCTCGAAGTGCGCCGCTCGGTCCAGAGCCTGTCGAGCGCGGCGAGTTTGTTGCGCATCGTGCGCTTGCCGCAGTACAGATCGCCTGCGACACGCTAAAGGGCACGCTTCCGGAGGCGGTACATCGATTGCCGGCAGGCATCGGAGCAGAAACGTGCATCGCGCCGGGCTGATCAAAATTCGATCCTCGGCGGAGAGATGGTTACGACGACGGCTACGAGGCGGTGCGGCGCTACGCCAGGCGACGGGCCAAGGAGCGCGGGCAAGCGACGGCCGCCACAGCCGAATGCCATTGTGCACGCCTATCCGCGCTTGCCGGATCGCATGCCTGGCCGGAAGAGATGGACAATTCATCGTCAGCCCGCGGCCTCCCCTCCAGGCGTTTTGTCGAGGCACCCCTTCCATGCAGCCCTGGCCTCGGCGTCCACGTCAACCTCCCCTCGCGCGCGCACGCGCGCGTGAGTCGCGTCGGTAACAGCTCTCGGCCGACCTACTGCCGATCGGCCGGCGGTGGGCTCGGCGAGCCGGCCCACAGCGATGGCGGCAATCGCACCAGCGAATCGTCGACGTGATTGGCCAGCCACAGGCCGCCGAGCGCGATCACTCCCGCCAGAAGCACCCTGGGCAGCGTGTGCACGAGGACGACGAGCAGGGTGGCGAACGCCGCCAATATCCTTTCGGCGGCCACCCACAGCTCCCATGCGACCGCGAACAACGCCCAGACGACCGCGGCGGCGACCACGATCAGCAAAACCAGCTTCAACATCGGCCAGTCCTGCCACGGTACCGCCAGCAGCCGGCCGATCTGGTCGATCGACCAGTTCCAGATGAGCTGGACGAAATGGAATATCGCGGCGATTCCCTGCTGCAAGAAGTGCAGTATTTGGTTGAGAACGTTGTTCATGGCGGATGCTCCGCGGCCAGGGCGCTGTGTCTATCCTGCCTGGCGGTTCGGGGTACGCGGATGAGCTGACGAAACGACGCTTCTCACCGCCTCCGCATGCGAGCCGATGCAACGCGTCCTGCGTGCGCCCGCTCGCAGCTCTTGCAGGGCAGCGCATGCCAATACCCAAACGTGCATTCGCCTCGTAAAGTTCCCTGACGCCGGCCGCCGGCTCGGCAGGAGCGGCCGCGGCCGCCATCGAGTCCGGCGGTATTCCCCTGA
>WNGN01002245.1_pt1 | contig 12921 bp, 11 predicted proteins | sample 5400561 | NCBI WGS metagenome assembly WNGN01 (sample SAMN13153379, study PRJNA577476) | soil metagenome | isolation source: 115 cm soil or saprolite under Garry oak tree replicate 2 | place: USA:California | collected 2016-06-15
TCAGTTGCGCCTGCACCACGAGCATCGTGCCGATGAACGCCAGGACGACGGCGACGATCCTCGTCCAGCCGAGCGGTTCGTGGAAAAGCAGGGCTGCCAGCAGGGTGACCACCACGGGAAAGGTGTAGAGCAGCAGAGCCGTAGTCGAGACCGGGATGAAGTGCAGGGCACTGAAGTAGGCCGCGGACTGGCCGACGTAGCCGGCGCCGCCCATGATGGCGAGGCCAACGAGGCTGTGACGCGGCGGGAGGCCCTGTCGCGTAACGGCGGCGGCCAACCAGAGCAGCACCGCGGCTAGCGCGAATCGATAACTCAGGAGCTGCGGTGTGGTCAGGCCGAGACGATAAGCGAGCTTGCCGAACACACCAAGTGTGCCGAAGCAGCAGGCCGACCCGATGACGAGCGCAACCCCCGCCGCGCTGCGATTCGTCGCGAGCGCAGGCACACGGTCATTGTAGGAAGGGTCGTTACTGGACGAGCACCGGCACGTAGGCGAGCGCGATCGGGTTGTAGTTTTCCAGCACGCCGACGTTACCGTTCAAGCTGATGGTGTAGGCGAGGATCTGCCCGTAGCCCTTCCCGGTACTCGATCCGCCGATCGACACGTTGTCCTGGGGGGCCAGCATTGCTCCGTTGACGCTGATGTTGCCGCCGCCACCGACCGAGATTACCTCGCTGCCGAGCCCGATCTCCTTGGCACAGACCTGCGTGTTGCAGCTGGCGGGCAAGTTCGCGGCCGCAGTGAAGTTCCATGACGATGTCGAGTGGTTGGGATCGACGAAGAGCGAGACGTCGTGGAACTTGGGGGTCGAGCTGAGATACAGGTTAGCACCGCCCTGCACGTTCAGCGTGTTGTAGGTACCGCCCTTGCCGCCACCGCCGGCGGTGCAGAAGTAGTTGCCGCTGGCGGCGGGGTTCTGGTTGGTACATTTGGCCGCGGCATCACCGGCGTCGGCCGGCCAGAAAACCAGGAGTGCCCCAAAGTCGAAATCGGTTGTGCAGTGGAAGTTCGCGGCCCATCCGGGAACCGCCGATGCGATCGGGGCTCCCGGCGGCGGCTGGCAGGCGTTGGTCTTGGCTACCACCGGATCGCAGGTAGGCAGCACCTGCAAGTAGCAGTCTCCGGTCTCGACAGTTCCGTTAGCCGCCACATTGAGTCCGGAACCATTGGCCGTGCCCTCGAAGAAGTAGACCCCTGGCTGGAGGACCAGTGTGCCCTTGACGGTCACGGAGCTGTAGCGCGGCCCAAATGGCTGCGTCGGGTCGAGGCTGCGGGTCGGGATCAGCATCTGGGTGATGCCGAGTGGGACTGTGATGGCAGCCTGCAAGGCGCCCGACCCCGGGTCGGGCGGCAGGTTGACGTTGGGTGGGAAGACATAGCCGCCCAGGGGCTTGTCGGCTGACGGGACCCCGCCTGGGCAGGCTGTCTCGCTGATCGATGAACCATTGATGGCGGCCGAGGAGGTGGGAACATATTCCCAGAGGTCGCCCCCAAACTGGGGGTTGCAGACGAAGGTCATAGACCCGCTCGGCATGGTCACGCTGCCGTTGTCTCCGACGCGCTTGTTCGCCGTGATGCCCGTCGCTCCGTTCGTGGAGATGTCGTGGTCGTCGTTCTCCTTGAAGGCGAAGATCGCATAGGGGATCGCGTGGTTACGCGCAATCGACGTTACGCTGACGCCAATCGTCGGATAGAGGGAGGAACTGAAGACCAGCGGGAACTCATGGGTCAACTTGACGTAGATGAACGCTTCGTCCTCACCGGTGTTCTTGTAGTTATAGGGCGATGTAATCGTCAGGGTGTAGGCGCCGGTCGTATCCACCCAGTTATTGCAGCAGGGGGACGCGGCATTACTCGGGTTGTAAGGCCCAGCCTGGGGCGGGTTGGTCCCCGATGTGCAAGCGTTGGGCGAGCAGGCGCCGCCGAGCAGCCGGTGCGTCGCCGGCCCGTAGTTGTTGGAGACGTCGATTCCCAGGGTTCTTTCGACCGCATAGACTGTGTCGTCCAGAGCCCAGGCAGTCTGAACCGATCCGGCACCCGGTCCGAGATCGAGCGCACCAGTTAGCGCAGCGCCGTCAGCCCCATTCTGCAGACTCCGCTGCTCGACCAGCACGCGCGCACCATCGATCGCCAGAGCGACGATGGCGAGCAGCGCCACTGACGCTAGCGCGAACATGACGAGGATCTGGCCGCGAAGGCGGTCACGCGTCGAGGTAATCAATATTCCGTCACCATCGTGGCCGTTCCCACGAAATAATTCGTTGACATCAGGGCGCGAACCATCGGCGTCGTTGCCTCGAAGTGATAGACGACCGAGACCGCGATGTACTTGGGGAATGAGGCGAAGCCCGATCGGTCGATGAAGATGAAGCCGCGCCCAACAGCCGGCTGGTAGCAGGCGGTCAATGGGGTCGGTGGCGTCGACGTGCCGCACGCGGCCGGCTGGGTCAGGTCCGCAAATGTCATGGCCTTGGCTTGCTCCTGGATCAGGCTGGTGATTGATGCGTCGGTCGGGCCGGTCCCTGTGTCGTAGGCGGCGCCGATTCGCGCCCCGTTGCGGGCCAGGTCGGAGGTCGTGACGTAATAAAAGCCCGCGCGACCGAAGTCGATGCCCCCGATCAGAATAAGGAAGAAGAATGGGGCCATCAGGGCGAATTCCACAGTGCCCTGGCCGGCTCGGCTTCGAACCAATGCACGAATCTTTTTCAACATTCTCAGTACCAGGCCAGCATTGTCGTTTGGGCTCGCAACGTGATCGTTCCGCCAGTGAATTGCTGCATCAGTGGCGTGACCGGGGTGAACGTCTGGGTAGCAAACACCGTGATGGCCTTACGCCCCGGGACACGGCGGGGCGGATTGAGGCCGGTGTTAGCCGCCGGACTGATGATCAGCGTGCCTGCGGCGCAGCTGACGTTGACCCATGGCAGGCCTTCACGGTTCCCCGCGATACAGCCGACGGAGTCGTCGTACTCATAAGGGAAGTCGATCAGGACGCGGGCCGTCTCCCGGCTGGCGTTCTCGAGGGCGATGTAGTAGTAGAAGGCCCGCGTCAGATCGACGGCTCCAAGGACCAGCAGGGCGAGGATCGGCAGAATCAAGGCAAATTCGACCAGCGACTGGCCATGGTGCGCGCGATCGCGCCGAACGGGAAATCCGTAGAGCACAGCCACAACCATAAAGACGCACAGCTACGTAGAGTCTTACGGGGACTGGAATAGAACGGCAGAGCTTGCTTGTTACGGACTCGCTTCCGAAGGTTACGAGTCCGTTACGGCAGGTCCTCCGCGACCCCTATTGCGTAAGGCCCTTGATGTAGGGCAGCCGGTCGGCGCTGAAGGTCGCGTCGAGCGTGCCGGTGCCGTTGACCGTCAGCGTCCAGGCGATCACCTGGCCGACTGTCGTGGCGCAGGCGCTGCTGGTGCCCATGATCATGTTGTCGGCCGGCCCATAGATGGCGCCGCTGACGCTGTAGCAGGCGCCGCTCGAGAATTGGAGGACGTTCGTGCCGAGCGGCTGGGTCGTGCAGACGTTCTGCCACGTTGACGCTGGCCCCATGGTCTCGATGTAGAGGTTGATGTTGAAGTAGTTGAGGGATGGGGTCAGCGTGAGCGTTGCCCCGCTTTCCACCGTGAACGGGTTCTTGTTGCACTGGGTGCTCCCCCCGGTGTTATCCGGCCTGACCTCGATGATCACGCCGAGATCCGCGCCAGAGGTCAGGGTCTGGCCACAACCCGAGATCGGCAGGTCGGCGGCCGTCAGCGTGCGTAGCGTCCCCTGCACATTGACGCCGCCGGCCGTCACCTGGTAGACACCAGGAAACAAGATCGCCGTACCCGCGGCTTGCACGTTGATCTGGTTGGTGTATTGACCCGGACACAGGTACGCTGTCCCATTGACCACGGTGCTGCCGTTGAAGCTGGCCGCCGGCGGTGACGGCTCCGGATAGCTCGGGAAATCCAAATGCGACGCCGCCCGCGGCTGGGTTCCTGCCGTCTGCTGCCCCGTGACACGACCGGCGGCGTTCAAGAGCGTCTGGTCACCGCTCGTCTCGTTGACGGCCCAGAGGTCACCCGCGTTGCCCGCCGGGCTGAAGGTGATCGCCGGGATGCCATTGCCAGGGTCGATGTTCGCGTTGGAAAAAACGCCGCCCCGGGCGCCGGGACCGCCACCACCCTGCAGCGCCAGGACGCTCGTCGATGCCGTGATGTTCAGATCGTGCCACTGCGCATACGCGGGTTTGTCTTGCAAGACCGCGACCGCATAGGGCAGGTTGGCGTTCTGCGCCACGGCGCGCGCCAGCAGCGTGATCGTCGACTGAAAGCCGTGGATCGGCGCCACCGCAACCCGGTGGGTGTGCCAGACGACGACGAGATAGGTGTATGAGCTCGTCACGGAAAGCTCGGCGTAGTAGCCGGCGCCCAGGTTGATCGTGCCGATCCCGCCGCTCGGGAAGCCGATCATCGCCAGGTTCGGGCAGGTTGCGCTGCACACGGTCCCCGCGATACTGGTGCCCGGAAGATTCTTGACGAGATTCCCGATCGCCTGGTTATGAATGCTCGGATAACTGGGCGGCACCGTCATCAGCAGCTCGGCACCAGCCAGCGCGGCCGAGTCCGCCGCATTCTGGACCTCTCGCCGATCGAGATAGATCCCCCCACCGTCCAGTGCCAGCGCCAGGATGGCGGTCAGCACCACCACCGCCACGGCGACGAGGACAACCGCCTGTCCTGACTGCTTTCGCAACCAGGATCCGTGCATCAATACTCGGTGCTCATGGTGCTGGTAACAGTCATGACGATCCCACCCGGGAAAAACTGCGAGCCGAATGGCGTCAGGGGCTGGAAATTGTATTTGACGGTGACCGCGAGCGCGTTGTGACCCGCGTAGCTGGGAATGACCGCCCCGCAGCTCCCGACGGCCGCGGCCGGCGGCTGGCCCGCGGGGGCATTGGTGACCGTGTTGCCGCTTCCCGCCCCGACGTAGATCAGCCCGGTATTCGGCGCCATGCTGGGGCTGGCCGGCGGAGCGTCATTCATACAGGACCCGGAGCTGAGCTGAACACCGTAGGCGTTCTGCTTGACGGCGCCGGCCACCCAGGCGTTATCCGGGCGGCTGACTCCGGTGGTGACCGCAGCCCGAGCACCATCGCGCGCGGCACCGGCCAGGGTCGAATAGGCATACGCGGCGCGGCCGCAGTCGATCATCATCAGCAAGATCATGATCAGGAAGGGCGAGATCATCGCCATTTCCACCAACGTCTGACCGCGCTGCCTGCGCTTCATTGCTGCTTCTGGACCTGCATCGTGGTGGACGCTTCGACCTGGATCAGGCTGGCGCCGACGACCTGCGCCAGTGGAGTCACCGGCGAGAAGTTATAGAGGATGATCACCTGGATCGTCTGCGTCGCGGCCGTGGCCTGGCTGTCGTTGCCGTCGAAGCAGATGAAGACGTAGCCAGAGTTCGGCTCCGTCGGGTAGTAGATCGACCAGCTCGAGGGCGCCCCGGTCAGGCAGTGCGAGGGGGTGCTCATCGGGAGACTGAGCGTCACGTCGCCCGGCACCTCTTTCTGCGCGGCGGCCAGCACCTGGGCATAGCTGTCGTAGGCGTTGCTCCCGGAGATCGGGTCGTAGTAGGTCCCCTGCCGAGCGGCCTCGCGCGCCGAGTTGGTCACGGCGATCGCGTAGTAGAAGACCCGCCCGAGGTCGGCGCTGCCCATCACCAGCAACATCAGGATCGGCAGCAGAAGGGCGGTTTCGACGATCGCCTGGCCCTTGCGGGAATGGGAAACAGGTTGACCCCGCATGCCGTCCAGCATGAGGCCGCGCAACCTCATCCGATCCCCGCCGTTGGGACCATTCACTCTGGTCATACGACGACAGAAACGTTGCGGCGGTCGTTACCTTGGCGAGAGGGCCCCCACCCCGACCCTCCCCCGCAAGCGGGGGAGGGAGCTTTCCTCGCTAGCCCCGCAAGCGGGGGAGGGAGCTTTCCTCACTAACCCGTCAGTTCGCGGGAGGGGGCGAGGCGCTGCTCGGGCCCCATCAGCGGCAGGTAGAGGCTGATCAGCAGCGCGGAGAGGCCGATCGCGAAGGCGACCAGCACGACCGGGATCCCCGGATCCTTGTTCAGGGTCAGGTCGGTGTAGGCCTTCAGCCCGGTGAAGCTGAGTTTGTAGCCGTCGGGGGTGACCACGCTGTCCCCCACTCGGAGCGCACCGCGCCAGCGGAGGTCCATGTTGCTGGTGTCGAGCGCGAAAACGTTCTGGGGCTGTGTCAGATGCAGGTCGCCCCGGTAGAGCCGGACTAGCAGGATCGGGTTTTTTAGCTGTGGCGTGCCCGGCGCGATCGACTGGTCCACGATCTGCGGATCCGGCATGAAGATCGCGGTCGCACCCAGTTGCTCCGGGGGTGGGCCGGCGGAAGGGACCTTGATCACCCCATTCGCGAACTGTGGATCGCCGACGAAGATGGTCGCCGCATCCTCGAGCACCCGGCCGTCGGGGGCTTCGATCCGCAGCGTCGGCGCCCAACCATAGCCCGCCTGGTAGATCTTCACGCCGCGGTACTCGACGTAGTGATTGACCTGGATGCTCTTCGTGTCGACCAGCCGGCCGCCATCGTAGATGCGGACCTGGGAGGTGAAGTCCTTGGGCGCACCGGTGGGCCAGAAGCTGGCGCTGAATCGATCGACCTTGACCTGGAAGCCGGCGTGTTCGCTGGCGAGCTTCCCCTCGCTCAGGTTGTCATAGTTCGCGCGGGCTTCGACGAAGCTGTCCCCCTCCACCACCGCGACATTGCCGAGGAAGCCGGCCGCCTTGCCGTAGATGACGCCCACCAGCAGGATGAAGAAGCTGGCGTGGAAGACGATGCTCGCGATTTCCGCCCAGAGCCCGCGGTTGCGCTGCGCCGGCTCCATCGCCCGCCGCCAGGCGGCGGGCACGCGAATGAACATGCTCGCCCCGATCGAGGTGTACATGAGGACCGCGGTGATGATGAACGGCCACGAGCTGAAGATGTCGAAGAGGCCGAGCCGGGCGAACCAGGGAGCGGTCGCCGGGTGTCGGAGCACATAGCCCATGACGCCGCGCGGGTTCTGCGGTAGCTGCGGGAGGAGCGTGCCGATGACGGCTAGCAGCGCCAGGATGGCGAGCAGGATGATGGCGGTGCGCATCTTGCGCAGCTCGTGCCAGGCTCGGCCGAGCCAGCGCACCGGCGCGATCGGCCGGCGGGCCGCTGGCCGGATCGCCGGACGTGCCGGGGACGGAGCGATCATGGGCGCACCCTGAAACGGAGCCTCATCGGATTCCTAAAAGTGTAGAGACGCCGCGTGGCTCGCCCAGTCGAGGACGACCGACGGGAAGAGGCCGAGGAAAACGGTGACGACCGCCGCGGCGCCCAGCACGGTACTGGTCGAGAATCCGAGCCGACTCTCGGCGACCGCCCCGTCGGGCTGGGCGAGCATCACCACAATCACCCGCAAGTAGTAATAGAAGGAAACGATCGTCATGATCACCGCCACCACGAGCGGCGCCCAGATCTGCGCCGTCACCAGCGCCTGGAACACGAAGAGCTTGGCGAAGAACCCCACGGTCGGCGGAATGCCGGCCAGGGAAAGCATGAAGATCGTCATCACCGTCGCCAGGAAGGGACGCCGGTAGAACAGGCCCCGCCAGTAGCTCAGGTCGGCGGTCTGCTCACCGCCGGCACCGATCGCCGTGACGACCGCGAAAGCGCCGAAGTTCATCACGGCGTAGGCGGCGATGTAGAACAGCGTGGCCGTGAAACCCTGGGTCGTGCCTGGCAGCACGCCGAGCAGGATGTAGCCGGCGTGGGCGATCCCCGAGTAGGCGAGCATGCGCTTGATATTGTCCTGTGTGATCGCGACCAGGTTGCCGATGAAGAGCGAGAAGATGGCGATCAGCGCCAGCGGGAAGTACCAGCGGCTCGAAATCGAGGGGAACGTGGCGATGAAGATGCGCCCGATCGCCGCGAACGCCGCCGCCTTGGTCGCCACCGACATGAAGGTCGTGACGATGGTGGGGGCGCCCTCGTAGACGTCCGGCGTCCACATATGGAAGGGCGCCGCCGAGACCTTGAAGGCGAGCCCGACCGAGAGCAGAGCGATGCCGACGAGCAGCAGGACGTTGCTGGACGCGGCGGGAGTGGTGAACGCCGCGATTCCATGCAGCGTGGTGCTGCCGGTGGCGCCGTAGATGAGGGCCATGCCGTAGAGCAAAAAGCCGGTGGCGAAGCCACCCAGCAACAAATACTTGAGGGCGGCTTCCTGGGAGCGCAGGGCGGTCCGCGCGAACCCGGAGAGCACGTAAAGGGAGACCGACAGGAGCTCGATGCCGAGGAAGATCGTCATCAGGCTGGTGGCGGCGGCGAGCAGCATCATGCCGGCGGTGGCGCCCAGTAGGAGGATGTAGTACTCGCCGAAGTCGAGGTCGAGGGCGCGGAGGAAGCGCGGCGAGATCAGCGCGGTGAGAATCGTGATCGCGATCAGCAGCACGTTGAAGAACGCGGCCAGGCTGTCGGCGACCACCGTGTCGCCGAAGGCGGAGCGGTTCTGGCCCCACAGCGGGAAGCTGGCGGCGAGCGCGCCGAGCAGCCCGACGACGGTCACCGCCGCGAGCCATCCGCGGCGGTCGGCGGGCACGACCAGGTCCAAAAAGAGCACGACGATCGCCGTGCCGACCACGATCAGCTCGGGCAGGATGGCCCCGTAGTCGATGCCGAGGCCGGTGAGGTTGATGGTCATCGCAGGATTACCGGTAACGCCTTGACCGTGGCGTCGACAGCGGCCGGGAAGAAGCCGGGGCTGATCCCGATCACCACCATGAGGGCGAGCAGGGGCGCCAGCACGCCGACGTCGAGAGTGCGCAACTCGGGAAAGCTGGCGGGCTGGGGCGGCGCGTCCTGCGTGCTCCCCTGGTAGAAGCGGAGCACGTACCAGGCCGCCAGCACCACGCCGATGCCGGCGCCGACCGCCAGCGGCAGAAACGACGCCCAGGCACCGAGCATGATGAGGAACTCGCCGACGAAGCCGTTGAGGCCGGGCAGGCCGAGCGCGGCCAGCGACACCACCAGGAAGAGCGCGGCAAAGAGGGGGGCGGTCGCGCCAAGCCCGCGCAGCTCGGCACGGAGGCGGGTGCCGGCGCGCCGCTCGATCATGCCTACCACCAGGAAGAGCGCGGCGATGATCACGCCGTGGTTGATCATCTGCACGAGGGCGCCCTCGATGCCCAGCAGGTTGCCGGCGAAGATGCCGAGTCCGATGAAGCCGAGGTGGCTCATCGACGCGTAGGCGACCAGCCGCTTGAGGTCGGTCTGGGCGAGCGCCATGACGGCGCCGTAGAGGATGCCGATCGTCGCCAGCACCGCCAGCGGACCACCAAGGCTATGCGCCGCATCCGGGAAGAGCGACAGGTTGAAGCGAAGAAAGCCGTAGGCGCCAAGCTTCGAGACCAGGCCCGCGAAGACGATGACGACCGGAACCGGCGACGCCGTGTAGGCGGGCGGCAGCCAGGTGTGCAGCGGAAAAATCGGCATCTTGATCGCGAAGGCAAGGGCGAACCCGATAAAGAGGAGCTGCGGGATGCCGATGCTTCCCAGGCCGCCCGGGAGATGCCAGACCCCGGCCACCGGATGCTGCACCAGCACCGTCCAGTCGAAGCTCAACTGTCCGGTCTGCGAGAAGTTGATCCCGGCGACACCGAGGATGGCGACCAGCATCGCGAAGCTGCCGACGACGGTGTAGATCAGGAATTTGAAGGCGGCGTAGACACGGCGGCCCTCGCCCCAGACTCCGATCAGGAAGTAGAGCGGAACCAGCATCGCCTCCCAGAAGACGTAGAAAAGGATCAGGTCGAGCGCCAGGAGAATCCCCGCGGTCGCGGTCTCCAGGATCAGGAGCAGGAGGATGAATTCCTTCAGTCGCGGGGTCGCCGAGTCGGTGACGACGATCGCGATCAGGAAGAGTAATGCGTTCAGGCCGAGCAGGAAGAGGCTCAAGCCGTCGATCCCGAGGTGATAACTGATCCCCAGTGAGGGGATCCAGCGAAGCGCCTCCTCGAACTGGAGGTGGAGGCCGCCCACGCCCTGCTGGAATCCCCCGATGATCGCCAGCACCAGCGCGAGCGTGATCACCGAGGTCAGAATCCCGAGCTGTTTGATCACGCGCCCGGCGAGCGAGGGCGTCAGGGCGATGAGGAGGGCGCCAACCAGGGGAACCACCAGGACCAGCGTCAGCCAGGGCACGTTGGCAGGCAGCGTGTACCAGCTCATGCGCCCAACTTCCAGGGCAGGTACCCCAGATACAAGGCGACAATGACGAGGACGCCGACCGCGCCGCCCAGCGTCACGAGGGCATAGCTACGTACCCGGCCGGTTTGAATGCCACGGAACTCGCGTGCCTCCAGGAGGAAGAAGGCCGCAACGCCATTGACCACGCCGTCGATCACGCGTGGTTCCACCACGTCGTTCAAGAAGCGGGCAAGCGCGAGCCCGGGCCGAACGAAGACGCGGTCGTAGAGCTCGTCGATGTAGTACTTGTGCTCGACCAGCGCGTGGATCGGAGCGATCCGGGTCCGCCAGGCGACCGCCAGCTCAGGACGGCGCGCGTACAGCAGGTAGGCCAGCGCGAAGCCGACCGCCGACGCGGCCAGCGTCAATCCCGCCAGGCCCCAGAACGCCAGCGTGCCCACCTCGACCGGCTGGCCGAAGACCGGCGAGAGGAAGCTTGCGACCGGGATGTAGCCGGCGACGACCGCGCCGGCCGCCAGGATGATGATCGGAATCGTCTGGACCGGAGGCGCCTCATGGAGGTGACGGTCATCGTGCGCCAGCCACTCCCAACCGAAGGCGATGATGAAGAGCCGGAACATGTAGAAGGCCGTGAGCCCGGCCGTGATGAGCGCCAGGATCCCGAGCACGTACTCACTCCCGGCGGCGCTCAGCGCCGCGCGAATGACCTCGTCCTTGCTCCAGAAGCCGGCGGTCACGATCGGGAAGCCGCTGATCGAAAGCGTGCCAATCAGGAAGGTCCAGAAGGTCACGGGCAATCCCGCCCGGAGGTTGCCCATGTGGCGGATGTCCTGGTCCTCGTGAAAGGCGTGGATGACGTTGCCGGCCGCGAGGAAGAGGAGGGCTTTGAAGAAGGCGTGGGTCATGAAATGGAACATGCCGGCGGTGTAGGCGCCGATGCCCACGGCCAGGAACATGTAGCCGATCTGGCTCATCGTCGAATAGGCGAGGATCCGCTTGATGTCAATCTGCGCGGTCCCGATGGTGGCCGCGAAGAGCGCGGTCACCCCGCCGATCACGGCGACCGTAGCGGCGGCGGCCGGCGCCCAATCGTAGAGCTGATGCATGCGGGCGACCAGGTAGACGCCGGCCGTCACCATGGTGGCGGCGTGGATCAGGGCGGAGACCGGCGTCGGGCCTTCCATGGCGTCGGGAAGCCAGGTATGGAGCGGGAGCTGCGCGGATTTCGCCACGGCCCCCACCAGCAGGAGCAGGCAGATGGCGGTGATGATGGTCCCGCCTTTGGGTAGCTGATGGACGCGGCCGAAGAGTCCCTGGAAATCGAGAACCCGCAGGTTGAGGAAGATCAAGAACGCGGCGAAGACCATGCCGACGTCGCCGATGGTGTTCATGACGAAGGCCTTGCGTGCCGCCAGCACGGCCGAGTGGCGCTCGAACCAGAAGCCGATGAGCAGATAGGAGCTGAGGCCAACCAGGGCCCAGCCGATGATCAGCCAGACGAGGTTGCCGGAGAGGACGAGCAGGAGCATCGAGAAGACGAAGAGGTTCATGTAGGCGAAGAAGCGCGAGAAGCCGGCATCCTCCCGCATGTAGCCGATCGAGTAGACGTGGATCAGGAAGCCGACCCCGGTGATCACCAGGATCATCAGGGTGGAAAGGGCATCGACATAGAGGTTGAAGGGGACGTTGAAGTCGCCGCTCTGCCACCAGGTGAAGTAGCTCTGGTCGAGCTTCTGGCCGCCGAGCACCTGGGACAGGATCACCAGAGCGAAGACCAAGGCTAATCCGATGCTGCCCGCGCCGACCCATCCGACCACTCGCCGGGGCAGCAGCCGGCCGAGCAGGGCATTGACCAGGAACCCCGCGAGCGGCGCCAGCAGGACCAGCGGCGCGAGGATGTCCATTCGCTCCCCCTACTCCTTCATGAGGTCGAGCTCGTCGACATCCATCTGCCGGCCGGCCCGATAGACCTGCACGATGATCGCGATCCCGACCACCACTTCAGCCGCCGCGACGGTGATCACCAGGAAGGCGAAGACCACGCCGTCGAGGGAGTTCAAGTAGCGGCTCATCGTCGCGAAGGCCAGGTTGACGGCGTTGAGCATCAGCTCGATGCACATGAAGACGACCAGCGGGTTGCGCCGGACCATGAAGCCGATCGCTCCCAGGGTGAAGATGGCGCCGCTCAGGAGCAGGAAGCTATAGGCGGGAACCGGCATCAGCGGATCCTCCGCATCGCCAGGTAGACCGCGCCAACCGCCGCCACCAGCAGCAGCACCGACGTCACCTCGACCGGGAAGAGGAACCTGGTGTAGAGGGCGATGCCGATGGTCTGCACGTTGCCCGCGGCGGCGATCACCTCGGGGGTGAAGGCGCCGGGCCGGCCGGTCAGTCCGTGGTTGAAGAGCAGGGCGGCGAGCAGCGCGGCGAAGACCACCCCGAAGACCACGCCGTAGATCCACTCCGTGCCACCCGGCCGGAAACTGATGTCGGCCTGCGGGTTCATGAGCGCGATGATGAAGACGAAGAGCACCATGACGGCGCCGGCGTAGACGATGATCTGCGCCGCAAAGAGGAACTGCGCGTTCAACATCAGGAACAGCACGGCCAGGCCGAGCATGTTGGCGACCAGTGAGGGGGCGTTGTACATCGGCT